>Ga0065709_1029267_pt1 | contig 42745 bp, 23 predicted proteins | sample Hoacrofraction14_2_FD_59096 | JGI IMG/M metagenome (GOLD analysis project Ga0065709, IMG submission 59096) | Hoatzin crop microbial communities from Cojedes, Venezuela, sample from fiber fraction 14 v1 | ecosystem: Host-associated > Birds > Digestive system > Esophagus > Crop | place: Venezuela...
TTGTAGAGTTCGAACGTGACCTTCCCGTTGGTCGGAGGGGTCGTTGTGCCATCCGCATTCTTCCATGCCTTCGTGGCTGTGATGTCTGTGGTGTCCTGCTTGTTGGTGATGGTGCTGCCCGTCGAGACAGAATCTTTATCCTTGTCGAGCTTCGTGCCATCGGCCTTGTAGCCGGTGTAACCCGTGACACCTTCAACCTTGGTTTCTTTGACCGTGTACGTAATAGCCTTACCATTGGAATCGAACTGGGCGAGGTTTTTCCAGTTGGCCACCCAACCTTCGGATTCGCCATAGGAATATTCTGCGTACTTCTCAGCGTCTTCCGCAATCGTCGTCATTTCGTCCGCCGTGCCGTCGAGTTCTACAGTTAAGCCCGTGGCTTTATCGTCGGCGTAAAGTTCGAATGTGACCTTGGCTCCCTTCGGCGCCGAAGTCGTGCCGTCCGCATTCTTCCATGCCTTCGTGACTTTCACTTCACCCGGCGAGTAGTCGTTTTCGACCGTCTTCTGATCGGACGTGGTGCCGAGGTTGAGCGCGTTGTACGTCTTACTCGTTGTGAAGTCCGTGGCCGGATAAGCCGTCGTCGTGGACGTGGAGCTTCCGAAGTAGAAGTAGTACACATCCGGTGTAGCCTTGATCTTATAGCCGGTTGGAGCTTTCGTTTCCACAATCTTGTACGCTGTATTCACGGCGTACGGATTCTTGGTGTCTTCTTTCTGAGTGATTGTCAGCTTCCCGTCGGAGTCTGTCGTCTTGGTCTTAAATTCCACCCAGTCTTTCTTGGACGTATCCCACTGATAGATGGTGAAGACAGCGTCTTTCAGGGTCTTATTGAGCTTGCCTGTCTGGACCTTGTAGATGGTGAAGATTGGGTCAATCGTCGAAGAGCCCTTGGCAGAACTGTACTTAATGGAAATGTTGTTGGTTTTTTTGACATAGTCAGTTTTATAACCTTCGACAGCTGCCTGGTTATTGACCGTGAAGTTCATATCCTGCGTCTGTTCCTGATTCAGCGTGACCTTGTAGGAATACTGGAGGACGAGGGCTTTTTCATCCGGCACCGTGGCCGTAAATGTGAAGTTCGTCTTCGTGGCGTCACTGGAATCCGTGGCTTCAGAGGAGCTTGTGACATCCAGGCTGTCGGAAAGATCCGTGCCCGTCTTGTAGCTGCCGTCAGAGTTCAGGACCACATTCCCGTCGGAATCCTTCGTCGCTTCATAAAGCTTGAACTTATTCCACAGGATCTTCATCTCGTAGCTGCTTGTCTTGTATTCGCTCAGCTTGTCTGTAATGGACAACGTGTCCCCGTCGTCATTCAGATCCGCTGCCTTTTTATTGATCAGGAGCTGATATGTCAGGGTCTTGTCTTCTTCATTCCAGATGAGATTCTTGGCGAGGACATCATTTTCCGCCGGTGTGATGAGTTTGTACGTGTTGTCGTCCGTATAAAGGGAACCGTTGTCCCCGAACTTCACCGAGGCGTTGTTCGTCATCTCGTATGTCCAGTAGGAATTCGTGTCATCCGCCGTCAGGATTGTGCTGTCATCGTTGTCATGCGCGATTTTGGACAAATCGGCCTTGGTGATGTAGGCATGCACAATGACGAAGAACTCTCTCTGCAGCATCACGGCACTTGTACCGTCACCGCTCGTATCCTCAACCGTGACCGTCACCACGTTGCCGGAATCTTTCTCCGCATAGGAGAGCAGCGTTGTAAAGCCATCATACGTGACCTTACTGCCGGCCTGGGAGGCCTTGATCAGGTTGGAGTTGTCCGTTCCGTACTTCAGGGACTGCTGGTAGCCGTCTGTTTTACGCTGTTCGAGTTCGATGCTTTCCAGACGCACGCCCTTTGGCAATGTGTCAGTGACCGTGTACTTTGTGGTCGTGCCGTCCGGGACGAACCCGATGCGCCACTGGAAGTAGTAATCCTTGACGCCGTCACCATCGATGTCCTTCGTGTTGTCGGCATCGCCGCCTTTGGCATCGATCGTTGCGGTGGTGTTATAGCCCCACCAACGGTTGTACTTGATGACACCATCCACATACGTATACTGCGCTTCCGCATTCAGATTGCCGTAAGTGACCTTGTTTTTTACCTCGGTTCTCTCGGCGTTGTCCACCTGCACGGACGCCGGGTACTTCACATCAATATGATCCACACCCGTAACGTTGTCGGTGAGCGTGATGTAGAAGCCGTAAACATACGTGCTGTCAGTCATTTCGCTGTATGAGATGGCGTCGGTGTTATTTTCATCTTTGTTTGTCTTGAAGGTGATCGTGTACTTGCCTTTGAAGGCCGTCGCATCCAGCGCATCCATCAATGCCTTGGCCTGAGCCTTGGACATAAAATGAACCGTGTGGTTTTCACCCTGTTTCAAAACGTCCTTGATGACTGTGTCTTTGAGAATTCCGCCTTCCGGAATTTTCGAAAGCTTGATTGTCCATTCAAGGTCGATGTAATTGTGCTTCTGACCGTCGGTCCCCGTGGCTTCGTACTTCTGCTTGAGCAATGACGATGTTTTCTCCAGGGCGCCTTCGCCGATGCCGACTTCGCCTTCGCCTTCAAAATCACCGCCGACTTCGTTTTTGACCTTGGCATCATTGGTGCCGCCGTAAACCGGAGTAATTTCGTCTGCGTAAACAATATAGTACTTCTTCGTATTGGCTTGACCGTCAATATCAGTGAACGTAATGCCGGTCAGGTTGCCGCTCGCGTCCGTGTTCAGCGTATAGCCCGTACTTTGCGGTGCGCTGGATGAATCCAGCCAGTAAATGGTCCATTTGCCTTGTTTCAGCTCAGATTCCCCGATCCATGTGCCATGGTTGGCTGATGCTTTCAGATTCGCAAAAGCGTCGTCCGTCACCGTCGCACCGGAGATATCTTCGTTGTTTTTATTGAGTTCAATGGTCCATCTGACAAGATTGTCACCGAATCTCTGCCCGGTCTTGGACACAGAACCCTGCTTGGCTTCCTTGGACACCCACACCCACTTATCGCCGGTGTAATCCTTTTCCGAATTTCCGGTGAACTTATTGTAGGCGTTGAAGCTCGTGCCTTCCTGGATCCCATCAAGCTTGATCGTATACGTGATTGTGTAGACCGTCCCGGTCCCGACAGCCGCATTCGGCGTGGTCGTCGTCTGCGTGCCGCTGGCCTTCGGTAAAGTGTAAGACATCGTATACGTGTTGTAGTCACCGTTCTTGCCATTGGCTGTGCTGATCGACGGCGTTGTCACAGTGGTCGTGTTGGTCTCCGCACCATATGTGTAAGCCCCGTCTTTGTGCACCCAAGACACCGTCGAAGACGTGACGGAATCAATCTTGACTTCCGATGCCGTGACACCTTTGTACTGCGCTTCAAAGTAGTCCTTGACAGCGATATCTTCCGCTGTTCCCAGAGGCGCGTACACCTTGACCGTATACGAAATGGAATCTGTGTTTTTGTCATAGCCTTTGCTGGAAGTCTTTTCAATCTTCAGTTCCTTCTCTTTGGCCGCTTTGGAAATGTCCGTGACATCAATCGTCAGAGTCGTATCGTCCGTGACCGGAATCGAAATCTTTTCCGTGCTGTCCTCGAGTTTTTCATCCAGGTAAGAATCGAAACTGATTTTCCCGTTGGTTGTGGAACCAACCTTCGCAATGTAGTCATCGAGATAGCTGATTTCAATCGTGTACGTGCCGTCCCCGTCATCCACAAATGTGAATTCAAACGACTTCGTATCACCGTCATAACCATAATGTGTCGTCCCGACCAGTTCCTCATTCGGCACAACACCGTCAGGCAGGTGGTAAACGAATTTGTTTGTCTCGAGATCGGACTTCGTAACATTGTCCCATTCGATGGTCATCTTCGTTTTGTACGACCAGCTTTTCTCATCGTACGTTGTGGTCGTGCCGCCCGTGACCTTGAGGTCCTTGGAGGAATCCGTGGCCAGGTCAATGGCCGCTGCATTGGAGGCTGCCATTTTCCGCACAGCCCCGGCGGCTTTCTTCAGAAGAGACGGCTTTTCAGATTTCTCTTTCTCGTCATCAGAGTCATCATCGCTTTCCTCTTCCTGTGTGTCTTTGTCCTGAGCCGGTGTGTTCACCGTCACAGTGCGTTTGGCACTGCCGAACGTGAACGTTGTTGTCTCATTGACAGAGCCTGTGCCCGTCACCGCAAAAGACAGCGATGTCGTCTGGGACACCAGCGCCTTCGTGGCGTCATCCTCAAACCACACCTTCAGGCGGTTTTCGGAAATTGTATACTTCGCGTCTGCCTCAAATGTGGCATCGGCGGCCACAGCCGTGACCTTGAGCGTGCCTTCACTCACGTCTGTCATGGTCAGCGCCGACGGATAAGCGTAGTCCATCGTCGTCTCCATGCCTTCCTCACCGGCACTCACGTCAAAGCCGAGTTCAACATCGAAACTTGTGCCTGCATCGAGTGTCAGATCACTTTCTTCGTTATTGAACAGAACTTTGGTGATGCTGGACGAAAGGTCCATCACTGATTCAGCGTAGGAGCTGGCTCCGTTGCTTAACGCCAGCGAGAACACCATCGCCACGCTCATCAGGCAGGCTGCCAGTCGTCTGGCATTGTTTCTGACTGAATTCTTGTTCATCATAAATCTTCCTTCCCAAGGATGCTTCCCGCATCCTCATCAGATTTCCGGGCCGTCAGGGGAAACCCGGAACCTTCTTCCCAATTTCTGTAACATACCTATTGCGCGTCAGCGTGCAGGAATCACCCCGCAAGTACAAAAACAGTTTCGGACAAGTCAAAGCTGCTCCCATCCTTTTAAGGCACTCCCCGAATCACAGAGCCATGAATGTAAGTATTCACTTACATTCATGAAGCAAAAAGCTGCATCTTGCACAGTTACCGGGATCTGGATACTGACACGATGCAGACACAACGTTCAATACAGACTTCATTCCTCTTCCCAATAAACCCAACAAGTTTCCCATCCTTTTTCCCTCACACGGATGAGAACCAACTTTCACCATCATTATAGCGTAAATACATAATTTTGCAATTAATATAAAAGAAATTTAGATAGGCTTTTATTTGTTGCGCGTTTATCGGTATTTTTGCGATTGAGAGCCTCTTCACATAACGGACTTTTCAAACTTTTCCGGCGCTGTGACCACCCGTCGCCAAGCGTCTTGCCCGAAGGTCCCCTTTTCCTAAAAAACTCAAAATAAAAAACGAGTTTCCTCAATCAAAAAGGACAGGAGGAGTTCCTCCTGTCCCTGTGTCACTTATGTGACGGGGTTATGCGTGTTTGCGTTTGTCCGCAATCAATGCGACAAGTCCGAGCATCGAGAGGATGATTGTGACGATGGACGGGATAACCGGCGATGCGTCACCCGTATCCACGATTTCCTCTTCTTCACCGGCGACTTCGCCCGGTGTGTCATCATCGTAATCCGTCGTCTCATTCTCGTCATCCGGTGTAATGTCTTCATCTTCACCTGCCACGTCGCCGGAAGGCACCGTGTTGGAGACCGGATTGGACGCTGCGCCATCCACATACGCTGTGTTCGTGAACAGTGTCGTCTGTGTTGGTTTCAGCACGAGGACGTCAAATGTCAGTGTAACGCGGGCACCCTTGGCGATGTTGGCGAGCTGCCATTCAATGTGCTGGCCGGTGCGGGTGATGCCGGAGATTTCGGCGCCCGTGACCTTGTCATTGCCGGCGTAGGCAACGATGTCGGCGATTGTGTCGCTGACGACAGCCGTCGCTTTGTCACCCTTGGTGTTGACGAATGTGATCGTGTAGGTGAGTGTGTCACCTGCACGGACTGTTTGTCCGTTGAGGCTTGTCGTGCCGTTGGTGACGTCCTTGATGACCGTCGTGTTCGTGAAATCCACACCTGTTGGCTGGCTCATCACGACATCGAGATGGCCGTCATTTTCTGTCACTGTGGCGGTGATGGTGTAAGTGTTGGTGTCATTGAGCACGTTCGCGTCTTCACCCTCAACTTCGGCGATGACATAGTCATAGCTGTCCGCGAGGTCTGCCAGGTCATTGACCGTGACTGTGATGGTATTGGTCTTCGCGTCATACGCTGTTCCGGCCTCTGCCGCCGGGTTAACCACGTACTTGAATGTCGGGTACGCGATTTTGCCGGATGCATCATGGGTGATTGTCGTGAGGAGGGTTCCAGCCGCGTCCGTAACTGTGAAGGAGAATTCACGGTCTGTCAGGGCGCGTCCAAAGAGTGTTTTCGTACCCGTGATTGTGGCAGAGCCTTCGGCTTTGTAAGTGTTCGTAAAGTTCAGGGCCTTCGCATTGTCGCTCGCTGTCGCGACCAGCTTGCCCCCGGCGTTGTAGGCCACGTTGACCGTGACTGTGTAACTTCTCGTATCACTGACCACGCCATGCGCGTTGACCTTGTCTTCTCTCACTGTGTACGTGTGAGTGCCGAGCTGTTTGTCGGTGTACGTGATTGTGTCATACGTGATGACCCCGCTCTCGTCACTTGTGCCGCGGCCTGCGATATTGCCGTACTGATCGGTGATCGTGTACGTGAAGTTGTCGCCTGTCTGAAGGGCGCGTCCGTCCATGGACTTCACACCTTCGAATGTGATGTCTGTCTGTGTCTCAATGTCACGGTTGTTTGTGAATGTCACTTCACCGAGGTTGAGATGCTCATCGGTGATTGTAATTGCGAGACCATTTTCACCTACGAGGGACATGTAAGTATTTGTGGATCTGGATTCATCTTCACTCAGGATGTATGTGCCCGGGATGAGATCCGTGACGAGGAGCTTCGTGCTCCGGCCGTCCTTGATTTCGAGGGACATGTCTTCGACACGCTTGCCGTTGATGTCATAGACAGGGTTGCCGTCTTCATCCGTGAGGGTGAACCAGTACACACCGTCTGCGAAGTTCCTGACTGCGTCGTTCGTGATGGCGCCGCCGTTGATCGTGACGACCTTCTTAAGTTCGAACGAACCGGTGTTGCGGTTGTTTGTGAACTCAGCTGTCGGGACATCGGAGACGGCCTTGTCTTCGATCACAACCTTGACATGGTTGTCCGTGATCAGGCTCATCGCTTCATTCGTCGAGCCAATTTCATCGATATAGTACGTGCCCGGCAGGAGGTTGTCCACTGTGACAGTGTTGCTCTTGCCGTCTTCGACCTTGATGACCACGTCATCCACCGTGTTCCCGTCAAGATCCACGGCGTAGCCGCCGTATTCGTTCGTAATGCGGAATGTGTATTCACCGTCTGCCACCTTGCTTGTCGTATCACCGCCGTCGAGCTTGACGTGCTTCGTGATTTTCAGAGCGCCGGTGTTGCGGTTGTTCGTGAATGTCGCTGTTTCAATCGTCGCATCCGTGCCGGCTTCGACCGTGATCTCTGCAACTTCAGCCGATGTCAGAGACATATACTGATTGTCGGAGCCTGTTTCCTTGACGTAGTATGTGCCGGCGTTGAGGTTGGAGACTGTGCGGTCCTCCTCAGCCGTTGTCATCACACCGTCTTTCACTGTGACACGGATGTCCGGCAGCTGGTTGCCGTCGGCGTCCGTCGCGATCTTTGTGCAATCCTTGTCGCTGTAGATTGTGAACCGGTATGTGCCGTCCGTGCTGTCGTCAGTTGTCGCTTCGCCGTTGAGGGTGACGTTCTTGGCCACCTTGAGGGCGCCTGTGTCACGGTTATTGATGAAGAGAGCCGTATCGATCTTGGCGCTTGTGCCGGTCTGAACATCAACCGCCACGATGGCCTTGGTCGTGAGCTTCATGTAAGAGTTGCTCATTGCCGTTTCTTTCACGTAGTATGTGCCGGCATTGAGGTTGGACACTGTTCTGTCCGCATCCGCCGTGGTCATCACTCCGTCTTTGATCGTGATTGTGATGGCCTTGACATCTGCGCCGTCCGCATCCTTCGCAACGATCGTTGCGGCTGCGTCGGAGTAAATCGTGAATGTGTAATCGCCGTCCGTCAGATCCGACGTTGTGGCTTCACCGTTCAGTGTGACTTGCTTTTCAACCATCAGGCTTCCCGTATCGCGGTTGTTCGTGAAGGCGGCTGTCTGGACTGTTGCGGTTGTGTTGTCTTCAACCGTGACCTTAAGGCCGTTGTCACCGATGAGTTTCGCGTACGTGTTCGTCGCCTTGGCTGTCGCTTCCGTAACGAGGCAGTCGCCAGGGATGAGGCGGTTCACCGTCCTGGTGACGGAGACACCGTTCTGAATTTCGATTTCGACCTGGGCGACTGTGCTTCCGTCAACGTCCTTCACCGCATTACCGGAGAGGTCCGTGATATTGAAGTAATACTTCCCGTCGGCGAGCTTGCCCGTTGTGGTCCTGGAGTTGACCGTGACGTTCTTCGTAATCTTGAGAGCGCCGTAGTTGCGGTTGTTCGTGAATTCGGCTGTCTTGACCGTTGCATCCTTGCCTGCTTCAATCGTGACGGCCACTGCGTCTTCCACAAGCGTCATGTTGGCGTTCGTGGAGTTGATTTCCTTCACGTAGTATGTGCCGGCATTCAGGTTCGTGATCGTGTCGCTGAGGGCGCTGACGCCGTTTTCAACCTTAACCGCGATATTGGCGAGTTCTTTGCCATTGGCATCCGTTGCGACACTCGTGCACTTGTCATCGCTGTAAACAGTGAATGTGTATGTGCCGTCGGCGAGCGTCTTGTCGGCCTCTGTCACGGCTTTGCCGTTGATGGTGACGTTCTTCTTAATGTTCAGGCCGCCTGTGTCTCGGTTGTTCGTGACTGTGACGACAGCCTTTTCAGCCTTCGCCCCGGCCGTGACCTTGACTTCGAGTGCGTCTGTCACCAGTGTGACGTCGTCGTTGTCGGAGCCTGTTTCCTTCACGTAGTACGTGCCGGCATTCAGGTTCGCAATCGTTCTGTCGGCTTCTTTGGTGGTCATGACACCATCGGAGATATTGATCGTGATGGCCTTGACCTCATTGCCGCTGGCGTCCTTCGCCGGGGACTTGCCGTCCTTATCCGTGTAAAGATTGAATGTGTAATCACCGTCGACGAGCTTCGTCTTTGTGGCTGCCCCGTTGAGGGTGACGGCCTTCTTGATGATCAGGCCGCCCGTGTCGCGGTTATTGACGAAGGATGCCGTGGAGGCTGCCGTCGTCACATTCGCCCCGACTTCGACCGTGATGCCGTTCGTCCCGACGAGGCTCACGTTCTTGTTCGTGGACTTATCCGTGTTTTCCTTGACGAGGTACTTGCCAGGGATGAGGTTCGTGACTGTCGTGGAGGCACTTGCGCCGTTCTCGATTTCGAGTTCAACTTCGGCCACAGCGTTGCCGTCCGCATCCTTCACTGCATTGCCGTCGGTGTCGGTGATTGTGAAATAGTACTTGCCGTCGGCGAGGTCACCCGTTGTGCCTTCGCCGTTGACCGTAACGCTCTTGGAGATTGTCAGGCCGCCGACCGTCATGTTGTTGGTGAACGTCGCTGTCGGAACCGTCTTTTCCGTGTTGGAGACGACTTCGAGTTCGATGCCGTCGGCACTTCCGGTAAGGACAACGTTCTTGTTCGTGGACTTGTCCGTGAGTTCCTTAACGATGTACTTGCCCGGATACAGGCGGTTGACTGTCGCGCTGTTGCTTGCGCCGTTCGTGATTGTGATCTTCACGTTGGCAACCGTATTGCCGTCGATATCCTTGACTGCGTTCCCCTTCTCATCCGTGATGGAGAAGTAGTAATCGCCGTCCGCCTTGGTGGACGTTGTGGCTTTGCTGTTTACCGTGACATTCTTGGTGATCTTGAGTGCACCGTAGTTGCGGTTGTTCGTGAACTTCGCCGTGGCGACTGTCGCCGTGGCGCCGCCTTCGACCTTGATTTCCACCGGATCCTTGACCAGTGTCATATTCGCGTTGGTCGACTTCGTTTCCTTCACGAAGTATGTGCCAGGGGTCAGACCCTTGACGTCCGTGCTTGTGGCTGTCACGCCGTTCGTCACCGTGACCGTGATATCACCAAGGGCTGTGCCGTTGGCCTTTGTAGCTGCCTTCGTGCAGGCCTTGTCAGTGTACACATTGAATGTGTATGTGCCGTCGGCCAAAGTCTTATCGGCGTCCGTCACGGCTGCACCGTTGATTGTGACGCTCTTTTCAACTTTCAGGCCGCCCGTGTTGCGGTTGTTCGTGAATTCCGCTGTCTGGACCGTAGCCGTCGAGCCGCCCGTGATTGTGACTGCCTTTGCGTCAGTGACGAGGGTCATGTTCGCATTCGTGGACGATTCTTCCTTCACGTAGTACGTGCCCGGATTCAGGTTGGTGATCGTTGTGCTTGTGGCTGTGACACCGTTCGTGACTGTGACCTTGATGTCACCGACCGCTGTGCCGGAGGCATCCGTGGCGACCGTCTTACAAGTGGAGTCACTGTAAACCTTGAACGTGTATGTGCCGTCCGCAATGGTCTTGTCGTCTTCCGTGACGGCTGCGCCGTTGACCGTGACGTTCTTCTTGATGTTCAGGGAGCCCGTCTTGCGGTCATTCGTGAACGCTGCTTCCGTGGCCTTCGCATTGGCTGTGTTCGCAATCGTGACACTGACATTATTCGAGGATGTCAGGCTGATGAACTTCGCCGCGAGACCTGTCGTATCTTCGGTGATCGTGTACGTGCCCGGAGCGAGACGGTTGACTGTCACCGTGTTGCTCTGGCCGGACGTAATCGTGATCGTCTGGCTGGACACATCCTTACCGTCAATATCCTTGGCGGGGTTGCCGGAGGAATCCTTGATGGTGAACGTGTACGTGCCGTCCGCCAGCTTCGTCGTTGTGGCTACCCCGTTGAGGGTGACGCTCTTCTTGATCGAGAGCGAGCCGAAGTTGCGGTCGTTCGTGAATTCGGCCGTCTGTACGCGGGAGGCCGCAGTGCCCGTGGATGGCACCGTGACCTTCACGGCTGTCGTCACCACACTGACATTCGTGTTGGACGACGCTGTTTCCTTCACGTAGTACGTGCCCGGATTCAAGTTCGTTAATGTATTACTGTAGGCGCTGACGCCGTTCTTGACTGTGACTGTGAGGTCGCTGACGGCCGTGCCGCTTGCGTCCTTCGCGATCGTCGTGCACTTCTCATCGCTGTAAACTTTGAATGTGTACGTGCCGTCGAGCAGCGTGCCGGCTTCGCTGGCGCCGCCATTGGCCTTGACGTTCTTCTTGATCTTCAGGCCGCCCGTAACACGGTCATTCGTAATGGACGCTGTTGTTGTCGCCTTGGCCGTATCGGCGAGGGTGACTGTGACGTTGTCCGTCGCTGCCGTGATGAACTTCGCGGCGAGACCCGTTGTCACTTCCGTCACCTTGTATGTGCCCGGATACAGTCTGTCGACCGTGACCGTTGCGGACTTGCCGCCGGAAATCGTGACCTTCACCTGACCGACCGTGTTGCCGTCAATATCCTTGACCGCCTTGCCGTCCTTGTCGGTGATGTTGAAGTAGTAATCGCCGTCGAGGAGCTTTCCTGTTGTCGTGGCCCCGTCGAGAGTGACGTTCTTCGTGATTTTCAAAGAGCCGTAGTTGCGGTTGTTTGTGAACTCCGTGGAGGACACTGTCGCCGTGGAGCCGGTTGTCACTTTGACTTCCTTGGCTTCGGAGACGAGCGTCATATTGGCGTTCGTAGAGCTGATTTCCTTCACGTAGTATGTGCCGGCATTCAGCTTGGAAAGCGTGGAGCTTTCGGCTGTGACGCCGTTTTCCACCTTGACCGTCAGGTCGCTGACCGTATTGCCATTGGCATCCTTGGCCACCGTTGTGCACTTCGCATCGCTGTAGACGCGGAATGTGTATGTGCCGTCGGCGAGGGTCTTGTCTGCATCCGTGACAGCTGCGCCGTTGACTGTGACGCTCTTCTTAACCTTCAGGCCGCCCGTGTAACGGACGTTTTCGAAGGATGCCGTCTTGACTTCGGCTGTCTTGGATACTTCGACCTTGACCGCCACCGGCGTCGTAACCAGCGTGACGTTCGCATTCGTGGAGGATTCTTCCTTCACGTAGTACGTGCCTTCCTTGAGGTTCGTGACCGTCGTCGATGTCGATGCACCATCCTTGACTGTCAGGGAGATTTCCCCGACGTCATTGCCGTCCGCATCCTTGGCGACCGTCTTACAAGTCGAATCGCTGTAAACCTTGAACTTGTACGTGCCGTCGGCGAGATCACCGGCCGTGATTTCAGAACCAAGGTTGATGACCTTGACGCTCTTGGAAACCGTCAGGCTGCCCGTCGTCTGTTCTTCGTTACCGATACTGAGCGTGTAGCCCTTGAGGTACACGTGGTTGGCGATATCCATCTTGCTGGTGGTCTTGGTGATCGTGACCGGAATCACTTCATCACTCGACTGATAGCCCGTCGGCGCCGTTGTTTCACGCAGGTAGTACGTGTGGTCGGCCCACAGGTTCGTCGATGTGCTGCCGCCGGCTTCACCGTTGTACTTGGAGTTCTGCACGGAGCTGATCGAAACGACCCCGTTGTCATTCGTTGTGTAACTGCCGAGGCTGTTCTGCTTCTTGTCCGCATCATCCTTCGTGTAGTACAGATCGAACACCGCACCCTTGAGGGCTGTGTTGTCCGTTTCGGAATACTTGAGCACCTGGAAGGACAGCTGGCTCGCCGAGCCGGCGCCCACATTGTCCAGAGTGACTTCTTTCGATGCCGGGGCTGTGTAGCCCAGGAGCGTGACTTCGTTGGAAATGTCCGCATCCGTTGCGGCTGCCACGTAGGTAATCGTGACCTTTGTCGCATTCGGAATCGTGAAGGTGATGGTTGCGCCATCATCCGATACATTCGTTGTCACACCCTCGGACGGAGTGATTTTGATCGTGTTGCTGTAGACGACGAGGTTCGTCATCTTGTCGACCGCCGTCAGCGTGTCATCGTCACCGATCTGGAGCGCGTCCGGATTCAGGACGATCGTGTACTTCGCGGCGTTCGAGTATGTGACGTTGTCAACCGTCACGTTCGTTAACTTGCCGGTTGTGGAGTCGTAGTTGTCGATGACCTTTTCGGCCGACTTGTATTCATACTTAATCGGGACATCGTCATCGCCGACCTTGTTCGTGCAATACTCACCGGAAGCCGAATTGGAGGCAATCGTCTTCACAGCCTCTTCGCTGTTGGCAACGAGGTAGTATGTGAAGTAACCCGTGCCCGTGTTCTTGCTGGCGCCCTGCGCCGCAATCCAGTTTTTGTAGTTATCCTGAGTGACCACAAATGTCGCCCCGGAGTCTGTGTTCGTGACGCTGACGAAGTCGTCGTTGTCACCGCTCGCAAATGTGTTGGAGCACAGAGCCAGACGAAGAATCTTGTTGTAGTACACTGACCAGCCGCCCGGTTTGTACGTCTTCATTTCATCGACCGTCATCACGTGGAACAGGCTCGTGTCGAAGATGTCGTCAATCGTGACCGGCGCCGTGCTGTCCGTGAAGTCGGAGATGTCAATCTGGAATTCCCAGTAAGGCACTGTTTCGCCGTCAATCGTGACCGTGCCCTTCGGCTTTTCACTGTCGATGGCTGTCTTCTTGAATTGGGACGATTTGCCCGGCTGATAGAACGCCGTGGCTGTCGTACCGTTGACGTTGATTGTGTTCGTATGTTTCTTCTGGTAATCCTGCAGCGTGACACTGTCATCACTGTTCAGCTTGATCCATTCGGAATCATTGGACGACGTGTACGTCATCTCAATCGTGCGCTTCGAGCCCGTGCCCTTGAGGCCGTTTTTCTTCACGCCATTTTCCGTGTAGTAGAACGTGACCTTGAACGCCACCGCCTTGGACTGGTCGGTCGTCGTGGTGGAGAAGTTATGATCCGTGTAGTACGTGATCTCGTAGCTTTCACCATCCACCAGACCTGTGACCTTCAGCGTATCAGCGGCGAGAGTGTCGTAGTAGTTCTTGCCATTGATGTACGCTGTCGGCAGGGTGTCCTTGGCTTCGGCCATGTTCAGGCCCGTGTCAGGCACTGTGAACGTGGACTTCCAGGAGACGGACTCCGAAGAGCCTTCCGTCATTTCCTTGGATACCGTGATGTCTTCACCGACCGTACCGGTGCCCTTTGTGCCGTTGCCGCGGCCGTCTGTCCCTTCGTTGACAACCTGGGTCTTACTGCCGACGTTGGACATATCGACTTTCGTCTTGTAGACCATTTCGTAGCTGTAATTCTTGCCGTAGTCGCTTGCCGGAATCGTGTAGACAAAGCTTGTGTCCGTGGAGAGAACATCGGACCACTGCAAAGTGCGTGTGGCCACCGTGTTGCCGCTGGCATCCTTGACATTCACCGTGATCGGTGTGGATGTATCGTAGGACATGATGCTTGCGGAGGACGCGCTGATGCTGTCCTTGATGTAGTCCCCGTTTCTCCAGGTGATGTTGTTCTGTTCGTTGTACTTGAACGACCATGTCAGCACTTCATTGCCGTCATCGTCTGTTTCCTGACCCGTGACCGTCTTGGTCATGCCGTCATAGTCGATTTCGTTCTGCAGGTGATGGGTCGTTGTTTCTTCACCGCCGCCCGGGTATGTAATCTTCGCCGCGTTGCCCGTGTCGGCTTCCGTCTTGCCGGCGCCCGTCAGGTTGTTGAGGTTGACGGAGGCCGTGTATTCAATCTTGATGGTTTCCCCGTCACTCATCGAAGCGATGGTGCCGCTGAAGCCCTTGTCACCTTCCGTGAAATTCGTTGGTGTTACCGTGCTGCCCGTCGAGGACGTGAACTTGGCGTTCTTATCATACGTCAGGGCTGCCCCGTTGATCGTGTCGGAGAAATTCACATTTTCAAACTCACCCGTTGAAACAATCGTCAGCGTGTAGTGAATCTTATTGTCGCTCGCGTTGTAGTAACCCGATTTGGAAATCGATACGCTTGCATTGTCATCGATGGTCACGCCGGTCTTGACACTGTCGCCCCACTGGATGGCCGACTTGCTTTCGGTGAATCTGCCGCCGAAGCCAATCTTGAATTCCAGGTCGTTGGCGTTTTCCACGAAGCTCCAGTTCGGGTCATCCTTGTTCCAGGTGAGGGTGACCAGACCGTTTTCATCGATCGTGTACGTGTTGCCGGAAACCGTGGCCGTCTTTTCCACGCCGTCTTCCACATACGTCACCGTGATGTCGAGTGAGCCGTTGTCGGCCATGACATCAACATCGCCCGGAATCTGGTAGGTCAGAGAGTCCGCACTCATATCGAACTGCTTTGTGGAGTCTTCCTTGAACGTCAGGAAAATATTGTAAGTTTTCCCCTTCTTGACCGTGTAGTCATCCGTGGTTTCATCGTACTCTGCACTTGTGATACCGATGCTTTCGAGGAAGGCCGACATATCTGCCGATGTGGCGTTGGAGCCTGACGAATCATTCGCCGATCCCAGCACATTCGATGCCGACTTCGCGCTCATCAGATTGTTATTCAGAACAGGGGTCTTGTCCGTGGCCTCATCTTCCTCATCCACGGATGTGTCTTCTTCTGCGGCATCCTGTTCTTGTGCGGGGTCAGTGTCCCCGTCATCTTCCAATGCCTCTTCCTCTTCTTCCGCTTCAGGCGTGTTCACCGTGACCTGACGACTGAATGATCCGAACTTGAGTGTTGCGGATTCTTTCGCCGTAGCCGTAGCCTCTACGGAGAATGAGAGCCCCTTGGATGCGTCCGCCAGTGCCTTCGTGGCATCATCTGCGAACCAGACCTTCAGGACATTGTTGGTGATTGTGTACGTTGCGTCGAGCTCATAGTCGGCGTCATCCGCCTTCGCCGTGACTTTAAGCGTGGCTTCTGAAGCCTCACTCACACTCAGCAATGACGGGAACGTATAGTCCATCGTCGTGGAGTAATCGTAATCCCCGGCTTCACTCACATCAAAACTCAGGTCAATGTCAATTGTCCCCTCAGGATCAACCGTCACATCCCCTTCCGTATTATTGAGCAGAACCTTGGTGATACTCCCGGTGAGATCTCTCACCTGCTCGGCATAACTGCTCCGGCCGTTATCAATGGCCAGCGAGAAGACCATGGCCAGGCTGATCACAACCGACGCCACTCTTCTTGCGTTGTCTCTTACACCGTTTGTATTCATATCTATTTCGCCTCCTCACGATTAGCCCCTTCCCGGGCCCAGCGTTTTCAGACAGATCAGGGCCTGTCTTCCCGTCATACTCGTTGCACCTGTGTGCACCCACTTCTTTTGGCTTGCATATTGTCATTGGACTGAACACACTGGTTCAGGAATTATAATGTACGAGGTGTGACACCGTATGTCACAAAACATAAAAACCGTTATCCGACGTTATGAAAAATAACGACAAAATAACGGGCTTTTCCATTGTCCGCTCAGACTGACCATATAATTGGCTCCCCTAACACGACACGCGCCCATGCCTTTCGCGTGCCGGTACTGCCTTAAACCAATATTGTTAATGGAATATATCGAAACAAGATTTACTCACAATATCATCTTGTTTCCTTATCTAGTTTTAGTTTATCATAATTTATGCACATTTTTTGGGTTTTATCCAGAATTTTTTATCAAAATTTGCACGATTACGATAAATTCTGATTCTATCGACATTTTTTGTTTTTCTGGCATCTCTGGTTATCAAATAACTAACATATCATCGTTTGGTGGTATCGTAGAAAAGCGTTTTTTACGTGACAAAACGTGTTTTGTGACGACTTGTGTGACATTTGATGTCACGCTGTGTCAGTGTAAGGAAATACTCGCACCCAAATTTTTCATATTATGAAAATATAACCGTGCTCAGGCCTTCCCCGGCCGCCTTTATACACCCAGATACATCATTTCATGCAAAAGATATCTGCCCGATTTCCAGGTTTCTTTTCACCCGGGAAAATTATGATAGAATAAGAACAGGACAAAGGACATGGTTTATGAAAGGTAAAAAGACATACATTTTGAGTGTGCTGGCCATCCTGATTATCGGCGGCATCTCATTTTATCTTTCCGCCGGCAGTGAGATCGGCGCAGTGCGTGAGGCGCTCCGTTCCGCCTCGGGGTTTTACCTTGCCCTGATGGCGCTGATCATGCTGTTTTACTATGTCACCGACGGCTATACGCTGCGGACGATTTCCCGCCAGTACAAAAAAGACTTCACGCTCAAACAGGGGTTTGTGAACGGCATGGTCGGGACGCTCTTCAGCGACCTCACCCCCTCGTCCTCGGGCGGGCAGTTCGCGCAGGTGTTTGTCTTCAACAAACAGGGCATTGTCCCGGCGACGGCGTCGGGTATCCTGCTCACGTGCTTTATCAGTTATCAAACCGTGCTCATCAGTTACACCGCCCTGATCATGATTTTCCAGCTGACGTATTTTATGGGGGAAGGGGTGCATGTTGCGACGATGGCGCTGACGGGGTTTCTCATCAACTTTGTGGTGACGGGGGTGCTGTTCTTCGGCACGCGTTCGAAGAAGTTCCAGAACTTCTTTATTAATAATATTATTTTCTTCCTCGCCAGGATCCGCATCGTCAAGGACTATGAAGTGACCAGCCAGAACATCCGCTGGAAGTTCGAAGAGTTCCGCGAGGAGTCGAAGCGCCTGCAGGCCAACAAGCCGCTTTTCATTAAAATATGCGCCTGCAACGTGATCAAACAAACGTGCATGTATTCCATGCCGTTCTTCGCCTTCCGGGCCATTCATGTGAACGTGCCGTGGGCATCGTTTGTGAACTTCCTCTCCCTTGCTGCGATCATCAACCTCATCAACACCTTCCTCCCGGTTCCGGGGGCCAGCGGAGGCAGTGAGGGCTGCTTTATGATTCTCTTCGGCTCCCTCGGCCAGGCCAATGCGGCCGTGGCGATGCTCCTGTGGCGGTTCTTCGCCTTTTACTACGGGGCCATCATCGGGATCCTGACATTTATGTTTGCCAAAGACGCCCGGCGCCGCTGAGGCGTTTTTGTGTGCGCCTGCTTTTAGCACTCCTCTAAATTATGTGCCAAAAAGTGGTTGACTTTCTAAGAGAACTGTCTATAATAAGCTTAGCAGTTGAAATTAAACAGTGCTAAAAGGAGTGAACAACATGCTGAAACCATTGTATAAAAACGTGGTCCTGAAGAAGGAAGAACTCGAACAAAGAACCGCATCGGGCATCATCCTCTCCACCGAGACCAAAGAAGTACCGAGTGTCGGCATCGTACAGGCCGTCGGGGCCAAGTGCGAAAGCGGACTCGCAGAAGGCGACAAGGTCGTCTTCAAGCAGTATTCCGGCACGAAAGTGACATGGGACGATGAAGAATACATCGTCATCGACGAAGAGGATATCCTCGCGTCCATTGATTAAGGAGGTTCATTACTATGGCAAAAGAAGTCAGATTTTCCAATGACGCCCGCAAGTCCATGCTGAAGGGTGTCAATACACTCGCCGACGCTGTCGGTGTGACGCTGGGTCCGAAAGGCCGTAACGTTGTGCTCGAAAAGAGCTATGGCTCGCCACTCATCACGAACGATGGTGTGTCGATTGCCAAAGAAATCGAACTGGAAGACAAGTTCGAAAACATGGGTGCAAAGCTCGTCTATGAAGTTGCCAACAACACCAATGAAGTGGCCGGTGACGGGACGACAACCGCAACCATCCTCGCCCGCAATATGATCGTGGCCGGCATGAAGGCCGTCGACAAGGGCGCCAACCCAATGCTGATGAGAGAAGGCATCGACTACGCCGCCAAGGAAGTGGCCAAGGTGCTCCTGAACAACTCTCACAAGATTGAAACAAGCAACGATATTGCTTCCGTCGCCTCCATCTCTTCCGGTGACACGCATATCGGTCAGCTCATTTCCGAAGCCATGGACAAGGTCGGCCGTGACGGCATCGTCAACGTCGATGAATCCAACAGCTTCGATGATGTCCTCGAAGTCAACGAAGGCATGCAGTACGACAAGGGCTATGTGTCCCCTTACCTCGTCAGTGACACGGACAAGATGCAGGTCGAAATGGACAACCCGCTCATCCTCGTCACGAACCAGAAAATCTCCAACCTGCAGGAAATCGTCGGTGTGCTTGAGCAGGTGCTCCAGGCCAACCGTCCGCTGCTCCTGATTGCGGAAGATTATGAAAACGAAGTGATCAGCACCCTCGTCCTGAACAAACTCCGCGGCACGTTCAATGTCGTCGCCACGAAAGCTCCGGGCTTCGGTGACAACCAGAAAGACCAGCTCGGCGATATCGCCACGCTGACAGGCGCGAAGTTCTACAACAAGGATCTGAACATGAAGCTCGCCGACCTCACGATTGACGACCTCGGCACGATCAAGAAAGTCATCGTCAAGAAGGATAGCACGACCCTCATCGGCGGCTCTTCGTCCGAAGCTGTTCAGGCCCGGATCACCGACATCAGAGCCCAGCTCGAAACGACGAAGTCCGAATATGATCAGAAGAAGCTGAGAGAACGTATCGGCAAGCTCTCCAACGGTGTCGCCACGATCAAGGTCGGCGCCACGACAGAAAGCGAACTCAAGGAAAAGAAACTCAGAATCGAAGACGCCCTCAACGCCACGAAAGCGGCCGTTGAAGAAGGCATCGTCATCGGCGGCGGCGCCGCTCTGACGGAAGCCTACAAAGAGCTCAAAGGCCAGCTCACCAATGACAACACCGATGTCCAGAAAGGCATCAACATCGTCCTCGACGCCCTCTTCGCCCCGGTGGCCCAGATTGCAGAAAACGCCGGCTACAACGAAGAAGACATCATCGACGAACAGAAGAAAGCCGAAAAAGATTATGGCTTTGATGCCCGCAACGGTGAATGGGTCAATATGTTCGAGAAAGGCATCATCGACCCGACCAAGGTCACAAGAAGCGCGCTCCTCAACGCCGCTTCCATCTCCGCCCTGTTCATCACGACAGAAGCCGGTGTGGCCGAACTGCCTAAGAAAGAATCCGACGTCCCGGCAATGCCGGCCGGCGGAGGCATGTATTAATCTCCCCCACATATACCATAAGGACCGCTCCGGCGGTCCTTTCTTATGCTGGAAAAACAGACCTTTCGGTCTGTTTAAACATGTGCATGCGCCACGTCTTTGGGCGTCAGATAGTCTTTGCGTTTGATAAGGTATGTCGTGATGAGCGTCGTCCCCGTAATCACCCAGCTGCACACATACACCGCAAGAAGCGTATCGAGCGTATGCGACCAGGCGAAGACTGTCGGGATGTAAATGAAACGGAACACGCACGAGCCGATGATCGTTTCGATTGCCGGCAGAAGCGAACAGCCCATCCCGCGCAGGCACGACCCGGTGATTTCGTACGTCCCGGTCAGACACTCCATCGAGCACACCCACATCATCCGCTTCACCCCGTAGGCGATGACCTCCGGTTGTGATGAATAGATGCCCATGAGCTGATACCGGAACATGATGAACACCAACGAAAGCAGCGCCGTCAGGCCGAGCCCGTAGCCCATGCAAATATGCCAGATCTTCTTGCAGCGGTCATACTTGCCCGCCGCATAGTTCTGCGACGTGAACGTCACAGCCGCCTGAGAGAACCCGCTCACCACGTAGTAACAGAAAAATTCAAAGTTCTGTCCGGCCGATAAGCCGGCCACCACGTCCGAACCAAAGCTGTTAATGCCGGACTGGATGATGACATTTGAGAGTGAGAACACCATTCCCTGCAGGCCCGCCGGACCACCAATGCGGACCATCTGGCTGAGGTATTTCTTGTCCAAAGACAACTTCTTCAGGTTCAGCTTCAGTTCCCCTTCCTCATGGGTGAGGAACCAGAGCACGAGCGAGGCCGACACAGCGTTGGAAATCGTCGTCGCCAGCCCGACCCCGGCCGCGGCCATATGCCACACGATGACGAAGTACAGGTTCAGGCACACATTCACAACCCCCGAGCACACCAAACAAAACAGCGGGCGTTTCGAATCCCCCACGGCTCTCAGAATGGCACTGCCGAAGTTGTACACCATAATAAACGGCATCCCGATAAAGTATAATCTGAGATACTGCGTCGCCATGCCGATGACATCGTCCGGGGACGAAATCGCCTCGAGCGCCGGTCTTGCAACAAACTGGCCGACGATCATCATGACCACGCCCGAAATCAGCGCCACGCTCATCACGGTATGCACGGCTTTATTGACATCATCCTTCTTGTCCTGCCCGATGTAGGACGCAATCAGGACATTCGCCCCGACCGAGAGTCCCACAAACAAATTGACAAGCAGGCTGATCAGCGAGGCATTCGAGCCCACCGCCGCCATCGCCTGACTGGACGCAAACTTCCCGGCCACCGCCGTATCGGCCGAGTTAAATAACTGCTGGAGGATGGACGAGAGGGCCAGCGGGAGCGCAAACAGGCAAATCTTGTCCCAGAGCGTTCCTTCCCTCATATCCATGCGATGTGAGTGATTCATATTTTTTCCGCCTTCTTTCGAGGATTACCATACACCCGCACAGAAGGTTTGTCATCGATTTTCTGAAACTGAAAAAGGACCTGTGTTTCCATAGGAAACACCCGGTCCCAATTTTTACTTCATCACTGCAAATGACTGCCGGCCCATCACCAGCGTGTCACCTTTAAGTGTGACATCACCGATGACATATACCATCTCCCGGTCCTTCAGGGCGTCAAGCGACACCGTTTTGGTCTTCGACGTCGGGTTGAGCGAGAGCACCATGCTCCCGCGTTTGTACACAAACGGCTCTTCATTCAGGCATTCAAACAGAGCGTCCGCCTGCAGGTCTTCGTACTGATGGCGCAGGGCAATCAGTGCTTTCGTCGTCTCATAGAGTGAGCCTTTCTTGCCCTCCTGTGTATCCACACTCGGCGCCAGCACTCTGTCGTCGACTTTCAAATACGGCGTGTCGGAATCCGAGAACCCGAGGTTCTTCTCTCCCTTCGCCCACTGCATCGGCGTGCGGGAGCCCGTGCGGTGGAAGCCGCCCTCCTTTGTACGGACATCGAGATAGTCCATCCCGATTTCATCCCCGTAGTACAGGAACGGCACCCCCGGCATGGTAAAGATGAACGCATAGGCGAGTGTGAGCTCACTCACCGAGAGTGTCCTGGCCGGACGCGGGGTGTCATGGTTGCACGTGAACATCGAGATATACCCGTTGTCCCGTGTGGCCTCGTACTTCGGCAGGTAGTCATCGAGGAACCGGCGGATGGTCCCGCCCGCATCCATCTTGAAATAACTGTGGTCCCCGCCTTCGGTCTCATAGTCTCTTAAGAGCGTGTTGTAGCCGTTCCACCAGTGGTCGAGGTAGAAGTCCATATGGAAGCCGCCAAGGTTGATGGCCTGGTCCGGGTTGGACCATTCACTCACAATTGCGGCCTCCGGATAGTCCTGATCGAGCATTTCGCGGACGTTGTGCCAGATGGCCGCAGTGGCGCTTTTATGCTCGTCATCGTTTTTCACAAGCGAGTCCGCCATATCCACGCGGAACCCGTCACAGCCTTTGTCCAGCCAGAAGCCCATGATATCTTTCATTGCTTCCCTGGTGGCGATAGCCTCCGGGGAGTCGACTTTGGACATCCACGGCTCCGTGGCATCGAGCCAGCCGTAGTTCAGCGCCGGCTGGTTGACAAAGAAGTTCAGCATATACGCCCCGTCGCGGTCGCTCGCCCCGGACACATACGGATGATCCTTGATCCCGACGAACGCCCCGTTCGTCCACACATAGCGGTCGGAGTATTCATTCCTGTCAGGCTCCTTGGATTTCAGGAACCACTCATGTTCATCCGACGTATGGCCCGGCACCAGGTCCAGAAGAACCTTGATCCCGCGCTTGTGCGCCTCGTCGAACAGATGCACGAGGTCGTCGTTCGTCCCGTAACGCGGGGCGACTTTTTTATAGTCCCTGACGTCGTAGCCGGCATCGTGGAACGGCGAGTCGAAGAGCGGGTTGAGCCAGAGAGCATTACAGCCCAGCCCTTTCACATAGTCGAGTTTTTCGATGATGCCCGGGATATCCCCGATCCCATCGTTATTGGTATCATTGAATGACTGCGGGTAAATTTCATAAAACACCGCATCTTTCAGCCACTGTGGCATATACAGATCCTCCCTTATTTGAGTATCGCAATACTGTAGGCCGGCATTGTCAGCGTGCCGTTGTCGTAAGTGACAGCCTCGTCGTCCATCACCAGCATCCCCACGAGATCAGCCTCGCCCATGTTCGTGAGGTCGACACTGTCCGCTTCACCGGAGCCGTTGTACACCACGCACACCGTGCTCTTGTCTTCGGTTGTTTTGAACATCGTCAGGATGCCATCGTGGCAGAACTGGTCATCGATTGTGATTGTCCCCGTCGCAATGTCCGGGAATGCATGGCGCAGGTAAATCGCTTCTTTATAGTAGTTGTAAATGGAGTACGGATCATCCTGCTGGTCAGCGAGTGACCCGCAGACCATTTCAATGTCTTCCATGTCCGCCGGGCCTTCGGTCACCGCCGCATCGCTTTCGCCCCACTGCATCGGAGCCCGCTTGTTTTCATCCTTGCCCGAACCTTTCATCCCCAGCTCTTCGCCGTAATACACAAACGCATTGCCGGTCATCAGGAGATTCAGCGCCCCGTTGAAGCGGATGAACTTTGTGGCATCATCGCCCGAGAAATACCCGGCGCAGCGCGCCTGGTCGTGGTTGGAGGTAAAGGTCGCATCCACATAATTGGCGTTGTTTCCGGAAAGGCGGTTCTGGACGTTGATGCACGACTGGCCGAAGTCAGCCATCGACATCTGGCCGCGCGTTGTTTTCGCAAACGCCCCGCTCTGATCCGAGAAAGCGAAGTTGAAGAAGGAATCAATCCCGCTCTTGTAGTAGTCAGCGTATGTGCTGAATGGCTCCCACGCTTCCCCGACGAGATACGCATCGCTTTTCTTCTCCTTGACCATCGTGTTGAACCACGACAGGAATGCGATGTTCTTGTCGTTGTCGGCGGTGAAATAACTCGTCACCGCATCGAGGCGGAACCCGTCCACGCCCTTGTCGAGCCAGAACTGCGCAATGTCAGTGATTTCACTTTTGACATTTTCGTTGTCCAGATTCAAGTCCGGCATGCCCGACCAAAAGCGCGCTTCGTAATACCACGACGTGCCTTCCAGAGACTCATAACCGGTTTGTTCGTCTTTTGTGAAGTTGTAGTAGTCCACATACGGACACACGGATGCATCAGGTTCAGCGTCACCCAGATTCGTGAGGTAGTCTTTGGCCTTTTGAAACCACCCGTGTTCGACAGAGGTGTGGTTGAGCACCATGTCGGTGTACACCTTCACGCCCCGTTCATGACACGCACTGACAAGCGCTTCGAAGTCGTCCATGGTGCCGTAGTCTTCATCAATCGTTTCATAATCCGCAACGTCGTATTTGTGGTAGGTCGGCGACATGCATACCGGAAGGAGCCAGATGGCATCACATCCGAGGTCCGTGGTCGTTTCCGGATCGCCGTCGTTGATATAATCGAGCTTGTCAATCACCCCCTGCAAATCCCCGATGCCATCACCGTTGGAATCCGCAAAGGAGTACACAAAGATTTCGTAGGTCGTCCCGTAAGCCCCTGTCATCGTGCTTTGGGACGTCTGGTGATTCAGCTTCGTCATGACAGAAACGACAGATCCGGAAGAATCTGTCGTTCGATTGAGACCCTGACACCCGCTTGCCAAAGCGAGAGCGAGTGCGAGCGTAAGAAACTGAAGTTGTTGGAAGAGCCTCCTCATCCCTTGACGGCCCCGGACATGCCTTCGACGTAATATCTCTGCATGAAGATGAACAGGATCGCAATTGGAATGGAGACACAAACCGCACCGGCTGCGAAACAGGAATACCACTGGTTGATGTATTCTTTCTGCAGCATGTTCCAGAGACCGATGGCCACGGTGAACTGTTTGGCGTTCGCCCCGCAGATGACCTTCGCAAAGATGAAGTCCACCCACGGACCCATGAACGATGTCAGGACCGTGTAAATAACAATCGGTTTGGACAGCGGCATAATGATGCGGGTAAAGATTTGCCACTGGGTCGCGCCGTCGAGAAGCGCTGCTTCGTCGATCGATCTCGGCACGGTGTCAAAGAACCCCTTCGAAATCTGGAATCCCAGGCCCGCTCCCGCGGTGTACACCAGAATGAGTGCCACGCGGATCATGGATCCCTCGGTCAGCCCCAGCATTTTCAGCAGGTAATACTGAGCGACCATCGACATGAACCCCGGGAAAAGCCCGAGTATCATCGCCAGGTTCATATACGGCTTACGGAATCCAAAGCGCATGCGGGAGAGGCTGTAGGATACGGAGAGAACGAAGAAAGTCTGAATGATGCACACGAAGATGGCGATGATCAGCGTATTCGTGAACATCTTTGGGAAATCGAGCACGCTCTTGTTGGTAAAGAGCTTGACATAGTTGGCAGTTGTGAACGCTCTTGGGAAGAACGTTTCGATATACGACCCCTGCTCGGTCCGGAAGCTTGTGAGGATGATCCACACAATCGGCAGGACCCAGATGAAGGCCAGAATGGCGAGGAAGACATGCACGAGTACGTTGACGACAACGCGCCTGGTTGATGGTCTGTTTTTCTTCACATTTTCCATTACATGAACGCCTCCTCGTTTTTATACGATGCCGAATTGCGGTACGTGACAAGGGTGATGACCGTGAGGACCACGAATGTCAGGATGCCGATAACAGCCCCGATGTTGTAGTACTTCTGGTCGATCGTGAGTTTGTACAGCCAGGTGACGAGCAAGTCGGTCTGACCGGCTGTGTCGCCGACGTACGTCGGGCCCCCGCCCGAAAGCAGGTAGATGACGTTGAAGTTATTGATATTGCCGCAGAACGACGTGATCAGATAAGGCGTGGTCACGAACAGCATGTACGGCAGCGTGATTTTGAAGAAAATCGTCACGGAATTCGCACCGTCCATCTTGGCGGCCTCGTACAGTTCCACCGGGATGTTCTGGAGGATACCGGTCACCTGCAGCATCGTGTACGGAATACCGACCCACAGGTTGATGACGATGATTGTCACCCGCGCCCAGAGGGCGTTGGTGAGAAATGGGAGCGGCCCGTCAATGAGCCCTGCATTTTCCAACAGGACATTGATGGCGCCTTGCGGCTGCAGCATCGTGCGCATGATCATGAGCGAGACGAACTGCGGCACCGCAATCGAGAGAACGAAACAGAAACGCCAGAAGGCTTTGCCCTTCGTGTCTTTTCTGTTGATCACCATGGCCAGCACCATACCGAGGATATAGTTGAGGAACGTCGCGAAAATCGCCCAGACGATCGTCCAGCCCAGGACATGCCAGAACTGACGGCCGATGTTGCCGTTCATATTGAGGACGCGGGCAAAGTTTCGCAGACCGACCCAGTTGAACAGCAGCAGGTGATTGTCTTCCTTGGAATAGTTCGTGAAGGCCATGCTGATCATGAAGACCAGCGGGATGACATTGAACACAAGAATCGCCAGGCACGGCGTGGACATCAGCGTGATGTACAGCTTCGTGTTGAAGAGGTTTTTGAGGTCCTCTTTGAATCCCGGGATGTGTTCACCCTTTTCATCCATTCTCTGGAGCTCATAGCTCTTTTTCATTTGGAGAACCCAGAGAAGAATAATGGCCGCAACAACAAACAGTGTCAGGACCCCGTACAGCAGCATGAGCAGGGAATTGTCGCCGGCGACGTATTCATACACACCCTTGGCTTCATTCCACACTTCCTGCTGGGCATTTCCCCCGAGCCGGAACATATTGATGATCCGGCTGACACCTGCGAAGATCATGTAAATCACAAACGCCACTTCACATACAAGCACGCCCAAACCTTTGACAACCTGCCGGTGTCCGATCAGGCCCGCGCCCATGAGAACGGCGGACAGTTTGGTGTACATATCTCCATTTTTCAGAGCCTCTCTGACAGTGATTTCCTTGTCAGCCATAATCTTCCCTTCTTTCTCCAGTCAAGACACAAGCGCGGCGTGAGGCCGCGCTTGAGCCTGGTTCAAAATGTTAAATCAAATCAGTGATTGTGTGTTGAATGTTTACTCAACCGTCGATGTATTCATCGCCGTATTCATGCTTTCCGTCTTGTCGGATGCGTTGTCATGCGTGACAGTGCCCTTGGCGATTTCGGAGCCCATGCTTGCGGCCGGATCCCAGTAAGAGCCCATTGCGCTGTAAACCGGCTGAACGATCGAAGTACCGTCCATCGTTGCGACCTGTGCTGCAGAAACGGCATCGTCACCAACGTCTACGGATGCGATTGTCGGGATAATACCACGTGCTTCGAAGTGTGCCTTCTGTGCGGATTCACCACCGAGGTATGCAGCCAGTGCGACTGCGACATCCTGGTTTTCACAATTCGGGTTGACACCGATGGCTTTGGAGCCTGCGAAGGACTTCATCTGTTTTTCTTCACCGTCGATAGTGATTGTTGGCAGAGCTGCAACACCCATGTTGTCGCCGAGCTGTTCTTTAACAGTTGCTGCATCCCAGGAACCGGAGAACATTGCGTCAACTTTCTTACCGATCTTGTCGGCGCCCGTTTCAGAGCCCATGTTTACGAAATTGGAGTTGGCGTTGAGGTCTACGAGGTAGTTCGTGACTGCAACTGCTTTGTCACCGGAGAAATCGATACCGGCGCTTTCGTCAGTGCCGTCTTCGCCGAAGAATGTGCAGCCGTTGGCAACGTAGAACGAAGCAATGTACCAGCTGTTTTCGAGCGGGAAGCCAACCTTGCCCTTTTCGAGCATCGTGTCGAGGTTCTTGATATCGTCTTCAGAGTAGACGGACTTGTCATAGTACATAAACCAAGTGTTACCAGTGAACGGTACACCGTAAACAGCGTCTTCATAAGTGACCGTGGCCATCGTCGTTTCGCTGTTCAGGCCCTGGATTGTTTCAAGGTTCGTGCCGCCGAGCTTGGAGAGTGCGTTTGCGCTCGTGAGCGTCGGAATCTGGTCATTTGCAAACATGTAAACGTCTGCCGCTGCTTCAGCGTCCTTGGACACTGTTTCACCTGCGTCGCCTTCGGAGCAAGTGCCGTATTCGAACGTCAGGTCATACTTATCCTTGTTTTCTTCTGCGAATGCTTCGCACTGCGTTTTCAGCCAGTTGTTGTCTTCTGCCTGGTCTTCACTTGGTCCCCAGACCGTCAGCTTTGCCGTGACGATTTCGCCTGTGGAACTGCTGGATGTCGACGTGCCGCCGCACCCCGCCAGCATGCCCATACTTAACAGTACTGACAAACCAGCTGCCATAAATCTTTTACTGTTCATCATTTTCCCTCCTATTAAACAGTGATGTCACGTATTTATGCCCCGTGACAAGGCATTGTTACCAATTGAATCATTCTGTGACGAACTCGAGATTGGTCCCTTCCTTGGAGAACACGTTGCAGGCATTGCCGCCGAACGTGAACGCGATGTCAGATCCAATCGTAAATGCACTCGAATCTTCCAGATCCAGCGTCGGTACAATGATAACCCCGTCTTTACCGACTGCGTTGATATGGAGATGGACGGATGCGCCCATCAGCTCCGAGACATCCACAGTGCCGTGGATCATGCGGCCTTCCTTTTCGTCCAGAGAGATATGCTCCGGACGCACTCCGACGATAACTTCCTGAGGCCCTGCGCCATTCGCGGCGAGGTTTTTGTTTTTCTCGGCGGAGAGTGGAATCTTTGCGCCTTCGATGACAACGCTGTATGTGCCGTCATCTGCTTTTTCCAGCATCCCGTCGTAGAAGTTCATCTGCGGGACACCGATGAAGCCGGCCACGAATGTGTTGATTGGTTTGTCATACACATCCTGCGGCGTACCGATCTGCTGGACGACACCGTCCTTCATAATGACGATGCGGTCGCCGAGCGTCATGGCTTCAGTCTGGTCATGGGTGACATAAATAAATGTCGAATCCAGGGTTTGTCTTAATTTGATAATTTCCGCACGCATCTGGTTACGCAGCTTGGCGTCCAGGTTGGAGAGCGGTTCGTCCATGAGGAGGACTTTCGGGTCACGGACGATGGCCCGTCCGATGGCCACACGCTGTCTCTGCCCGCCGGAGAGCGCCTTTGGCTTGCGGTCGAGATACTCGGTGATGCCGAGAATTTCCGCGGCTTTATTGACAGCGGCGTCAATTTCATCCTTCGGCATCTTGCGGATTTTCAGCGGGAATTCCATGTTCCCTCTGACCGTCATATGCGGATACAGGGCGTAGTTCTGGAACACCATTGCGATGTCACGGTCCTTCGGCGCCACGTCATTCATACGCTTGCCGTCGATGTACAGATCACCGCGGGTGATGTCTTCGAGGCCGGCGACCATCCGCAGGGTTGTGGATTTCCCGCAACCCGACGGGCCGACGAGGACAACGAATTCCTTGTCCTTGATGTCGAGGTTGAAGTCTTCAACCGCCAGCACGCCTTCACTCGTGACTTTCAGGTTGTTTTTCTTTTTCTTTGGTTCTTCTTCTTTGCGTCCGAAGAGTTTCTTTTTCTTTTTGACCGGCTCTGAGTTCGGGTACACTTTTTCGATATGCTGAAGTGATACTGTAGCCATGGTTCATCCCCCCTAAAATTCTAAGTCTCTCACGCTTTCCCCTTCGATGATCTGGAAAGAAATCGCCTGGTGGAGAACACGTTTGTTGTAGTTGATGCGAAGAAGCAGGTCGTCGACCGCCTTGCGGGCGAGCCGCTCGGAATCCTGCCGGATCGTTGTGATGCGCGGCACGAGGTACTGCGTGTAGGCAATGCCGTCATAGCCGATCAGCGAGACGTCTTCCGGCACCCTGAGGCCCAAGTCCGCCACCGCTCTCAAGACCCCGATGGCGACCACGTCGCTGAGGGCGAAGATGGCCGTGAGGTCCGGGTTGCGGTTGTACAAATCCAGCGCCGCCGCATAGCCTGATTCCAGGGAGAACCGGCTTTCCGCGTACTGGGTGTCAACGTCGAAGGCAATGCCGTGGGCTTTCATCGCGTGGATGGCGCCCTGAATGCGCTGATTCCCGATTTGCCCCTGTTCCACGTTGTAGTGGGACCCGACGATGCCGATATTCGCGTGACCGCGCTGAATCAAATAATTCACCGCCGCCTCCCCGCCGACAATGTCGTCCGTGTAATAACTGGAGAGATTCGGAATATCGAAGTCTTTGGCGTTGTTTGTCAGGAGTACGCACGGGACGTCAATTTCATCAGTGAACTCTTCCCGGAAGAACTCCCCGTTCCCGCCGAGGAAGATGATGCCCTTCGGCTTCATGTTCCGGCAAAGCTCGATCGCTTTGAACACCTCGTCGTCCGCTTCATCCATGATCGTGACCGACACCTCCTCCCCGCTCGAGGTCAGGTTGTCCTGAACTCTTTCAAGCAGGTTCTGCAGGAAAATGTTTTGCTGGCCCTTCACCAGCACCGCCACCGATGTTTGCTGCTGGGCTTTGAGCAGACGTGCGTTGATGTTCGGGTGATAATTTTGTTCGCGAATGATTTGCTGGATCTTATCCCTTGCTTCATCACTCACATCCGGATGGTTATTGATGACGCGGGAGACAGTACCTACGCTGTAGCCCGAGAGCCGGGCAATGTCTTTGATTGTTGCCATGTCTGCCCTTCCCTTCTTCATTCATCAAGTCAACCACGGCTTAAACGTTTCTGTAATTAGTTCCGTTACTGTTTACGTAACCGTTTCCATGACTCTATTATGCGCCCGCATTTTACCAAAGTCAACACCCGGAGATGACTTTTTAAAAAATTCATTTCATACGAACCCACCGGGTTTTGAAAACCAAAACAAAAAGACCCGTTTCCGGATCTTCTCATTCCTCACTCTTCACCGGGACCGCGCTGACCCCGAAATAATCGCTTGCTTTTTTGGCATGGGCGTTTTTGACATACGGCGTGCAGTACACCACCGTGCCTTCCTCATAGCCCTCCGGGTTGCCGGCCACATACATCACCATCGTGATCTGTTTGTAGACACCGTTACTGACCTCCACATCCGCCAGATCATAGTAAATCCGGCTCGATTCCCCGACCGTGCACACCGGCACAAGCTTACCGCGGTTCACATCATAGCGGAACCAGTACTGCCCTTCATAGCCGGCATAGCCGGACATGTCGTGGTAGTTCCCATTCCCGCCGGGCATGCCTTTGTCGTCGGTGAGATCCCCGGACAGGTAAGCCGACACAGCCACATCTTTGGCGAGTTTCATGTTGGCGAGGTTGGTGGATATTTTCGCCCGGTTGGTGAACGTGCTGTAAAAGCGCAAAAGGGCCACGACCAGTATCCCGATAATGGCCGCCACGACCATCAGCTCTGCCAGCGGCAGTCCCCGGTTGTATCCCTCTCTGTCCATCGTCTCACCTCACCCCCTCCCACATGTCTATCATACTATGTCTGCTGTTTCAGACACAAGAAAATCAGGTCCGGGCACAAGAAAAGCCCGTCAGTACGGGCTTTAGTTCTCATTCAGGATAAACTTGCGGATGACCTCGCTGACGGCCGCTTCATCACAGGTTGCCTCTGTCACATAGTCGCATTCCGGCTTCACATCGTCCGTGGCGTTGTGCACGCCCACACCCAGACCGGCTGCTTTGATCATTGACAGATCATTCACGTTGTCCCCGATGGCGATGGTATCGTTGATGTCCACGCCCAGAAAGTCAGCCAGGCGTTTCAGGCCCGCGCCCTTGTTCACACCGAGAGTGTTGAACTCGAGATAACGGTTGGAGGAGTAGGACACATCAATGTCCCCGGTGATATCTTTCAGATCTTCCGCGATGCTTTCAAGATACGGGATGTCCGTATTCATATACAGCACCTTCACGATATCCTGCCCCTTGAGGAAGTCCAGTGTTTCATCGAACACTTCTTTGATTTCCATCCGGTTGTTCAGGTAGGCAGTTTCCTCCGGCCACAGGCGGTAGGCATACACCATATCCTTCGTATACACATGCATGCACACATTGTACTTCAGGCCCCGGCGCCAGAGCTCATTGGCCAGTTCAAACGACAGCCCCTGAAAATACAACAGCTTTTCGTCCTTATTTTCAGTCACGGCCCCACCGTTGTAGGAAATCACATATTCCCCGGCTTCGTCTTTGAGACCCAGCTCCGCGGTCGTCCCGCGCACGCTGTTGAAGCCGCGTCCGGTGGCCGGCACAAACTTCACACCGAGTTTGCGTGCTTCACGGATCGCCTCCAGGTCCCTCGGGTCGATCGACCGGTCGGTTCTTTTCAACAACGTTTCGTCCAAATCACAGGCAATAATTTTGTACATAACCCAGTCTCCTTCTTTTCTTTATTTATCCTATCTGAATATGACGGGGCAAGAAAGTTATTTTCACAAAAAGAAAGCCGGTGGGAATATTTTCCCACCGGTGATGTGCCTAGAAATGATCCTGACCCACCCGGTCCAAAATAGCATCGGGCTGTCCTTCTTTGTACGGGAGCACACTCACACTGCCGTCCGTGAGGCACAGGCAGTTGAGCTGACCTTTGTCGGCCACGGCGAGGCCGCCGTCAATGCCAATCTTATTGTGGAATTCAGGATCATACCATACGTTGAATGACCCGTCTTCATTGATAAAGCACAGCGGTGTGTGCCCGAAGATGTACGTGTAGTCCGGGTTACATTCACTCATATAGAAATATTCGCGGATCCAGGCAAACAGTTCCGGGTCAATCTCGTCGAGCGATTCGGCCTCCGGGTCCACCCCGGCGTGCACCATGACATAATGCTTGCCCTGATAGTCCAGCTCGATATAGCTTGGAAGTGAATCGATGAATTCGATAATTTCCGTCAGGAACTGCCGGCGGTTTTCAAAGTATTCGTCGTACGGGATGGCGTCTTTCTGTAAATATTCGCGGATTGAGTCCACGGTCTTGTAGCCGCCGTTTTGTTTCCAGAGACGGTACGGGTTGGAGCGCTCGTCATCGAGGTCGTTGTACTTCAAAGCCATCTGCAGGCTCTGGCGCATCATGATTTCGTGATTTCCCTTAAGCATATGGATATTCGGCATCGACTGCACGAAGTAGTAAATGTCGATACTGTTCGGCCCGCGGTCCATGATGTCCCCGAGAATGTACAGTTCGTCTTCGTCCGTAAAGCCGATTTTTTCGAGCATCAGCTGCAGGAGTACAAATTGTCCGTGGAGGTCCGACATAACGAACAATCTCTTCATGAAACGCCACCTGTCCTTTCACCTTCCATTCTAGCATATCGGCCTAAGCCCACAAATGAAAATGTTTTTTTGAATAAAATTTCCCTGAGAAGGCCGCTCTTTTCCCTGTAAATGTACGGTTTCTCAGAAGCCGTATCTGTGTTAAAATAAGCTCCGGGAGGACGCTATGGACGAATTTCTGCAGGACATTTACAAAGACGTGATCTGGCAATGGCTGCTCGGCCGCTTTGGCCGCGAAGACGCCATTCACGTGCACGTCACCCGGCACAACGAGTACTGCCGCCGGGTCGGTTATGACACCGAAGACTGCGAAGGCCGCATCACCCTCTGGTACAACGGCATCGTCGAAGAACGCATCGCCCGGGGAAAAGACGTGATTTTCTACCTGCACTTCCGCTTCACGACCATGAACCGGTTTCTCTCCCTGTATGAAGAGTTCGCCCACTGCCTGCGCGCCCACACCCGTCAGAGTGTGACCCAGATTGGCATCATGTCCAACGACGGCCTGAGTGCCGCGATGTTTGTGCGCCGGCTCAGTGATATCCTGACGTATGAAAGCGCGGACTTTGAAATCCGCTTTATCGGCACCGAGGAGTTTGCCAAAAGCTACGACCACCTCGACGCCGTGTATCTCGCACCCCAGCTCATCGAAGAACACCCGCATTTTATGATGATCTGTCACAATCGTCTGCCCGTGTATGACATTGACCCCACGGTGTATGCGACAAAGGACGCCCATACGATGATCAATACCATCCGCCACAACCAAAAAGCCCGCGACGTGTAAGCGCCGCGAGCTTTTTTAATCCTTACTTAAAGAGTGATGTAAAGGATGACCATACGTTATTCAGTTTTCGACCCAGTTTTTCCCAGAACGTGAGCGGGCGTTTCACTTCAGCCTCCGCAACCGGGGTGAGTGTGCCGTAGGCATCAACACCCATGACCTTCACCGTGCAGTCTTCCGTGACCTTGAACGGTTCTGTGTATGCCTGGGACGTGCGGACCGGATCACTGCCGTCGGTTGTGTAAAGCAGTGTCAGCTTCGCGCCCTGGTCTTTATAGGACAGAGTCACTGTGCCATCGTCGCTTAAAATCCCCGGTGCTTCATACGCCCCATAGATAGTTTTCTTCTTCATCGCCCCGTAGTATCTCACGCCGTCTTCCATACTCACACCCTTGCGGCGCATGAGCTCGCTTACTGTCACAAACTCATAGCCCCTTTTCTGGAGCGTGGTGATGGCTTTCAAAGCGCCCTGCACCGTGGTTTCATAAATATCATGGCAGAGGATAATATCCCCGTCAGAGGCTTGTTTGACAATAGCGTTGTACACTTTCGCAGCATCCCTTGTCCGCCAGTCTTCCGTGTCAACACTCCATAAAATCAGCGGCGATGCGACGTTGTCTTTGATCTTGTCGGAATACTCCCCGCCCGGGATGCGCACGAGGTATTTGTATTCAGTGCCGTAAGCCTTGGTAATCAGGTCATCGACCTTCTGCACTTCGCTCCTGATTTTCTTGGCCGACTTGTCCGGCAGGCCAAGCACATGATTGTATGTATGGTTGGCCACTTCATGACCTTCCGCGATTTCACGTTCAAGCGCTTGCGGCTGATTCGTCAGCCCACACACCGAGCCATTGACTCCGGTTGTAAAAAACGTCACCTTCGCACCCCGCTCCTTCAGGCCGTCGAGCAGCTGTTCGGTGTAGCGTCCCGGCCCGTCGTCAAATGTCAGAGCCACAAGCTTTGAGCCCTTCGCCCCCACCGGGCAGGCGCCGGTCAGAACCAGCGTGAGACAAAGCGCCAATGCGCATAAAAATTTTTGAATGTCCTTCAATACTGCTTTCATAATTCCTCACTTCTTCATTCTTGAAACGGCCTCATTATAGCCCCGCCCTCTTCCCATTTCAACCACTATGCACAAAATTAAGACATTCTTAAGACCCTCTCTTGCTGGCGGAGAGTTTCCTTCCTGAATTCGTATTTCAGCTGTTTTTTCTAATGTTTTTCAGGCATGTCAAAACCCGGGGTCAAGCCCAGGTTTACTCAGGTTTATGTTTGGAGACCATGCGATACAAAGCCAATGTGGCGGCGACCTGCGCCGGAGCGTCGATGATCACATCGAGCCCATCGTCGTTGTATGCCTCATTCACCACCCGCACCTTATGCCGGACGTTTTCAAACACGCCGGCTTTGGCATAAGGCATATGAAGCGTCAAACGCTCATACCCCCTGAACAAGATCCGGGCCATCGCCCGTTTGAGCTCGTCCAATCCGGTTTCCTCTTTGGCTGAAATGATGACATGGGGATCTTTGAGAATAACTTCGTCTTCGGGAATGAGATCGACCTTATTGTACACATAAAGCACCGGGGTGTCTTCCACACCGAGCTGCTTTAGCGTCTCTTCGGTGATGTCAATCTGGCGGTTCACTTCAGGGTTGGTGATATCACACACCAGCACAATCAAATCCGCCTCCTTCACTTCTTCGAGGGTGGAGAGAAAGGATTCAATGAGGTGATGCGGCAGGTGTGACACGAAGCCGACGGTGTCGGTGAGCAACACCGGCACACCCTGCAAATCAATGCGACGGGTGGATGTTTCCAGGGTTTCAAAGAGCCGGTCCCGGGCGCTCACTTTCTTATGGGTAAAGGTGTTCATCAGGGTCGATTTCCCGCTGTTCGTGTACCCGCACAACGCAGCCATCGGGATGTCCTTCCGGCGGGCACGCTGGGTGGCTCTGGTGCTTTTCACCTCGGAGAGTTCCTTTTTGGCTCTGGCAATCTGATGACGGACTCTCCGGCGGTCGAGTTCGATCTGTTTTTCACCCCCGCCGCGGAATCCCATCCCGCCCTGCTGGCTGGTAAGGTCGTCACGCGACCCGGCGAGTGTGCTCAGCGAGTGTTCGAGGCGGGCCACTTCCACCTGCAGCACGGCTTCCTTCGTCCGCGCCCGTGAGGCGAAGATTTGCAGGATCAGATCCGTCCGGTCCCTGACCGCAATGCCGAGCGCATCTGAAAGATTCCGGCTCTGGGTGGCGGTGAGCTCGCCGTCACACACGAGTAAAGTCTCTTCGTCGATGAGACTTTTGATGTCGTCGATTTTCCCCTTGCCCATATACGTCGCCGGCTGGGGCATGGCTTTTTGCGTCACGACGTGGGTGACGCCGAGGTTGCACGCTTTGGCCAGCTCTTTCAGTTCCGACAAACTCCATTGGAAATCTTCCTGACCCTGGTCAAGCCCGAATAAGATTGTTTTGACACACACTTGGCATCCACTCCCGTCTTTGTTTTTATTGTACCAACACCGTGTCAATTTTCAAAGCATCTTTGTCGCAACAGAAACAGGGTCATGGTATAATGCCCTTACAAGCATGAAAGGAGAATTAATGACAATGAAATCACTCAAAGGAACACAGACAGCCCTGAACCTGATGCACGCATTCATCGGGGAATCCCAGGCCAGAAACAGATACACATTCTGGGCTTCCATCGCCAAGAAAGAAGGCTATGTGGAAGTGTCCAAAGCATTCGAAGAAACAGCCAACCAGGAAAAAGAACACGCCAAGCGCCTGTTCAAATTCCTCGCCGTTGATCATAACGGGGAAACCCTCCGCGCCGAAGGTGAAAACGGGGTCATGATGGGCACGACGCTCGAAAACCTCAAAGCTGCAGCCGCCGGTGAAAATGAAGAATGGACGGATATGTATCCGACGTTCGCCGACAAGGCCGACGAGGAAGGCTTCCCGGAAATCGCCGCCGTCTGCCGAGCCATCGCCCGCGCAGAAAAGATGCACGAAGACCGTTACCTCAAGCTCGCCAAAACGATTGAGGAAGGCACAACGTTCAAGAAGGACCGCGTGGTGACCTGGACCTGCAACAATTGCGGCTATACGGTCGAAGCTGAACAGGCTCCGGAAGTTTGCCCGGCATGCAACCACCCGCAGGCACATTTCTACGTCAACACTTACCTCAACTCCGGGGACAACGCGTAAAACCTAAGCGCTCTTCACAGAGCGCTTTTCTCATGCAAAGAAAAAAGGATGCCTGTGCATCCTTATAACTGTAAATCTTCATCTGTTTCATTATTGTCTTCCTGAGCCTCTTCCTCTTCCAGCGTATCGGCCGAGTAGGACGAGACGTAATGAGCCAGGGTTGCCAGTTCATCCTTGTCCAGCGTAATCCACGATTCGATTTCTTTGTATTCCCTGGCGGAGAGCGGCCGCCCGAGCATCAGCCCGAACGCTTCCTCGCCGTTGTTCTGCGACAAGTCCCACGCCCATGCCTGACCGATGGCCCCGTAATCATCGTGAATGACCTGAAGTTTCTTCTCCCGCTCCAGAATGCCCAGAATCTGCGGCATGTCACAAAGCGCCTGGTCGAGAAGGTCAAAGAAATCCTCCGCCGTTTCCCATTCAAAACCGGTCACCTTGACCATATCGACATCGAGAATATCCTCGATGGCTTTGGCCACCTTCAGGCCCTCTTCATTGGTGAACTTGCCTTCATCGTACATTTTCACACACGTCGGCACAGCCGAAAGCCCCAGCGCCACAAGATTCTTATGTGCCGTCTTGTCGGACTCCCCCACGTACCGGCTGATCACTTCACTCATTGTCGGGGTCGTCACCTCCTGCGGCGCCGCCGTTTTCGCACACGCGCTCATCATCAGGCACATCACAACCACCAAAAACATCCGGACCCTTGTCCTCATATGTTTCATCTCCCACATCAAAACATCTCTGTTTCTGACCACACTTTAGAACGTTGTCCCGCGTTTGTAAAGAGGGAAATGTCTTTTTTTCACACCATGCCCGAAACGTATAATTTCCAGCCTCCGGAAGTATTAGAGAAAACCAGAATTCACCCGTATAATAAGGGTGTAAGGAGTTGTTTATATGAAAGCCAAGCACATCTTCACCATTCTGTCACTCTCCGCCCTGATCACCGTGTCCATCGGAATCACAACAAACACCGCCGGGATCTTCTTTACCCCGGTTGCGGACACCTTCGGGGTCGGGAAAGGGGCCGTGGCCATGGCCCTCACCCTGTGCAACCTGGCCTTTGCGGCCGGAGGGATGATGGTGGTGAAAACATTGGACAAGCTCGGCTTCAAAAAGCTCGTGCTCATCTTCGGTGCAATCTACGTTGCCTCCACGGCGGCCCTGTCAATCGCCGTGAACCTGCCGATGCTTTATGCCTTCAATGTGATCCGCGGCTTCTCCGCCGGGGTGTTCGGCATCGTCCTTGTGACCATGGTCATCAATAACTGGTTCTACACAGCCAACGCCATTATCACTGCCGTCATCATCGGCTTCTCCGGCATTTCCGGCGCCATCCTCTCGCCGGTGTTCTCCGCCGTGATCCAGTCCGGCGGCTGGCGCTTTGCATATATTGTGACGGCGATGATATCAGCCGTGCTGATCCTGCCGGCCATCGTCTTACCGACAGACTTCCATCCGCACACAGTCAACGCCGAAGCATTTGGCAGTGCCCCGGAGACAGATGAAACCAAATCAACTTCCTCAGCCCCTCTGGCCCTTCTGCCGGTCATCCTCATCCTCATCTACGCCTTCGCGTCGTCATATATCACGGCCATCCCCCAGCACTTACCGTCCCTGGCGGAAAGCTATGAGCTTGGCACCGGCGCCCTGCTTTTGTCCGTCTGCCTGTTTGCGAACACGGGCGGAAAGATTTTACTGGGCACCCTGATCGACATCCTCGGCGCAGCCAAAGCGATGATGATGTATGCCTGTCTGATTTTTGCGGGGCTTCTGATGGCCCTCTTCGTGCACGCCGATGCGGGCATGATTGTCTCGGCCGCCCTGATCGGGCTGTCCTACTCGATGTCCACGGTGGGCAATGCCATGATTTGCCGGGAGACATTCGGGATGAACAACTACGCCGCCATTTACCCGAAGGCCGCCATGATAGCCACTGTCGGGAATGCCCTTGGCTCCTCAATCATTGGCTTTATGTATGACATGTCCTCGGGCTATGCGACATCGCTCGTGTCGCTTACGGTGCTGGACAGTATCGTCATCGTGATCATCGTGGTCACGATGTTCCGACGCGCAGACTAAATGCCGGTCACGGACCGGCATTTTCAGTTATTCCATTGAAGAAGGTCCATGACCTCCCCGCACACTTCATCCCCCGTGCGCAGTGTCAGCCCGGCATGGTCCGGGAAGTGGATGTGCACCCACTTTGAACACAAGTACCGGTACATCAGGGTGTCCCCGGTCAGACCCGAGGCCTGGATTTTCAGATACACCGGATCATCTTCCGGCGAGAGTTTTTCCCCCGCCACAAACCTCTCCCACGCGTCATGGTCATAGGTGGCGATGCGTTCGTACATCTGAATGTCTTCCGGCAGGATCGTTCCGAGCATCACGTCCCCGACCCGGCGGTTGATTTCTTCCATCATGCAGGCGGTCAGATTGGCCTGTTTTTTTGCGTTTGGAAGATGGGCTTCCATCGCCTCCACAAACTCCTCTTTGAGCAGGCGTGAGACAACCCCTGCGCCTTCTGTGGAGAGGTCATCGTCCCGGTTCACAATGGCGAGCACCTTGTCTTCAAAGTCCGCCCCGGTGTCCTGCAAAGCGCCTTTGGCCCTTTGTGTCAGCCGTTCCCTGCGTTGGGCGATGTCCGCCGCAGCGTCAGGGTCGCCGCTTTCTTCCAAAGCGTCTTCCCATGCGCTGTACACAGTGACAAGCGTCTGATACGCCGGGGAGTCTTCCCCGCGCACCGAGAGGTCATAAGCACACGCCTTGTCCAGAGGCTTTTCGGCCTCCGCATAGCGTTTCTGATCCACCATCACAAGCGCTTCACTCACATACAAACGGCACAGTAAATCCCGTGCCTGCGGCAGGCGGTTGAAGTTCAGACGTTCAAGGATTTCGATTGCCCGGGCGTAGGCCGCTTCGCTTTCCGCGTGACGGCCGAGCTCAAACGCTTCCCCGGCCTGACGGGCCAGTAAGTCCGCTTCCACACCTTTTTGTAAAATCGGATCCGGCCATACGACCCAGCGCATGGCTTCAAGGGTATGGGTGTACACACTCAATGCATCGTCATGACGGCCTTTGTCGCGGAGCTTATCCCCGGCTTCGAAAAGGGCTTCATAGCCCGCGGTAAAGCCGTACGGCTCACGGGAGTGGACGTTGTAGCCATCCTCTGCCGATACCATCCGTTCAATAATGTCTTCGATATAGCTCTTGATGCGCTGCCCGTTCACAATCACGGACGTATCGGTTTTCTCCAGGGCCGGGATGAGGCGGCTTGCCTCATCGGGAAGCCCGTACTCGAGGTTCAGGTACGCCTTGCGCAGCACCCCGTCACACTGGCCGAAGCGTCCCGCAAACATATAAAAGTACTCCGTCGTCAAGGCGAGGTTGGCGAGGAATTCCCGGGTGGCGTCAATATCGTCACGCACGACCGCGATCAAATCCCGGATCACATCGTCCTCTGTCACCAGGCTCTCCAGTGTCTTTAACACCTTCTCACTCCAAAGTGTGAACGGGTGGCGGGTGTACATCGGCATTTCCCGGGCAATAATCACGACCTCATCGGCCACCTGCACGCACTGTTTTTCTTCGTCCGTAAAGGCATAGAGCCCATTATTGATCAGGGTCACGAGCCTGTATTTCAACAGGGCATCGCTGTCATAGTCAAAGAGCGGAAAACGTGATATGGCTTCCGGGGTGTGGTCGATGGAGCCGGCCATAAAATCGCTCTTCTTAAAGAGGTAGATTTTCGGCGTGCGTCTGTCTTTCATCAGCCCCCACAGGACGTAGTCGTACACAAGCGCATTGTCGTCATCTGTGAGCGTCACGAACAGATTACAGTCCTCCAGGTCCTCCCGCCGCGGCGGCATGTCCGCGTCAATGAGCTTTGTGCGGGTGTCCGGCAGGGTTTTTGCGAACGCCTGCAGCACCTCTGCCTCATGGGCGAACTGGTCCTTTTTACAATAAATGGTGATATCTGTATACCGGTCCATCCGATCATCTCCTCTTTCCAACATAAATCCTATTAATATTAAACCACACCGCAGTCCCTGCGGGAAAGCGAAACCCCCGGCGTGAAAAAAAAGGGATGCGCCCGGTAAGGGCGCACCTGTAAAGGATGAAAGTCCTGAAAGCTACCTGTTGAAATCAACGGTGTATTCGTAGAACGTGAAATTCTTGTATTTCGTGCGGGTGATTTCAAAAGCCACATCGCCGACCCGGTTTTTCATATCATCTGCACTGACATACACCTCCGAGCTGAACGTGAGGGTCGTTTTGGCAGCCGCGGCCTCCTTCGCTTCCGTGGTGATTTGTGAATCGTTCAAATACGTGTAGTCCGACACCGCCACATAGAATGCGGTCGTTTCCCCGGACAGCCGGGATGTCGCTGTGATTTTCACATACCTGGCGCCATTGCCTTTGAGCGCTTTGACCGTGGCACTCAGGCCGTTGCCTGACACGCTCACAATCGCCGGATCGGACGACGTCCATGAGATGTTCCTGGAGGACTGGCTGCTCACCGGGGAGCTGTAGGCCGCCGTGAGAGTCGTGGACTCCCCAACCCCAAGGAGCACACTGTTGGATGACGCATTGGTCAGACCAAGTGTCTTCACATTCACCCGGAACGACACCGTCTGTCCCGTGTCTTTATTGACAGCTTTGACAATCGCCGCCCCGGATGTGCCGGTGTGCACTTGGACGCTTGTATTCGTCGCGTTGGACAAGGTCACCCCGCTGCCTGCGCTCCACGTGGTCCTGCACCCTTTCAGCGTCTTCGCCGTTTGCGAAGTGTGCAGTTTCAAAGTCGTGGTTGTGCCCGGATTCACGTTCACCGTGGTCGCGGTTTTAGCCTTGATCAGGTAAGACCCCTTCGTCATCGGGAACTTCTTATTGAATTTCTTTGTCGAAAACTGCTTGTCACGCTTGTGGTCGGTGAACTTCTTCTGACTCTTCAGGAAGTAATTCCAGGAGCTTGTGTCATCGTCCCACGTGAGGTCGACGTTGTACCACTTCTTCCCGAACTTCACGATGTTCCAGGCATGGCTGCCCCATTTTGAACCCGTCCAGGCTTTCCCGAGGATGATCTTACACGGAATGCCGGCCTGTTTGCACATATCGTAAAGCAGGCACGCATAACCCTGGCACACGGCTTTCTTTCCGACGAGCGCCGCATAGGCGGTGTACGCTCCGCAGGTCTTCGTCCGGCCGTACGTGACATTGTTTTCGATGTAGCGGTAAATCGCCGTAAATTTCTGGAACCGGTTGGCCTTCTTCGCGAGCTTGAGCGACTTAACGGCCGCCTTGAGCTTCTTCTTGTAGACCTTTTTCTTTTTCTTGGAGACGCCGTTATTCACCAAATAATTATCGAAGGTGTAACTCAGCGCCTGACTGGCTGTGTAGGCATAGGCCTCACTGATGCCCGGGGTGACCTGTGTGTGGGCCACACTGACCGGACTGACGAGTATGACCATCGCCACCACGAGTACCGTCACTGCTTTTGACAAACGTTTCATGAACCTTTTCTCCCCTTAAAACCCTTAAGATGTTCATTATTACAAATATTATAGGCCGTAAATTGCAATAACAAGTTGGACACCCCTCAAGCTATATTCAATTGATAGATTTTATCCAGCTCTTCCTCGAAGACTTCGTCCGGTGT
>Ga0065709_1005997_pt1 | contig 42539 bp, 44 predicted proteins | sample Hoacrofraction14_2_FD_59096 | JGI IMG/M metagenome (GOLD analysis project Ga0065709, IMG submission 59096) | Hoatzin crop microbial communities from Cojedes, Venezuela, sample from fiber fraction 14 v1 | ecosystem: Host-associated > Birds > Digestive system > Esophagus > Crop | place: Venezuela...
GACATACCGTTTCTCCATCAACTGGACGCGTATCTTCCCGACAGGCCTCGAGGATGAGCCAAACGAAAAGGGCCTGCAGCACTACGAAGATGTCATTGACGAATGCCTGAAGTATGACATCGAACCACTCATCACCCTGTGCCACTACGAAATCCCGTTTGAACTCGTCAAAAAGTACAACGGGTTTGAAGGCCGTGAGACGATTGACTGCTTCCTGAAGTATTGTAAAGCGGTCTTTGAACGCTACAAGGGCAAGGTCAAATACTGGCTGACGTTCAACGAAATCAATAACGGCACGTCTCCGATCGGCGGCTTCCTCGCCCTCGGCTGCCTCGATGACAAAGTCAATCCGACGGTGTTCACCGAACAGAACGTTTCGGCCCAGACCCGCTTCCAGGCGCTCCATCATGAATTCGTCGCTTCGGCGAAGGCTGTCCTGATGGCCCATGAAATCGACCCGAACTACAAGGTCGGCTGCATGCAGATCATGGCCACGAGCTATGCCCTCACCCCGAACCCTGATGATGAGATTCTCAACCAGCGCCACAACCACCGCATGAACTGGTTCTGTTCGGACGTGCAGTGCCGCGGGTACTATCCGTCCTACGCCAAACGCATCTTTGAAGAAGAAGGCGTGGAACTCAAGATTGAAGACGGCGACCTCGAAACCCTCAAGGCCGGACCGGTGGACTTCTACACATGCAGCTATTACATGAGCTTCTGTCAGACGACGCAGACGGACACGGAATCAGTGGCCGGCAATATGATGGGCGGCACGAAGAACCCTTACCTCCAGGCCTCCGACTGGGGCTGGCAGATTGACCCGAAGGGTCTGCGTTTCTCCCTCAACGAAATTTATGACCGTTACCAGATGCCAATCATGGTCGTCGAAAACGGCCTCGGCGCTTACGACAAGAAGGAAGACGACGGCACGATCAACGACTCCTACCGCATCGACTACCTCAAACAGCACATCGAACAGATGCATGAAGCGGTTCTCGACGGTGTGGACCTGATGGGCTACACGCCTTGGGGATGTATCGACCTCGTCTCCGCCTCCACGGGTGAGTACGCAAAACGTTACGGCTTCATCTTCGTCAATGCCTTCGATGACGGCACGGGCGACTTCTCCAGAGAGCGCAAGAGAAGCTTCTACTGGTACAAAAAAGTCATCGCCACGAATGGCGAAGATTTGTCCATGGACTAACACATAAAGGGCACGCCTGGCGTGCTCTTTTCTCATGGGCATCTCACTTGCATTCTCTTTTGAAAGTGCTAAGATATTGCATGGACACAAAGGAGGTCAAATTTATGAGTAAAGTAGATATTATTTCCGGATTTCTCGGCGCCGGCAAGACGACGCTGATCCGTAAATTGTTAAAAGAATCGCTCTCCGGGGAAAAGGTCGTTCTGATCGAGAACGAATTCGGGGAAATCGGCATCGACGGCGGCTTCATGCGTGACGCCGGCATCGTTGTCAACGAACTGTCGCAGGGCTGCATTTGTTGCTCACTGGTAGGGGACTTTGAAACAGCCCTCAATCAGGTCGTGGAAACGTACCATCCGGACCGCATCATCATCGAACCGAGCGGTGTCGGCAAGCTCTCCGACATCATCGCGGCCGTGGAAAACGTCCACAACGACGAAATCGTCCTGAACAGCTTCATGACGGTCGTGGATGCCAAGAAGTGCAAGATGTATCACAAGAACTTCGGTGAGTTCTTCAACAACCAGATTGCTTCCGCATCCATCGTCGTGCTCTCCCGCACGCAGGATGTGAGCGAAGAAAAACTCCAGGAAGCCCTCGACATCGTCAAAGAGCTCAACGACTACGCACCGGTCATCACCACCCCGTGGGATGACATCACGGGCGACATGATCCTCAAGGCCACAGAGTCCGAAGAGGCCATGAAAGAAGCCCTCGTCCAGGCCGAAAAGGAACACCAGCTCTCCGTCAACGGTCATCATCACCACCATCACCATCATCATGACCACGATCATGATGAGGATGAACATGATCACGGCCATGAACATCATCATGACCATGATGAAGACGAACACGATCATGAACACCATCATGACCACGATGATGAAGATGAACATGAACATCATCACCACCATCATCACCATCACCACCACCATGACGGCGAAAAAGAAGCCCATACGGTCGGTGAAGACGGCTCGAAGCTTTACTTCGACGAAGAAGACATGCATGACGCCGATGAAGTGTTCAACTCCATCGGGGTGGAAACAGCCCATGCCTTCACAAAGGAAGAACTCGAAGCGAAGATGGACGCACTTACGAATGACGATGAGCTCGGCACGATCCTGCGCTCGAAGGGCATTGTCAAAGGTCAGGGCGACGTGTGGTATGAATTCGACTACGTGGCCGGGGATTACGAAATCCGTGAAACGACGCCGGATGTCGGCGGCCGCCTCGTGGTCATCGGTCAGGACCTTGACCCGCACAAACTTTATGAACTGATGAAAGGATAAACCTTATGGATTTAGAAACACGCATTTACCTGTTTACCGGATTTCTGGAAAGCGGGAAAACGACGTTTATCAATGACACGGTTCTGAACACGAACTTCTGTGACGATGAAACCACGGTCGTGATTGCCTGTGAAGAAGGCGAAGTGGAATTCGACGCGAAGAAGATGAAAAAGCACAACACGTATGTGGAATACGTGGAAGACATGGCTGAACTTTCCGAAGCGTACTTCCAGTTCATCCGTGACAAGTACCATCCGACCCAGGTGCTCGTGGAATACAACGGCATGTGGGACGTGCCGGCGTTCATGAACCTCAAGTACCCGGAGTTCTGGGATGTGGTGCAGATCCTCACCACGATCGATGCGTCGAAGTTTACGTTCTACGTGAACAACACGAACATGAGATCGTACTTGTTCCAGCACTGCGCGCAGAGTGACCTGGTCATCTTCAACCGCATCGACGGGCAGAAGAAGTCCTTCCTCCGCAACAACCTCAAGGCGATGAACGGACGCGCCCAGATCATTTACGAACTCAACGACGGCACCATCGACAACACGATGGAAGAAGAACTCCCGTACGACTACAACGCAACGAACTTCGATGTCCCGGACCATGACTTTGGGATTTTCTGTTACGATGTGATGGAACACCCGGAGCGCTACGCCAACAAGCACATCCGCATCAAGGGCAAGTACATCGGAAAAGACCGCAACCGCGCCGACGGCTTTATCCTCGGGCGCTATGCGATGGTGTGCTGCGAACAGGACACATCCCTCATCGGTCTTCTCTGCAAGTCCCCGGAATGGTATGACAAATTCATGCCGGACGAATGGCTGATTGTGGAAGGTGATACGACGATGGATTATGACACCGACCTGAACATGAACATCATCACCCTCAACGTCACGAAGATCGAAGGCACCAAGCCGCTCGATTACGAATACGTCACGTTTGACTAACACAATAACGGCTCTCACGGGCCGTTTTCCTGTGGGAAAAATGATTGCGATGCGCTATAATACATGGGCATACAGAAATGAGGAATTGATATGAAAGACTTCTGGTACGAACTCAAACACACCGACGCGAAGACAGGCGCCCGTTACGGCATCCTGCATACGCCCCACGGTGATTGTGAAACCCCGATGTTTATGCCCGTCGGCACCCTCGCCACGGTCAAGGGGATTTCCCCTGAACAGCTCAAGGAGATGGGCTCCCAGGTCGTGCTCTCCAACACCTATCACCTGTGGCTGCGCCCGGGGGAAGACGTGGTGGCACAGGCCGGCGGCCTGCACAAGTTTATGAATTATGACGGCCCGATTCTTACCGACTCCGGCGGCTTCCAGGTATTTTCCCTCGGGAAGACCCGCAAAATCAGCGAGGAAGGCGTGAAATTCAAAAGCATCATCGATGGTTCGGACATGTTTATGTCCCCGGAAACCTCAATCCACGTGCAGGAAGCACTTGGCGCCGATATCATCATGAGCTTTGACGAATGCGCCCCGTACCCTTCGTCCTACGACTATATGAAACAGTCGGTCGAGCGCACCCTGCGCTGGGCGAAGCGTGGTCAGGACGCGCACACCCGTGAGGACCAGGCCCTCTTCGGCATCGTGCAGGGCGGCGAGTTCGCCGACCTGAGGGAAATGTGCGCGAAAGAGCTCGCAGCCATGGACTTCCCGGGCTATTCCATCGGCGGCACGTCCGTCGGGGAGCCGAAGGATGTCATGTACCAAATGATTGATGACAGCGTCAAGTGGCTGCCGGAAGACAAGCCGCGTTACCTGATGGGCGTGGGCAACCCGATTGACCTCATCGAAGGGGCGATGCGGGGCATGGACATGTTTGACTGCGTCCTGCCGACGCGGGTGGCCCGTCACGGGGCGTTGATGACCCATCACGGCCGCATCAATATCAATAACGAAAAATACAAATACGACTATACCCCGCTCGATGACATGTGTGACTGTTACACATGCCGGAACTACACGAAGGCGTACCTGCGCCATTTGCACAAGAGCGATGAGCTCTTCGGCAAGAGCCTGCTCTCAATCCACAACGTCGCATTTCTCCTGAACCTCGCAAAAGACATCCGGGAAGCGATTCAGAACGACCGCCTTCTGGAACTGCGCGATGAGTTTCTCGACCTTTACGGTCATAACGTTTACGAAAGGGCCTTCTGATTATGGATATCGAACTTTTTGACTACCACCTCCCAGAGGAGCTGATCGCCCAGACGCCTCTCAAACAAAGAGACACGTCCCGGCTGATGGTGCTGAACCGGGAGACACATACCATTGAGGACCGTCATTTCCATGACATCCTCGACTACCTCAAACCCGGCGATGTGCTCGTCCGCAATAACACCAAGGTCATTCCGGCCCGCCTGTTCGGGACGAAGGAAGAAACCGGGGCTCATGTCGAAGTCCTGCTTTTAAAGGATCAGGGCAACGATGTGTGGGAATGCCTCTGCGGCAATGCCCGCACAATCAAGAAAGACACCATCATCACCTTCGGTGACGGGCGTCTGAAATGTCAGTGCCTCGAGGTGCGCGAGGAAGGCATCCGCATCATGAAGATGATGTATGACGGGATTTTCTATGAAATCCTTGACGGACTCGGGCTGATGCCTCTGCCGCCGTATATCAAGGAAAAGCTGGACGAACCGGACCGCTACAACACGGTGTATGCCAAGGTCGAAGGCAGTGCCGCCGCCCCGACTGCGGGTCTTCATTTCACCGAGGAACTGTTAAAAGAAGTGCAGGCCAGGGGGGTTGAAATCCTCGATGTCACCCTCCACGTCGGGCTCGGCACCTTCCGCCCGGTCAAGGTCGACAACGTCCTTGAACACCATATGCACAGTGAATACTATGAAATCAGTGAAGAGGTGGCAGAGAAATTAAACAAGGCCCGGGCCGAGGGCCGGCGGATCATCGCGGTCGGTACGACAAGCTGCCGCACGCTCGAAGCCAACCACTCCAAGTACCACGAATTCCGTGCCGCCCATGAAAACACAAGCATCTTTATTTACCCGGGTTACACATTTGAAGCCATTGACTGCCTGATTACGAACTTCCATTTACCGAAGTCCACACTGATCATGTTGGTGAGTGCACTCGCCGGCCGGGAGTACATCCTCGAAGCCTACCGAAAGGCCGTCTCTGAGAAGTACCGGTTCTTCTCGTTCGGAGATGCGATGTTCATCCAATGACACAGAACTACGACCTGATGATGCAGGATGAGCTCAAGGGGATTGAAGGCCGGCCCCGCCTGCTTTTGCACGTGTGTTGCGGACCGTGCTCGAGCAACGTCATCAAAGAGCTCAGCGAATACTTTGACATCACCATTTATTATTCCAACTCCAACATTTACCCCGAAGAGGAGTATGTCCGGCGCCGGGATGAACTTCTGGATTTCATTCCCCGCTTCAACCAAAACAACGGCCGCCAGATCACGGTCATTGAAGAGCCCTACGACAATCTCACCTTCACCTCCCACCTGTACCCGCTCAAGGACACGGGCGAGAAGGGCCTGCGCTGCAAGCTCTGCTACAACTTACGGATGAGGGCCGCGTATGACTACGCGAAGCGTGAGGGCTATGACTGGTGGACGAGTGTCCTGTCCGTCAGCCCGCACAAGATTGCGCGCTGGATCAATGAAATCGGGGAAAGCCTGGACAACGGGGACGGCCCGCGTTTCTTACACAGTGACTTCAAGAAGCGCAACGGCTATCTCAAAAGCGTCCAGACCGCCGAAGAGTACGGCATGTACCGGCAGAATTACTGCGGGTGCCTGTTCAGCTACGAAGAGATGCTGAAGAGGGAAGCGGAGAAGTGAGACTGTTTATCGCCTGGGCGCCCGATGACGCAAGCCGTCACAGGCTCGCACAAATAAGCACTCTCCCGGAAGACAACCTCCACCTCACCTGCCTGTTTCCCGGCAGCACGAAGGAGGAGAAGGTTCCTGAGATTCTCTCCCACCTGAAGGAGGACACCATCAAAGCCTCCTCCCGCAAAGAGGAATGGTGGCCGGATTGCAAAGGGACATGCCTGCATGTGCTCACCTTCGACCCCCAGCCGTTTGAGAACACGTATCACGCTTTGCTCGAAGCACTGGACTTCCGGGAAGAGCGGACCTTCCGCCCGCATGTCACCCTGGCCCGAAGGGTTGAAGCAGCCCCTCATACCAAGGTCTGTGAATCTGACTTCGTCTTCACCGGTCCGTACCTGTACGCCTCGGATCTCTCCGGAGATCACCCGGTGTACACAAGGCTCTTATAAGCATACGAAAACCCCTGTGCTTTCATGCACAGGGGTTTGTGTTATCTCTGGATTTCGCCGTTGTTCAGGCGTTCGAGGAACAGGCGGATTTTCTCCGTGGCCTGTTTGAGCTGGTCGAGCGAGTACGCATAGGACACACGCACGAACCCTTCCCCACTTTCACCAAAGGCGGTGCCCGGCACGCAGGCAACCTTCTGGTCGTTCAGGAGGGCTTCACAGAACTCTTCCGACGTCATGCCCGTGGACTTGATGCACGGGAAAACGTAGAACGCACCCTGCGGTTTGAAGGTGTGCAGGCCCATCTCATTGAAGGCGTTGACGACAAAGTTGCGGCGGTTCATGTACGACTCGCGCATTTCCTGAACTTCGTTGTCACAGAAACGCAGACCGTCCACAGCGCCGTACTGGGCAGCCGTCGGGGCGCTCATAATGATGTACTGGTGGATCTTGATCATGGCAGCGGACATTTCCTTCGAAGAAAGGAGATAGCCCAGACGCCAGCCGGTCATGGCGTAGGCTTTGGAGAAGCCGGACACGACGATGACCTGGTCTTTGATTTCCTTGAACGCAGCGATAGAGCAGAACTCTTCTTCGTAAGAGAGCTCGGCGTAGATTTCGTCGCTGATGACCATGATGCCCGATTCTTTAATGACCGGCACGAGCTTTTCGTAGTCCTCACGGGTCATGAACCCGCCGGTCGGGTTGCTCGGGTAGTTGATCAGCAACACTTTGGTTTTATCCGTGATGGCGGCCCTGAGCTTTTCCGGGGTGAGTTTGAACTCGTCTTTTTCCTCGAGGTGGATGCGCACCGGCACACCGCCGGCGAGGATGGCGCTTGGTTCATACGCCACGTAGCCCGGGTCGAGGATGATGATTTCTTCGCCTGGATTCAGCAGGGCACGCACTGCGATATCGATGCCTTCACTGCCGCCGACCGTGACGATACATTCCTTCTCAGGGTCATAGGACACGCCGAAACGACGCTTGTAGTATTTGGTGATTTCCTGACGCAGGCTGAGCAGGCCGCGGTTGGCCGTGTAGAACGTCCGGCCGCGCTCGATGGAATAAATGGCGGCCTCACGGATTTTCCACGGGGTCGTGAAGTCCGGTTCACCGACACCGAGGGAAATAACGCCTTCCATCTGGTTGGCCAGGTCAAAAAACTTGCGGATACCCGAAGGCTTGATGTCCTGCGCTCTTTGTGAAATGATTTTCGTGTAATCCATATTAAGCTGACACCACCAATCTCTCGGCCGCACCGTCTTCCTCATCGACCATGATAATGCCGGAGTTCTTGTACGGCTTCAGTACGAATGTCGTTGTCGTCCCCGTCACGCCGGAAATGCAGGCGAGCTTGGACGCCACGAAGTGTGCCACTTCCTGCATCGTGTGGCCCTTGACCAGGCACAGGAAGTCGCAGTTGCCGGAGAGAAGATACATATCTTCCACTTCCTCAAACTTGTAAATGCGGGACGCGATGCGGTCATAACCGTATTCTCTTTCCGGATTGGCCGTGACTTCGATCCACGCCGTCACCTGATCCGTGTTTGTCTTGTCCCAGTTGATAATGGTATGGTAACCACAAATAACTTTTTCCTTCTCCAGGCGGGTCAGGGTTTCAATCACATCGTCCTTGGATTCGTCCAGCACCGCCGCGAGGTCCGTGATTTTAATACGCGCCTGTTTCCGCATGACGCTCAGCAGCATTTTATCGTCTGCCATATTCATCACTCCTTTTCTTGCCCACATGCATTGATATTATCATCATTTTACTTCATGTAAAGAAATGAGACAAGATAAAAGCAGTCCGCCCTTTGTTTTTCCTTAGGCACAATCTGCCTTTTATGTTAGAATGACCTTAGGAAACGGAAAGGAAACGCCGCCTGTTGTCAGGCGCACGGGCAAATGCTTATGACACTTTATATCACAAGTTACGGCAAGAGCGAAGACAAGGGCATTTACACCCTCGGCTTTGACGAAGCCACGATGCAGATAACGATCACCGATCACATCCGCACCCAGGATTTTCCATCATATGCGATTATATCCGGCGACCACCTTTATGTCGCGTTCAAAAACGCCTCGTCGAACAACGACGGCGGCGGGCTCTCGGGCTTTCAGATTGAGCACGGCCGGCTGGTGCTGACGAACCAGTATTCCTCCTCGGGCCGCAGCTACACCCACCTGTGTATCTCCCCTGACGGGAATTACATTTTCGCCGCGAACTACCACATCGGGGCCACAGCGTCCTATGCCCTGGACAACGGGAAGATCGATCATAAAATCATGGCCGTGCGTCACCGCGGCAAAGGCACGGACTTGCTGAAAAGACAGCTCGGTCCCCATGTCCACAACGTCGGCTTCACCCCGGATCAGAAGTATTTGTATGCGGTGGACCTCGGCGCTGACAAGGTTGTCTTTTACCACTGGAAAAACGGCACCCTTACCGAAGACGTCGAGCACACCCTCAGCGTCTCCCCGGGGACAGGCCCGCGTCATATGATCTTTTCCCATGACGGGCGGTTTGCGTATCTCGTCAACGAAATCGCCAACACGGTCATGGTGTTCAAGTATGTGGATGAAAGACTGATTCTGATTCAGAACGTCTCCACCATCCCGCATCACTTCACCGGCTTCAGCGCTGCGGCAGCCATCCGCCTCACTCCTTCGGGAGAGCACTTGTTTGTGTCCAACCGGGGCCATGACTCCATCGCCATGTTCCGGGTGAATAAAAATACGGGGAAAATTTCCCTGCTTTACATGACCCACACCGGCAAAGAGCCGCGTGATTTCAACCTCATCGACAATAAATATCTCATCATTGCCTGCCAGAACGAAAACGCCGTTCAGGTCGCGACCTTTGATGAAGACAACGAAAAGCTCCTGATGACCCCGTACAGCACCGCGCTGCCGCAGCCGGTGTGCGTGGTTGTTCCAAACACAAAAGAACTCTGACCTTCGGGCCAGAGTTTTTCAGTCCATGCCATTGTATACGATGAGTTCGTCCTTCATCGCCACCTGCCAGCTTTCCCCCGGCACAAACACCGCATCATCCCGGCGGACGAGGAGGATTTTGACGTCAAAGTTGTCTTCCACCTCTTTGGCGCTCATGCCAAGCCACTTCGAGTCAATGTCCACGACCACACACTGCGGCACGAATTCGAGCGCATTCGCCCCTTCCTGCGCGCGGGTGTACTGCTCGTAGAAACCGGCCGAGATAATACCGGTCGGGATGGCCACGGCGCCCACACCGAGAAACTCGATGACCGCCCCCATCAGCTTGCCCAAAGGTGTGATCGGGTAAATATCCCCGTAGCCCACGGTGAACAGGGTGGACAGACTCCACCAAATGCCTGAGAAAGCGTTTTTAAACACCCCCGGCTGGGCCTCGTGTTCGACAGAGTAAATGCACAGTGATGACGCCAACGTCAGCACCAATATGATAAAGAGTGACGAAAGAATCTGGTTGCGCTTTTCGTTGAGGACGTTGAAGATGACGTTGAACGAGTCATACGACGCGTTGATCCGGAACAGGTGGAAAATCCGCACCACCCGCATCATCCGGAACACCACAAAGCCCGACAGGTAGAAAAACGGCAGGATGGTGAGTAAATCCACGACCCCGTCAAAGCTGATCAGAAACTCCAGCACCGCCCGTCTCTTCGGCACCCCGGGAAACAGGTAGTCCGCCGTCCATATGCGCAGCCCGTATTCCACCATAAAGAACACGAGCGTCGCCAGTTCAATCACATCGAGGGTTTGTTTGTATGGGGCGAACACGTCAAACGTGCTCATAAACATCACGGAGATATTGATCAGGATCACAGCTACCAGCGCATAGTCAAACAGGCGGCTGGCCAAATCGTCCTTTTGACCAATCTGGATAATATCAAACACACGTTTTCTGGTCATGGTCTCATCTCCCTTTGTCCCAATTATACCCGCGGGCAGACAAAAAGGAAACCCGGCGGGGTTCCTCTCACTGCGTCATCACTTCTTTCAATTGCGTCATTTCTCCTCAAATGACACAATCAAGCGTCTGAAAAACCGGCCTCCCTGCTTTCAGGGGACCGGTTTATACTATTTTGGAATCCTGATGGTCACAACGACCGCATCATCCGTTTCTTCCTGGCTCGCTTCCACCGGCGTACCGGCCTGGGTCACCATATTCACAGCCTGATTGATTGTGTTGAGGGCGATGCGCACACTCTTCGAAAATGCCCGGGTCGTGGACTTCGTGGTTGTTTTCCTGGGCTTGGTGAGTGCGGCCACACGCTTTTCCGTCTCATCGACGGTCATCCCCCTGGCCATGATCTCTTTTAACATATTATTCTGCGCCGCCGCGCCTTCGATTTTCAGAAGGGCGCGGGCATGACGCTCCGTGATGTCACGGGTCTTGAGCGCTTCCTGCACGGTCGGGGAGAGCTGCAGGAGACGGAGTTTATTGGCAATCGTCGACTGGGACTTGCCCATCTTCTCCGCGAGCTGAGTCTGGGTGAGCTCCTGGGTGTCGAGGATCTGCTGGTAAGCCAGGGCTTCTTCGATGGCCGACAGGTCTTCACGCTGGATGTTTTCCACCAGGGCCGCATTGGCCGTGGCGCTGTCGTCCATGTCCTGCACAATGCACGGCACTTCCGTCAGGCCGGCAAGCTGGCAGGCGCGGTAACGGCGCTCGCCGATGACGATCTGGTAATGGCCGTTGTACGGTCTGACCACGATTGGCTGTAAAAGGCCGTTGGCCTGAATGGAGACAGAGAGCTCCTGGATTTTTTCATTTTCGAAATGGGTTCGCGGCTGGTCTGCATTGGGTTCGATGTCTTTGATGTCAAGGAACCGGTACACGTCCGCCGGCCCGGTTTTACGGCCGAAACTAAAGCGGCTTTTTTTTGATTTTGGCATACTGTCTTGGATAGCGCGCCGGGGTGTTTTTCACTTTTTCAATGACAATGTTATGGCGGAAATCGCTCTCATCGCTCAAAGAAAATGCGCTGTCCTTCACCACCTTTCCACCTAATTGATTGATGCCCTTCCGGGCTTCCCGGAGTTCCTGTTCACCGTCCCGGCCTTTCAGGGCGAGGAAGTGCCCGCCCATGCGGACATACGGGAGGCAGAGCTCCGCGAGAATATTCAGTCTGGCCACAGCTCTGGCCGTGGCGATGTCAAAGCTTTCACGGTAATCCTGTGCATACTCCTCGGCCCGTGCATGCACGCACGTCACATTCTCCAGCCCCAGCTCACCAACGAGGTGGTTCAGGAACGTGATCCGTTTGCCTAAGGAGTCCACAATGGTCACCTTCAGATCCGGACGCATGATTTTCAGGGGGATGCTCGGGAAACCGGCCCCGGCCCCGACGTCAATCAGTGACTCATTACGAAGATCGTATGTGTCCAGAATGGTCAGGGAGTCATAGAAATGTTTGACGGCAACCCCGTCTTCATCGGTGATGGCCGTGAGGTTCATCTTCTCATTCCACTCAACGAGCAGTTCATAATAACGCTGAAACTTGTCCGCCTGAGTGTCAGTAAGCGTGATGCCTCTGTCTTCCAGAATATCCCTGATCATGCGCCTTTCTCCTTCATCTCAATGAGCAGCACGCTGATGTCCGCCGGGTTGATCCCGGAAATACGGGAGGCCTGGCCGATGGTGCGCGGGCGGATCTCACTGAGTTTTTGTTTGGCTTCGAGCGACAGGTTCAGGATGTGATCATAGTCGATGTCCTGCGGGATGACCTTTTCTTCCATCTGGCGCATCCGCTCCACCTGTCTCTTTGTCTTTTCAATATACCCGTGATACTTCACTTCGATGTTCACGCGTTCTTTCTCTTCGTCGCTGAGCGCCGGGGCGTCCAAATACGGATATAAAGCGTCGTAGGAAAGTTCCGGGCGTTCGATGAGCTTGCGGGCACTGGTCCCTTCACGAAGCGGCGTGGAACCGAGCTGTTCGAGTACGGCGTTGATTTCACTCTTCGGGGTGAACCGCACCGTTTCCAGGCGTTCAATTTCCCCGTTGATGCGCGCCATCTTGCCGGTGTACGCCTTGTACACCTCATCACTGACCAGGCCGCACGCATGTCCGTAGTCACGCAGACGTTCGTCCGCATTGTCATGTCTTAACAGTAACCGGTATTCGGCCCGCGACGTCAGCATTCTGTATGGCTCTTTCGTGCCCTTGGTCACGAGGTCATCAATGAGCACCCCGATGTACGCTTCATCCCGTCTGAGGATGAGCGGGTCGTGGTGACGGATTTTATTGACGGCATTGATCCCGGCGATGAGCCCCTGTCCGGCGGCTTCTTCGTAGCCCGAAGTGCCGTTGATCTGCCCGGCTGTGAACAGGTTTTCAATTACCTTCGTTTCCAGTGACGGCCATAACTGTAAAGGATCGATGGCGTCATACTCAATCGCATAGGCGTATTTCAGGAACTCTGCGTGTTCCATCCCCGGCAGGGAGTGCACCATTTTTTCCTGCACGTCATGCGGCATGGATGTGGAGAAACCTTGCACGTAAATCGAGTCGGTCTCGCGGCTTTCCGGTTCGAGGAAGAGCTGGTGACGCTCTTTGTCGGCGAACTTCACGAGCTTGTCTTCGATCGACGGACAGTATCTCGGACCAATGCCCTTGACGATGCCCGAATACATCGAGGATTTGTTTAAGTTATCGCGGATGATTTTATGGGTTTCCGGCGTGGTGTAAATCAACCAGCACGGATCCTGCCCGTCCACCGGCATAAACTCTGTCGTTTCATACGAGAAGGCCAGTTTGGCATCGGTGCCCCGCTGGATTTCGGCCTGCGAGAAGTCGATCGACCCCTTGCGGATGCGCGGTGGAGTCCCGGTTTTCAGGCGCTGGATGCGGAAGCCCAGATCCGCCAGTTTCCCGGAGAGGAACTTGGATTCCTCTTCCCCGTCCGGCCCGCACGGCGTCTTCGTCGCCCCGACGAGCACCTCCGCCTTGAGGTACGTCCCCGTGGTGAGGATGACAGTTTTGGATTCATAACGCTGTCCGTCAGAAAGCATCACCCCGTGGCACACGCCGTCCGTGACAATCAAATCTTCGACCATCGCTTCGACGATGTCGAGGCGGTCCTGTTCTTTCAGCACCTTCTGCATATAACGGGGATAAGCTTTTTTATCAGCCTGCGCGCGGAGTGCCCGCACGCCCGGCCCTTTGGCCGTGTTGAGCAGTTTCATCTGGGTCGCACACTTGTCGGCGCTTTTGCCCATCTGCCCGCCCAGGGCATCGACCTCACGGACGATGACGCCCTTGGCCGGTCCGCCGATGGCCGTGTTGCACGGCATCTGCCCGGCATTTTCGAAATGACTGGTGACGAGTAACGTTTCATACCCCATCCGGGCCGGCGCCAGCGCCGCTTCAATCCCGGCATGACCGCCCCCGACAACGATGACATCATACATCCTGAAGGCCTCCTCTCTCTTGCGCAAAAACTATAGCACAGTTCGTTTTCTTTTTCAATCACACCACCCGCGTGCTATAATGGGTTCGGTGATAAAGCATGGAAGCACGGGATATTCTGATCAAATTTCAAAACTACGCCGTCATCGGGGTGACCCCGGATACGGAGAAATACGGCTACAAGGTGTTCAACCGCCTGCTTCAAATGGGCAAGACGGTGTATGGTGTAACGCCGAAATACAGTGAGGTCAAGGGCCTGAAGATGTACAAATCCATCAGTGACATCGAACGCCCGGTTGATGTGTGCGTATTCGTCGTGAACAAGAAGTTCGCCCGCAGTTACGTCGACCAGATGATCGGGGAAGCCATCCGCTATGCGTGGATGCAGCCGGGGACGTATGACGACGAGCTGATCGACTACATCGCAAGCTTCGGCCTCTCTCCGATCAAAGCCTGTGTGCTTGTGGAATCTGATAATATTCTCAACGAACAATAAAGACGCTTCTTCACGAAGCGTCTTTTTTAACGCACCGGCCCGCAGGCCTCCGCAAAGGCCTGCATAATCTTCAGGCTGTGTGCGTCTTTCTGATAAAAGAACTCGGGATGCCACTGCACCGCCCACGCAAACGAGCACGTGGTGAGGCGCACAGCCTCAATAATGTCATCCGGAGCGACCGCCATGACCTCAAGGTGATCTCCCAGCACTTTGATGGCCTGATGGTGATAGCTGTTCACACCAATCGTGTCTTCTCCGAGAAGCTCATAAAGCGGGGTGCCTTCACGCAAGGTGACAGTGTGCACCGCCCGGTCATAGGGCAGACTCATGTGGTGCTCCACATCCGCATGGCCTTCACTCGGTAAATCCTGATACAGCGTGCCGCCCTGAAGGACGTTGAACATCTGGATCCCCCGGCAGATCCCCAGCAGCGCTTTGTCGGCTTTGACAGCCCTGGTGAAGAGCGCCTTCTCCATCGCATCGCGCGCCGCGCACGGCGTGCCGCAGGTGGCTTTGGGATTTTCATTATACATCAGGGGATTGATATCATGTCCGCCCGTGAACAGGAACCCGTCACACAGGGATACGAGTTCATCAAGTGTGTCTGCGTCATCGGTCAATGGCATCATCACCGGCAGAGCGCCCGCCTGAGTCAAAGCATCCATATACCCCGGCACCATCCAGAGACTTTCTTTGTTTTCATCGTACAATGGCACAACGCCAACGAGTGGTTTCATATGCGTCGCCTCCTTTGTGTCCCATTATGACAGCTTATTATCAGAGACGCAAATTTCCCGGGAAATATCAGAACAGTGTCAGCACAAACCCGTCAATCAGCGCGACCAGGGTGTACATCACCACAGCCCGCTCAAATGCCTGAATGTGCTTCGTCGGATCCTGATACAGCGCCTCTTCCGGTACTTCAGTGAAACGAACCCTCTTCGTGTGCCGCCACCACAAAAGGTCGATGACCACAAGGTCAAACACATTAAGTCCCTGACCCAGAATCATCAGGGTGAGCACATTCGTCCCGAAGCTCTTCGCACGCAGCTGAAAAGCACCCACCCCGAGTACCACAAGAAAGACGACGAGGTTTCCGGGAAAGTTCTTCATCATATTCGTTTGTGGAATCTGATCCTGATATTTCGGTAAACCCTTCACCCTTTCAATCACGGCGTCCGGATAAGAGGAGAGGAAGCGGATGTTTTTCTCATCCCCTCCCGTTCCAAGAAAACACAGGCCCCAGAGGGCGAGGCACAGAAGGACTAGTTCGAGCCAGACCATGATCTGAGCTCCCTTTCCATGACATCCTGAACGTCACGGCGGGCCGCCTGACATTCGGACTTGTGTGTTTTATATTCATTGAAAGCCACCCGGCTCATGACGTTGATCATCGGCACACACTCCGGCAGGATGAAATGGGTCGCATGAGGGTACGTGTACGTCACGATATCCGTCTTCACCCGGGCGCAAATCCTTTTGGCCGCACCCGCCGTATCCCAGCAAGTATCAGTCTCCGCCCCGAACATCACAATCCGGCCTTTAATGTCTTCCACCGGAATCAGGGCATCCTCATTGGCCTCCACCTTTAAAGCATTCTCCCACAGGTCACGCCCGTACATTTCCCCATGGGCTTTTTTAGCGTCTTTCATCAACTGAATATATTCGTCTTTGGTCAGATGGAACGGCTGATAAGGCACGTCTTCCCCCTGCCAGGTGAAGGATGAATGGCCGGACGGGTACTGCGTGCCCGTGCCGAGCACCCCTTCGAACACCCGGTCGAAGGCCGACATCGTCATCACCAGTGACAGTTCCTGCATCTTCGCCGCCGCTGTGAGCGCCATCGAAGCGCCCAGCGATAACCCCATAATACCAATCCGTTCATAACCCTTCTCCTTCAGGTATATGATGGCGGAGGAAATATATTCCAGTGGGATCTGACTCTGGTCCTTGCCGGTGGCCTTCGTCCCCTGAATGGTCAGGCCCAAAGCATCTGTCTTTTCCCCGATCAGCCACTTGGCGAGCCCCTTGACCATCGGCGAACCCCCGCCGAATGTCAGGTTCACAATCATCACCTGTGATGCCGGTGCGTCCCCGGTGTAGAGCACGCCTTCAAAGCCGTGTTCCCCAATNGTTGTTTTATATGTNTTCATCGTGCCGCCTCCTTGGTTAGCTTTATCTAACTATACCACACAAACNCNCAAAGAAAAAGAGCGGCTTCTCAGTCGCTCACATCTTCATCCAAAGTGACATGGAGACTGTACTCCGGGTACATCTCCTTGATATCACCGATAATATGGTTGTACAGGGCTTTCCGGTCTTCACATTCGAAACCGATAATGACATCGAAGCGCATATCTTTGCGTTCTTCGTCGAGGTAGAACCCGTGCACCTGTAAGGCGCCGTCATGGGCCAGTACTTTTTCCGTGACCCTTGTGCGGATCGTCGCTGCTTCATCATCCCCGGTGTTGCGGGAGTAGATCCCGACAGTCGTGATGATCACGCCGTTCTCACGGTACACCGCCTCCTGGATCCGGCGGGTCAGGGTGTCGATATCACGGGCCGACATGTCATCGCACACCTCGATATGCACACTGCCGAGGTAGCGGTCCGGACCGTAGTTGTGTAAGAGGAGGTCGTAAGCGCCAAGCACACCGGGCTGGGCTTCCACCACTTCGCGGATCCCGCGGGTGAGTTCCCCCTTTACTCTCACCCCCAACATGTCATCGACCGCATCGGTGACCATCCCGATTCCCGATTTCACGATGACCACGGAGATCAGCGCCCCGACAAAGGCTTCAAGGCTGATATGGAAGAGGATATAAATCAGGGCCGACCCCAGCGCCGACGCCGAGAGGATAGCGTCAAAGGACGCATCAGAACCGGACGCCACGAGTGAACCGGAATGGACTTCCTCGCCCTTTTGTTTGACATAGCGCCCGAGAAACAGCTTCACCACGATGGCCATGGCCATGACGATCAATGTCAGAGCCGAGTAACTCGCCGCTTCCGGGCGAATGATTTTCTGGATTGATTCCCATAAAGCCGTGACCCCGGCATACACCACGATGGCCGCCACCACAAGCTGACTGAGGTATTCCACCCGCCCGTGACCGAGGGGGTGTTTTTTATCCGGCGCCTTGGACGCCAGTTTTGTGCCGATGATGGTGATAATGCTGGAGAGGGCGTCGGACAGGTTGTTCAACGCGTCCAGGGTGATGGCAATCGAGTGGCTCAAAAGCCCCACGATGCCCTTGAACACCGAGAGAAACACATTGGCCAGAATACTGATCACACTGGTCCTGATAATAATGTTTTCGCGCCCCTTCACACTCATCACGCCCTTTCATTGACGTCATTATAGCCGATGAAACCCGTGATAGTCATCACAAACATTACACTTCGTTTTCATCCGCATCGAAGTATGTGATTTCCGGAACGCTTTCACTGTCGCAGTCAATCACGTAGAAAATATAATCACCCGTGATGTCATGGGCCGTGAAGTCATCACTGTCCCAGATGACCTCGACACTGTCGACCTTATGGCTTTCATTTCCACCGTAAAGCACAAGTTTCTGATACATCATCAGACAGGCCCGGCTGTCGGCGCCGCCACCCGACGTGCCTCCCTGGTATTCGCCGTTTTTATACACGGCGATGCCATACTTCTCCCCGAGGGTGTAGAGCACGAAGATGCCCTGGTCTGTCTCCTCCTGGGCCAGAATTTCCCCGGCATCCGCAACCTTTTTCTGTAACCCGGTCAGTGTGATCTCCGAGCTTGTCTGACACCCGCACACACATAAAACAAGCGTCAGAATCATCACAACATATTTCTTCATAACCATGCCTCCAAATCCCTGATGTCCAGGGCGAATGCCCCGGCGTGTGACAGCGAGCGGACCATGCGGATGGCCCAGGCCTGTCTTTTGCGGTAAGCCCGCTCCGCCCTGTGTCGGACCAGAGCGTAATTCAGATCCGTGACCCTGAACATCGATGCTTTGTCGCAGACGTCCCATAAATGAGAATCCGCTGAGGTCATCATCACCGCCCCGTTGACCAAAAGCGCACCGGCGTTTGTGAAATCCACCGACACATCGGCTGCGGCCACAAGTGCTTCTTCCAGGCTTTCATCAAAGAACACCACCCGGGTGCTCTCCGGGAACTCTTTCCTGACGCTTTCCGGCATAAAGAACGTGACCTTGTCTGTTTGTTCTGCGCGCTTGAGGACATACCGGACCGCTTTTTCATCCGGGCAGACACACACGTCGAACATCGTCTCCGGGTTAACAGTCAAACGCTCTGTGACCTGTTTTTTCTTCAGCGCCTTGATCATTGTGAGCTCATACTGGGCCCCTTCTTCCTCGGTGTAGGCTTCGAGAAGTTCCAGCCTTTGCGGATTCTCACGCCATGTCGTCCCGATGCGGTCATCGAGGTAACGCCCCAGTTCCGGATTCACCAGCATCAGCCACCGTGTCAATGAAACTTTGTCTGTGAGTGCTGTCATCATGCCCGGGAGGATTTGGACATCCTTGTCATGGCGCACCAAAACCTCTTTGACATCTTCCGCCTGCAAAGCGCAGGGGCGCGATGTGCCAAGAGCCACAGCCTGTTTAAGTTGTCCGCTTCTTGCGAGCTGAAGAGCCCGCAGACGTTCGTTGTCCATTTCGCTTTCCTCCGGTTTTTACTATACCACGCCGGGCCATTTTGGTGGGAAGATTCCAATATTTCACACAATCCGCGCACAAAAAAGCACCGGGCATTCCCGGTGCATGGCACAAGGCCAAAGGCGATATTTCAATAATCTTTGGCCGTTTGTGGCGTGTCGGCGACCGGCAGGGCCACAGCCCATACGCCAATCGCTACAATCGCGATCATCATTTCTTCTTCGAATGATGACCGGGCATACAGGGCGTCGAGCACCAGCGCCACGGCGAGTCCGCCGACGAGAAACAGACCGGCCATCATATACAAATGACGGGCCATCGTTTCGTTGCGGAAGCCATTCTGCACCTTGAGCGTGCGCCCGAGGCACAATAACACCATGATGATCAGCACGAAGATTGATCCGGCCACCCAGTGCGGGGCGTGGATGTTTTCCATCAAAGCAATGGACAAGATGCCGAACACCATGAATAATGTATCTGCTTTATCAAAGTCACGGTCTTCTTCAATCATGAGGCTGCTCCAGATGCCGAAGATGGCCCACACAATCGCAATGCATGTCGGCGCAAATTCCGGCAAGCCGATGCGGAAATCCCGCAGGGCCACGATCAGCACAATCGCATACAGAATCCTCATGAAGGTTTCCCGTGTGATCCATTTCATCCCATCACCCACCTTACACATTCATCTTATAGCCGTGTCTGTTTTTCGCCAAGAAAATCTTCATAAACGGTCACTTTTTTTCATGAATGACATATCCGGTCACATAAAACAGGGGTTTGCGGTGATTTGGGGCAGGATATAAAAAAACATTCCCCGGTAAGAGGGAATGTCAAATCATCACATCGGCGATAAACCAGCCGTCTTTCCAGTCAAGGGCAAGGGTGCCGTTATGGCGGCGCACGCTCTGACGCACACTCATCAGCCCGATGCCGTGCTGCTCAGGGTCGCTCTTCGTCGTCGGCATGACCTCCGTCACTTTCACTTCCCCGGCCGTGGTATTCCTGATCTGGAACATCGTGAATTCGTTGTACGAGGCGAGCTTGATGCGGATGATTTTATCTCCGTCCCCAATCTTCTCACACGCCTCAATGGCGTTGGAGAAGAGGTTATTGATAATGATGGATAAATCATAGGTCAGTGTCCGGTCCCCCGAGGCATACTGGCAGGTGAGTTCACATGTGATGCCTTTTTCCTGTGCGTCAAAGACATTCTTCGACAGCACCCCGTCGATGATTTGGTTGCCCGTGTAGTCCGTATGGGTCGGCACGGTCATATCCTTTTCCACGCTGTTAATGTAGTCGAGAAGGGCGTCGTCATCCTTATTGCGGGCAAGTCCGGAGAGGATGTTCATGTGGTTGCGGATATCATGGCGCAACCGGCGCATGTTTTCGTTCGTGGCGACAAGGTCGGTGATCTGATTTTCCTGCATCGTCAGAAGGGCCGCATCGGCGATCTTCTGCCTTCTCAGCAGGTCTTTCTCCTGTGACACCACGCCCTGCCAGAGCACAGTTAACGTGAAGACGGTGGCACTGATTGACACCATGATAAACATCGGATACACATCCGCCCCGCCGGCATTCCCGGCGTACAGGTCGCACACGAGCGTCGTGATATACATGACAATCGCACTCACGAGATACAGAACGTAGTTCGGCACGGACGTATCAAGGCCCTTGTCGGGATTGCGCTCCTGAAAAATGTGCAGACATACAATCAGCACGACATGGATCAGCGGATTGCACAAAAACTCCATCCCGGCCGGCGCCACGCTTGTGAGCAGGAAGTTCAGCGACATGACAAGCACACTCGCCCACATCGTGATGCACGGGTACATCATCCACACCATCACATTCGGCTGGATCATCAGCACCGGCACGACCAGGCAAATGAGGAAGTAGATTTCATCAAAGCCGGACAAATAGCCAAAGTTGATGTAAATTCCAAAGTCCATCATCAAAGCCGCCAGCACCCCCATCGCCCGGCGGTCCCTGGGGGTTGGCTTTTCCCCCATCAAGTTCAAATATGTGATGTAAATGACATCCACTCTGAGCAATGCCACCACCAGCATATACACCATATTCATCATAAGTCTTCCAGCACCTTCATTCTGACATAATTACGGTAGTCGTTGTAAAAATCCTGCGCCTTGCGGCGGGAGACGGGAATCGGCTTGTCCCAGGTGAGCAGTTTGACAGTCTTGTCCACGCTTTTCACCTCGGCCAGATTCACCAGGTATTGTTTGTGGCAGCGGCCAAAGCCCTTGCCGGCGAGAATCTTCTCGATCTCCGCCATCGTCTTGGCCACTGTCACCGGCTCCTTCCGCCCCTTGAGATACACGTCGCAGTAATGCCCGTCCGAGAGCACAAACATAATATCCCGCGCGTTCATCGTCTGGTCCTTGTCCAGACTCACCTCCGCCACGTTGTGCAGGCGGTTGTCCACTTCCCGGATCCACTTGCGGATATCCTCCGCTTCGGCCGGCTTGACCACATAGCCCAGCGTCTTTGGCCCGAAGGCCCGGAACACGTAGTTATGATAGCCCGACACAAACACGATATAGCCCAGGTGGGTATCGGACTCGACAAGGTCCTTGAGTTCCAGCCCGCTCATCATGTCCATTTCCACATCCAGAAACAGAAGGTCGATGGTATTGTCTTTCAAGTAATCACGCACTTCGGCGGCCGACGCAAACATCACTACATCCGCGTCCCGGTCCACTTTGCGCACCAGGGCAGCCCCGCTCTCACGGATCACGGCTTCGTCATCGCATATCCCAATGATCATGAGCGTCTCCTCCTTACTGACACCATTGTACATGGTGCACGCCCCAAAAGCCACGCAAAAAGAAAACCGGAGTGAAATCCGGTTAATAGTGCGGGAGAATTTCCAGCCAGTACCCGTCCGGGTCTTCGATGAAGTAAATGCCCATCGCTTCATTCACGAAGCACACGCATCCCATCTCCTCATGGCGTTGACGCGCCTTTTCGTATTCGTCCACTCCGAAGGCGAGGTGGAATTCGCACTCCCCGAGGTCATACTTCTGCGGGTGGTCTTTCAGACAGGTGAGTTCGAGTTCGAAGTTGTCGTCCTCCCCGCCCATAAACACGATCGTAAAGTCCTCGTTCTCACTGCGGCGCTTTTCGTGCAGGCCGAGGGCCTTTTCATAAAATGCGATACTGACGCCGATATCCGCGACGTTCAGGTTTTCATGAATCATTCTGAATTTCATACATTAGTCCTCCACCGAGAATACGCGGCAGGCGTTGGTGTAGGTCGCCTTCGCCACATCTTCTGCGTCCATTTCTTTCAGTTCCGCGATTTTGGCGCACACGTACACGCAGTTCGCCGGTTCATTCGTCGTCCCTCTGAGTGGGACAGGGGCCATGTACGGGTCATCCGTTTCGATCAGGAGATGATCGAGAGGCACGGTTTTGGCCACGGCCTGAGGCTTTTTGGCATTTTTGAAGGTCACCGGTCCGGCCAGCGAAATCACAAAGCCAATGTCGATAAAGCGCAGTGCCATTTCCGCGCTCCCCGAGTAACAGTGCATGATGCCCGGCACGCCGGCCTCTTTCAGGATTTGGAACGTGTCTTCATACGCCTCACGGCAGTGAATGACGACCGGTTTATTCAGCTCTTTGGCCAAATCAAGATGCCGGTGGAATTCAATCATTTGTTTGTCTTTCGGGACGTCCCAGTGATAGTCCAGGCCGATTTCCCCAATAGCTTTGACCTTCTCGTCCCTGGCCAGTTCACAAATGACCGCGAAGTCTTCACCGGTGGTGTTTTCACAGTCGTTCGGGGAGATGCCGACGGTGCAGATGATATTGTCAAATTCATGGGCAATCTGAACAGCTCTTTTCGATGACTCGACGTCATAGCCGGCCACGCACAAACGGGTGACCCCTTTGTCCAAAGCATTCTGGACGTACCGGGCACGTTCATCAAACAAATCCTCACTGTTCAAATGGGTATGGGTGTTGAAATACATAACGGGTCCTTTCTCAAAAAGCATCTCCAGAGAGATGCTTTTCGTGATTAATGTGTCATGGAATACTGTTCGAACACGTCGCTGACAGGGATCTTGTTTTCGATATTGTCAATGACATGGGCGAGGAGCTCAGCCACGGAGACCACACGCACCTTGTCGAACATCTTTTCCTGCGGGAGAGGGATTGTGTCGGTAACGATGACTTCCTTCGCCGCGCAGTCCTGCAGACGCTTGACCGCCGGTCCGGAGAATACCGGATGCGTGCAGGCGATGTAGACGTCTTTCGCGCCCTTTTCCTTTAACATGTCCACGCCGGCCACGATGGTGCCGCCTGTGTCAATCATGTCGTCGATGAGGATGCAGTTCTTGCCTGCCACATCACCGATGAGGCCCATGACTTCGGCCACGTTCGGTTTCGGACGACGCTTGTCGATGATGGCAATCGGGCAATCAAACATCTCGGACATCCGGCGTGCACGCGTTGCGCCCCCATGGTCCGGGGAAACGACACAGATGTCATCAGTGATGTTATTGTCGATGAAGTAATTGTAAAGCAGGGTGAGTGCTTCCATTTCATCCACCGGAATATCGAAGAAGCCCTGAATCTGGCGGGCATGGAGGTCGATGGTGACGACACGGTCCACGCCGGCAGTCGTGAGAAGATCCGCCACAAGTTTGGATGTGATCGGCTGTCTTGGCTTGGCCTTGCGGTCCTGACGGGCATACCCGAAATACGGGATGACGGCCGTAATTTCATGCGCCGAAGCACGCTTGAGCGCATCGGTCATGACGAGGATTTCCATCAGGTTTTCCGTCACCGGGTTGCATGTGGAGTTGACGACGAAGACGTCTTTCCCACGTACGGATTCCCCGATTTCCACGAGAATTTCACCATCGGCGAAATGATGGACCGTCGAATCGCCCACCGGGATTTCAAGAATCTCAGCGATATCCTCTGCGAGTTTCTGACTGGCCGAGAGGCCGAATAAAGTAACGTTCTGACTGTTTTTCATGACAATACCCCTTCTCTGACTATTTCTTATTCTGTTTTTCGTTGTAGATTTTCATGCGTTTTTCTTCGAGCACCTTCGCATAGCCAGATTTATTGACCTGGCGTGCGCGGGCGATTGCAAACGCGTCGTCGTCGACATTATCCGTGACCGTCGAGCCGGCTGCCACGAAGGCACCGTTTCCGACCGAAACCGGAGCGACCAGATTGGAGTTACAGCCGATGAAGGCATTGTCCCCGATCTGTGTGAGCGATTTGTTTTTCCCATCGTAGTTGGACGTGATCGTCCCGCAGCCGATGTTCACGTTTTCGCCGACAATCGCGTCGCCGATGTACGTGAGGTGGGCGGACTTGGACCCCTTGCCGAAGTCAGCCTTTTTCATTTCCACGAAGTTGCCGATATGGACATTTTCGCGGATATGGCAGTTCGTGCGCAGACGGGCGAACGGACCGATGTCCGTGCCGCTCCCGACTTCCGAATCACTTAAGACGGAGTATTTGATCTCAACGTTGTCGTGGATTGTGACATCCGTGAATTCGCAGTACGGGCCGATGTGGCAGTTGGCGCCAATGACCGTGTGGCCTTTGAGCACACAGCCCGGTTCAATCGTCGTATCCGGACCGATGACGACATCGGTGCCGATGTACGTGTTCGTCGGGTCGATGATGTTCACGCCTTCGAGCAGGCACTGTTTATTGACGCGTTCCTGCATCGTTTTCGTGGCCGCGGCCAGCGCGACTCTGTCGTTGATGCCGCCGACTTCGTCGAAATCATCGATTTCGTACGATGTGACGGTTTTACCTTCGTCATTCATAATGCCGATGACGTCGGTCAGATAATATTCATTCTGAGCGTTGTCATTGGTGATCTTGCCCAGGGCTTCAAACAAGGCCTGATTGTCGAAGCAGTATTCACCGGTGTTCATTTCGGTGATGTCTTTCTGATCGTCCTTCAGGTCTTTGAATTCCACGATGCCTTTGACATGGCCGTTGTCGTTGATGATGCGTCCGTAAGCGACCGAGGTGTCGCAGTGCGCCGTCATCACACACGCCTGAGCGTTCATTTCCTTGGCCCGGGCAATCAAATTTTCCAGGGTGGACACCTGAACGAGCGGTGCATCACCACACAAAACGAGCGTCAGACCTTCCTCATCACCGAGGACATCTTTCGCACACAAAACCGCATGGCCGGTGCCTTTCTGTTCGTTCTGGTAAACCACTTCAATATCATCATCCAGGAGGGCTTTCACCTGATCCGCCTCATGGCCCACCACCACGACCGTCCGGTCGACATGGAGCTTTTTGAGGGTATCGGTGATATGCGAGATCATCGGCTTGTAGAGGACCTCATGCACCACCTTGGGGCGTTCTGATTTCATGCGGGTACCTTTCCCCGCCGCTAAAACAACCGCGTAGATTTTCATTTCGTATCTCCTTACGCCTCCCATTCTAACAAATTTCCCCCCGCAATGAAAGAGCGATAAAACAGGCAAAGAGACTTTTTAACATGAATGCGCTCCCATGTCATTTTCCCTGTTAATATGGGAGAAAATGCACATGGGTGTGACTGAAAAAAGGGGCATCGCTGCCCTTATTTCTCGTCGAGGAAACGCGTCACCCGCACAAACGGATAACGGCCCTTGAAATGACGGCGTCCGGCTTCGAGAATCACCGCGTCATCCGTGAGTCCGAACACACAGCTCCCGCTGCCCGACATAAGCGTCCCGCGGAAACCGAGGGCGTTCATATCGTCCTTGATGGCCTGAATATCCGGCACCATCGTGATTGCCGGACCTTCCATCGAGTTGCCAAGTGCGTCACACACACCGTCAAAATCATTATTTTCCAGCGCCTGTTTTAACACGCTCATATCCGGATGCGGGTCTTTCTCCGCGTCCATCATGTCGAAACATTTCTTCGTCGACACGCCCTTGCGCGGCTTGACGAGGAGCACGTGACACTGGAACTTTGTATCGATAAAGTCAAACTTCTCCCCGATGCCCCCGACCTCGGCCATGCGGCTGTAAATGCAGAACGGGATATCGGCGCCGATGTTTTTCGTCATCTCCACCATCTTTTCATAGCTCATATGCAGACCGTACAAACGGTTCATCGCCTTGATCACGGCGGCCCCGTCGGCGCTGCCGCCGGCCAGGCCGGCCTGGGACGGGATATGCTTGGTGAGATGCATTTTCACCCCGCCCGAAAGGTGGTACTGTGCGCACACCGCGTTGGCGACTTTAATCATGATGTTTCTTTCGTCCGTCGGGATCCGGGGGTTGTTCGTGGTGAGGGAGGTCGTGCCGGCCTTTTCGATTTCGATCAGATCATGTAAAGCCAGCGGGGCCATGATCATGCGCAGTTCATGATACCCGTCGTCCCGCTCGCCGACCACGTCGAGCCCGAGATTCACTTTGGCGAATGCCCGTATTTTCATAACCGTTTCTTCCTTTCGTCAGCCAGTTTCTGGAAATCCAGGGGAGACATTTGTTCGGGGCGGATCTTCGGGTCGAGCTCACAGGCTTCCAGCACGTCCGCCGTCTCTTTCCTGAACAAAGGCTTGAGATTGTTGTAGAGGGTTTTGCGCTTTTGTGTAAACGCCGCGCGGATGACTTCGATGACCTCCGGGGCGACTTCGCGCTCTTTCGTGATGACCAGCACCGCCGAATCGACGTGGGGTGCGGGAATAAAGAACCGGGCCGGGATACTCAGGCGGTATTCCGCCTTACCGGCGAAGCGGATAAAGAGATTGAGCGGGCTGATCAGCCAGTCGTTGGTGATCTTTTTCGCCACCTCATCCTGCACGGTGCACACCATGCGGGTGACCGGGGCCCTGGAGAGCACGATCTTCTCGATAATCGGGCTGGTGATGTAGTACGGCAGGTTCGTCACGACCGCAAAGTCAGACCACTGTGAAGAGAGCTTGTCAATCTCGGCGTCCAGGTCAACTTTCATAAAGTCCTGTCCGAAGATTTCGACGTTGCCCGCCTCGAGTTCATGGGTGAGCACGTTCACCATGTCAGGGTCGATTTCGTAGCACACCACATGCCCCGCCTGCAGGGCGAGCTGCTCAGTGAGGGCGCCGATGCCCGGACCGATTTCGATCACACACGTCTTCTCTGTAAGCTGTGCTTCATCCGCAATCTTGCGGACGATGCGGGGGTCGGCCATAAAGTTCTGGCCGTATTTTTTCTTGGCATGAAGGTTGTATTTTTGAAGGAGGGTTTTTGTGTTGGCCCTCTCGGCAATGTTTTTCATAACTGACACTCCGTTTCTTTATGTCCATTTTACAAAAGGAAGTTCACCGGCGCAACGAAAAAACCGCACGGTTAACGTGCGGTGCTCTCTTCCATCATTTGGGCACACAGAATCATCTGCCCCAGGAGCATATAATCTTTGAGATGAATGCTTTTGACGAATTCCGGGATGTATGCCTCCGGGATCGTACGGGCGATGGCTTGTTTGAGCTCATCCATGTCCGGGATCAGGTCACAGTAGACGTAGATCACATCCGGGGCCACGAGGGCAATCTCACTGCACAAATTCCGGCTGACGAGATTCAGCGTGCCTTCGGTCGTCTTGATGTCTTCATCAAGGCCTTCAGGATGCGCGTATTCCGGCAGGTACTGCACTTCACCGGACAGATTTTTCCACCCCGTGTGCAGCTTTCCCCCGATGACGTTGCCGATGCCGGCATAAATCGTCCCGCGGGGCTGGAAGTAAAACGAGATGTTTTCATACACTTCCTGGGTCGCATACAAACCCACCGCGATGGCGTTGACGTCGTTGGAGACGAGGACCGGGATATGATATTTGTCTTCGAAATAGCCTTTCATCTGCACATGGGCAAGGTTGTCGCGGACACAGTCCACATAGCCGTCATTGATGACGCCCGGGGCCGTGATGCCCAGAACCGCTATGTCGGGATGGGAGGCCATGGCGACGGAGACAATATCGTCGATGTCGTTGATGTCAATGACCTGTTTGATAATTTCGTTCGATTCCACAAGCTTGTCTTTGTCATCAAGGCGGTAACACAGGCGCACCTGACCGGTGTGACGGACGATGGAAATGACGAGGGACTTGACCGGGTTGTGGATGTCCCGCCGGATGCCGATATCCACGGGCAGGCGTTTGCGCATGGCGTCTTTTTCCAGTTCCACCCGGATCACCGCCAGCATCTCTGCGACGTCATACTTGGCGAACACGGCCGGCGGGATGTCAATGACCAGCTGATTGCGCAGGACGGATTTGACCTGGGCGTGGTTGAAACTGATTTGCGGGGCGAGGAGAATCACATCGTACGCATCGCCTTCGTGAAACAGGTGATAGTACGGCGTGGCGTTGAACTCATAGTCGAGATTGATCGCCCCGGCCCCTTCGTTGAGGATGTTGGCGAAATACGACGTCGTCATCCCGCCCGAGCACGAGAGCAGCACTTTCAAAACTTTCTTCTTATTCAGGTTGGCGATAGCGCCGGTGAACTCGTCATACAAACTGGCCGCATGGTTCAGGTTGTTCATCTGGAAATGCAGGTAAAAAGCCGTCTCGCCCGTGCGTTTTTCTTCGACCTCGAACTCGATGATGTTCAGCGGGTTGAAGCGCACTTCCGCATGCATCTGATCATTGTCGATGTACACATAGCGCACCTGCCACTTCTTGTCTTCTTCGAACCTGTACGTGCACCCTTCCACCGGGTGGTCCAGAATCCACTGGTAAAACACGCCGGCGTTGATATCGGATAAGAACGCATCCATAAGGCGTCACCCCTTCCTTTGTGCATTATTTTACCACATGTGAAACCGTTTTCATCTTCTTTCCTGAAACAGAAACAATTTTCCCAAAAAGAAAACAGGCTTAAGCCTGCTTTCTGACATATTTTAATCCAGCGCTTCCCCGGCGCACAGGATCATCTGCCCGACAAGCATATAATCTTTCAGATGAATGTCCTTGATCAGTGTCGGCACGTATTCTTCCGGGATGTATTTCTGCACCTCGGCTTTGAGCTCTTCGATGTCCGGGATGAGGTCGCAGTACACATAAATCACATCCGGGGCGATGTTGCAGATGACACCGCGGAGGTTATTGGCGACAAGGGCAATATTGCCCTCAGTCGTGGCCATCGACGCCCGCATGTCAGGGGTGTCCTCCCACCCGGGCATAAACAGCATTTCCCCGGACAGGTTTTTCCACCCGGTGTGCAGGCGCCCGTTGATAATATTTCCGGCCCCCGCAATGATGTTGTAGCGGGGCTGGAAGTAGAAGGTCAGGTTTTCATAAAGTTCCTGCGTCGCATACAAACCGACCGCAATGGCGTTGACGTCGTTGGACACCACGACGGGCTTGTGATACTTCGCCACAAACATGTCTTTCATCTGCACATGATTCAGGGCGTCGTTGACGTTGTCCACATACCCGTCGTTGATGATCCCCGGGGTCGTGATACCGATGATGTCGATGTCGGGGTAACCGGCCAGGGCAACGGAAATGATGTCGTCAATGTCCTGCATGTCGATGGCGGTTTTGATCGTTTCGTTGTTTTCAATCATCTCGTCTTTGTCGTAAATGCGGTAACCCAGACGCACCATGTCGGTGTGGCGGATGATGGAGATGACGAGGGTTTTGTACGGATTGGAAAAGTCCCTGCGGATGTCCATGTCCACCGGCGCACGTTTGCGCAAAGCGTCTTTTTCAATCTCCGCCTGCACATACCGCAACATCTCCGCGACGTTGTATGACGCAAACACCTGCGGAGGAATGTCGAGCACGAGCTTGTGGCGCAGACCGGACTTGACCTTGTCATGCTGGTAGGAAATCTGCGGGGCGAGGAGGATGACGTTGTAGTCGTCCCCTTCATGAAGCAGTGAGCTGTACGGGGTGGCGTTGAACTGCCAGTCCAGGCCGATGGCTTTGGCCGCTTCGTTGAGCAGCCCGGCGAAGAGCGAGGTGGTGAGTCCGCCCGTGCACGATAAAAGCACCTTCAGCGTCTTCTTCTCGTTGAGCTTCGCCAGGGCGTCCGTGAACTCGTTGTACAGCGATGTCGCGTGGTTCAGGTTACTGAGCTGGAAGTGGAGATAAAACTCCGTCCGGCCCGTGGTCTTGTCGTCGGCCTGAAGCTCAATGATGTTCATCGGGTTGAAACGCACTTCCGCATGGGCATAGTCGTTGTCCAGACAAATCGTCCGGATGCCCAGCTGTGTGTCCTCCTGAACACTGTAGTCACGCCCTTCGACCTTGTGGTCCATCACCCAGGCATAAAAGACGTCGGCGTTGATTTCCGATAAAAACCCATCCATATCCTTCACCTCTATCCTCTCAAATTCATGTATCGTTTTTTATGACACCTGCCGGTTGCCTGCTGAAACAAGGTATCATTGTCCTCCAGCAAAAACTGCCGGACCGGCATAATGGTGACACCATTGTCATCATACCAGGGGCTGATATGAACGTTCACAAGAATAATTTTCCTGAACGAATCACCGATGTGAATCAGCGACCGTTCTTCCTGCGCCCGCTTATCTTCCGATGGCATCGTATACGCCGGGCAGCTTTATTACAGACAAAATCCACTTCATCCGTGGTCTTCACGCCCTTTTCTGAAAACCGCACGACTCCAACATCCACGTTCAGTTCCCGGGCTTTTAATTCGTTGCAGATAATGCTTTCCATCAAATGGCCCGGGTCCTCCTGACGGAAGTTCAGCCTGACGTTACGCAGGCCGTTGCCGGCGAAATAATATTTGTACGGCGATCCGATACAGGCATTGCCTTTGACGTCAAAACGCTGCGCCTCACTGATCAAAAATGAATCTTTGAGGGCGTCGATATACGAGCGGATGGTTTTATCCGAGACATTCTTGTTTTGCACGGACCGAAAGGTATTGGTCAGCCGGCTGGGGTTGGTCAGGGAGCCTGAGGCCGGGGCCAGAATATTCATCAAATCTTCCAGCGTTTGTTTGTCCCGGAAATCGTACCTTTCCACAATATCCTTCATGTATACCTCCGCATACAGACGTTCCAGATAAAGCACTTTCTGACTGTCCGCCGACATTTCGAGAATCCGCGGCATGCCTCCGTACGTCATGTACTCCCGTCAGCCTTCTTCCCCGGATCCTTCGTAGACGGACATAAACCCGGAGAAAGTCAAAGGGTTGACCTTGATTTCATCGCCTCTGCCTCTGAACTCTGTCAGAATATCAGACGACAGAAAACGGGAGTTACTGCCGGTGATATAAATATCCACGTTTCTCTTTCTGAGAAGACCATTGAGCACCGCGTAAAGTCGCACATCTTTTTTTTCCTTTCCACTCCTCATCACTGATCGCATACTGGACTTCATCGAGGAGGATGTAATATTTCTCCTGTGTGTTTTGGATGGCCCGGCGCAAATATGCAGACAGCTCATGCGTATCACGGTAAAGCTCATTCTCATCATCATCGAGCGCAAGCTCAATGATATGGTCCTCAGCGACCCCTCTCTCCAGCAGGTACTGTTTGTATATTTCAAACAAAAGAAAGCTTTTGCCGCACCGGCGCAATCCTGTCACGACTTTGATTGCACCGTTCCATTGTCTGTCAATCAGTTTTTGAAGATATCTGTCACGCTTGATCAACATCCTTATTCCTCCTCTATTACGAATTTCTTCCGCACACGGAGGTTTCTCGTAATAATTATACTCATTTCTTGTCTCCTGCGCCAATACATCCACCTGTGTTTCATAATTTGTATATGCCAATGTCTGTCCTTTCCGGCCAATATCACCTCTTTGACGGCTCACAGAGCGCCTCTGCAGAACGACTCCACCAGAGTCTATTACGAATTTTTTCCGCACACGGAGGTTTTTCGTAATAGAAATAAAAAAGGTAATCAAAGCGGACATGAAGTGTCATGTTCCAACACGGGGAGGCATGATAGAGTGAATGTGTCGGAGGAATCACCTCCGGCAAATACCTTTCTTTCATTTTTAACATCAGAGGGCGGACGTCCTGACCCGGCTTCCTTTTAACAGATTGGTAACCGGCACGCCGGTCCATGGTCCGCCCTCGCTCCTTTCTTTCGTGTTTTCTGTTTCCCAAAGCATCGGTCCCGGCCGGTGCTTTGATTCGGGAGGTATCCTCATGACAAACGCTTATGAAAAATCTTTGTTCAGCACATTGAACCTGCTTGTGTATGAACCGGGGGAGATTACCAATGACGCGCGTGTGTGTCAGGCGATGACATTCAACGCCAACCTTCTTTCCCTCGGACGCACGCTCAAGCCCGGGGACGTGGTCACACTGGCCTCGGCCAAAGACCTGGATGAGATGTGGGCGAAAGCGCAGTCCATGATTTCCTGGGTCATGGCGGACCCGATGTATCCGGATTTCCCCCGTCAGGTGATGGCGATGGACGAAGGCATTTTCCGCTTTCACCAGATGATGCATTACTTCTCGACCTATGGTCTGGAAGATCTTGTGGGCGCTAAGGTCAGCCGGGGCTGGCTGCCTCAGGTCACAAAAACTGAGAAAACCACATACGGCCAAAAGCTCATTGATGCCACAGTCATCTCCCTGGTGTCCCGCAAGGGCATGTACATCGTGCCCCTCAAACGCATCCTTGCGAAGAAGGACCGTATGCATGCGGCGGAAGAAGCCATCGTGAGCGAAGCCGTCAACCATACGGATCCGGAAGACCTGATGGCTCTGGATATTCCTTTCAAGGAATCTCTGAGCATCATCTTCAAAGCCGTCCTCACCTCCTCTCTGGAGCGTGATGACCAAATCAATGTCCTGCACGCTTTGTGCAAGCACACCGGGGATGTGTGGCGGTGTGTGAATGACTATCTTCACCCACAGTGGCATCTGTCCACCCGGGAGAAGAAGACGATTGTGCGCCTTTTGGAGTCTTACCCTTACGAAGACTTCGCCCACAACCTTATCCTCACCCGCACGAAGGGCCGGAAGGTCATCACCCTGCTGGAGTTCCTCTCCTATAACCGTTTTTCCCGAAAGCCTGCGTACGCCAATGCGGTCAGTGACCTCAGGGACGGACATCTTCCAACATGGGAGTCAACCCTCTGGCAGAAGGTCGACGCACTTGCGCCGGACACACTTGCGTATGCGGGCACACGCCCGGGGCTGTTATTACGCTGCACGCGGGCGCTGATCAAGCGCGGGTTTTCCGCATGCGACATTGCCCGTGAGCTTCATAAACACACAGACAGCTACTCGACCGGGACACTCCTCTCGCTGTGCCAGCTGTTTTCCAAAGAGAGCGCAGATGATCTGGATAAGAACATCCTGGAGCCACTCTTCAGGGAGTTACTTGAAGCCAGGCTTAAAAGTCCGGACACGCCTTTAAAGCATAAAAAGCTCTGGCTGCGGCCATCCCCGTATGACCTGACGCACTCTGTGTGGGCACAGGGCGTTGACGGCGGAAACGTCCGGACCGGACTCGCCTTCCGGATTCCGGAAGATGTCAAAGTCCTGCGTTTCTTTGTGTACTGGAATGACAAAAGACGTGTGGATCTCGACCTGCATGTGCGGGCGTTATCCACTGATGACCACCTCCTCCACGTGGGCTGGAACAGTCTCTTCAAAGATGAGAATCAGTCACTGGTGTACTCGGGGGATCTTACGCACTCCGATGCGGCGGAGTATATCGATGTCGCTCTGGATGATACAAATCTCTCCTGTGTCACCCTGACCCTTCACAGCTTCACCGGGCAGCCGTTCGGTGAGATTGAGACCTGCTTTACAGGCCTGATGGCCGTGAAGGACTTAGGGAAAAAGGTCCGCCTGTACGACCCAAAAAACTGTATCTTCGCCCATGACCTCAAAACCACAATCACCCATCTTTATTACGGGTACATCGATGTGCAGAACCGATTATTGGTTCTGACAATGTCGCCGGCCGCGCGCACTTACGGCGCCGTGCCGCAAACACCTGAGTATCCGGCCTTCTCCCTGCAGAGCTACCTCGACCTTCTGGTCCGGAGCCAGGAGGCTGAGTGGGCTTCGTCCGAGGAAGAGGCCGGCCTCGTCCTCACCGTGCAGGCCCCGGAGGCTCCTGATGATCTCTCCCTGACTGATCACGGGTTCTTCGTCACTGACTGACACCGCTCCGGCGGTGTTTTTTTCAGGCACGAGAAAAGGGCATTCGCGTGGAATGCCCTTATTTCATAACACCATCAAGCACATTGGCGCCCGGGGCTGAAGCCTTCAGGACGTCCGCGGTTTTGCCAAAACCGGATCCGCCGGATGTGGCGAACGGGTGGATGGTTTTCCCGGAAAAGTCATAGCTTTCGAGGAAGGTGAGGATAATATGCGGGGCGGTGTACCACCAGATCGGGAACCCAACCCAAATATCGTCATAACCGGAAATGTCCAGTGTGTCTCCGCCAAGTTCAGGACGACTCTCAGAATCGTTCATCTCCACGGAGCTGCGGGAGGTTTTGAGGTTCCAGTTCAGGTCCGCACGGGTGTACGGCACGGCCGGAGTGATTTCATACAGGTCTGCGTGCTTCTCGCGGGCGAGTCTCTCTGCCACCCGGCGGGTTACCCCGCTGGCGCTGAAGTAAGTGACGAGTGTTTGAGCCATTAGTCTTCATCCCCCAACGACATATAGAAGTCTTCATCGACCGGCTCGAGCCATTCGTGGACGACATTTTCCCCGGCGACTTCGACGGAGAGATGGGCCATCCAGGAATTCTTGTCGGCCCCGTGCCAGTGTTTCACTCCGGCCGGGATATGGACAACCGTGCCCGGAAGCAGTTCGACCGGTTCTTCGCCTTCGGCCTGGTACCAGCCGCGGCCGCCGACGCACACGAGCATCTGTCCGCCCCCGCTTGTGGCGTGGTGGATATGCCAGTGGTTGCGGCATCCCGGTTCAAATGTGACATTGACAATGTTCACCTGGTCATCGGACACAGGCGCTGTATAGCTGTTTCCGTCGAAATACTGACCGAATGCGACATTCGGTTCCCCAATCGGGAACATAATCTCCTGCTGGAAACGGTCTTTGTCTGTCAAAGCATCTTCTTCCTCAGTCCACACCCCTCTGGCGAGATTGAACACCGCCCAGGCCTTCGGCCAGCCGGCATAAAACGCCGCATGGGTGATGACCGCTGCGATTTCCTTTTTCGTGACCCCGTTCTTCTTGGCGTTCTGGAGATGGAACGTCAGGGAGCTGTCCGTGATGCCCATCGACATCAGGCTGACAACCGTGATGATTGAGCGTGTTTTTAAGTCGATGTCGGCGTTGTTCCAGTTTTCACCGAAAAGCACATCATCATTATAGTGGGCGAACTCCGGCGCGAAATCCCCGAGCGCCTCGCGGCCCGCTGTTTGTACAATTTTCTTTGTCATATTGGCACACATCCTTTCTCTTGACACTTATACTTTAGTTCCACCTTCACCCGTTGTCCAATACTTGTCACCAAAGTCAAACATGCCTATGGGGCATAAGAAAACCGCCTCATGTCGAGGCGGACGGTCTTAAAGCTTGTGGAACACAGGCGTCATTTTGTCAAACGTGCAGAACTCGGTGAAGCCAATGTCGTCTCTCAGGATCGCACAGGCATCATCGAAGTGCGCGCCCAGGCCCTCTGTGTTATGCCCGTCGGAGCCTGTCGTCAGAATCTTCCCGCCCAGGTCTTTGTACAGACGCAGGATGGCCCGTGATGGCTGGGTGTCCGTAAGCTTGTAGTGCCAGGACGAGGTGTTGATTTCAATACCCTTGTCATCGCGGATGGCCTGTTTGAGAATCTCGGCCACGATGTCTTCGACCTTTTCAAACGGGTACACCCCTGCCGGGTCATACCGGACGATGAGGTCAAGATGAGCGAGGACGCTGTAGTCCTTGTACATCTGCATCGTCTTCAGGATTTCTTTGTAATAAATCTCATTGTATTCCTGCTGGGTGCGCCCACGCTGGAAGTCGCCGGTCCAGAATTCCATATTATCGACCTGATGCATCGAGAAGAGCACGAAGTCAAGTTCATCCTTATACGTGTCGTAGAGCTTTTTGTACCGGTCCACGGTGATGGACTGGATGCCGAACTCCAGACCTTGTTTGACAGTGATGCGGTCTTTGTATAAGTCCTGCATCTTGTGCAGCTTCGCAAAGTACGCCGGGTAGTCGACGTTGGCCAGGGGCTCCGCCCCCGGGGCGTCGGCCGCGCACCGGCCGTCCATGTTCCGCCAGAGGATGTTCCCTTCGGACCAGTCTTTCTTGATGCCGTAGTCGACGTGGTCGGTGAAGCACATTTCATCGAGGCCGAGCGCGATCGCCCGCTCGATCTGGTTTTCCATGGGTTCTCTGGAATCGTCACTGAATTCACAATGCAAATGATAGTCCGCGCGCATAAGTGTTCCTCCTTTGTTTAGTCGGACAGGTCCTCCCCGTTCGTGGCGATGACCTTTTTGTACCAGTAAAATGAATCTTTTTTATAACGCTTGAGTGTTTTGAGATCGAACTCGTCCCGATCGACATAGATGAAGCCGTAGCGCTTCTTCATGCCTTCGTGGGTGGAGATGAGGTCGAGGGCCGACCATGGCATATAGCCCATCATATCCACGCCGTCGGTGATGGCCAGGCGAATCTGTTCGATGTGGTCACGCAAATAGCTGATGCGGTAGCTGTCGTGGATTGTGCCGTCTTCTTCGAGCGTGTCGTAAGCGCCAAGCCCGTTTTCCGTCACGAGTAATGGCAGGTGGTAGCGGGAATCCATTTCACGGATGGTCGCACGGAAGCCGATCGGGTCGATTTCCCAGCCGAATTCTGTCTTTGGCAGATGGCCGTTGTCCACGCCTTTGAACACGCCCGGGGTGCCGTCGTTTTCCTGCTGACTCGTGAAGCCTTTCATCTCTTCCGTCCCGTCGGACCATTCGACCGTGCCGGTGTTGTAGTAGTTGAAGCCGATGAAATCCGGATGACCGTTTTTGAGGGCTTCTTCGTCCCCTTCCGCAAACTCAGGCAATGCGCCGTTGTCTCTCAGCCACGGCCATACGAGGCGGTTGTAGCGGCCGTACACAGCCACGTCGGGATACAGCCAGTTGCGGATGGCGTTACCGTTCTGGGCGGCGAGCTGATCGAGCGGGTCGCACGACTTCGGGTAGAGTAAAGCAATGTTCGGAGCCGGGCCGATTTTGGCCTGCGGGCACATCTCATGGCAGAGGGCCATGGCTTTCGCCTGCGCCACCAGCATGTGATGGTTCTGCCGGTAAATTTCCCTGAGCTCATTGTCACAGTTTTCCGGCAGACGCATTGTGCCGATGACAGGACCGGCAAGGGTCAGGACGTTCTGTTCGTTGATTGTGAGCCAGTAATTGACCTTCTTGCCAAAGCGCTCAAAGAGCACCTTTGCATAGTTCACAAACCAGTCCACCGAGTCCCGGTTGGACCAGGAACCGCGCTTGTCCAGTGCGTCCGGCATATCGAAATGGAACATCGTGACGATCGGTTCCATCCCGAGTCTGTGACATTCATCGATGAGGTTGTCGTAAAATGCCACGCCCTTTTCATTCACGGCGCCCGTGCCTTCCGGCAGGATGCGGGTCCAGGCGATGGAGAAGCGGTATGCCTTGAAGCCCATTTCGGCCATCAGCGCCAGGTCTTCTTTCCAGTGATGGTAGTGGTCACTGCATACCGTGAGGCCGGATGTCCCTTCCGGCACTTCTTTCACGTCCTGGCAGGACGGGCCTTTCCCGTCTTCGAGGTTCGCCCCTTCAACCTGATAAGCCGAGGTCGAAGCACCCCAGAAAAAGTTCTTCGGAAATGCGAGTTCGTTCTTATAGATCATATGTCTGTCCTCCTGTTTCTGATACCAACTTAGCACGTCATTTTCAGGAAAAACAGAGTCTGAAGGAGGTAAGGCACAGCGTTCCTCACAAGTGTTCTCCAAGGGGCCGGAATGTGTGCGCAACGTTTACCGGCGCCAGGCGTCGCTGTAAAGCGCGTCCACTTTCAGGCATTCGTCATAATGTCTTGTGTAGTACATTTCGACAAGCACGTCGAAGATGTATTTTACGCTTGTATAAAATGTCATTTCGCCCATGTCCCGGACCGAGGCGTCCACATACGGGGCGATGATGTACTCACCCGCCAGAGGCTTGCACGGGGAGAGGTCATTGCCGGAGAGCACCACGGCCCCGATGCCCCGTTCACGCAGGGTGCGCAGGACTTTGATGATATTGTCGTTTTTCCCCGTCCGGGTGAGCACGATAAACAGGGTGTCCTGAGGTTTTGCCTGAATGGCGCTCATAAGCTGACGGTTGAGGTCTTTGTACACATCTGCCTTCTTTCCCAAAAGAAACAGGGCATGGGACGCATAGTCCGCAATGGCACCGTTGGCGTCATAGGCGATGAAAATAATATTTTTCACCGTCTCCATCCTGGTGACGATGCAATCGAGCTGTTCGAGGGCCAGGCGTTTCTGGGTTTCTTCGATGACTTTGGCGTTCATGACGCTGATCTTATTGATGACTGTGATCGCCGATTCCTGCCCGGTGACGACGTAGTCCTCCGGGTTCATCTGTCTCAGGTCTCCACGGATGCGGATCTTGAACTCCCCGAAGCCGCTGTAGCCGAGCTTGCGGGGGTAACGCATGATGCTGGTGGTGTTGGAAAAGGTTTTCCGGGCCAGTTCGCGGATGGTCATCATCTGCACATCCTCGACGTGGTCAATCACATAGGCATGAATGTCCTGTTCGAGCGATGAAAGTTTGTCGGTGGTGAGACTCATATCGTGCGCCTAAAATCCAAGATGGTCATCAATGAGGATGACATCAACCGGCATCGCATTGGGCTTCACCCAGTGCACATCAAGTGCCCGGCAGATGCGCTCCGGGGACCTGCAGTCATAACAGTGCGTGCCAAGCTCTTCGTCCGGAAGGTTTGAGATAAAGTTGACCCAGTTGTCGTCATCGCTCTTGTCAAACCGCGCTTCGAGGTCTTTCAGGACGCTCATGACACACGGGGTTTTCTTTTTGAAGCGCAAGGCATTTTTCGGCGAGGCGATATTGCGGGCGCGCCAAAGGGCCTCGTCAAACGTGCCGCCAATCTTATTCGCACTCACGACATAAATGACTTTTTCATGCCCGTAAAGCGCCCCGGCCAGCCGGTTCCCGTTCCCGTCAATATTGATGATGACCCCGTCCTCACTCATCGCATTGGCGGAGAGGATGTACACACCGGCATTCAAAGCCTTGCGGGCCATGTCGTCGGTGTTTTCCCCGGGATTGGGTTCGTTTCTGGCATAAACCGTGTTGTGTGTTTCCAGGGCGTCTTTGAGATGCATGTTCGTGAGGGTCAGGGAACCCCCGAAGCCCACGACCTTTTGGTCAATGGTCTTGTCCAGGTGCTCACGCGCCTCGTCCTGTGAAGAAAAGACAAAGACGTCATAGCCTTTGTCTTTGAGTGATTGAATGGTCTTTGCGGAAATCATAGTCAGTCCTCCTTGTGGATCTTGTAGCCGTTGCGGCCGCCTTCCTTGACGTCGTAGAGCACCCGGTCGGTGTTCTTGTAGAGCGTCTGGTAGTCGTCATCAGCGCCGGCACGGGCCGCACCCACACTGACAGACAGGCCGTAGTCTTGATAGTCTTTGAAGATCTCCCGGGCATGGGTGACGAAGTGGCTGACCATTGTTTCAATCTGGTCATTGGTGAGGTTGCGTTCGACGAACACCGCAAATTCGTCCCCGCCGATGCGGGCCGGCAAGTCGTCATGGCGGTTGAAGTCCTGGCGGAGCGTGTCCGCAAACAGCTTCAAAACCTTGTCGCCTTCCGGATGGCCGAGGGAGTCGTTGATGTTCTTGAAGTGGTCGAGGTCGAGCAGGATGAGCAGACCGCCGTCGTGCTTGTCCTGAAGGAATTCTTTGACAAGACCCTCAAAGCCTTCGCGGTTGGCCAGACCCGTGAGCGGGTCGGTGGCCGCCCGTTTACCGAGCGTGACGACCGTCTTCGAGAACCATCTTAATGATACCAAAAGAACCGCCATCACCACAAGCAAAGCCCCGATGGTGATCCGTTCCATTTTCCTCAGCGAGGCTGCGAAAGTATTCTCATTCACATAGCTCACCAAATACCAGTCGGCCGTGTCGATGTACTCCATATTGAAGTTGTACGTGCCGTCGGAGAGCTTGGTTTTGTGCATATTGTTGGCGCCGGAATCAATAGTCGCTTCGAGCTCGTTGTAAAACCTGGAGTCGAGTTCGTCCAGGCCCAGGCCGAGGTTTTCCGTCCCGTTGCGGGAGTCGACGAGGATTTTCTTGTCCTTGGAGACAAGCATAATGCCGTCCACATTGCCCTGTACGACGATGTCGGAAATGATGTCTTCGGCGACATCCATGTACACATCGGCCGCCACCACGCGGGTGGATTTTGTGTAGGCCATGCGGGCGGAGACACTCACGCACATTTTCCCCAGCATCGAATCGATGTACGGCTCACCGAACTCAAACGTTTCACTCTTCGCCCCGTTCGTATACCACGGTCGCTCGGTCACGACGTATTCGTCCCCGGGCTTCCAGCCGGCCGCGTCGAAATAGCCGCCCTGATCATCCCCTGCGTACAACCCGATCGGGTAGTCTTCGGAGGCTTCGTAGGATGTTTTCATAAATTCGAGCATGCCTTCGTCATCGTCCGCATACATCTGTTCCATGGTTTGCTTGTAGATGGAAAGCTCACTGACGATCTTCTCCGTCCAGCCTTCCAGGGAGGCCGCACACACTTCCGAACGCCGGATCATGTTTTCGGTGTTGAGGGTGATCGCAAAGCGGATTAAGAGCGCAAAAACGATGAGCACGATCACAAACGTCGCACCCAGGCCAGTCAGCAGGCGTCTCATTCTTGTCCTGGCTTTGTTTTTCATGTTCCTCACCCCTTCTTGTCCTCATGATACCATGACTCATTTAACTTCCCAAAAAAACATCTCTCCAAAATCAAAAAAGACGCCCTGAGGCGTCTGATTATTTCCGGGCCTGAATCTCTCTATGTATCACCAATATCCCCCGCAAAAGCCTTTCAGAGTCTGCGTGTGTCATCAGGGGATGTTCGCACCAGGCATTCCGTACGCATTCATTGGCCGCCGCGATTTCCCCGTGGAAATCGTCGTGCACATAAGGTTTGCGGATCACATAGTCCTCCTGTCCTGAGACGGATATAAGCGCCTCTTCCGGACGGTAAAACGGTTCGCAGGTGATTGTGCCCTTCGTCCCGGAGATGACCATAAAACGCCGCGGCTCAGAGTCCATGGACGTGGTCATATGGCCTGTCACTCCGGAAGGGAAAGAGAGGGTGATATCGTCATACACGTCGACCCCATGAGCGTAACGTGATTCCACCCCAAAGCTTTCTGCCTCTTCCCCCACCATCTCCAGCATCACTCCAAGCGTGTAGGAAGCTGTGTCGAGGAAGGCGCCGCCTTCCTTCCCGTCCCAGATATACGCCCCGGGCGTATAGTCCCGGACGTAGTCGAAGTGGTTTTCCACGCTGACCAGGTCACCGATCGTACCTTCATTCAGAATATGATGAATGTCTTTCATCAAAGGAATATGCGGAGACTTGAGAGCCTCCATCAGAAAGAGACCCTTGGACCGGGCCAACGTCACCAGTTCTTCCAGTTCAGACAGAGACAGGCAAACCGGTTTCTCCACCAGCACGCTTTTCCCATGTTCCAGGGCTTTCTTCGCCCACTCATAATGCAGCGAGTGGACCAGGGCGATATACACGATATCGATGTCCGGATCAGAGAGAAACGCCTCATAATCCGTATACATCACCTTACCCTGATACGGGAAGGCATCGCACTTCTCCTGTGTGCGGGAGGCGCCGGCGTAAAACTCCGCATCCTCAAAATATGATAAGCTCTCACAAAACCTGTGGGCGATATTGCCCAGGCCAAGTACACCCCAACGAATCATAAGCATGTCCTCCTTTATCTGTGTCCATTATATCAGAACCCTTCTTTAGAGAGATATCTTCTCTTCCTTTCGGACCAAATGTCCGTGAGGAAGATCGTTTCTTCTTTTATCGTGCGGACCTGAGGCACAGAAACAGTTATGTTGGTCAGCACTCTATACCTCAACCGAATGTGGAATTCATACTAAAAATGGAGATATGGGGGTGCGGACAAAATCCTGGACCTGATTTCATGAAAAAACAGGAGGAACGTCCACATGTATTCCTACGAGGATCGGATGAGAGCAGTCA
>Ga0065709_1000752_pt1 | contig 42518 bp, 40 predicted proteins | sample Hoacrofraction14_2_FD_59096 | JGI IMG/M metagenome (GOLD analysis project Ga0065709, IMG submission 59096) | Hoatzin crop microbial communities from Cojedes, Venezuela, sample from fiber fraction 14 v1 | ecosystem: Host-associated > Birds > Digestive system > Esophagus > Crop | place: Venezuela...
TTGCACAAAATTTTAACACTTTTCGGAGAACGCAAAAATGTGAAAAAGTTTTCGAGAATAACCTTTCACTCTCCTACCCTAACGCACTGATTTTCTATTTCTTATAAAGCATAAAAAAGCCATTGTCCTTTTTCGGAACAATGGCTTATCTTTATTCATCGAATGAGTTTATTCGTCAGCGTCGGAAAACTCCAGAACATTTTTTCTGTTTGCTTGGAGACGCTCATATTCCTCTTTCGAGCCAACAATGAGTTTATCCCATTGGCGCAGACCAGTACCTGCAGGAATCAAGTGACCGCAAATAACGTTCTCTTTCATGCCTTCGAGGTTGTCAACCTTGCCGCGTATNGCTGCATCGTTGAGCACTTTGGTCGTTTCTTGGAATGATGCGGCACTCATGAAGCTCTTTGTTTGGAGAGCTGCACGTGTGATACCTTGCAGAATCTGGGTAGATGTAGCTGGAACAGCGTCACGCACCTGAACAGGGCGAAGGTCACGACGTTTGAGTGACGAGTTTTCGTCGCGCAGTTTGCGTACAGTAACGATTTGTCCTGCGTGCATGGTTTCGCTATCGCCTGCATCAATCACCACTTTCTTACCCCAAATACGATCGTTTTCCTCTTGGAAATCGAGTTTATTAACGAGTTCTTGCTCGAGGAANGTGGTATCTCCTGGATCTTCGATCTGCACTTTGCGCATCATCTGACGTACAATGATTTCGAAGTGCTTATCGTTGATNTTCACACCCTGCAGACGGTAAACGTCTTGCACTTCGTTAACGATGTATTCCTGCACAGCGGTAGGACCTTTGATGGCGAGGATATCGTTAGGCGTNATNACACCGTCGGAAAGCGGTGTTCCAGCGCGAACAGCGTCGTGCTCTTGAACGAGGATTTGCTTNGACAGCGAAACAAGATACTTCTTCTGGTCGCCAGTCTTTGATGTTACGATAATTTCTTGGTTACCACGTTTTACTTTACCCATTGTAATCTCACCNTCGATTTCAGAAACAACAGCAGGATTTGACGGGTTACGAGCTTCGAACAACTCNGTTACACGTGGGAGACCACCAGTGATGTCGCCAGCACCACCAACGGCGCGTGGAATCTTAACGAGTGTCTCACCAGTCTTAATCTTCTTGTTGTTCTCAACCACTACGTGACCGCCGAGAGGGAAGGTATAAGTTCCGAGAACATTGCCATCCTTATCGAGAACCTCGCAACTTGGNACCATCGTCTTATTGCGCGATTCGATAATNATCTTTTCTGTCAAACCAGTTGCATCATCGGTCTCTGACTTATATGTTTGTCCTTCTACTACATCTTTGAAACGCAGTTTTCCAGCAAACTCTGAAACGATGACAGCGTTGAATGGGTCCCACTTAGCGATGGTTTCGCCCTTCTTAACGATGTCTTCGTGTTTCTTATAGAGCGATGCACCATAAGGAACGTTCTGAGTTGAGAGGATAATGTTTGTATGTGGGTCGATGAAACGGATTTCAGCCAATCGGCTTATAACCATTTCGCAGTTGACTTTCTTCTTGTCAGCTTGTTCTTCTACGAAAGGAACGGTGCGGAGCTCGTCGAATTCGATACGACAATCGTGTTTTGCGACGATACTTGCGTTAGCTGCTGCGTTACCAGCAACACCACCGGCGTGGAATGTACGAAGTGTCAGCTGCGTACCAGGTTCACCGATTGCTTGTGCAGCGATTACGCCGACTGCTTCACCGAGTTGAACCATTTTTGCAGTAGCGAGGTTACGACCGTAGCACTTCATGCAGACGCCGTGCTTGCTTTCGCAGGTGAGAACCGAACGAATTTCAACGCTTTCGATTGGAGATTCCTCGATAGCACGTGCTTTTTCTTCGGTAATCTCTTCGCCTGCTGCAACAATGAGTTCGCCTGTTGTTGGGTGAATCACATCGTGAACAGAAACACGACCAAGNATGCGNTCGTAGAGTGAAGAAATAACTTCTTCGCCGTTCTTCAATGCTGTGCAGTTCAGTCCACGCAGCGTTCCGCANTCTTCTTCGGTGATAATCACNTCGTGAGAAACGTCAACAAGACGACGAGTCAGATAACCAGCGTCGGCAGTCTTCATAGCGGTATCGGCAAGACCTTTACGTGCACCGTGTGAACTGATGAAGTATTCTTGCACTGACATACCCTCTTTGAAGTTAGAAAGAATTGGGTTTTCAATGATTTGTGCGCCTTCTGCACCAGCTTTCTGCGGTTTNGCCATCAGACCACGCATACCAGAGAGCTGTTTAATCTGGTCTTTCGATCCACGAGCACCAGAATCAAGCATCATGTAAACNGCGTTGAAGCCTTGGTCGGCTTCGGTCATCTCTTTGAGAAGGATATCACCGAGTTTGTTGTTGACGTGTGTCCAAGTATCGATTACCTGATTGTAACGCTCGTTGTCGGTGATGAAACCTAAACTATAGTTGTTCGTGATTTCTTCTACTTCTTTATTACCTTCTTCGATGATTTCTGCTTTTTCCTTAGGAATAATGATGTCGTCGAGGTTGAACGAAAGACCTGCGACGTAAGCCATGTGGTAACCTAAGTTCTTAATACCATCNAGGAATTCGCATGCNCGAGCCATACCGACCGACTTGATAACGTCGGCAATGATGCCACGCAACGTTTTCTTTGAGATAATATCGTTGAAGAATCCGATTTCGTTAGGAACGATTTCNTTCACAATCACACGACCGACTGATGTTTCAACCANATGTTTCACTGGTTTACCATCAACGATGTCATCGACCATCACTTTGACNGGAGCGTGCAAGTCGCAGCGACCNTCATTGTGTGCGATGATTGCTTCTTCAGGACCATAGAATGTGAGTCCTTCGCCTTTTGCGCCAGGGCGAAGNTTTGTGATATAATACAAACCNAGCACCATATCCTGTGAAGGCACTGTGATAGGCGCACCATTAGCAGGATTCANGATGTTGTGNCTCTGGAGCATCAAAATTTGNGCTTCAAGAATAGCCTCGTTACTCAATGGAAGGTGGACAGCCATCTGGTCACCNTCGAAGTCGGCGTTGAATGCCGTACATGCTAATGGGTGCANCTGGATTGCTTTTCCTTCNATCAATTTAGGNTGGAATGCTTGAATACCAAGACGGTGAAGCGTNGGGGCACGGTTGAGAAGCACTGGATGACCNTTCATCACGTTCTCGAGGATGTCCCAAATGATTGGTTCGCGACGNTCAACGATTTTCTTAGCNCTCTTAACGGTCTTTACGATACCGCGTTCGATGAGTTTGCGGATGATGAANGGTTTGTAGAGCTCAGCAGCCATGTGCTTTGGCAGACCGCATTCGCCCATCTTCAGTTCAGGACCTACAACGATAACCGAACGAGCACTATAGTCAACACGTTTACCCAGCAAGTTCTGACGGAAACGTCCTTGTTTACCTTTCAGAGAATCAGAAAGTGATTTCAATGGGCGATTGCTTTCGCTCTTAACTGCTGAAGATTTGCGTGAGTTATCGAACAAAGAATCGACAGCTTCTTGCAACATACGTTTTTCGTTGCGCAGAATCACTTCAGGAGCNTTGATTTCTACGAGTCGTTTCAGTACGGTTGTTGCGAATGATNACGCGACGATAAAGNTCGTTGAGGTCTGAAGTAGCGAATCGACCGCCATCCAATGGAACGAGCGGACGAAGCTCTGGTGGAATAACAGGAATAATCTTCATGATCATCCACTCTGGGCGGTTGATTTCTTTCGATGAACGGAAAGCTTCAACCACTTGCAGACGCTTCAAAGCTTCAGATTTGCGTTGCTGACTGCTGTCGTTGTTAGCGCGGTCGCGCAGTTCGTATGACAAAGTGTCGAGATCGAGCGCAGCGAGCAAGTCATAGACAGCCTCAGCACCCATCTTTGTCGATGAATTTGTTAGGATCTGTGCTGTCGAGATAGTCGTTGTTCTCGTCAACGTAATTGTCGAGAATNTTGAAATATTCTTCTTCGGTCAGCAGGTCATATTTCTGCGAACCATTGAGAGGCAGACCTTCTTGGTCGGTTTTGCCTTCCATNACNCCNGGCTGAATCACTACATATTTTTCATAGTAGATGATNGAGTCAAGTTTCTTTGTTGGCATACCAAGCAGGTAACCGATTTTGTTAGGAAGTGAACGGAAATACCAGATGTGTGCAACTGGAACNACGAGGTTGATGTGACCGCTACGTTCGCGACGCACTTTCTTTTCTGTTACTTCCACACCGCAACGATCGCAGACGATTCCTTTGTAGCGGATGCGTTTGTATTTACCGCAGGCGCACTCGTAGTCTTTGGTAGGACCGAAGATACGCTCGCAGAACAATCCGTCACGTTCGGGTTTGTANGTACGATAGTTGATGGTTTCGGGTTTGGTTACTTCACCGTATGAGTTTTCGAGAATCTCTTCAGGNGAAGCGAGTCCAATCGTAATCTTTGTGAAATTATTTTTGATTTTTGTATCTCTTTTGAAAGCCATTTTGTTTTCCGTTTAGGTTGTTAATCCAGTTTGACACTCAGTCCTAATCCGCGTAATTCATGCAAGAGCACGTTGAGAGATTCAGGGATTCCGGCTGCAGGCATCGGATCGCCGTGAACAATAGCCTCGTAAGCCTTTGAACGACCAACNACGTCGTCTGATTTGATGGTCAGAATTTCTTGGAGGATGTGACTTGCGCCGAANGCTTCGAGCGCCCAAACCTCCATTTCACCGAATCGTTGTCCACCGAATTGAGCTTTACCGCCCAAAGGTTGTTGTGTGATGAGTGAGTACGGACCGATAGAACGAGCATGCATCTTGTCTTCTACCATGTGACCGAGTTTCAAGAAGTAGGTAATACCAACGGTTGCTGGTTGGTCGAATTGCTCGCCTGTCTCACCGTCGTATAGACGTGTAGAGCAGAGANGTGGCAGTCCAGCTTTGTCNGTCCATTCNGAAAGATCTTCGAGTTTTGCACCATCGAAGATAGGTGTAGCGAATTTAACGCCGAGACGTTTTCCTGCTGCACCAAGAATAGCTTCGAAAATCTGTCCGAGGTTCATACGTGAAGGCACGCCAAGTGGGTTGAGNACCAAATCAACNGGNCGTCCGTCCTCGAGGAATGGCATATCTTCCATACGAACAACTTTCGAGATAATACCTTTATTTCCGTGACGACCAGCGAGTTTATCACCTACGCCAATCTTACGTTTCTTAGCAACATAAACTTTTGCCATGTGGAGAACGCCTGAAGGCAGTTCGTCACCGACATTGATTGAAAGAACGCGACGTTTCTTTTCTGCATCGAGTGTCTTATACTTGCGCAGATAGTTAACGATGAGTTTCTGAATCAGTTTGTTCTTACGCTCGTCGTTAGTCCAATCATTCGATTGNACGCCGTCGTATTCGAGATTCATCANAATNGTTGCAGTAAATTTAGCGCCTTTGTTAACGATTTCTGTGCCAGCGAAGTCTTTAATACCTTGGCAAGTCTTGCCTTTGGTGAGTTCGAGCAACTTCTCTACGAGAATATCTTTCAGGTCGCTGCATTTTGCTGTGTATTCTTCGTCGATCTTCTTGAGCGTTTCCTTATTCTGACGTTTTTGATTCACGAGTTTGAGATACGCGAGAGAAGAGTTTGCGGTCGATGATGACGCCGTTGAGCGATGGATTNGCTTTGAGTGAAGAATCTTTCACATCACCAGCTTTATCACCGAAGATAGCGCGGAGCAGTTTTTCTTCTGGNGAAGGATCGCTTTCGCCCTTTGGAGAAATCTTACCAATCAGGATATCTCCAGGAACAACACGAGCACCGATGCGGATGATACCGTTTTCATCGAGATCTTTCGTATTTTCTTCGCTTACNTTAGGAATATCGTTGGTGAATTCTTCCATNCCGCGCTTTGTTTCGCGTACATCGAGAGAGAATTCGTCAACGTGAACAGATGTCAGAACGTCAATCGCGTACAAGGCGCTCGCTCAGAACGATAGCATCCTCATAGTTGTAACCCTTCCAAGGCATGTAAGCCACGAGCAGGTTACGACCAAGTGCTAATTCGCCATTTTCGGTTGCATAACCTTCTGTAAGGATTTCGCCTTTCTTTACNCGCTGTCCTTTTTCGCAGATTGGGCGCAGGTCGATAACCATNTTGCCNTTTGTGCGACGGAATTTAGGAATNCGATGTTCTTTNAANGCTGGTTCGAANCTTACGAACTCTTCTTCTTCGGTACGATCGTANAGAATGCGNATNGTTGTTGCGTCAACATATTCTACAACGCCATCGCCTTCGGCNACAATCATCGTACGAGAATCTTTGCAGACTTGGCGTTCGAGTCCTGTTCCTACAATAGGAGCGTCGTTGTGAAGCAATGGCACAGCTTGGCGCATCATGTTACATCCCATGAGGGCACGGTGACCATCATCGTGCTCAAGGAATGGAATCAGAGCTGCAGAAACAGAAGCAATTTGTTGAGGAGAAACGTCGATGAGATCGACTTGATTAGGAGCTACAACAGGGTAATCGGCATCTTTACGGCATTTTACATAAGTACGGATGAATGTTCCGTCTTCGCGCAAAGGTGCATTACCTTGACCGATAATCTTACCTTCTTCTTCCTCTGCTGTAAGGAAGATTGAATGGCTGTTATCCATATCGACTTTGGCATCTGCTACTTTACGATAAGGCGTAACGATGAAACCAAGGTCGTTTATTTTTGCATAAACGGAGAGTGAAGAAATCAGACCGATGTTAGGTCCTTCAGGACTTTCAATCGGGCAAAGACGTCCGTAATGCGTATAGTGAACGTCACGAACTTCNAATCCAGCGCGTTCGCGTGTCAAACCGCCAGGACCGAGAGCNCTCAAACGACGTTTGTGAGTAATTTCAGCAAGTGGGTTGGTCTGATCCATGAACTGCGAGAGTGGGTTTGTTCCGAAGAACGAATTNATCACGCTCGAGATGGTCTTTGCGTTAATCANATCAGTTGGTGTAAACACTTCATTATCGCGAACGTTCATGCGNTCACGAATGTTACGTGTCATACGAGCAAGACCTGTTGAGAATTGTTGGTAAAGTTGTTCTCCAACNGTCTTNACGCGACGATTCGACAAATGGTCGATGTCGTCAACGGTTGCGTTAGAGTTAACCAACTGAATCAGATATTTAATAATTTCGATAATGTCTTCTTTAGTAAGAACGCGAATNTTTGAATCNGTTTCNANACCGAGTTTCTTNTTGATACGATAGCGTCCTACTTCGCCAAGATCNTAGCGTTTGTCTGAGAAGAAGAGGTTCTGGAACACCTCGCGTGCGCTGGCATCATCTGCCGGATCGGCATTACGCAACTGGCGATAGATGTAATTGACAGCCTCTTTTTCTGAGTTGCTTGGGTCTTTGGTTAAGGTATTGAAAATAATNGCATACTTGCTTGCGATTTCTTCGTCTTTGTGAACGAGAATGGTCTCAGCACCACTTTCCAAGATTGTATCCAAATTTTCTTTGGTAATCTCGGTTTCGCGCTCGATNAGCACTTCGTTACGAGCAATAGATACAACTTCGCCAGTATCTTCATCGGCGAAGTCTTCNTACCAACTCTTAACGACGCGCGCTGCAAGTTTGCGTCCAATAACTGCTTTTAGATTTTTCTTATTGACCTTAATTTCTTCGGCAAGGTCAAAAATTTGCAAGATATCTTTATCGGTTTCNTAACCGACTGCGCGTAAAAGGGTCGTAACAGGCAATTTCTTTTTACGATCAATGTACGCGTACATTACATTATTAATATCGGTTGAGAACTCAATCCACGATCCTTTGAAAGGAATAATACGTGCTGTATAAAGCACNGTTCCATTTGAGTGAACGCCCTGTCCAAAGAATACGCCTGGTGAGCGGTGTAATTGAGAAACAACTACGCGTTCAGCGCCATTGATAACGAAAGTTCCGTTNCTCGTCATGTATGGGATATTTCCCAAGAATACATTCTGCGTTGTTGTATCGAAATCTTCATGGTCTGGATCCGTACAATAGAGTTTCATTTTAGCCTTCAAGGGCACGCTATAAGTCAATCCACGCTCAAGACACTCTTCAATGGTGTAGATAGGCGGATCAATAAAGTAGTCCAAGAACTCAAGTACGAAATTGTTGCGTGTGTCGGTGATAGGGAAATTTTCTGCAAAAACCTTATACAAACCGTCGTTCTTGCGTTACTTCGGGTGGTGTGTCCAACTGCAAGAAGTCTTGGAATGACTTCAATTGCACGTCCAGGAAATCCGGATATGGATACGGATTGTGCACGCTGGCGAAATTGATTCTTGATTCTGATTTTTTNGATGCCATATAAATAAATCGTTAATATCTTGCTTGTTGTAAAAGTATCGTTGAAAGACAAAAAATGGTTAGGACTCACCGACTGGGCAAATCCTAACCGTATTTTCAACGTTAGTTGTGATTGTTGCGCAACACAAAGTTACGCGTTAGTTTTCTCTTACTTGAGTTCTACTTTAGCACCAGCTTCTTCGATNGCCTTCTTCAGGTTCTCAGCTTCTGCCTTAGACATACCTTCCTTCAGTTTTGAAGGAGCTGCGTCTACCAATTCCTTAGCTTCTTTCAGACCAAGTCCGCANGCTTCTTTAACGGCCTTAACAACCTGGAGCTTAGTTGCACCTACTTCAGTGAGGACAACATCGAATTCAGTCTTCTCTTCAGCTGCGGCACCTTCAGCGCCAGCTGCAGGACCAGCTGCTACAGCAACGGCTGCAGCTGCAGGNTCGATACCATACTCGTCCTTCAGGACATTTGCCAACTCGTTTACTTCTTTTACTGTAAGATTTACTAATTCTTCAGCAATAGCTTTAATGTCTGCCATTTTATTTAAAATTTTAATTGTTTTGTTTTGGATGTTGNTAATAATTATTCAGGACGCTCTCCCAATGTTTTGAGTACGCCATGGATGGTGTTGCCACCTGATTGAAGAGCAGATATAACATTCTTGGCTGGTGATTGCAAGAGTGCAACGATNTCGCCAATNAGTTCTGTCTTGCTCTTGATAGAAGCCAACTCTTCGAGTTTGTCAGCACCAACATAGATGCCTTCNTCTGCGTAAGCGGCTTTGAGAGCNGGNATGCCCTCTTTCTTATATTCCTTCAACAGTTTAGCAGGTTTGTTNGCTGTTTGAGTGAACAAAACAGCTGTNCTGCCTTTCAGTGCGCTGTAGATAGGTTCAAAATCAATGTCCGAAGCCTCGAAAGCCTTGTGAAGCANTTTGTTCTTCACAACAACCATCTTGATTTCGTTCTTGAAGCACTTGCGACGAAGTTTGCTTGTATCTGCTGCATTCAAACCTGATACGTCAACCAGATAGAAATGAGGATATTCTTTCANCTTCTCGCCAAGTTCAACGATGATAGTATCTTTTACTTCTTTCTTCATTGTACAATTTCCTTTTTAAGAGTTACTCAACTGATTTAGGATCAACTTTGATACCCTTGCTCATTGTGCTTGAAATAAAGATACTCTTGATGTATGTACCTTTTGCAGCTGCAGGTTTCAGTTTGATGACTGTAGCAATAAACTCTTTAGCATTGCCGTAGAGTTGCTCTGGAGTCATGTTGATCTTGCCGATTGAGGTNTGNATAATACCAGCCTTGTCGACTTTGAAGTCAATCTTTCCCTGCTTTACTTCTTTAACTGCTTTAGCAACGTCCATAGTAACAGTGCCACTCTTNGGGTTTGGCATAAGTCCACGAGGACCGAGNACTCGACCTAAAGGACCTACTTTACCCATNCATGANGGCATCGTAATAATCACGTCAATGTCGGTCCATCCGCCTTTAATCTTTTCGATGTATTCGTCAAGACCTACATAGTCAGCGCCAGCTTCCTTAGCTGCGTTTTCCTGATCGGGGGTGCAGAGACANAGAACACGCGTAACTTTACCTGTTCCGTTTGGCAGTGAAACAACGCCACGAACCATTTGGTTGGCTTTACGCGGATCTACGCCTAAGCGAACATCCATATCTACAGAAGCTTCGAACTTGGTTGTGGTGATTTCCTTAACCAGTTCGGTTGCCTCTTGTAAAGAGTATGCTTTCCCTGCTTCAACCTTATCAGCTACTGATTTTTGATTTTTTGTCAGTTTACTCATTTTCTTGAAGTTATTAATTATTTACCAGGGAAGTCCCCTTTTACAGTGATACCCATGCTTCTTGCTGTACCAGCAACTTGCTTCATGGCTGATTCTACCGTAAAGCAGTTCAAATCTTTCATCTTATCTTCAGCAATAGCGCGAACTTGATCCCAAGTAACGCTACCAACCTTCTGACGGTTAGGCTGTGAAGAACCACCCTTTACTTTTGCAGCTTCGAGCAATTGCACCGCTGCAGGAGGAGTCTTCAGTTCAAAGGTGAATGACTTGTCGGTATAGTAAGTGATAACAACTGGAATAACTTTTCCAGCCTTATCCTGGGTTCTGGCGTTAAATTCTTTGCAAAATCCCATAATATTGATTCCCTTAGAACCAAGAGCTGGTCCTACTGGAGGAGAGGGATTTGCTGCGCCACCTTTAATCTGTAATTTGATTAATCCAGCAACTTCTTTAGCCATTTCTTTGTTTAATATTAAATGATGATTATAAAAAGAGGATAGCGTATCCGTAACAATACGTTAACCTTCTTTTTCTACTTGCACAAAACTGAGTTCCAACGGAGTTTTACGTCCGAAGATTTTGACCATCACCTTTAGTTTACGTTTCTCGGCATTAATTTCTTCAATAACGCCATTGAAACCGCTAAATGGACCATCCGTTACCTTAACCGTTTCACCAAGAACGTATGGGTTAACCGTTTCGGTCTTCAACTCACTTTGTTCTGCAGCACCAATCATTCGGTTGATATCCGATTGTGGTACTGGTGAAGGGTTATCAAGTCCGCCTAAAAATCCTAACACATTAGGAATAAACCGGAGTGTGTGAGCTACGTCGCCTACTAAAGAAGCTTCGACAAACACATATCCGGGAAGGCTGTTACGCTCTTTCTCAATGCGTTTTCCATCGCGTTGAGTCACGTGCTTCTCTGTTGGGATAAGCACTTGCGATACATGTTCTCTGAGCAACTCGTTGTGTTTCATTTCAGCCTCGATGTATTCTTTCACCTTGACTTCTTTTCCACTAACAGCGCGAAGCACATACCAATTTTTGCTTGATACAGCCATTCCTTTTTAAGCGATTTAACTTGGGTAAACAAATGTCATGATTGCCCTAAACAGGGAATCCATAGCGAATACAACTAACGCAATGATAAGGGAAGCAGATAATACAACCACTGCGAGATGTTGTAATTCGGCAAATGTGGGCCAAGTAGTTTTATGCGCAAGTTCGTTGTAACAATCCTTGCAATAATTGATGAACCTTGTAAAAAGGTTACCTTTCTTTTCCATATTATCTCTTTTTCGTAGCACGGGAAGTAAGACTCGAACTCACGACCCTCGGTTTTGGAGACCGATGCTCTACCAACTGAGCTATTCCCGTAAAAAAATTCCCGCAACCCCACGATTGCGGGAACCTTATGTTTAATCTTTAAGGATTAGTCTTCGTAAACCTCTGTGATCTGACCTGAACCAACGGTACGACCACCTTCGCGGATAGCGAAACGCAGACCCTTGTTCAGAGCAACAGCGTAAATCAACTCAACAGTGATTTCTACGTTATCACCAGGCATTACCATTTCTACACCTTCTGGAAGAGTGATTTCACCGGTGCAGTCCATAGTACGAAGATAGAACTGAGGACGATATTTATTTCCGAATGGAGTGTGACGTCCACCTTCTTCTTTCTTCAATACGTAGATAGAAGCCTTGAATTTCTTGAAAGGTTTGATCTGTCCCGGATGGCAGAGTACCATACCACGTTTGATTTCGTTTTTGTCAACGCCACGGAGCAACAGACCTACGTTGTCACCAGCTTCACCTTCGTCGAGGATCTTGCGGAACATTTCAACGCCAGTTACAACTGACTTACGATCTTCACCAAGTCCGAGCAACTCAACTTCGTCACCTACCTTAACGCGACCAGTCTCGATACGACCAGTAGCAACGGTACCACGACCTGTAATTGAGAATACGTCTTCAACAGGCATCAAGAAAGGTTTGTCGAGGTCTCTTGGAGGTTCTTGAATCCACTCGTCGCAAGTGTTCATCAATTCCATAACCTTGTCTTCCCATTTTGCTACGCCGTTGAGTGCACCAAGTGCAGAACCGCGGATAATAGGAGTATCATCTTCGAATTCGTATTGAGCAAGGATTTCTTGAACTTCCATTTCAACGAGCTCAAGCATTTCCTCGTCGTCAACCATGTCGCATTTGTTCAGGAATACAACCAAACGAGGAACGTTTACCTGACGAGCGAGCAGAACGTGCTCACGAGTCTGAGGCATAGGACCGTCAGTTGCAGCAACTACGAGGATAGCACCGTCCATCTGAGCAGCACCAGTTACCATGTTCTTTACATAGTCGGCGTGTCCCGGGCAGTCTACGTGTGCGTAGTGGCGTTTTTCAGTTTCATACTCAACGTGTGCAGTGTTGATAGTGATACCACGCTCTTTCTCTTCAGGAGCGTTGTCAATCTGGTCAAAAGACTTAACTTTGTCCTTGTTTGCTTCGATTTTCTCAGCAAGTACCTTAGTAATAGCGGCAGTCAAAGTGGTCTTACCATGGTCTACGTGACCGATAGTACCAATGTTTACGTGCGGTTTAGTACGCACAAAATTCTCTTTAGCCATAGCTTTTCGTGTTATTTTATATTAAAAAAATGTTCGTATAAATTTCAAGATTCTTGATAGAAGTAGAGCTGTAACTGAGAGTTGAACTCAGGACCTCTTCCTTACCAAGGAAGTGCTCTACCACTGAGCTATTACAGCGAGTGAGCGGAAAACGGGACTCAAACCCGCGACCCCCAGCTTGGAAGGCTAGTGCTCTATCGACTGAGCTATTTCCGCGTAGAATTTGCGGGATTCCACCGCTCTCTGCCCTTAAGCAAGCGCTTGCAGGATTCCGCAAATCAGTGGTGGGTGGTGATGGATTCGAACCACCGTAGGCGTAAGCCAGCAGATTTACAGTCTGCCCCATTTGGCCACTCTGGTAACCACCCTTTCTTACAACCGTGCCTTTCGGCATTCCGACTGTGTTTTGTTTGAGCCTCTTGTCGGATTCGAACCAACGACCCCGAGATTACAAATCACGTGCTCTGGCCAACTGAGCTAAAGAGGCGTTTCTTCGCAGCCGTCAGGCTTCGCGATTCTCGAATGGTTGTAAAACGGCTGCAAAGATACGGTTTATTTTCTAATCGCCAAAACTTTTTGGCATTTTTTTATCTTTCACGAAGTTTTTCTTTGAATTTCGTTAGTTGAACTTTCAGAGAGTCAACGCATTGGTCAACTGCTTCTTCGAAAGTATCGCAGGTTTTTTCAACGTGGAGTTGATTTCCTGGAACGAAGGCGGTCATCGAAACTTCTTTGTTATTTGCAGTTGACGGTTTAACAACTGAGAGTTGTACTTCAACTTTTTGCAAGTCTTCGAAGTTCTTTTCGAGTTTGTTTACTTTTTTCTCGATGAATGCTTGCAATTTTTCGGTAGCATCGAAATGGATCTGTTTAATCAAAATTACCATAGTTACCTCCTATTTTAATAAATTGTTAAGAATTTGCCCGTGGATGGGCGTTTTTATATACCTTTTTTAATTGTTCAAACGTGGTGTGCGTATAAATTTCTGTAGTAGATAGACTTTCATGTCCAAGCAATTTGCGCACACTTTCCAATCCGCTGTCGTGATTGAGCATTGCTGTAGCAAAACTATGACGCAATACGTGTGGCGTACGTTTTTTTAACGTGCTAACGAGCGAGAGATGCTTTTGTACTTCATAACGAACTTTGGCGCGATTCATTCGTTCGCCGTCGGGTGTCAGAAAAAGCGCATCACATTTCTTTGCAACACACTTATCGCGCGTATATATATAATGGTGCAATTCCGCTTCAAGTTCATCACCGAACGGAATAACACGCTGCTTGTCGCGTTTTCCAGTGACTTTCAATTGATGTTGTTTGAAATCGATGTCGCTGTCGTTCAACCCAATCAACTCTGCAAGTCGCATGCCAGTATGATAGAATGTCATAATGATGGCACGCGCACGTTGTTCTTTGTACGAACCATCCCACTCCTGCTCATCAAAAAGTTCGTTCAACTCTTTTTCTTTCACGAACTGCGGCAGAACTTTGCTCTTCTTCGGTCCACGAATCAAAGTCGTTGGATTGTGCGTCACAAGTCCTCTCGACATAGCAAAATGATAAAGGGAACGCAATGCACTCAATCTTCTATTGATTGTCGTAGCACTGTTTCCTTTATCCATCATGCTCTCCATCCAATCACGGATGACGTCCGAGTCAATCGACTCCCATGAGAGATGATTATCTAACGATGTAAAGAATGCTTCGAATGCGTGCAGATCATCACCGTAGTTCTTCACTGTCAGCGGCGAGCGATTCTTTTCAAACTGCAGGTAGTTCAGGAATTCATCTGTTATCATCTCGTAACCTTGAGAATATCGTTCGGCACGAATATACAGACTTTTATCCGAACTGCCAAATTTCGGAACGTTTTTTTAATCTTCCGACTGACGCAGTTTCTGTACGTAGATGGCATGTTCCATCTTCAGTCTTTTCAGAACAGATGGCTTGTCATACTGTTGACGTGAGCGGAGTTCTTTAACTACGCCAGTCTTTTCGTATTTTCTTTTGAATTTCTTGAGAGCTCTTTCGATGTTCTCGCCATCTTTTACTGGTACAATAATCATGCTTTTGTCTTTATGAATTAATAATTGATTTTTTAAATTGCGGGTGCAAAATTACATTTTAATTCTTTAACTGCCAAATATTTTTCTGCGTTTTTGTGCTATCAAATTTTTCTCGCGCACGCACGCATATATTATAATAAGGTGTAAGAAATCTAAATCGATGATTCTTTGTTTTTTTCTAATAAAAAATCGTCATTATTGATTATAAAAAGAATCCCGAAAGCATTGGATTTGCTTTCGGGATTCACGTTACTTTCCGTATTTATTTGAATCAAATACTTATTTTACAACAATCTTTTTGCCACTGCGAATATAAACACCCTTCTTCAAGCGTGCTGCATCATCGCCCATATAACGGCCATTCAGATCGTAGATTCTTGTAGATTCAAATTGCAGATCTGCGATATTGACATCATCAATGCCTGTTGGAATTTCATTAAATAGGTATGCATCCTTAGCATTGCTGCTCTTTGGCACAGCCAGATATGCCTTGTGTGCCTCACTGGTAAATGCACCACCTTCGTCTGCGCCCCAATAGAAACCTGCTTCTTCGCCATTTTTGGTAGAAACCATGTAGAATTTATATTCAGTATTTTCATCTGGACCAACAGTCGTATTATCTTCATCGAAACCATAAAGCATTGACTCGCCATCTACAGCAGATTTTCCGCCATCGTTGCTTACTTGGAATGTATAAGTAATGCTTTCGGTCGTATTATTATCAGTCAAAACCACAGCAGTACCAGCTGGAATAACTTCGCCTTCACTCCAAGTAACAGAACCTTCTTTCAGTTCGTCATTGACATAATAAGTCGAAGCGGTTACGTCGGCTGGCACTTCAAGATTATATTTACTATAATACAAAGTTGCATAACTGCTCTTGCCAATGGTTACATCAATGCCAGAAGGTGCAAAGTAGATTACTGCAGAATCTACATTTTGGAGATTCGGTTCACTAAGCAAATCGAGAGATTTACCAATCACTGCTGGAGATTCCTCTGGTGTACAGAATGCGTAATAATCTTCACCAACTGCTGTCGCTGTTGCCGATTCAAGTAGAAGTGATTTAAGTCCAGCAGAAATAACAACAGCTGAGTCACCATTGATAGTGAGCGTGCCGCCAGTTTTATAAAATCCAGCACCAATACCAGCAGTAGCACCTTTTGCTATTACAGTACCGCCATTAATGGTAATTATACCACCATCACTATTATAACCGCCACCGATAGCAGCACCATATTTATTGCAAGCTGCCTCTATAGTACCGCCGTTGATGGTAATTGTACCTGCAGCACCATAATAACCACTACCAATTCCAGCTCCACTATCGTTACAAGTCGCATTTATAGTACCGCCGTTGATGGTAATTGTACCTGCAGCACCAGCATAACCACCGCCAATACCTGCTGCATATTGACTACCGAGCGTCGTAATGTTACCACCATTAATGGTAATTGTACCACCAGCACCATTATAACTACCGCCAATACCTGCGCCATACTTTCCACCAGTTGCAGTTACTTTACCTGCGTTAATGGTTATATTACCACCAGAATAATTTCGAGAAGAACCAATAGCTGATTGGTCTTCGCCACCTTGAGCGGTCAATGAACCTGTACCTTCATAGTCTTGCGTTAACCCACCAGTCGTAATGGTCAAAGAATTTCTGTCTACGACGTTAATACCGCTGTTAAGATTTACTTCAACGCCATCGGCTAAGATTAGAACAATATTACCATTAACGTTCGGGCGACCAGATGTTTCAAAAGATTTGCTTACATAGTAATAATATGGCACAGAAGCACCATCAGTGCTAAGCGAACTTGGTAAACCATCGGTAATATATGCAACATCAACTGGTCCTGCTACGTCGCCATTTTCATCTGTATAATAAGCTTGCGAAGAACTTTCGAATGAAACACGACACCATTTGCTCTTATCGGTCAGCGTAATTTCATTTTCGGCATACCAAGTACTGCTTGATGATTGGTAAGTACTACCAACTTCCATCTTTACTTTGTAGTATTGAGGAACAACTTTAGCAGAAAATGTTCCATTGCTGTCACCTATACCACAATTTCCCCAAGTATTAACCACACAAAGATCGCCAGTGATTGTCAGAGAACCACCAACTGGATTCTCACCATCACCAATTCCTGGTGCTTGGGGGTCTTTCTGACTTGAAGATGATGATGTATAATAGTCTGGATTATGACTCCATGCCGTTACGTTGGCAGCGCCACTGATTTTTATTTCACCGCAACCACCATTTTATCCACCTCCGATACCAGAGCCATAGCCGCACCAATAACCGCTATAAGCTTTGATTGTACCGCCAGTGATAGTGATATTTGCTTTTCCTTTACCACTACTCCAGTCGTCGCCCATTCCAATACCAGCACCGAAACCCGATTCGTCGCCACCGTTGTTACAAGCGTAAGCATAGATTGTACCGCCAGTGATTTTAATTTCTGTGTTACTCGTTGACTTATAGGTGTCGCCTGTTCCTATCGCAGCACCATCGCCAGCACCACCTGCTGTAACGCCGATGGCTGTAATGGTTCCGCCATTGATAGTAATCGATGCTGGACCTTCTGCATTAGCGCCTGTTCCGATTGCTGCACCAAAATTATCCTTGTTTTGCGTACAAGTTGCATTCACAGTACCACCATTAATCGTAATAGTTACCTGATCGCTGCCTGCTTTAAAAACCAGAACCGATGCAAGCTGCCTCCATTTGGCATTTATCAAGCTTGTGCGCGCCATCGCAGGTAATTGTTCCACCATTAATCGTGATGGTTCCACCGTTACCTTCGTAACCACTTCCGATGTCAGCACCACAAACATTGGTTCCCGTATAGGTAGAATAAATTTCGATTGTACCATCATTAATCGTAATAGTACCACAAGTAGCATCTTCACGCGAACCGATACGAGCATCGTCACCATCGTTGTCGTTATCGTCTTCGTCTGCGTCACCGTTATACGAGTCAGTTACGAGTGCTTTTCCAGTTCCTGCAATCGTGCTTGTTGTGTTTCCCGTTGTGATTGTAAGTGAGTTACTTCCTTCAACAACGATACATCCTTTTGCATTCAACTGTGCGCCATCGAGCAAGATAATCTGCACCGATCCGTTAATGATGAGTGGGCACAAAACAGAGATTGTTCCCGAAACGTAATAATTGCCTTCACTAATCGTATAAGACGTACTATAACTACTTGTCAGTGCTGTTGCATCTGTCGATTGCACATTTCCTTGTGCATCTTTGTAATAAATAGTAGTAGCATTGACTGATTGCGGCAGCGCCAACGCAAAAATTGTGATTAGCAAACACAGCGTTTGTCTAATCCAACTGGGTAGAGATTTTTCCATATCGTAAAGATTAAAATTTGAATTTGTTCGTCAAAAAAGTTGCTTTGTCTTTTCTAAAAAAGTAGATAGTTGTAATAATCTTCGGTTTTTAATAAAACTGCGTCAGTATTATTGGTCGTAAAGGTAGTAAAAATTCTGTTTTGTGAACAAGAAAAAGTAAAAAAATATAACATTTGGTCACCTTATTATATATAAATAGGTGGTTTAGCATTCCAGTTCTAACAAAAATTGTTTGCGTTCTATGCCTCCAGCGTAGCCAATCAACGCTCCGTCGGCACCAACAACGCGATGGCAGGGAACGATAATCGAGATAGGATTGCGCCCTACTGCCCCACCAACGGATTGCGCTGACATGCGTTGGCGGTGGGTTAGTTTGCAAATCTCGCGCGACAAGTTGCCGTAGGTTGTCGTTTGTCCGTAAGGAATTTTCTGCAGCAATTGCCAAACGGTTTGCTGAAATGGCGTTCCAATCAAACGCAAAGGCGGCACAAAATCGGGATTTTCGCCTGCAAAATAGGCATCTAACCATCGTTTTGTAGTGAGAAAAATGGACAGTTCACGCGTTTCGATGGGCGGAAGCAATCGACTACCAAAATATTTCTGCCCATCAAACCACAGTCCGATGAGATTATCGCCATCACTCGCCAAGACAATTTTGCCGAGTGGCGAGTTGTAGTCGGAAATGAATGTCATCCGTTATTTTTCGATGGGTTTCGTTGCCGCAGCAAGCCATTCTCTGTCGGCATCTTCCAGCGATGGCGCCAGCGTCTGATAGACTGTTTGATGATAAGCGTTCAACCAGTCGATTTCTTCTTGCGTCATCCTGTCCAAAAGAATCGGTTCGGTATCGATAGGACAAAGCGTTAGCGACTCCATCTGCAAGAAATCGCCCATTTCTGTCGTGAGATACGGCACGATGAGCAAGGTATTTTCTATTCGTACACCGAAACGATTTTCCAAATAAACGCCAGGCTCGTCTGTGATGGTCATCCCTGCGCGTAAAGGCGTAGGTTTCCATTCCATTCGCACTTGATGCGGACCCTCGTGCACGTTCAGGTATGCTCCAACGCCATGACCCGTTCCGTGCAAGAAGTTCAGTCCTTCTCGCCAAAGCGGTTCGCGCGCTAATGCATCGATTTGCGTGCCTGCTACGCCATCAGGAAATTTGGCGAGCTCCAGTTGAATATGCCCTTTCAGCACAAGCGTATAGACCAATCGTTGCTCTGCGGTCACATCGCCAAGCGCTATGGTGCGCGTGATGTCGGTTGTGCCGCCAAGATATTGCGCGCCACTGTCAAGCAACAAGAATCCTTCTGGTTTCAAAGGGATATCGGTCTCGCAGGTGGGCTCGTAGTGAACGATAGCGCCATGCGCTTGATAAGCGGAAATCGTGTCAAACGACAGTCCTTTATAGTTTTTCTGTTCGGAACGCAACTGTTCCAGTTTGTTACTGACTGAAAGTTCGGTCTGATTGCCCTGTTCTACAGCAGGTTTCAGCCAACGCAGAAATTTTGTCATCGCGATGCCGTCAGCGAGCATCGCTTGCTTAAAACCCCGAACCTCGCTTTCGTTCTTCACAGCCTTCAACACTGGAATCGGCGATGGTGCAGCAACGATTTTGTGTTTGCTGGCTGCCTGAAAAAGTGTATAATTGATTTCGTTCGGATCGAGCAAAATATTGTATTCAAAATAGTCGTCTATGCCTTTCAGAATAGCGGAATAATCGGCTGTCTCAACGCCTTCGCCTTTCAGATAGGCGATAACCTCAGGCGAAAGTTTCGCTTTGTCAACAAAAAGCGTGGCTTTGTTGGTCGCAATGAGCAAATAGGAAACAAAAACAGGGTTGCAATGCACATCGTTTCCGCGCAGATTGGTTGTCCAAGCGATATCATCGAGCGCCGCAACCAGCATACCGTCAGCGTGTTGCTCGCGTAGCGCTTGACGAATGCGTTGCAATTTGCTCGCGCAGCGTTCGCCTGCGTATTCCGTTGGGTAAATCTCAATCTTATCCGACGGCACTTTCGGGCGATCTGTCCATATTTTCTCGAGCAGATCCATGTTGGTTCTCACCGTAATACCGCCATTCTTGCGCATATCTTGTATAAGATTTTCAACGTCGGCTGCCGACATACAACTGCCATCCACACCAATCTCGGTCGAATCGCTATCGCGCAGTTCTGCGCCAAGCCAAGACGGAATCGACGGAGTGCCCGCAACTTTCATTTTCATCAACTGGAATTCAGTGCCACTCAGCTGTTCTTCGGCTGCAATAAAGTAGCGCGAGTCTGTCCAAAGGGCAGCACTCGTCATCGTCACGACCGCCGTACCTGCCGAACCGTCGAAACCCGAAATCCATTCACGACCTTTCCATCGGTCGGGCACGTATTCGCTGTTGTGGGGATCGGTACTCGGAAAAATAAACGCTGCGAGATGTTCTTCGCGCATCACCTCGCGCAACGCTGCTAAGCGCTCTGAAATCTGGTTTTTCATGGGTCTTCGATTTTTGTTTTCGCAAATATAAAATAAAATCGGTAGAAAATCAATTTTTACTACCACGTTTTTTCGTCTTCCGCCTTATAGTTCTTCTGCCAAAAGGAATTTTCTCAGATGCAAATGTGTAATACCATTCTCATCACTTTGGTTCACTAAAGGCGTCATGCTTATGACATACTTTGGATAATTATCTTTAATCGCCAAAAGATTACCAAATTCTCGATCCCAAGTCTGCTGGTCGGCGATGATATATGATGCTTGTACATATAGCCGATTGCCGTTCTTGCGTTCGCAAACAAAGTCAATCTCACCTGCTTGCAGCTGTCCAACGGTAACGTTGTAACCCATGCGAATCAGATGTTGATAAACTATATTCTCAATAACCTTTTCTATATCACCAAGACGTGTGCCTCCACAAAGTGCGTTGCGTATGCCATGATCTTCAAAATAGAACTTGTCGTTTGTTTCAAACAATCTTTTGCCATGTATATCATAACGATTCACTTTGTGAACAATGAATGCGTCAGTAAGAAATCGCGCGTAATCAATCACAGTCGTTGAAGTAACGCTCTGTCCTTGCGACTTCATATATTTAGAAATGCTGTTGGCTGAAATAATCTTACCAACATTGTCTGCCAAAAAGCGCACAAGATTTTCAAGAAATGCCACATTGCGGATATTATTCCGCTGGATAACATCTTTCAAGAGCACTGTACTATAAATATCTCGCTGATATTCACGAACTTCGTTTTCGTCAAAACCAATTTTCACAAGACCTGGAAGACCACCAAACTGAATGTATTTCGTCAACGAATCGTCGCTATCTTCCAACTGATGGAACGCAAGAAATTCGCGATAGCTAAGCGTTTGGATACGAATTTCCTTAAAACGCCCACCAATAAGCGTGCTTAATTCGCCCGAAAGTATCTTTGCGTTCGAACCAGTGATGATAACTTCGGCGTCGGGCTCCGTTCTCCAACTGCGCACTGAACGTTCAAACTCTTGAATGTCTTGTATTTCATCAATGAGAATGTAGTTTTTTTTGCCTTTTTGATAGTGTTGAGCGATGTAATCGTTCAAATCAACATAGGTTTTGATAGCATCAAAATCTCGTTTCTCTTTATCGATGTAAATCACATGATTGCTTTCGTCACGCTCTTTCAGGTTGCGAATCATCCTGAGCGTGCAACTTTTTCCTACTCTACGCTGACCAGTCAAAACAATAATGTAATCTTTGCCGAGATATTTCTCAATCTTATCGACATATTCCTGTCTTATCAATACATTCATCTTCTTTTATAATTGAAATTTTTGCAAAAATAACAATTTTATCCATTATAAAAGACAAAAATGCGAAAAATTTAATTTTATCTTTTATAAAAGAAATTTCAAAATTTCAGCAGATTTCTGATTTTATTCTTAAAGAATCGTTCTGACAAAGCAAAAAAATCTGATTTTCGGGTGCGTAGAAAAAAAAGAAAAAAAAGAAAGCCGGCGTTAACCGGCTCGTTTTGCAAAGCGCCACGACTTGAAGTTATCGCGCCTGTTTGGGTCACCTTGCGTTTGCAAATATATGAATTTTGTTTGTTTTCCAAACATTTTCGGGCAAAAAATCGAAGAAAACAAAGATTTTACGTTGTAGAATCGTTCCCGTTCTTTAAGATTTCTGCAATCAGAGTCAGCAGTTCGTCTTCGGTTTCGTAAGCAAAAACGTGGAAATAGGGGTCGCCCGCAATCATCGCCGACAGGTGTCGGTCGCGTCGATGGAACACATAAACGGGCTTGCCCAACTGTTCGGCGAGCGCGAGCTCATAACCTACGCCCAACGAAGGCTGCGTGCACTCGGCAATGACCAAGTCTGACGCGCGCAACCAAGCCGTATCCTGCTCGTAGATGGCTTGTTCGTCGCTGACGGAGCGCCCTTTCGTAGAATAATTCACATCGCCCACGTGTTCGGTCAGCACGATGTCGGTCTGTTGCATCAGTGCGATGATTCGGGCATACAGCGCTGCGTCTTGCCTACCACCGCTGATCGAACCCGAAAAGTAGATTTTTCGTTTCATTCGTCGTCTGTTTTTAACCTAAAAGCCAATTAATATTTCGCTTAATCATCCATAGAACGAACAACGACATAATAACAATTCCAGTGATTCTCATAGATTTATTCTTTATTGCCAATACAGGCAAAATCATGGCAATGTTAGAAAGAATCTGCATGCACACATAAATCAATAAAGACACACCCTCATCCCAATTATCATAAGCGACTACAATAAATAAATTTACTAAATAAGTAACGATAGTTATTGCAATCCATAAAAGAATAAGGATGCTTGACGAGTCTGTCTCTTTCTCTTTTTTCGCTGAAACATTCATCGATGCTCCGCAATGACGGCAAAACGAAGCGCCTTCTTCGTTTTCTTTCTTGCAATTCGGGCAAATCATATTCTATTTAGTTTTTATTGTCAATGACAATCGTACCAGCAACTTTGTCAGCAAGTCGTCTTCCGTCTTTATCTGTTGCTGCTACAATCAATTCGATTAGCCAACCAACAAACGGAATGCAGCAAAGCAGATAGGTTATCAGCGTTCTCAGACACGAAATCGCCTTTGTGCAATTCGTACGGTCGTTTACTGAAACCACTTTTAGCTTCATTATTTTTTTGCCATAGCTTTGTCCTTCTCCCAATCCATCTTTAATAAACTGATAAACAAGGGGAAGCAAATATAAAAGCAATGCAATCACAAAACAAATCATGATAGTTGCTTCCGATCCATCTTCTATTTTTATGAAAGCAAGAACGTAGAAAAAGATTGCAGGAAGTGCAAGAGCGGTCGAAATGAGGCAGTCTAAAATATAAGCCAATATTCTTTCGCCCAACGGTGCTTTCACAAAACCGCTTTGGTTCATTCGTTCAGCTTCGCTCATGATTGCTCCACCATCTTTAGGACAGAATTTTGTGTCGGCAGAATACTCTTGCCCACAAATCACGCAACGAGGTACGAGTTTATCTGGTGTAACTAACTTTGCGCCATCAGCCTCACAAAACTGTGAACCTACTGGATAAGTTTTATGACACACTGGACAAACGAGATTTTCTACATTAGAATTTTCAAGATTTGCACCACATTTGGGGCAGAACTTTGCATCTGTTTCTACAGGTGCATTACATTTAGGACAATTAGGCATACAGATAGGTTTTTCGAAAGTGATGAATAATAGTTTGTATAGTCGCAAAGATAGCGAAATTTTATCGTTTTAGGACAAAACATCTTTGCTTTTTTATATAGGTAGGTTGTTTCGTTGAAAAAAAATGCTGATTTTGTAAAAAATTTTGCACCGAAAAAAGTGTATTTTTATGCAAAAATTTTTGTATGGTATTTTAGAACAATTTTGGTTGTCAAGAGAGGCAAAAATTTTTGTTAGAAAAAAATGAAAAAATAGAACGCGATTTTGGGCAAAAAGTGACGATTTGGGATAAATTGTAAAAAGATGTTAACGAGTTTTTAGTGAAAATTTGTTACAGTCTGTTAATTTCTTGCACAAATTGACTGATTTGTGCAATTTTTTCGTTGAATTTTTGAAAAAAGTCGTCGTTTTTGCTTCCGAAAAAAGGCCGTTTTTCGATCAAAAACGGGCAGGAAAATTTTGTAAACGGGCAGGAAAAAAAAATTTCCTGCCCGTTTCTGAAAAAAAGTCGCCAAAAACACCCTCAAAAAACTTAAGATTTTGGGCGCAAAAAAGTTTTTGGTCGAAAAAAATTAAAAAAATGGCACTTTTTTGTGGTGATTTTTGGATGATTTTCCGTTTTTTTTCAACGGTTTTACTATATCGTTTTGTCACATTTTGGGAAAAATCTACCAATCGAAAATGGATATTTATTCAAAAACGTGCATATTTTTTGTTTATTTAAACATTCCGCCCCTTAAAATAATCGTTGCGCGTTCCTTGTTTTAGTAGAAAAATGTTTATCTTTGCGGAAAGTTTCACAATAACATCATAAAATAGATTTTCGATATGGATTTTCTTACGAATGAAAAGTTGACTATTGTCGGTGCAGCCGGCATGATTGGCTCAAACATGGTACAAACGGCGCTGATGATGCGCTTGACTAACGAGATTTGTCTGTACGACATTTTCTCAGCCGAAGGAGTTGCTGAAGAGATGCGTCAGAGTGGTTTCGGCGATGTAAAGATTTACGCTACTACAGATGCGAAAGAAGCATTTACTGGCGCGAAGTACATCATTTCTTCTGGTGGTGCGCCACGCAAAGAAGGCATGACTCGCGAAGATTTGCTGAAAGGCAACTGCGAAATCGCTGAGGGTCTCGGAAAGAATATTAAAGAGTTCTGCCCAGATGTGAAGCATGTGATTATTATTTTCAACCCAGCCGATTTGACAGGTCTGGTAACGCTGCTTTATTCTGGTTTGAAACCCCAATCTAGGTTACNACGCTTTGCTGCTCTCGATACNACTCGTTTGCAGAGCGCATTGGCTAAGAAATTCAACGTTATGCAAAGCGAAATCACTGGTTGCGCAACGTTTGGCGGTCATGGTGAGCAGATGGCAGTTTTCGGAAGCCACGTAAAAATTGCTGGTCGNAAGCTGACCGACATCATTGGCACACCAGAATTCACCAACGAAGAGTGGGCACAGATGCGTCAAGACGTTATTCAGGGTGGTGCAAAGATCATCGAGTTGCGTCGTCGCTCGTCTTTCCAAAGTCCAGCTTACCTCTCTGTTGAGATGATTCGCTCGGCTATGGGNGGCGAACCATTCCGTTTCCCTGTTGGAGTATATGTAAACAACGAGAAATACAACCACATCATGATGGCGATGAACACGACGCTCGATCGTACTGGCGCTCACTANGAAATGCCTGTTGGAACAGNAGAAGAAAACGCTGCTCTCGACAAGAGTTACGAGCATCTCTGCAAGATGCGTGACGAGCTTGTAACGCTCAACATCGTGCCTCCAATCAGCGAATGGAATAAAATCAATCCAAACTTGTAAGAAACANNTTTCTGAAATAAACAAATCCGCGCTCACAAGCAGTGAACGCGGATTTTTTTGTGTATATTTTTTAAGAAAAAATCTATGCTTTAGCCATACGTTTCATTGTACGCAGACCNAAAATCAGCACAACGATGAAGCAAATCGTTGGCAAGACAAACGAAACGTTCACCGCTGGCATGCCAAAGACGGTGCCTAAGTCGATGATNGCAGCCTGAACGGGCGGNAAAACCGACCCACCAAGAATCGCCATGATCAGACCAGCAGCGCCAAACTTTGCNTCGTCGCCGAGTCCTGTGAGCGCGATGCCGTAAATCGTAGGAAACATGAGCGACATGCATGCAGATATGGCGACAAGGCAGTACAATCCTTTGATATCTTGGAAGAANATGACGCCAAGTGTAAGCACTGCGCCAGCAACAGCAAGCACTGCGAGCAGTTTGCCNGGATTGATGAATTTAAGTAGGTACGTGCAGATGAAGCGACTTAANCAGAAAATCACCATTGCCGCGATATTATAATTTTGCGACAGCACTTCAGCCGCCTGTTCGTCCATTCCCTGATTCATAAAGATGCGCGTGCCATACTGAATGATGAAAGTCCAGCACATAATCTGCACACCTACGTAGAAGAACTGTGCAATGACGCCTTCACGATAGCGCTCTATGCCGAAAAGTCGGCGTATCGTAGGCAGGAAATTCATGGATTTATTTTCTTCGCCATTTTTGGGCATTTTCAACACACAAAAAACAAGAAAAACAGCCACGATTACCAGTCCTATAAATAAATAAGGTGCAATCAGAACCGACAAGTCAGCCGCCTTCAATGCTTCGAATTCTTCGTCTGGCAGTTTCATTCGCGCAACCGAATCCATTGGATTGAGTTTCGCTTGTATGAAATTCATCGCCACATACATGCCCAGCAGCGAACCGATTGGGTTGAACGACTGCGCCAGATTGAGGCGTCGCGTTGCTGTTTCGTCAGGACCCATCGAGAGAATGTATGGATTAGCGCTCGTTTCGAGGAACGANAGACCGCAAGTCAATATGAAATACGCAATCAAAAAAGGATAATAATTGCCCGACATCTTTGACAGGAAAAAAGAGAAACGCGCCAATCGCGTAGAGCGCGAGCCCAAGCATGATGCCAGCTTTGTAAGAAAAACGTCGGATGAACATGGCTGCNGGAATTGCCATAACGAAATAGCCACCATAGAACGCCACTTGCACGAGCGATCCGCCTGTGACGTTCATGCGAAAGATCTTCGAGAACGCCTTAACCATTGGNTTTGTGATATCGTTTGCAAAGCCCCAGAGCGCGAAACAAGTGGTTACGAGAATGAAAGGCACTAAGAAATTGACGCCATTCTTGCGAAATAAAGACGTAGGTTGCTGTTTGTTTTCCATCGTAAGTTCATGTAAGTTNTTCCGTATAACGCAACGGAATGTTGCAAAAGTATAAAATTTTTACAATTTACGCGTTTCTTTCACGAAATATCCGTNATTTTGGTATGTATATCAATGATTTAGGTACGTTTTATTTTGAGAATTATCCTTATCTTTGCAGCAGAAAAATAGGAAACAACATCATTTAGCATTTTTATCACAATGAAACTGATTAAANATCAAACATTTGGTGGCGAGCGACCGCTGTTCGAAACTCACAACACGCGCTTTGAGAATATTATCATCACCGACGGTGAGTCTGGCATTAAGCAATGCAGCGATTTGGAAGCCGACAACTGCAAGTTTTANGGCAAATACCCATGGTGGCACGTTGATCGGAGTGTGATAACCAACTGTTATTTTGCGGTAGGTTCACGCTCTGCGATTTGGTATTCGAATGATATGGTCATGAAAGACTGCATTATCGACGGACCGAAGTTCTTTCGCGAGATGAAGAACGTGAGTTTGGAAAATGTAACGATAAACGACGCCGACGAAACGTTTTTGGCGCATCAACAACTTGAANCTTCGCAACGTTACNCTGAAGGGAGGCACTTATCCTTTCATGTTTAGCGAAAATATTGAAGTGGATGGACTGGTGAGTGATGCGAAATATGTTTTTCAGTATTGCAAGAATGTGGTTGTAAGAAACGCNAAAATCACGACGAAAGACTCGTTCTGGGAGTGCGANAACGTGACTGTTTACGANTCAGTGCTTGATGGTGAATATCTGGCATGGCACTCGCGCAACGTGAAGCTCGTGAATTGTCANATTGCTGGAGAGCAACCGCTTTGCTATACCGATGAACTGGTTTTGGAGAACTGNACATTCGATCCCGCATGCGACCGCGCNTTNGAATATAGTACGGTAAACGCTGACATACGTGGCGCTATTACGAACATCAAAAACCCAACCAGCGGACGNATTGTTGCAGACGAGATTGGTAGTGTNACGATCGACGAAAATGTTCGACAGCCAGCCGATTGTATTATAGAAACTCGCAAATAAAAAACCTATAAATTACTACTATGAAATACGACTTTGACAAGCTAACGCAGCGACGTGGAACCGCATGTGTGAAGTGGGATGAAGCCGAAGACGCAAACGTCATCCCTATGTGGGTAGCCGACATGGATTTCGAGACTGCNCCTTGCATTATTGAAGCGCTTCAGAANCGCGTTTCGCATGGAATATTCGGCTATACCCTTGTTCCNGAATCCTATTANGAAGCCATCGTCAACTGGTTCAGTCGTCGCCATCAGTGGCAGATTGAACCAGAATGGATACTCTATACAACCGCTGTCGTGCCAGCGCTATCTGTNGTTGTTAAAGCGATGACCGAGCCAGGCGATAAGGTGCTGATACAGACGCCATGCTATAATTGCTTTTTCAGTTCTGTTGTAAACAACNGTTGCGAAACNTCAGAAAATCCNCTGATTTATAAGAACGAGCGCTACGAAATCGACTTCGACGACTTCGAACGNNGNTGCGCTGATCCCGCAGTGAAACTGTTTATTCTTTGCAATCCACACAATCCAGCAGGCAGATTGTGGACAAAGGAAGAAATGATGCGCATGAATGAGATTTGCAAACGGCATAACGTGGTTGTGGCGAGCGATGAAATCCATTGCGAACTCACCATGCCAGGTCAGCATTACATTCCTTTCGCGTCGGTAAGCGATGAATGCCTGAACAATAGCATTACGATGTGTTCGCCATCGAAGGCATTTAACACCGCAGGACTGCAAATTGCGAACATCATCTGCAACAACCGCGAGTGGCGAGAGCGACTTAATCGCGTTATCAACGTCAACGAGGTGTGCGATGTCAATCCTTTCGGAGTCGCAGGTCTGCAAGCGGCATACAACGAAGGCGAGGAATGGCTCGACCAACTGCGTGCTTATCTCTACGAAAACTACTTGACGCTGCGTCAATTCTTTAAAGATAAACTGCCAAATCTGCCTGTTACGCAACTCGAAGCAACCTATCTCGTTTGGGTTGACATTCGCCCGACTGGTTATTCGTCAGACGAACTTACTCGGAAGTTGCTCGACGAAGGTAAAGTGATGGTTAACAGCGGCACGATGTATGGAAAAACGGCAGGAGAAGGCTTTATCCGAATCAATATTGCATGCCCGAAAGCGCGGATGCTCGAGGGATTAAATCGTATTGCACATGTACTCGCGCAGTAATTTCGAAATAGAAATTTGCGCCAACAGCGTAGAAAGTTGTTTGGCTGCACAAGATGGCGGTGCGAATCGCGTGGAACTCTGCGCTGGCATACCCGAAGGTGGCACTACTCCATCGTTTGGCGAAATTAGCGTGGCGCGAGAAATTCTGAAAAGCACGCGACTGCACGTTATCATACGCCCTCGCGGTGGCGATTTCTGCTATAGCGAACTGGAATTGCAGCGCATGCTGATTGATATTCGCGCGGCAAAAAGTTTGGGTGCAGATGGAATCGTGATTGGTTGCTTGACAACCGACGGTGAAATCGACGTGAAAGCGTGCGAAAAACTGCTGCAAGCGGCTGATGGTATGGCAACCACATTTCACCGCGCATTCGATCGCTGCAAGAATCCACGTGAAGCGCTCGAGCAACTCATTGCATTGGGATTCGATCGCGTGCTGACGTCGGGTCAGCAAGCCACAGCCGAGTTGGGGATTCCGCTCTTGAAAGAGTTGCAAGCGCAAAGTAAGGGTCGCATCGGCATCATGGCGGGATGTGGCGTGAACGAACAAAATATTCATCGCATTGCAACCGAAACGGGCGTTCAACAATTCCATTTTTCAGCGCGCGAGCGTCAGGATAGTCCGATGCAGTTCCACAATCCCGATGTGTATATGGGCGCGAAAGGAATGAACGAGTTGGCGCGACAAGTCACGACTGCCAAACGCGTCAAAGCAACTATCGACGCCCTACTCCACGACTGATTTTTTCGCAGTTCAACGACTGAAAATTTTTTATATTATGAAATAACCCGAAATCACATTGCATGGTTTCGGGTTTTCTTGTGTTTTAGAACAAAAAATCATCCGCAACCCAACACTGGATTGCGGATGATTTGGTTTTTTAGTTAACGGATTAAGTCAGTATTTCAACCGACTAAAGTCGTATTTTATCAGTGATGATACCACACTTTAACAGGTTGTCCTTTGCTATCCAATACACGCAGTTGGAGAGTGCCACCGTTGTGATCGAAATAGCGCACATAGATATCGTGTTGACCGCTCTTCATCGCGTGCTGTCCAATGAGTTCTTTTGGCGAATGCTCACCATCGTTATCGACAATCATTTTTCCATCAATCTTGAGATAACTTCCGTCATCGGAAAGCAAGCAGAACGTGTAGATATCGTCGGCAGGTACGTTGATGGTTCCAGCGAGAATCAGTCCGATATTACCGCTTACCTCCTTCGGAATCACTACACCATCGGCAACGAACGTGCCGTTGTGTTTTGCTTTGTCGATACCTGCGCAGTCAGGTCCTGTGTAATCGTACCAGTCGGCACGCAGACCCTTATTCAGAGCCACCACCTGTTTCGCTGGCGCCAGCGCTTCCTTGCGAAAACTCGTTTTCACAACTTCGCCACCCAGCCCTTGCTGATTGTAAGGACGGAATTGGAATTCGGTATCGTGGTCAACTAAGATTGGTTGTGTATAGCGTTGCGAAAGATTTGTAGGCATCGATCCGTCGGTTGTATAATAAATAGTAGCCGAAGAATCGTGAGATGTCACCTCAACGCGCTTGCTATCGGTGAATACATTGGTGTTATAGAAGCCCTGAAGATCGGGAATTCGATAGTTAACGCCCATCTTTTGCAGACGTGGATAGTGCTTCTGCAAACGGTTCTTAAAGTCTTGCAAATCTTTTCTATCTACAGCAGTCCAGCCAAGCTCTGCAACAGCAATCATACGCGGGAAAGCCTGATAGTAAAGACGCTCGATAGACGGAATATATTCAGCCCAGTTATTTCCTTGCACGCCAAGAACGAGATTTTTTTGTGCAGGACTGAGACGGTCGGGCTGTGGATCAAAGTTGTAGATGTTTGGGATAGATTTCGAATCCTCTTGGTAGTCGAAATAGAATTCAGCGTTTGGCGTGCAAATCACAGGATTACCGTGAGTCGTTGCATCGTCAAGTGCGGTTTTATTCCAACTGCGCCACCACATGATTGTACTGGTATTGGAAAGTCCTCCTGCAATAATCTCATCCCATCCAATAACTTTCTTACCTTTAGAGTTAATAAATTCTTCCATTTTGTGCATGAACCACGATTGCAGTTCGTGCTCATCTTTCAAAGAATTATCGCGGATTCGCCTCTGGCAATCAGGGCATTTCTTCCAGTTTTTCATGTCAACTTCGTCTCCGCCGAAGTGAACATATTCGTATGGAAATAGTGGAATAATTTCGCTCCAAATATCTTTGCAGAATTCAATCATTTTGTCTTTTCCTGGACAAAGCGGTGTTGTGAACAGCGTTCCCCATCCTATTTCTTTAAAGCACGAAAGACCGTCGTAGTTTTCGATAGCACTCAAAAAATGTCCTGGCATATCAATTTCGGGAACGACGTCAATGCCGCGAACAGTTGCATAAGCAACGATGTCGCGAATCTGGTCTTGTGTATAGAAACCACCATAAATCGTTCTGCCTTGCTCGTCGGTTTTGCAAAATTTCTGTGGCAACAAAAGCGTTGGATTATCTTCCGCTTTAGCGCGTTTAAGGCAGACAGTATCTTGGTTGTTCAATATACGATAAGCACCCTTCTGCGTTAGAAGTGGATATTTCTTTATTTCGATGCGCCAACCCTGATCATCGGTGAGGTGCCAATGCAGTTTGTTGATTTTATACAACGAGATAACATCGAGAATCTCTTTCATTTCGTCAACAGTGTAGAAGTGACGAGAGCAATCGATGTGCATGCCGCGCCAATCGAAGCGAGGTTCGTCAACGATTGTTGCGAAAGGAATTGTCCAACTNTTGCGTTTGTCGGCTGAGACAGTTGTTTTCGATTCGATATCGTCNGGAAGCAGTTGGCGAAGCGTTTGGATGCCGTTGATAANGCCNTTGTATCCGTTTCCGAGAATGAGCACACCTTTTTTATCNACGCGCAAAGCGTAACTGCCTTCCTTNCCAACGGTGGTGAGTTCCAGTTGGATGGCGCCAGCAGAGCGCTTAANGGGCATAGAAAAACCCGTAGCGCGACTGAGCATCTTGCTCAGATATTCGGCTGCGGGCTGCAGACTGCGATCNGAATACGTGATGGCNTCGCTGTTTTTCAACACATAAAAATCGTTGGTCGTTGAGACGCTAACGGGTTGTGGAATAATTGGAAGAACCGATTGCACGTTTTGGGCAAACATCNGTGCTACACAACACACGAGTAGCATCGTAAGCAAAAGTTTGTTTACTTTCATATTTTTATTGGAAATAAATTATAGTTTTAGGAATTGCAAGATTTTTTCTGTTGCTCCAGCAAGACTCTGCACGTAAGCTGCTGCAGCCTCGCCTTTTTCTGCTGTTTTGGCAGCGTCAGAGAACTGCTCCATCAGTTGCGCGAAGTCGTCATAAGTTTTTATTTCATACCCACCACCACTGGCTTTCAGTCCTTGCGCTTCTTGGAATCGCTCGTTGTTGGGTCCGAAGATAACAGGCATTCCCCAAACAGCCGCTTCCAAGACGTTGTGGATGCCCACGCCAAAACCGCCACCCACGTAAGCCACTTGTCCGTATTGATAAACCGACGAGAGCAAACCGAAGCAATCGATTATCAGATGNTGTGCATCGCGAGCCTCTTCGGGTGTAGTCTGTGTGTAACGCACGACTTTTCCNTCGAGCATTTCAATGATTTGTTTCAGGTGATCTTCACCAATAACATGCGGAGCGATGATGGTACGCCATTCAGGATGCTCGCGGAAATAGCGCGTGAATATTTCTTCNTCGGGNAACCANCTGCTTCCCGCCACGAAAACTTGTTTACCATCGGCAAAACTCGACACGATAGGCAGTTGTTTGGCTGCNTGNTGAATCTGAAGCACGCGATCGAATCGCGTATCGCCCACAATATCGANGTTGGTTATGCCGATTTTCGCGAGCAATTCACGACTAATTTCGTTCTGAACAAAGAAGTGGGTAAAACATTTCAATACATGTGCGTATTGTCTGCCGTAGGGTTTGAAAAAAATTTGACCTTCGCGGAAAATGGAAGATACACTATAGACAGGCACGTTGCGNTGGCGCANGATNTGCAGATAGTTGTACCAGAATTCGTACTTAATGAAAAACGCCATTACTGGTCGCACAGCGCGAAGAAATCTGCGTGCATTGCGAACGGTGTCGAGCGGAAGATAGCAAATAATGTCAGCNCCCTCGTAATTTTTCCGCACTTCATANCCCGATGGAGAGAAGAACGTGAGCAGNATTTTATATTCAGGATGACGCTCGCGCAACGCTTCGATGAGCGGTCGCCCTTGTTCGAATTCGCCAAGCGATGCAGCGTGAAACCAAACATANTGCGCGTTGGGATCAACTTTCGCTTTNAGGATTTTGATTGCTTCGCGTTCGCCTCGCCACATCTTGCGAACCTTTTCGTTGAAAAGGCTATAGACGGCGACGCCGCACATATATAAGAAAATGATTAGGTTGTACATGAAGTTGGGGATAAGGGTGATGGAATTTTATTTCAACACATCAATNGCGCGACGCAGTCGTTGAACAGTTTCTTCTTTGCCAAGGAAGGCTGANATGTCGTACATTCCAGGTCCTTTTCCTATGCCAACNAGTGCCAAACGGAATGCATTCATCACGTCGCCCAGCTTGTATTCGTTCTTTTCTACCCACGCTGTGACTGCCGATTCTTGGTTTTCAATCGAGAAATCATCGAGNCCNTCAAGCAAGTCAGCCAACTCGGNCATTTGTTTTGCGGAGTATTCTTTCCAACGCTTGCGNACGGTTTTCTCATCGTATTCCATTGGCGCGATAAAGAAGAAAGAGCAAAGTGGCCAGAGTTCTTTTACAAAATTAACTCGGTCTTTCATCAGTCTAACGACTTCAGTTACGCGCTCAAGTGACTCATCCACACCATTNTTTGCNACAATTGGCGCAAACAATCGAGCGATTTCTTCGTCGCTTTTCTTCAAGATATATTCGTGGTTGAACCAGATACCTTTCTGATAGTCGAATTTAGCGCCAGATTTCGAGCAACGAGAAATGTCGAACGCTTGCACNANTTCGTCAAGTGTAAAGATTTCTTGTTCAGTTCCTGGGTTCCANCCCAACAAAGCAAGGAAATTGATTACTGCTTCAGGGAAATANCCNCTCTCTCTAAATCCACTACTAANTTCTCCAGTCTTTGGATCNTGCCATTCCAACGGGAAAACGGGGAATCCTAATCGGTCGCCATCGCGTTTCGATAGTTTTCCTTTGCCTTCTGGTTTCAATAGCAACGGCAAGTGTGCAAATTTTGGCATAGTGTCTTGCCATCCAAACGCCTGATAAAGCAATACGTGCAGCGGAGCACTCGGCAGCCATTCCTCTCCACGAATGACGTGCGTAATCTTCATGAGATGGTCATCTACTATATTAGCAAGGTGATAAGTAGGCAACTCGTCAGCGCTCTTNTANAGCACTTTATCATCGAGAATGTCGCTCTTNATCATCACATCGCCACGAATCATATCGTTCACATGCACATCGGTGCCTGGATCTATCTTGAAACGCACTACGTATTGCTGTCCATCAGCAATGCGTTGCTCTACTTCGCCTTTNNNAAGCGTCAGCGAATTGGTCATCATTCCACGCGTTTTCGCATCGTATTGGAAATTGGGAATTTCTTTACGCTTGGCTTCCAGTTCTTCAGGTGTATCGAATGCAATATACGCTTTACCGTTATCCAACAGCAAATCTACGTAAGTTTTATTAGATTGCACGACGTTCGCTCTGGCGATACGGACCATATTCTCCGCCAAACGACACGCCTTCGTCGAACGTAATGCCCAACCAGCGGAAAGACTCAATGATATAGTCTTCTGCTCCTTCGACAAAACGATTGGAATCTGTGTCTTCAATACGGAAAACAAGGCTTCCGCCATGCTGACGTGCAAAGAGATAATTGAATAATGCTGTACGAACGCCACCGATATGCAGTGGACCTGTTGGACTGGGTGCAAAGCGCACTCTAACTTTTGTTTCTTCCATAAGTGATAAATATCCTATATCATTCCAAACAATAAGCATTCTGCAAAAAAAACGAACGCATCGTCATGGCTTTTTGCTCGGAATTTGTGCAAAAATAGTGATTTTTTTGTATTTATGCGNGTTTTTTTCGTATTTTCGCAACGTAGAATAGAATAATAAGGCGAAAATATGCGACTTTCATACCAATCCGACAAAGTTTTCTGGCGCAACACTGCAACTCGCGCTGTATTGGTTTTGCTTTCTGTAGCGCTCATCGTTTGGTTTCTTCCACGCAATCAGGCTCAACATTTTATATATAGTGTAGGCAANCCATGGCTCTATGGTTCGCTATATGCTGATTTTGATTTTCCAGTTTATAAGTCTGACGAGGCAAAAAAGGCGGAAGAAGATTCTATCGCCAAGACTTTCCAACCTTATTTTAATTATAACGCGGGCGTAGAGACGGAACAACTGCAAAAATTCCATGCGGATTTCGAAAAAAACGCGCATGCACTACCGAAAGAAGTCATCAATATCATCGCCGATCGCTTGCATCATTTCTATCAAACGGGTATCATCAACACGCCACAATACAACAAACTGGCGCAGGATACGGCAAGTCTCATCAAAGTTGTGAGTACAAACCAAGCGACAAGCATGCAAACGCGACATTTCTATTCTACAATTTCTGCTTACGAACAGTTGATGCACGATGAAGCACTGCAGGGTCATCGCGTTACTTTGCAGCGTTGCAATCTCAACAATTACATCGAGCCCAATCTTTTGTATGATTCTGCGCGTAGTCAGACCGAATTGAACGATCTTCTTAGTGGAATAGCGCAAGCAAGCGACATGATCTACGCGGGACAAAAGATTATCGATCGCGGAGATATGGTAGATGAGCAGCTGGAGCGTACACTTTCGTCGCTCGAGCAAGAACTTACGCGCAGAGAGAGTAACAAGCGAGAAATCAAGTCAATCCTTATCGGTCAGATTCTTTACGTTACGATTCTCGTTGCACTGTTTACGATTTACCTNACACTNTTCAAGAAAAATTACTTCGACGACCAGACCAGCAACGCGATGCTCTACATGATGATCATCATCTTCCCCATTCTTGTTTCGTTGCTTGTCAAACACAATCTATTGAGTATTTTTATTATTCCATTTGCAATGGTGCCGATTTTCGTGCGAACTTTTATGGACGAAAATACGGCTTTCATGACGCATGTCACGATGGTGCTGCTCTGTGCTGTTGCAGTAAAATACCAGTACGAGTTTATNATNATCGAACTCGTTGCGGGAATGGTGGCAATCTACTCGTTGCGNAAACTGATGAACCGTTCGCAAATTTTTCTCACTGCATTGCTCGTCACAGTCGCTTGTTGCTTGACGTATTTCGCATTGCAACTGATTCAAAACAGCCACACNTCGGAAGCATTCGACGATATGTACAANCANTTCATCGCAAGCGGCATCCTGCTCTTGCTNTCCTANCCTTTCATGTTGTTAATCGAGAAAGTTTTTGGATTCGTTTCCGATGTTACTCTATTTGAGTTATCGAACACGAACAAAGGTTTGCTGCGCCAACTCAGNGAAGAAGCACCTGGAACATTCCAACATAGCATCACAGTGGGTAATCTTGCGGCTGAAGTTGCAAACAAAATTGGCGCAGATAGCTTGCTTGTCAGAACGGGAGCGCTCTATCACGATATCGGAAAAATGAAAAATCCTGTCTATTTCACTGAAAACCAAGCGGGAGTGAATCCTTTGCAAAACATAAACGAAATAGATGGCGCCAAAATCATTACAAATCACGTCACAGATGGCATCAAACTGGCGGAGGAGAATAACATTCCAGACAAAATAAAGGCATTTATCTCGACACATCATGGAAATGGCGTCGCAAAGTACTTCTATATAAAATACAAGAACGAACATCCAGATGAGGAAGTAGATANNAGTCTTTTTGCTTACCCAGGACCGAATCCTGAAACNCGCGAACAGGCGCTTCTGATGATGTGCGACGCTGTTGAAGCTGCGTCCCGCTCGCTCCAAGAGTANTCCGAGAAAAATATCCGAGAGCTTATCGATAAGATCATAGACAAACAGGTNAGCGATGGATTCTTTTCTGACTGCCGAATCACGTTCCGCGACATCAAAACNGCNAAAGAAACATTGACGCGCCGTCTGATGTCNATNTATCACACGCGCATCCAATATCCAGANCTCAAGAAAGACGAGCAAAAGACGGTGANAACGGAGAATGATGCACAAGAAAACACAACAAAAACTAACGAAAACGAATCAGAAAACACGAAAAACGANGNATAATNGCGCTTGTTCGCTCTGTTAACGTATATTAAAACATAGCGCATCTTTACGGAAAAAAAGAACAAGTTTACTAACTTTGCGAACAATTTATTATTAATTTTTATTAAATTCACAGTTTTGTGATGAGAAAACTTGTTCTTTTGGTTATCGCTTTTACGATAACAATGCCTTCGATGATGAAGGCGGGAGGTCTATTGACCAATACAAATCAAAACTTAGCATTTTATAAAAGTATGGCGCGCGAAGGTGCGATTGCNATCGATGGCGTTTACAGCAATCCTGCTGGTGTAGTATTTTTNCCACTCGGCATGCACCTNTCGCTAAACATTCAAAGCGCGTCCCAAACGCGTACAGCTACAACAACTTTCGGTCCATTTATCTTACGGCGTTGACAACAACAGCGACACCAAAGAGTTCAAAGGCAAAGCCAACGTACCGTTTATTCCTTCTATTCAAGCTGCTTACAACACTGGTAAGTGGAGTTTTCAATTTGGTTTCGCGTTTACTGGCGGTGGTGGTAAGTGTACGTTCGACAACGGACTGGGTTCGTTCGAGAGTGTCGTTGCAATGCTGCCGTTACTCTCGCAAAATATGGATGCACTTTCTACACAAATGGGTCTTGGTGCACTCGGTTTGCCCGCTATTCAGAAGTACGACGTCGATATGTACTTGAGTGGCAAACAATATTATATGGGATTCACTTTCGGAGCTGCGTACAAGGTAACTGAAAAGTTCTCTGTTTACGGTGGCGTTCGCTTACTTTACGGCACATCTCATTACAATGGCTACGTCAAGAACATTCAGGTGGATATGGGAAACGGTTTGGTGAGCGCACCGCAAACATTTACAAGTCTATATCAGCAAGCGAGCAGCGCGGTTGAGCAATATACGGCGGCAGCACAGCAGGCTCAGCAAGCTGGAAACGCAACAGCAGCGGCACAGTATGCACAACTGGCAAAAGAATACACAATAAAGGCTGGCATGCTTGGCACACTTGGAACAGCAACGCAAGACGTGACGCTCGACTGCAAGCAAACGGGAATCGGCATTGCACCAATTATCGGTCTGGATTACAACTTTGGCGACTTCAACATTGGCGCGAAATATGAGTTCCGCACAAAAATGACGCTCAAGAATAAGGCTACGAGCAGCGAAAGCGCAAACAACCTCAGCGCTTTAGCAAAATACCGCGACGGAGCAAAGGTTCGCGAAGATTCCCCAGCGCTTCTCACGCTTGGCGTACAGTATTCTGGCATTAACAAGTTGAGATTGAACGCTGGATTGCACTACTATTTCGACAAACAATCGAAACAGTACAACGATATGCAGGAAAAACTCGATAAAAACACCATCGAGTATCTCATCGGTGCAGAATACGACATCAACAAGCGCATCGACGTCGGCGTTGGTGCACAGTTAACGCGCTATGGCATGACAGATGATTATATTTCTGACGTGAGTTTCAACGTTAACTCTTATTCTATCGGCGTCGGATTGGGCTATCGCATCAACGACAAGCTGAAAGTCAACATTGGTTATTTCCAAACAAACTACGAAAACTACAATCGCGAAACGCAAGACTATAACAATCTGTCGAAAACGGCTGGAACGATGGTCGGCAATTTCGTGACTAAACTCGCTGGAGAGGCTTCTGGCGCTCAGGCTGCACAGATAGTACAATCGGCACTCACCACTCCAGACGCCTCAACAGGCAAGAGCCTGCTCTATGGAGCGGATTCGTTTACCAGAACTAACCGAGTTTTCGCTGTGGGAATCGATATCGATTTCTAAAACTATAACGGATCAACATCGAAATAGATATGGAGGGCTGCGTTACGTGGGTCCTCCATAATTTTTTTCTGCGCCAAATGCAAATATTCTCGCACACGACGCTGACTCAAATTGTTCTCTAATTTCAGAACAATCTTCCTCAAATACATATTTTTTACACGTGCAACAGCTGGTTTGTCTGGTCCAAGAACGCGATCGCCAAACCATTCGCGAAGCATACTGCCCATATATACGGCTGCGCTGTCAACGATTTCGCTTTTGCTGTGCTTCATATATATATAAATAAGGTGTACAAAAGGTGGATAATGAAACAGACGACGTTCGTCGAGCTGCATCTTATAAAAAGATTTATAGTCGTTTTTTACCACCTGACCAATCACTGGCAAATCTTTGCTGCGCGTTTGCAAAATCACTTTACCGCGTTGCCCTTTCCGTCCTGCACGACCGCTCACCTGAAGCATCATCATAAAAGCGTGTTCCGTTGCGCGAAAATCGGGATAGTTCAACATACCGTCGGCATCGAGTATGCCTACAACTTGAACGCGTGCAAAATCCAATCCTTTGCTAACCATCTGCGTGCCGATAAGCACGTTTGTTTTGCCTGCGGAAAAGTCGTTGATCAGTCGCTCATACGCGTTTCGCGTGCGGGTTGTATCGAGATCCATTCGCGCAATGCGTGCTTCTGGAAACAGCGCATTGATTTCTTCTTCTATCTTCTCGGTTCCGTAACCTCGCGTGCGGAGATCGGTTTCGCCACAAGCAGGACAGGATTGTGGAATAACGTACGACGATCCGCAATAGTGACAAACCAATCTGTTGTGAGTCTTATGCAAAGTCAAAGGCACGTCGCAGCGTTCGCAACGTGGCACCCAACCGCACGTATGGCACTCAAACATGGGCGCGAAACCGCGTCGATTTTGAAACAGAATCACTTGTCGGTCGTTGTCTAACGCTTCGCGCATCGCATCGCGCAACGCGGGAGAAATGGGTCCCTTCATGATTTTGCGATGACGCAGGTCTTTTACGTCAACAACTTGTATTTCTGGCAGCTCTATATCGCTGTATCGCGTCGTTAACTCAACGAGTCCGAATTTTTTCCGCGCAACACAGTTATAGAACGTCTCGAGTGCTGGCGTTGCCGTACCGAGAAGCGTTTTTGCGCCATAGAATTGCGCCAGCATAATCGCAGCCGAGCGTGCGTGATAGCGTGGAGCAGGATCTTGTTGCTTGAAAGACGTTTCGTGTTCTTCGTCGCAGATAATCATACCTAAGTCGCGGAAAGGCAGAAAGATACCGCTTCGCGCCGCCAGAATCACTTGATAGGGATGGTCGGACAGCTGTTTCTGCCATATATCAGCGCGTTCGCGATCGCTGTAGCGTGAATGGTAAATGCCGAGCGCATCACCAAAAACCTCGCGCAGTCGTTGCATCATCTGAACCGTAAGCGCTATCTCTGGCAAGAGGTACAACACTTGCTTGCCTTGCGCAATGAGCTCGCTAATGAGATGAATGTAAATCTCCGTTTTACCACTTGACGTCACGCCATGCAGCAATACGACGTCGTGCTGTTGAAATTCGTTTTCAATCTGTTGCTTGGCAGTCGCCTGAGCATCAGATAGCGCCTTCAATGGGCGTTCGGCAACCGTATCGCGTAGCGCGCCACTCACCTCTTTCTCGTATGTGAAAATCAGATGCTGTGTAATCAAACTGTTTACGTGTGCCGCAGTGCTGTGACTCTCGTTCATCAGTTCTTCTTTAGTCACTTCGCGCAGATTTTTTGGCGGCGTTGTGCCTTCTACATCGAACCAACCCGACAGCGAAAGATAGGTTTGGAAAACCTGAAGTTTGCGTGGCGAACGCCCAAGCATTTGCAACGCGCGCCGAATGGACAGCTCGTTGCGAAAAGTTGGCGTAAGACCCACATACGTTTCAGTCTTCGGACGCCAGCCGTCCTCGTCTCTCAAATCGGCAGGCATCGCTGCTTTGAACACATCGCCCAACGAACAGCAGTAGTAATCTGCCATCCAGCGCCACAACGCCAACTGTTGCGGCAGCAGCACAGGCGTTTCGTCGAGCACTGCAGTCACATCGCGCACGTCGAACGAAGGTTTGCGCTCGTGAATCTCGTAAACAATCGCAACGTAATGCTTGCTTTTGCCCAGCGGAACGCTCACACGCGCACCCACCACTACCCTATTTTCGAGCGTAGCAGGCAAACTGTAAGTGAAAACGCCGTCGAGTGGCAACGGCAAAATAACGTCAACGTATTTCATCGTGTGTGCGAAGATAATGAAAAACGCATAAACAAGCGAACGCCACAGCGTTTTTTTTGTAAAAAAACATAGAAAAGCGCGAAGCAAAAAATCGGGAAAAAGAAACGTCAAAACCACGCTTTGAAAGTGTAACTCAGCGCTCCCTACTCCTCAAACATCGCTCTCCTCATTCAAAAGGTTGAGTTCCTCCCCTTCTCCCCATCACACGCAGTCTGCTCGATGCAAGACTGCGTGTGAGATGCACGCGAAATAAAGCGAAAGTGTACGTAATTCTCTGCGCAAAAACACGAAAAATGCGATGCAGATGCTCCTCCACCCTCCACCTTGCCTCGCGTCCAGCGAGGCAAGGTGGACTTCTTCAGAATTTCTTCCACAAGAAATAGGATTTTAAGAAAACTTTACAAAATTTAACTACGCTTTTGGGCGAAATTTTAACACTTGATTTAACATTCGTTTGCATTTTACCGACCAATTTCTAATGCACAAATTTTGGTCTTTTTTCATCGCTTTTTTGTCGCAACTCAACGCGCGAAATGTTAAAATGATGGATTTATGCAAAAAATATACGCTTTTGACATCTTTTTTTGCACAAAATACCGAATTTTTGAACGTCAATTTTCGGAAAATCTCATTTGTTAAAAAAGTTAAATGATATAAGATAAAAAATTATCTAACGTGAGATAGATTTCTAAAGCGCCCATTTACGACTCGTAAACAGCCTTTTTGCATCCGTAGTCCACATCAAAGGGCGAAAAAAATCGCAAAAAACGCACTTTTTTTTCGC
>Ga0065709_1000001_pt1 | contig 41740 bp, 30 predicted proteins | sample Hoacrofraction14_2_FD_59096 | JGI IMG/M metagenome (GOLD analysis project Ga0065709, IMG submission 59096) | Hoatzin crop microbial communities from Cojedes, Venezuela, sample from fiber fraction 14 v1 | ecosystem: Host-associated > Birds > Digestive system > Esophagus > Crop | place: Venezuela...
GACAAGGTCGCCGAGATGTATGGCATTGGCGTTCGTGTTGCCGACAAAGCTAACAAGAGCCTTGTTCCCAAGGACATTACTCTCGTTGCTGCTGGTAAACTCTAAAGCAAGCCTTTAGCGACAGGAACGGAGTGACAGGCAATGCCGAAATGGTGTTTCTATAGAACTTCACTGTGCTCGTTGCATGCACTTCGTTCCTGTTTTTTTAATCTCTCATGGTGATGGTACAAAACACGATAGAACAAGATGTTGCGGCTTTCTTCTCGCGGGAAAATGAACTGTTTTTCAACGAGAATGATTTCCAGATGCATCTGGCGCTACACTTGAAACAAACTGCCCACTACGATGACGTCGATATCGAATACTTTATTCCCAAACAAGAATTAGATGGTTATGTTTGGAATAACAATGTTTATATCGACATTGTGGTGAGGAGTGGTAACGAGTATGTGCCCATCGAGTTGAAGTATTGCACCCGCAGTGTGAAGCAAGACATCACCCGCTTTGGCGAGCCACTGAGCGAAAAGGTTGAAATCGTTAAGAATCAAGGTGCCGAGGATATCCGCTCCTACGAATTTTGGAAGGATGTTCATCGCTTGGAACTCGTATTAAAGCGCTTTCGAGCCGCCAAGGTGGGTTATGCCATTTTTGTGACTAACAATGCTGCGTATAAACGTGAAAAGTCACCAAAAGTTGCATGTGCAGAGTTCTCGATGCACAATGGGACGCATACTAGGTCGAAACACTGGCATGGAACTCCAGCGGTGGCAAAGGATCGCCCCGATTTTGAGTTGTGCCAAGAGCACGACATCATGTGGCACGATGTTACACTGGGAGGCATCCCATTCTATTATTGCATAGTAAAAGTTTAACCCTAAAGATTAATCTATATCATTATGAGCAAAGAATATTATCAGAGACAAATCGTTGAGTTGCGTTATCGCATTCAGCGTGAAAAAGATGCTAAGAAGAACGACAACGAGTCCTACGCACGTCAAATCAAGAACGCGACGTCGGCTTCTTCAAAGGTATCTCTCCGTCAAGCTAAAATCTCACGAGCCGCCCAGCACGACCGCAACATCGAAAGTTTGAAAAGACAAGTTGCTGCTGCGCAATACAATAAGGCGCGCTCATGATTTGAAAAAACGAGTTGCTGCTGCGCATATAACAAGGCGCGCTCATCTCGGTGAGAAAGTATGAATTAAGTAAAACAGATTTAATCGAAGATGGATAAAATTATATTTTTGATAGCTTGCTTGGTGCTAATCGGTGTTGGCTGGCTTGCAAGTCACCTGTTTTATAAACGCAGAATGAATATAACCCCCTTAACCCAATTAACTCAAATGAAAGATTATCAATTTAGTGACTCTGATGGGCGTACCAGGATTAGTTTTAGTATCGAGGATGGCCATTTAGAGGTGATTTCGTTTGATCAAAGCGATGAGGCTGGGAACAAGCAGCGTGAAATTGTGCTCGATGGTCATTTTGATGGCAGTTTGAAACTGTTTTACCCCAGCGGGGTGCTGAACAAGGAAAAGGAAATCCACGGGCTGGTGGCCGAGGGACAGGCGACGACCTATTATCCCAATGGCTCGGTCTATGTGGAGGATGAGTACAAGAACGGCTCGTTGCGCAAGGCTTCGGTCGTGTATGACGAGAACGGTAACAAGATTGAGCACCATGAATAGGTTCAAGAAGTTTCTGAAGGACACCACCGGGCTCGATGCCAAGAAGGTGGCGGCGCTCAAGCAGCAATCGATGAACGCACTCAAGAGTGCTGCAGACAGCGTGAGCGAGACTGCCAGCGCAGCCAAGGACAGCACCATGAGCGCGCTCAAGAGTGCTGCCGACAGCGTGAGCGAGACTGCCAGCGCAGCCAAGGATGGTGCGATTAATGCGCTCGAGTCGGCTGGTGTGGACATCAAGAAGGTGGTCGAAATCACCGACCGCTCAATCGATGCTGTCAAGAGTGCCGCCGATAGTGTGAGCGAGACTGCAAGCGCAGCTGCAGGTGCAACCAAGGAAGGTGCGATTAATGCCCTCGAGGCGGCTGGTGTAGATACCAAGAAGGTGGCCGAAATCACCGACCGCTCGCTCGATGCGGTCAAGAGTGCGGCTACCACTGTGGGTGATGCTGCTGTCGACCTCGGCAAGGATGCCTCGGGTTACAATGCTTATCACAATCGCCAGAAAGCGAATGCAATCAAGGACCGCTCGGAGGCGAAGCTCGATAAAGCGCAGAAGCACGTCGAGGCGTGCCGTGTGCAGCTGAACGACAAGTTGGCCGCCTTCGGCAAGAAACGCAACGAGTTGCTGGTGAGCACCTTGGGCCGTTTCCTAGACTATATCAAGGCCATGGGCCAGCGGTTTAAGGAGAAGGAATTTGAGATTCCCGAGGGTTGTGACTTGTCGCCATACGAACTCAAGGAGATGGGCAACCTGGAGATGAATGCGCAGGATATCTTGAAAACCACCGCAACGACTACTACCGTGGCGAGTGCTGCCTTGTGCGGCGTGCCCTGGGCTGTGACCCATGGTGTAATGGCCATTGGTGCAGCCTCGACGGGTACAGCCATCTCGTCGTTGTCGGGAGCAGCGGCGACCAACGCCACGCTGGCCTGGCTGGGTGGTGGCTCTCTTGCCAGCGGTGGCGGCGGCATAGCTGCGGGCACGGCAGTGCTGGGAGGCCTCACCGTGGGCATCACAGGTGTTGCCGCCCTCGCTACAGCGGGCTTTATCGCCTCGAAGCATTACGAAAAGAAGTTGACCGAGGCGGTGAACTATGAGGCCGAAGTCGACAAGGCATGCGCCCAAATGGACCTTGCCTGCGACTTCATGGGCCAAATGGAGCGGCGCATCGAGGAGATGGACGACGTAACCATGCAAATTTGCAAACGTGCTGACCATTCGCTCGACCTGCTGGAACCCCTCGTGCAGGACTTCAGTATAGCTAACCCGCACGACATGAAAGTATTCCAGCAAAACGCCCTGCTTATGAAATCGGTGTCGGAACTGGTCAAGACACCCATCATCGATGAGGAAGGCAACCTGTCGGAAGCTGGAAGTCAAGTAATGATGAAATCACGCAAACTATTAAATACACAACTATCATGAGTTCAAAAGACAACTTCCTCAATAGGGTGAAAAATGGTGCAGCCAAGGAACTGCAAGGGTTGACCAATAAGGCCATTGATGCTGCCGCCGACATGGTCGAAGGCACCGCCATTGGCAAATTTGTCGATTCCGATACAATCCGCAGTTATGCTGGCGATGCAGCCGCATCGTTAACGCAAATGGCAGCCGACAAGTTGGCCGACACAGTCGAGGGCACGGCAATTGCCCAGTACGTCAACGCCGACGACATCCACGCCATGCTCAACACTGCAGTAGCACCCAGTATTTCAGACGAAGACGATTATGCGGCCGATGAAGACCTGCCCGTTGACATGGACGACGAGGATGAGCCCGTCGACATGGACGATGAGGTGGACGTTGAGATTGAGGAGGCTGAGGAAGATGTGAGCATCAGCGAAGTGGTGGACATGTCGAAAGGATTGTCGCCTTCGGTGAAGTTGGCCACCAATGCAATGATGGGCGACCCTGCCGCCGCGAAAGCAATGATGCAAGGCGCTGGCAAGGTTGCCGGCCCCGTTGCGATGCTCGCGGGCATTTATGAGTTGTCGAAGCAGTATGCCGAGTTGCAGCAAGTGAAGGCCGAGGAAAGGACCAAGCGCGCGCAGATTGAAGCCGAGAAGGAAACCACATTGGCTAAAATCGCTGCCACCAAGGAAATGTTCATGACCTACATGGACAAGAGTTTCGATGAGCGCAAGGACAACTTTGCCCACCTGTTTGCCGTCGTCGACACAGCGCTTGAGAAAGACAATATGCAGGCGTTGCAGATGGGCTTGCAGAGCATCAACCAGCTCGCCGCCCAGTCTCCTTTCAAAGCCATCGCCGACATGACCCTCCTCACTAAAACCATGGAATCCAACGATGTCATAGACATCTGAACAGAGTTGAGAGTTGAGAGACGAGAGTTGAGTTGAAGCGCGTTCCGCGCTGTAGGATTTAACCTGGCTTCTTCTCTCCACTCTTCACTCTCCACTCTGATAGAAGGTCTGCGTGCAAAAATTCCTTGCGCTGGTCTGCGTGCAAAAATGAAAAATCAGTAATTGTGGTAGGTGGGGAGTGGGGGAGGGGTTGTAATTTTGTGGGCAGATAATTTAATGGTAATTATGATGAAACAATTAGCAGTATCAATTCTTATGGTAGCAAGTGTGCTATTTAGCGCGACTGCGTGTGGCGGTGGCGCTCAGCAAAATCAGCAGCAAGGTGAGGCGCAGCAAGCGTCGACGAGTAAAACGCTGGTGGCTTATTTCAGCGCTACGGGAACGACGGCGCGTGTGGCTAAGCATCTGGCCGAGGCTACGGGTGGTGACTTGTATGAAATCACGCCCGAGCAGCCTTACACCGATGCCGACCTCGACTGGCGCGACAAGAAGAGCCGCAGCACCATCGAGATGCAAGACAAGAAGTCGCGTCCCGCTATCGCTGGCAAGGTCGAGGACATGGCGCGTTACGACACCATCTACGTGGGCTTCCCCGTGTGGTGGTACACCGCTCCCACCATCATCAACACCTTCCTCGAGAGCTACGACTTGACGGGTAAAACCATCATCCCGTTTGCCACCTCGGGTGGTAGCGACATCAACCGCGTCCACGAGGAACTTGCCCCCAGCGCTCCCGGTGCCACCATCAAGCCCGGCCGCCTGCTCAACGGCAACCCGCCCGTCGACACCCTGCGCTCCTGGGTTAACACCTTGTAGCCTAAAACAACGTCAGGAGCCTGCCCGCATGCGTGCAACCTCCTGCCGAAACCCCATTGTCAGCCCCAGCGTGAGCCCCCCCTCACTCTGGGGCAATTTCTTGCATTTTTTCGAGCGCTTGCCCACGCATCTGCAGGGCGAGCANGTGGAGCGTGGTGCCCTGCGTGTGGCGCTTGATTTTCTCGTCGGCAGCGTAGGAGCGCAGTTGTGCCACCGCGTCGTCCCATTGCTTGACGGCTGTAGTGGCTGTGTCGTCGTTCTTGAGGTANTTGAGTTCGATGATGTAGCTGTGCTTGACGATGTCGAACTGCTGGTTGTCGCCAAAGAGGAAGAAGTCGCAATAGCCGCCCCCAGCCTCGAGTTCGGTGTGGGTGATGAATTTGTTGGTGAGGTTGAGGTAAGCCAGGAAGTAGCCTTGCAAGTGTCGCTCACCCTGAATGGCGCTGCGCACTGCGCTGTCGCGCTTGTAGTGGGTGGTGAGGTAGTCCATGAGCGGTTCCCANTGNCCCTGGCAGGCTGCAGCGTTGATGCACTGCACCAGCTCGCTCACTTCCATGCTGTATTCTTGCTGGTAGATTTCGAGCAAGTAACCATAGTATTGCTGACGCACGTTCTCGTTGGGGATGATGAGNTTGAACTCGTCGCCAACGACGTCGCCAATGGTGAGCATGCCGTAGTAGTAGAGCAGCGACGGGAAAATCGCGGGGTCGATGATTTTCTCGGCAGGGAAGGAACTCACCAGCCGGTTGTTGATGTAGCCCATGGTTGCGATGTTGCGGATGTCGCCGCGCCGCTCACCTTTCTCGGTGTCGCGTGCCACAAGNCCCTTGAGCTTGGCATAGTCGGTGCGCGTGTTGGGGTCGAGCATCTCGCGTGGTGCCTTGCCGTCGTCGATGAGGTTGCTCAGGTAGTAGAGCACCATGTCGCTGTTGTAGATGGTGGGCTCNCCGACGCAATCGGGCGAGAAGCAGTAGTTGTCGTACCAGGGCCGCATGTCGGCGATGATGTCGTCGATGTTGCCCTTGATGGCACCTGCATCTTGGTAGTACTGAATCATTTGGCGCACCTCGTCCTCGCTAAAGCCGAGCATGCGATTGAATTTCTTTTTAGCGGTGATGTTGACAAAGTTGTTGAGGCCGCTGGTTAGGTCATCGAGGGTGCAGGGCGAGATGCCCAGGAGCAGNTATCGGCTGGCAATGGCCTTGAAGATTTTGAGGAAATCGCGGTAAAANCCNGTGCCGTGGGTGATGTCGGTGTAGGTTTTCAACCCCATCGAGGTGAGGATGTTGTTGGTGAAGTTATCGTACTCATCAACAATGATGTANATCTTGTAACCCTTGCGCTTAGCTTCGATGGAAATGGCCGATAGCTGTTGTCCAGCATCGGTTGTGCTATTAACGCGCTGCAACGTTGTGGGTGCGTAGAAATTCTTGTAGGTGTCGATGAAATCGTTGATGACACTACTGCAATAGAAATTGAAATTAGAAGTAACCTCCTCGATTGTTTTTCCTTTTACAAGTGAGAAGTCGAAGAAAAGGACTTGATACTGGTTGTGGAATTTTGTGGGGTTATCGTAAATCCATGTGCCCTTGAACTCGGTCTCAAATCGNTCGGCNGCGTTGATGTCGTAGTAGTCGCGCACCATCGACACGAACAGGCTCTTGCCGAAACGGCGCGGGCGAGAGAAGAAGAGGAAGTTGGCCGTGTCTTCNAGGGCGCGGATATAGGGCGTCTTGTCGACGTAATAGAAATCCTCCTCGCGCAGTTGCGCGAAGTTATAGATGCCGATGGGGAGTCGCTTGTAGCACATGGTTATCAAAGTTTTTTGCAAAGATAATAGATTTTAAGGTAAGTTCCAAACTTTTCGNCATGATGCTTNCTNGCNTNTNGCTTGATATAAAAGTAATGAGTGCTGGGGTNTCCAGCACTCATTAGGAGGTCACAAGCGGACTCGAACCGCTGTACCTGGTTTTGCAGACCAGTGACTAAACCACTCATCCATGTGACCGTTTAATCGTTTGCGGGTGCAAAGTTAGGGTGTTTTTTTGTTTTGTGCAACTTTATCGTCGCATTTTTTGACAAAATTGTTTTTTTCTCGGTTGCAATGGCCCTGNAAGGCGCAGCCGGTGCAGTAGCTTTGCGACTGCTTGTTGCTGGTGTTGTGCCACACGCGGGCGATGGCCTTGATGGCGAGGNAGGCGGCGGCGGTGAGGATGATGGTGGCGAGAATGCCTTGTATCCAGTCGTTTAGCATGGNCGTAANGGTGTCGGTTAGGTGGTGGGTTTATACTTCTTGCCGATGAGCGAGCGCAAGCGCGACGGGGTNAGGTCGGCAGGGTATTGCTCAAAGGGCAGACGCATCGAGCAGGGCCNATCGGGGGCGTTATAGCGGCTGCAACCGTAGGCGGTGCGTCCCTTGAGCAGGTGTCCCTTGCCGCACANGGGGCAGGGGATTTCCTCGANGCTCTTGATGCGTGGTGCGCGNGTTTTGCTGGCGGTTGCGGATGACGATTTTGCNCGTTTGGCGCCCGCNCCGCTGGTGGGCTTGGTGGGNGCTGGTGCCGCGTTCTCGATGCGGGTGTAGCCAGTGTCGTTCTTGACGTCGATGACGAGCTGGGTCACCATCTCCTTGAGNTCGGCGTAGAATTGCGCGGCACTGTACTCGCCCCGCTCGATGCGGCGNAGCTTGTTTTCCCAGATGCCCGTGAGTTTGGCCGACTTGAGCAACTCGTTGTGGATGGTGTCGATGAGTTGGATGCCAGCGAGGGTGGGGACGAGACTCTTGCGTTCCTTGCGGATGTAGGCGCGCTTAAACAGCGTCTCGATGATGGATGCACGCGTGGAAGGTCGCCCGATGCCGTTTTCCTTCATCGCCTCGCGCAGTTCCTCGTCGTCGACGGTCTTGCCAGCGGTCTCCATGGCACGCAGCAGGGTGCCCTCGGTGTAGAGTTTGGGCGGCTGCGTGGTTTTCTTGAGGACCGATGGCTCGTGCGGGCCGCTTTCGCCCTTGACCAGGTGCTGCTTGATGGTGCCGTTGTCNCCCTCTTGCTTGCCAGCCTCGTCGGCGGCTTGCTGCTCCTTCTTGTAGAGCGCGCGCCAGCCTTCGCTCAGGATTTCCTTGCCNGTGGCCTTGAACTCGACGTCNCCCACGGTCGCCATCACGGTGGTGGCGGCAAACTTGCAGTCGGGATAGAAGGCNGCGATGAAGCGGCGTGCCACCATGTTGTAGACCAGCTTCTCGTCGTGCGTGAGCGTGACGCGGGTGGGGTCGACGTTGGTGGGGATGATGGCGTGGTGGTCGGTAACCTTGCTGTTGTCGAAGTTGCGTTTGCTNTTGGGGATGCGGCCNGCGAGCACGGGCGCGGTGAGGGGCGCGTANGGNGTCATGGCNCGCATGATGCCCTCGATGCTGGGGTAGATGTCGTCGCTCAAGTAGGTGGTGTCGACGCGGGGATAGGTCGTCACTTTTTTCTCGTAGAGCGACTGGATGATTTTGAGCGACTGGTCGGCGCTCATCGATAGTTTCTTGTTGCACTCGACTTGCAGNGAGGTGAGGTCGAACAGGCGTGGNGGTGCCTCGCGGCCGTCCTTGGTGGTGACGTCGGTGATGGTGAGGGGGAGCGAGGCGATGCGGTCGACCACGGCGTTGGCTTCCTCTTCGGTGTTGTAGCGNCCNTGGGTCGAGGCAAANGTCACCTCGCGATAGACGGTTTTCAACTCCCAGTAGTCTTGCGGGACGAAGTTGTCGATTTCGCGNTGGCGGTTGACGATGAGCGCCAGCGTGGGCGTCTGCACGCGGCCTATCGAGAGCACGCCCTTNCCCGAGCTGTACTTGATGGTGAACAGGCGCGTGGCGTTCATGCCCAGCAGCCAGTCGCCCACGGCGCGTGAGTAGCCGGCGTAGAACAGGTTGTCGTATTTCGANGCGTCTTGCAGCTGCTTGAAGCCCTCGCGGATGCTTTGGTCGGTGAGCGACGAAATCCACAAGCGCTTGATGGGCTTGTTGCAGTGNGCCTGGCGGTAGACCCATCGCTGGATGAGTTCACCCTCTTGCCCAGCATCACCGCAGTTGATGACCTCGTCGGCGCTGGCGATGAGTTTCTCGATGACGCGGAATTGCTTTTTGTAGCTATCNTGGTCGATGAGTTTGGTGTCGTAGCGGTCGGGAATCATGGGCAACAACTCGAGTCGCCACGATTTCCATTCGGGCTTATAGTCGTTGGGCTCCTTGAGGCAGCACAGGTGGCCGAAGGTCCAGGTTACTTGGTAGCCGTTACCCTCGAAGTAGCCGTCGTGGCGGTCATTGGCGCCCAGGATTGCGGCGATTGAGCGCGCCACGCTGGGTTTCTCGGTGACACAAACTTTCATGATGCNGTGGGCGTTGTGTTATTGNGGATTATCGGGTTGTTTCTCGCCNCGCTCGATGGCTTTGGCCTCGTTCCACAGGGCGTCCATTTGCTCGAGGGTGAGGTCGTTGAGGGGNACGCCCATGCGGTGGGCGGCTTCCTCGATGTGGTTGAAGCGGGTGATGAACTTGCGGTTGGTGCGTGCCAGGGCGTTGTCGGCGCGGACGCCATAGAGGCGCGCGGCGTTGACAATCGAGAAGAGCAGGTCGCCGATTTCTTCCTCGCGGTTGTCGGCATCGCCACTGCGCAGAGCTTCCTCGACCTCNCCGAGTTCCTCGTGGACCTTGTCCCACACGTCCTCGGGCTTGGCCCAGTCAAAACCCACGCCGGCGGCCTTCTCTTGCACGCGCTCGGCCTTGACGAGCGACGGCAGGCTGACGGGAACGCCCGCCAGCAGCGTCTTGTTGCCGCCCTTCTCGTGCAACTTGAGCACNTCCCAGTTCTCGCGCACTTGGCTGGCNTCGGTCGCCNTCACGTTGCCATAGATGTGGGGGTGGCGGTAGACGAGTTTGTCGCAGATGAGGTTGCACACGTCGGCGATGTCGAACGCGCCTTTCTCGCTGCCGATTTTGGCGTAGAAGACGACATGGAGCAGCACGTCGCCCAGTTCCTTGGCAATCTTCTCGTTATCNTCGGCGATGATGGCCTCGGCGAGCTCCATGGTTTCCTCGATGGTGTTNGGGCGCAGGCTGGCGTTGGTTTGCACGCTGTCCCACGGGCAACGCTCGCGCAGGGTGTCGAGGATGTCGAGCAGGCGGCCGAAGGCGGCAAGTTGTTGTTTGCGGTCGTTATTTGGCATGGTTGAGTCCAGTGTTAAGGAAGTTGGTGAAATGCTCGATGTTTTCGTCGTAGGCAACGGGTCCCGAGAGCAGGCGTCCCTCGCTGTCGAGGATGACGTAGTAGGGCTGCGAGTTGGCGCCAAATTTGTGGCGTTGCAGGTANCTCCACAGGTCGCCGCGGGTGGTGAGCTCGATTTGCTTGCCGTTTTCCACGACGTAGCGGGGCTGCGGCAGCGGCGTGCGGTCGTCGGTCATCAGGCGCACGGTGACAAACTGCGACAGTTGCTGGCGCACGTCGTCGCGGTCGAGCACAGCGCCCTCCATTTTGCGGCAGTTCACGCAGCCGTAGCCCGAGAAGTCGACCAGCACGGGTTTGCCCTGCAGGCGCGATGCGGTGAGGGCTTCGTCGTAGTCTTGCGACCACTGCACTTCCTCGCCATAGAGGTTGAAATCTTGCGTCCACAGCGGCGGCACAAATGCGCTGGTGGCACGCAACGGAGCGCCCCACAAGCCGGGAANCAAGTAGGCGGTGAAGGCAATGGAAATGAGGCCAAGGAAGAAGCGCAGCACGCCNATTCCGCCCGTGCTCTCGCCATCGCTGGCAAANCGGAACATGCCCAGCAAGTANAGTCCCAGCAGCCCGAAAATCGCAATCCACAGCGCCAGGAATACCTCNCGGTCGAGGATGTGCCAGCCGTAAGCTAAATCGGCCACCGACAGGAACTTAAGCGACAGCGCCAACTCGATAAAGCCCAGCGTAACTTTCACGGTGTTGAGCCANCCACCCGAGCGCGGCAACTTCTTGAGCCACGAGGGGAACAGCGCAAACAGGCTGAACGGAACAGCCAGNGCCAGCGCAAATCCTGCCATGCCCACAGCCGGTCCCAGNCGGTCGCCNTGATTGGCTGCCTCGACGAGNAGCGTCCCGATGATGGGACCTGTGCACGAGAACGACACAATCACCAGCGTGAACGCCATCAAGAAGATGCTCAGCACGCCCGTGGTGCTACTGGCGGCGCGGTCCATCTTGCCCGACCACGACGAGGGTAGGGTGATGTCGAACGCGCCAAAGAACGAGATGGCAAACACCACCAACAGGATGAAAAACAGGATGTTGCACACCGCGCTCGTGGCAATGAGGTTGAGCGTGTTGGCGCCAAAGAGCACCGTCACCAGCAATCCCACAAGCACATAGATGACAAAAATCGACAACCCGTAGGTCAATGCCCGCGTGATGGCTTGTTTGCGCGAGCCGCTTTTCTTGAGGAAGAAGCTCACCGTCATGGGGATGATGGGCCACACGCAGGGCGTGAGCAGGGCAATGAGTCCAGCNCCCACGCAGGCCAGGAAGATGTACCACAGCGAGCGTTTTGCGCCCTCGCTGCGGCCGCCGTCGCTGGNNCCGAGCGCCGTGTCNACGGGCGCCCAAGTGTCGCCCACCGCGGCAACGATGGCGCTATCGGGCGCGGCAACGCTGTCGGTCGGCGCAGTGGTTGCGGTGGTTGCCGTGTCGGCTTGAGCGGGTGGGGGAGTGGCTTCCTTTTCCTCGGTTGCCGTGCCGCTNAGGGCTATATCGTAAGCCTCGGGCGAGGTGCAGGTGTGGTCGTTGCAGGCCATGTAGCGCACCTTTCCCTTGATGTCAAATTTTCCCTTGGCCTTGAATGGGCGCGTGAGGGTCACACGCCCCGTCCACCAACTCAGGTCCATGTCGAACGTCTCGTCGTGCTGCGTGCTTGCCGCCGGCGATGCCGTCAAGTCGCCCGTGAACTCCACGCCCGGGCTCGCNTTCCACTCAACGCTGGTGGGTAGCGGACCGCCATCGGGCAGCTGCAACGCATACATGTGCCAGCCATCGTCGATGGTCGCTGTGAGTGTCACCACGCCCGTCGACGGCCCCGTCATTTTCAAACTCTGCTTCCAGTGCACCGGGTCCACCATCTGTGCTCCTGCCGACAGTGTTGCCGCCAGCACCGTAATCATGATATATATCAATCGTGTCATCNTCTCATCATTTTATNCTGCAAAGGTAACCATTTTCCCCGATAGCCCAAGCCNCCCACCCACGAAACATTATATTATCGATATAATCTCACCCCAGAGTTGCTGGNTGAGAGACTAAAAAATGTAAAATATGTGGGGTGGGGTGTGGTAGTTTGCGGCGGGTTTTGTAACTTTGCCAATTCTAATGGGGCGATGGCTTGTGTGGGCGGTCACTCCTGAAGGATAAGATACAACTATGATTACAAATATAATTGAACCTGAACTGATTGAACAACTGCGACGGCACATCAACCGTGCGCACCACATTGTGATNACCTGTCACCGCGGGCCCGATGGCGATGCGATTGGGTCGACGCTGGCTTGGTGCCGCTTCTTGCGCAAACTTGGGCACGAGGCTTACGTGGTCACGCCCGATGTGCCTCCACGCAGTCTGCGCTTCCTCGACGAGGTGCGCACGATGGCTCCCTATACCGTGCAGCCCGANGTGGTGCGCCGCCGCGTGGCCGAGGCCGACTTGATTTTCTGCCTCGACTTTAACGCGCTCTACCGCATCGACCANCTGGGNGANGAGGTGAAGCAGTCGCGTGCNCGCCGCATCCTCATCGACCACCACGAGGANCCCGACGATATATTTGANCTGCGNTTGTCGTTCCCCGACCTGTCGTCGACGTGCGANCTGGTGTTCCGCGTCATCCTGCANATGGGGCTCGTGCGCATGATTGANGCTCAAATNGCGCAAGACCTCTACCTGGGCATGATGACCGACACGGGCAATTTCACGCACGAGAATAGCCGCAGCCCCGAGCTCTATGAAATCGTGGCNATCCTGCTGCGACGCCGCTTCGACAAGTCGTGGATTTACAAGATGGCGATGAACACCCANAGCGAGGCCTACCTGCGCATNCAAGGCTACGCGCTGGCCCACAAGATGCAGCTTTTCCCCGAGCGTGGCGCNGCGCTCATCACCCTCTCGCAAGAGGAGTTGCAGCGCTATAACTACCAGCGNGGNGACACCGAGGAACTCGTGAACCGCCCGTTGGCGATTCCGGGCATCAGGATTTGCATGATGATGCGCCAGGACGAGGACCACGTTAAGGTGTCGGCCCGCAGCGAGGGCGACATCGACGTGAACACGATTTGNCGCACGCACTANGCTGGCGGCGGGCACTTCAACGCNGCCGGTGGCGATGTCACCACCACNCTCGACGAGGCTGTTGCCGTCTTCATGGACAAGATTTTGCCCAATCTCCCCCTTGTTACTCCAACCCCCGAATCAACCAATCAACAACAATAGGAATGAAAAGAAACTATCCCATTGCACTGCTCGCCTTGCTGGCGATGACACTGCTGGCCGCCTGCAGCGACAGCGAGAGTTACAGCGATTTGCTCAACAGCGAGCGTAACGCTTCCAATGCCTACCTGTCGACGCAGCGCGTTGTCAACGAAATCCCCAAGGATACAATCTTTGAGGTTGGCAGCGATGCTCCCTTCTACCGCCTCGACAGCGAGGGTAACGTCTACATGCAAGTGCTCAAGGCTGGCGACCGAGCTAACGACCGCGCCCGCACCTCGCAAGACATCTACTTCCGCTTCACGCGCTACAACCTCATCAACTGGTACAGCACAGGCGAACTCACCGTCGCCTCGAGCAACGCCATCGACATGGGCTCTAAAGCCACCTATTTTAAATATGCCGACTACTCGCTCACCATCTCGTCGCAGTGGGGCTACGGCCTGCAAATGCCGCTGGCTTACCTNGGCGTCGAGTGCGAGGTGAACCTCCTGATTAAGTCGCAGTATGGGCCCACCGACGAGATTGCCNANGTGCAGCCCTACCTCTACCACGTGCGCTATTTCCACAGCCAGATTTAACTCTCCATAAAACCAACCCTTTAAAAAATCGTTTCTTGAACAATGGCACTCATTAAGTCAATTTCGGGAATCCGTGGCACCATTGGTGGCCGCGTGGGCGATGGTCTCTCGCCCCTCGATGTAGTGAAATTTACCTCNGCCTACGCAACCTTTATCCGNCGCACCACTGGCGTGGAAAAGGGTGGCGTAATCGTTGTGGGACGCGACGCGCGCCTGTCGGGCCGCATGGTGTTGAACCTCGTCATCGGCACCCTCACGGGCATGGGATTTGATGTGGTCAACATCGGTCTGGCCACCACGCCCACCACCGAACTTGCCGTCGTGGGCGAGCACGCACTGGGCGGCATCATCATCACCGCATCGCACAACCCCAAGCAGTGGAACGCCCTCAAGCTCCTCAACAGCAATGGNGAATTCCTCACCGANGCNCAGGGNAAGCAAGTCCTCGCCATCGCCGAGGCCGACGACTATGACTACGCAACCGTTGACAACCTGGGCCGCGAGCAGAAGAACTACACCTACCTGCGCCGCCACATCGACGCCGTGCTCAACCTCGACCTCGTCGACACCAAGGCTATTGCCGANGCCAACTTCACCGTTGCCGTCGANGCNGTCAACTCGGTGGGTGGCATCGCCATTCCCAAGTTGCTCGAGGCGCTGGGCGTCAAGCACATCGAGCGCCTGTTCTGNGACCCNACCGGCAACTTTGGCCACACGCCCGAGCCCATCCCCGAGAACCTCACNGCCATCAGCGACTTCATGCGTCAAGGCAAAGCCGACGTGGGCTTTGTCGTTGACCCCGANGTCGACCGCCTNGCCATTGTGATGGAAAATGGCGAATTCTTTGTCGAGGAATACACCCTCGTTGCCGTNGCCGACTACGTGCTCTCGCACACCCCNGGTGCCACGGTGAGCAACCTCTCGTCGTCACGCGCCCTGCGCGACGTCACCGAGNCNCACGGATGNAGCTACACCGCCGCAGCCGTNGGCGAGGTCAACGTCACCACCGAGATGCGCCGCACCGGTGCCGTGATTGGCGGCGAAGGCAATGGCGGCGTCATCTATCCCGCCCTCCACTACGGCCGCGATGCACTCGTGGGCGTCGCCCTGTTCCTCTCGCTCCTGGCGCAAAGCCACAAGACCGTGAGCGAACTCAAAAAGACCTACCCCCTTACAGCATCGCCAAAACCAAGATTGAGCTCACCCCCAGCACCGACGTCGACGCCATCCTCAAAGCCGTGGCCGAGCACTACAAAAACGAAAAGCTCACCACCATCGACGGCGTCAAAGTCGACTTCCCCGACTCCTGGGTACACCTCCGCAAGAGCAACACCGAGCCCATCATCCGCATCTACAGCGAGGCCCACACCATGGCCGAAGCCCAATCCCTCGGCGACCAAGTAAAATCCATCATCGCCTCCCTCAAGTAACCCCCTCTCCCTCATCACCCAACCCAAGCAGGCCCTCCCGCCTGCTTTTTTTCACCATTTACGTGCTATTCTCGTAAAAAATTAGGAGAATAAATGTGGTATTCTCGTAATTTTTTAGGAGAATAGGGTGGGGATTGGGGGAAAAGGTGTATCTTTGTGGCGGATTTTTTTATTTAAATTGATTGTGTATGGCGACGTTTGTGTATGATAAAAAGTGGTGGCCGGCGGTGAGGGTCGATGCCGAGGCGATGATGGAACCGTTGGCGCGGATTGCGTATTTGCAGGGCGAGCTGACGGGGACGATGCGGCTGCTGGGTTTTGAGGAGCAGGAGCGCGCGGTGCTCGATGGGCTCACGGCCGATGTGGTGCAGTCGTCGGCAATCGAGGGGGCTGCGCTCGATGTGGCGCAGGTGCGCTCGTCGATTGCGCGGCGGCTGGGGTTTACGATGACGGGTGCTGTGGCCAGTACGCGCAACGTCGATGCGGTGGTCGAGATGTTGCTCGATGCGATNAAGCGTTGCGGCGAGCCTGTGACGCGTGAGCGCATCCTGGGGTGGCATGCGGCGCTGTTTCCCACGGGTTATAGCGGGATGTATCCTGTCGAGGTGGGGCGTTACCGCACGGGCGAGATGCAGGTGGTGAGTGGCGCGATGGGACNTGAGCGCGTGCACTATGTGGCGCCATCGCCAGCGCGTGTGCCGGCGATGATGGACGAGTTTCTGGCGTGGCTCAATAGCGATGAGGCGCGTGCGATGAATCCGGTCTTGTGTGCTGCGCGGGCTCACTGGTGGTTCATCATGATTCATCCCATGGACGATGGGAATGGCCGCATCGCGCGGGCAATCAGCGACTTGGTGCTCGCTCGCGGAGACGCCTCGAGTGACCCCATCCATGGGCGGGCTTACAGCCTGTCGGCTCAAATTCTTGTCGAGAAGAAGCAGTACTATAGCATCCTGGAGCACGATGGCACGGGCGATGGCGACATCACNGAGTGGTCGCTGTGGTTTGCGCAATGCCTCGAGCATGCCATTGTGGCGGCTCGTGGGGTGGTGCAGGGCGCTGTGAACAAGGCGACGTTTTGGCGCGAGCATNNNGNNGATGATTTCAATGAGCGCCAGCGCAAGGTGCTGAATCGCTTGCTCGATGGGTTTGAAGGCAGGCTCACGTCATCGAAGTGGGCCAAGCTGTGTCATTGCTCGCAGGCGACGGCGCTCAACGACATCACGGCGTTGNTGAGCATGGGNGTNCTNGAGCGCGATGCCCAGGGTGGCCGCAGCACGGGCTATCGGCTTGCCGATTTCAAGTAGGTGCACAAAAAAACACGGGCAGATGGGTGCTCGTGTTTTTTGTGGAAGCTGAGGGATTCGAACCCCCGACCCTCTGCTTGTAAGGCAGATGCTCTGAACCAACTGCGCTAAGCTTCCATGCTTTGGTTGAAAAGCGGTGCAAAGGTAAGGCGCGGGAATGAGGTGTGCAAGTTTTTGGGCNATTTTTTTTGCAAAAAAAATTATTTTCGCTGTTTTTTTAAGTTTGTGGGCTTGTGTGGTGTGAGTTTTGCGCAAAAAAGAGTACCTTAGCGGTTGAAAAACTAATCAACCTATTCACAACAACCTTTTTAAACAATAGGAGCCAAGAAGATAATGAAAAAATCGTATGTTTTTTTAGCTACGGGATTTGAGGAAATCGAGGCGTTGACCGTTGTCGATGTGTTGCGTCGTGCAGGCATCGAGGTGGTTACGGTATCGGTGACCGATGCCCTCGAGGTGGAGGGAGCACACAATATTGTGGTGAAGGCCGACACGATGTTTGACGACAACAACTATGCCGACGCGCAGTGGCTCATNCTGCCGGGCGGCATGCCTGGCGCGACCAATCTGGTGGCTCACGATGGGCTNCGNCTGTTGCTGGTGAACCAGCATCGCGAGAATCGCGGCATCGCTGCCATCTGCGCTTCGCCCGCTGTAGTGCTGGGCAAACTCGGTCTGCTGCAAGGCCGTCACGCTGTTTGCTACCCTGGCTTTGAACGTAGTTTCTCGGGCATCAAGTGGGAGGCTAAGCCNGTTGCGATTGATGGTAACATCATCACGGCTAATGGCCCCGCTGCCGCTAACCCGTTTGCACTGGCAATCGTGTCGCATACGCTCGACCGCGAGAAGGCGCTCGATGTTGCCGAGGGCATGCTCCTTTACGAGGGCAACTACGAGTTCTTCTTCTAAATCTCTCGCAGCAACAAGCATCAAGCCCGCCTNGCGCAATGTCGCTGGGCGGGCTTGTTGTCGCTTTTATCCTGCCTAGAAGAATGGTGGTGCACCTCGTCGAGGTGCCACTGTAGAGAGCCGCTATCCCCCAGGCTCTTCCGCTCACTGCGTTCGCTCCTATAGCCTGGGGTTAATTCCGGTATTCGTCTTCGACGAATTGAAGCATCAAGCCCGCCTNGCGCAATGTCGCTGGGCGGGCTTGTGATGTNGTGGCGTGTGGCCGCGGGGGTTACTTCTTGAAGTAGTAGGTGAGGGTGGCGGTCCAGGCGCGGTTTTTNGCGATGTTCTGGTCGAGCAGGCGGGTGTGCAGGGTTTCGCCCACGTTGAAGTTGTAGGCGACTTGCACTTGCAGGCGTTCAAAGAGCTCGACGCCCAAGCCCATGTGCAGCAGCACGTTGACGGTCTTGTAGCTNTTGACCTCGCCGAGGTTCTTGCCCACGAGGAACGAGAATGTGGGGCCTGCAAATACCATGGGCATGATGGTGGTCTCGGTGCCGCCCAGGTTGTGGTACTTGAACTTGAGGTTCAGGGGCACGTCGATGTAGTGCATCGTGCAGCGCTCGTCGCCGTAACCCAGTGACGACCAAATGGTTTTGTCGCCNTAATGGATTTTGCCGCCGCGCATCGAGTAGAGTAGCGAGCCGTCGACAGCAAATCCCACGCCGGGGATATTCATTTCGCCGGTAACGCCGATGATGGGCCCGAGGCCGCGGTCGACGTCGACGATATCGTGTTGCTTGAAGTGGATTTCGTTGAGGTTAACGCCTGCCGTGACGCCCCAGCGCGAGGTGGTCTGTGCCAGGGTGGGCAGTGTTGCGATTATTGCTGCAACCAGCAGCAGGTAGAGTCGTTTCATTGAATTGATGATAGTCGTTGTGAATTACGGGTGCAAAGCTACTGCTTTAATTTGTGATAGCCAACTTTTTTAGTAGGCGTTAACGCTCGCGGGGGCGGGCATCAGAACAGGTAGGCGGCGGTGAGGGTCCAGCAATGGTCGCGTCCGCTCACCTTCTCGCCCTGGCTGTAACTCTTGTCGATGCCCACTTCTTCCATGGCCTTGTTGAGGCCGATGCTGTAGGCCGCGCTCACTTGCAAGTGCTTGAGCAGCTCGACGCCGATTCCCAGGTCAATCGAGGTGTAAACCGAGCTGTTGTCGTAGTTCGACGGCACGTCCTCGTGGCACAGGAAGGCGAAGTTGGGGCCCGCAAAGGCGTAGGGAGCAATGATGCTGTTCAAGCCAACGATGGTGAACTGGTAGCGCAGGTGGATGGGCACCTCGATGTAGTCGCGTTTAAACGTTTGGCTCTCGGTGTTGACCTTGTTGCTGCGGTGGGTGTACATCACCGCGCCGTCGACGCCGAGTCCCACGATGGGCAGGCCAAAATCGACCATGACGCCGCCCGTGAATCCCGTGCGGTTGTCGCTGTCGAGCACATCGCGGTTGAAACTCAATTTGTTGATAGCCAGTCCGCCCCTGATGCCGAAGCGCAGTTGTGCCTGCGCAGCGTTAGCGCCCACGAGGGCCATCACGGCGACGATGAGGATGTACTGAAGATGTCGTTTCATTGCCATAATCGATTAAAGTTAGTACCTGCCCTAGGGTCCCTACACCCATTTGAGCGCTCAAAGTTAGTCAAATTTCTACTAAAATCCACCTTAGTTACCGTTTTTTTCTATTTTTGTGGGACGTTAGGCTTTAGGCTTTAGGTTTTAGTTGCATTCCCTCTAAAGCCTAATGCCTAAAACCTACTAATGCCTAACGCCTAACACCTAATGCCTAAACGTATGAAAAAGATAAACTGGATTTACTTGGTGTTGGCCCTGGCGGCGATTGCGGCGATGCTGTGGCTCAGGCCGCGCACGGCGCCAGCGCATTATATCACCACTGCTGGTGAGGTGTGGACGACGCAGTATCACATCACCTACGAGACATCGCGCGACCTTGCCGACTCGATTGCAGCGCTGCTCGACGAGATTGACCGCAGCGTGTCGCCCTACAACAAGGCGTCGCTGGTGAGTGCCCTCAACGCGGGAACCACCGATAGCGTGGACGCGCGCATTGCCGACTTACTGGCCACCTCGCGGGTGGTGCACGAGCAGAGCGGCCGCGTGTTCGACCCTACGGTGATGCCGCTGGTCAATGCNTGGGGCTTCGGCTACAAGACGGGNCANATGCCCACGTCNTCGCAAATCGATAGCATCTTGCAATTCGTTGGNCTGCAGCGAGTTCATGTCACCGANGGACGNCTCGTCAAGGATGATGCCCGCGTGCAACTCGACTTCAGCTCCATTGCCAAGGGGCGTGCNTGCGACGAGGTGCTNGCNCTGCTCAAACGCAACGGCGTGACCAACGCGCTCGTCGAGATNGGTGGCGAGATTGCNGCCACGGGCGTNAACGCGCAGCAGCTGCCGTGGCACGTGTCGGTCGACATGCCCGTTGACCAGCAAGACACCACGATTCACAGCAGCGCCCTNGTGCTCAACCTCGACAGCGGCGCCGTGGCCACCAGCGGCAATTACCGCAAATTCCGCGAACTCGATGGNCGCAAAATCACCCACATCGTCAACCCCCTCACCGGCCGCGCCGANGCNAGTAACCTCCTCAGCGTCACCGTCACCGCNCCCACNGCNATGCTNGCCGACGCCTGGGCCACCGCCTGCATGGCAATGGGCACCGANGCCACGCAACGCCTGATGGANTCNCGCACCGACCTGGGCGTCCTCACCATCACCGCCGTNGGCGACCAACTCATCGTNTGGTCAAACGCCCGCTTCGCCCACCAAGTCGTCACTCCCCAGTAATAACAGCGCCTGTCTCAANACTCGATGCCGCAAAAGAAACTGCAGGCTGGGCAACCCCGCAGGGGTTGACTTAACCTACCTCCAGGCCGAGTGACGAGCGCAGCGAGGAACGAGTCCTGGGGCCCAGCGCAACCCAATGATGGGCCCTCGAAGAGGTCCACTTTCCTGTGAGGGTGTACCCCTTCGGGGAACGATTTAGATAGTAGCCTTTGCCCCAGGATTCGCAGTTNACTGGCGCTCACTGCTCAGCCNNGGGGTAGGTTAAGTTAACCCCTGCGGGGTTTCCCTCCATGCTTGATACTTTNGACGCAGTGTATTCCCTTTAGCAGCTCATTCAATACCCGCAAATAAAACAAACAGGGCCGCCTCGGGTGGGAGGGGGCCCTGAGTTTAGGGTGAGATTAGTCGATATCTTTCTGTTCTCGCTGGCGCCGTTCTTTTTTAGATGTGGCGCTGCTTGTGTCTTTTTCTTCCTTGAGGTCTATCTCGTTGTGTTGCTTGTCNAACACCTTGTATTCCAGGTAGGCAAGCGATTGGTCGGCCATAATNTTGAATTTCCAGCCGTACTCGCGTTTCCAGCGTAGGTACTGGCTGTAGATGCCCTTTTTGAGATANGCCTCGACNAATGGGTGGACATACATAACGAAGTCGGTCACCTTGAGCGAATGCGTGAGATACTCGATTTTGTCCTTGAGGGTGTCGGTAAAGAGCAGTGAGGGTTGNACTTCGCCTTTACCGCCGCACGAGGGGCATGTTTCGGTTGTGACGATGTCGAGAGCCGGGCGGACGCGCTGTCGCGTGATTTGCATGAGTCCAAACTTGCTCAGTGGCAAGATGTTGTGTCGTGCGCGGTCGCTTTGCATCACCTCTTTCATGTGTTCATAGAGTTGCTGGCGATGCTCGGCCTTAGCCATGTCGATATAGTCGATGACGATGATTCCGCCCATATCGCGCAGGCGCAGTTGTCGCGCGATTTCGTCGGCGGCGAGCATATTGACCGTGAGCGCGTTTTCTTCCTGGTCGGATGAGTTGCGCGAGCGGTTGCCCGAGTTCACGTCGATCACATGCAATGCTTCGGTGCTTTCTACGATTAGGTATGCGCCCGAGCGGAAAGATACCGTTTTACCAAACGACGACTTGATTTGCTTCGTGATGTTGAATTTATCGAAGATGGGAACATCACTGGTNTAAAGTTTCACAATGTCGCTTCGCTCGGGGGCGATTAGGCTCACATAGCTGTGGATTTGCTCATATATCTCGGCATCGTTGACGTGGATGCTTTCGAACTCGGGGCTGAAGATGTCTCGAATTTCTCCCACGGCACGGCTTTCTTCTTCATAGAGTAGTGTGGGCGGCGTGCAGTGTTGCAGTCGTGCCACGGCATCTTCCCAGCACTTGATNAGNACGCGCAGCTCGCTGTTGAGTTCGGCGGCNTTCTTGTTTTCGGCCGAGGTGCGGATGATTACGCCATAGTTGCGTGGCTTGATGCTTTCGATCAAGCGTCGCAGGCGCATTTTCTCGCTGTGGTCTTTAATCTTTTGTGATACCGAAATTTTGTCGTTAAAGGGTATCAGCACCAGAAAGCGTCCGGTAAACGAAATCTCGGTGGTGAGTCGTGGTCCCTTGGTCGAGATGGGCTCCTTGGCCACTTGGACGATGAGTTCTTGTCCTTGCTCGAGCACGTCGGTTACGGTACCATGCTTGCTGATGTCGGGTTTGAGCTCGATGCGCGAGATGCTGGGGAGTTTTTTGTTTCCCTTTTGCCGTGCGTCTTTGATATATTGAGCGAACGTAGTGAATTGGGAGCCTAAATCAAGGTAATGAAGGAAAGCGTCTTTGCTGTATCCCACATTGACAAATGCGGCATTCAGCCCTGGCATCAACTTCTTTACCTTGGCAAGGTAGAGGTTGCCCACTGCGTAGGACGCATCACGCGATTCCCGTTGCAGCGACATCAGTCGTCCATCCTCNAGGAGGGCGGTAGTGATGTCGTTGGGCTTGACGTCGACTACTAGTTCACTTTTCATCGCAGAAAATAGAAATATGCACTGTTGTGTTAGTGATAATGAGAAGGCACTTGGCGCAGGCACNCGCTCGGGGGTTATGGTTGAGCGGTGTCCCCTGGAGATTTGTTCTCACNCCCCNNTGCTNGCGGTCGCGCTCGATGCGTGCTGGGGTGGGGTAGATGCTTGCGCGTGTGCGTTGTCGTGCGCATGCTCGACTNGGCTGGCGGCTCACGCTCGCTTGCGTGTTGCTGCCGTNGNGGCCCGCCAGTGGCGGTGGCATGCGTTGAATGGATGCACCCGCTCCTGCTTGCCCACGTGGGACCAGCAGGAGCAGGAGATCATTCACTTCTTCGTCTTATGACGATTCTTACGGAGGCGTTTTTTACGCTTGTGAGTAGCCATTTTGTGGCCTTTTCTCTTTTTTCCGCTAGGCATTTGTGTTGTTGTTTTAAATTATATATGTGTTCTCTCTCACTATAGACCAGGGATTAGCCCTTCACTTGGTCCATGAAAACCTTAGCAGGCTTGAAGGCTGGAATGTTGTGCTGCGGGATGATGATGGCAGTGCCCTTGCTGATGTTGCGGGCAGTCTTCTGCTTGCGCTCCTTGATGATGAAGCTGCCAAAGCCGCGCAGGTAGACGTTCTCGCCATTGGCCAGAGAATCCTTTACAGTGTCCATGAACTTCTCAACAGTTTCGAGAACCGTTGCTTTGTCAATCCCAGTCGATTTAGCGATTTCGCTAACAATTTCTGCTTTTGTCATTTTAGTAAAAATGCTTTTTATAGTTGTTGATATAAATCGTTAATTCTCTCATACTCAGCTCAATTCACAACGTTNCAAAGGCGCGACTTGCCGCGTTGGTAAGCCCGTCATTGCCTCGTCGTGGAGCCTATCCTCCTAAAAGGCAGCGCAAATATCGCACTTTTTTTTGAATTAACAGCAACAATTACAGCATTTTTTGCATTTTTTCTTTGTTGGTGAAAAAAATCGAGTAGACCTGCGCAGAGGAATTTTTGCACGCAGACCAGCGCAGACCAGCGCGGACTAAAATTTAAAGTGAAGAGTGAAGATACCACCTAATAATATCTCCACTCTCCACTCTATTAGAAGGTCTGCGTGAGGCCCTATCGACCTACTTCACCACCTTCGTCGATGTAGTCGTGCCGTCGGTGAAATGGGTGACAACGATGTTGATGCCTTCCCAAGGTTCGGCGCTCACTTGACCGATGGTGTTGACGTAGTCGATGTGAGAGATTTCCTTGTTCAGGGTGTTCTCGTTGATGCTGGTGACTTCTTGCGGGGCCTTGAGGGCGTAAGCGGTATAGTTGGTGAAATAGCTGTCACCATCGCTCTTGCTGACGCGGCGAGGAGCGTTGCTGCTTTCTTCCTCGTCCCAAGGTTCGTTGATTTGCACAGCGCAGCGCAGGGTGTAGAGGTTACCTTCGGTCATCTGCACGTTGCTCACGTACTTGGTGAGGTCGAGCACGAGGCTCTGGCCCTTGTGGTTGGGGTTAGTGCCGCCGAAGCCGCGGAACTTGGGCGTGCCATCTTCAACGAAGTAGTAACCGGTGAAGGTTGCAATTTCGTCGGGCTGGGCCTCGCTGAAGTTGTAGGCCACGTTGTAGCCAGCAATGTCGATGGTGGTGTCGCTGGTGGCGGTGGTGGGCGTCTCGCTGAGCGTCAGCACGGGGTTAGTGTCGAGGTCGCTCATCTTGCCGCGGATGCTGCTGCCTTGCAGCATGCCGGCACTCTTGAGGGTTGCGTAGTCGTCGCTGACGACTTTCACCCAGTTGTCCTTTCCATCGGTGCACCACAGGATGCTGTCGGCATTGGTGGCTTCGACGATGTAGAGGTTGTCGCTGATGGTGTAGGTCACGTTCTCAACGCTGTCGAGTGCCTCGGCGAGGGTGATGGCTTCGGGCTCGGCGAAGTAAACCTTAGCATACTTCTGGTCTTGCAGCGTGGTGCCGTTGAAGCCAAGCAGGTTGACTTCGCCACCATAGCAATAAGTGTCATAGCTGTCGGCCGTCTCGCCATAGTCAACCATCGCCAGCATTTCGTCGGGAGTGGCGGTGGCTGCGGTAGCGTAGATGGCACACTCGCCCTGGGCTACGACAACAGTACTGTCACCCTTGATGGTGACGGTGCCGGTGTAGTTACTCAGTCGCGTTGCGTAGCGGCCGTAGCCGATACCGGCTGCCGCTGCTGTTCCGGTAACCGAGCTGTAGGCCTCGACTTGGGCAGTTCCGCTGATGGTGATGGTACCACCGAAACCGCCGTCCATGCGGCTGAACCACTCGCCGTTACCACCACCGATGCCGGCGCCGTTACCAGTGCCGCTGTAAGCGCTATAAGCCTTGACAGTGCCGCCGGTGATGTTGATAACGCCTGCGTTACCGTTGCCTGCGCCGCCGCCGATGGCAGCCGCGAAGGTTTCGGTATTGCTGCCTTCTGCAGCCACGTGAGCCGTGATGGTGCCATCATAGATATTGATGGTACCAGCGGTGTGGCCTCCATAATCCTTGCTGTTGCCGTCGGGCATGGTGGAGCCGATGGCGGCATTGTTTGCATCGTTGCTACCTGCCAATAGGCTACCCGTGCCCTCGTAAACCTGGGTGGTGTCGCCCGTGGTGATGGTGAGCGTATTGCCCTCCTCGATAGTGATACCAGCGTTTGCCTTTGTCTGGCAGCCATCACCCAGAACGATAACGGCGTTACCATTAACGACCAGACGGTTATCGTAGCTGGTCTCGCCCGTGAGGAAGTAGTAAACCGGATTCTCGGTGCCATCGCCCAGCGTGCCGGTCAGCGCGGTTTGGAAGCTTAATACCGGCTCGCTGATGACGGTGCCGTCTTCTTGGGTGTAGTAGAGCAAATTAGTCGCGAAGTAAACCTTGCCATACTTCACGTCTTTGAGCGAGGTACTGTTGAAATCGAACAGGTTCACTTCACCTTTATAGGAATAGGAAGTGAGGCTTTCCTCCGTCTCGCCATAGTCAACAATCGTTTTCAGTTCAGCGGGTGTGGCGGTGCCGGTGATGCCGAAGATAGCGCATTCGCCTTGGGCTACGACCACAGCGCTGTCGCCCTTGATGGTGACGGTGCCCGTGTAGTCAGTCAGGTCGTTGGCATAGCGTCCGTAGCCGATACCGGCTGCCGCTGCTGTGCCAGTAACCGAGCTGTAGGCTTTCACATTGGCGTTACCACTGATGGTAACCATTCCACCGAAACCACCATCCTTGCGTGCGAACCATTCGCCGTTACCGCCGCCGATGCCGGCGCCGTTACCGGTGCCGCTATAAGCACTGTAAGCGGTGACAGTACCGCCGGTGATGTTGATGGTGCCGGCGTTACCATTACCTGCGCCGCCGCCGATGGCCGCCGCGAAGGTTTCGGTATCGCTACCTTCCGCAGCTACGTGTGCGGTGATGGTGCCATCGTAAATGTTGATGGTACCGGCGGTGTGGCCAGGGTAGTTAATGCTGTTGCCGTCGGGCTGGGTGGAGCCGATGGCAGCGTTATTGCCGTCGTTGCTACCAACATCCATGATGCCGGTGCCTTCGTAAACCCGGGTGGTATCGCCGGTGGTGATAGTCAGCGTGTTGCCTTCCTCGACAGTGATACCTGAAGTGAGATTTACATGGCAACTGTCATCCAGGATAAGTACGGCGTTACCGTTAACCGCCAGACGATTGGTGTATTCGATCTCGCCCGTGAGGTAGTAATAAACGGGCTCACTGGTGCCATCGCCGAGCGTGTCGGTCAACTCGGTTTTGAAGTTCGTTATAGGTTCTTCGCTTACCGAGCCATCTTCCTGCGTGTAGTAAAGATCAATCGTGATTATTTCCAAGTAGAAGTAAACCTTGCCATACTTCACGGATTTCAGGGAAGTGCCGTTGAAGTCGAAGAGGTTCACTTCGCCATCGTAGGAATAGGTTTCGAAGCTCTCCTTGGACTCGCCATAGTCAACCAGCGTCTTGGCTTCAGCAGGCGTTGCGATGCCCTCGGTGGCGTAGAAGGCGCATTCGCCTTTGGCTATGACCTCAGCGCTGTCGCCCTTGATGGCGATGGTGCCGGTGTAGCCGGACAGGCTGTTGGCATATCGTCCGTAGCCGATACCGGCTGCCGCTGCTGAGCCGCTAACCGAGCTGTAGGCTTGTACAAAGGCGTCGCCGCTGATGGTAATCGTGCCACCCATACCGCCGTCCTTGCGTCCGAACCATTCGCCGTTGCCGCCGCCGATGCCGGCGCCGTTACCGGTGCCGCTGTAAGCGCTATAAGCCTTGACGGTACCGCCAGTGATGTTGATGGTGCCGGCGTTGCCGTTGCCCGCGCCACCGCCGATAGCGGCTGCGTATGTCTCGGAGTCGCTTCCTTCCTCAACCACATGAGCCACGACGATACCATCATAGATGTTGATGGTGCCGGCGGTGTGGCCNGCATAGTCACTGCTCTCACCACTAGGCTGGAGGGAGCCGATGGCAGCGTTGTTGCCNTCGTTGCTGACAACATCAATGGAGCCGGTGCCGTCATAAACCTTGGTGGTGTCGCCGGCGGTGATAGTCAGCGTGTTGCCTTCTTCGACGGTGATACCGCCGACTATGCTTGCCTCGCAGTCGTCGGCAAGGATGAGCACGGCGTTGCCGTTAACCACGGAACGATAGTTTTGCTCGGGCTTGCCGTAGAGGTAGTAGTAAACGGGCGTATCGGTGCCGTCGCCGAGCGTCTTGGGCAGATAAGCCGAGCATTCTTCCACTTCAACAGCGTTTTCGCTCACGGAGCCGTCTTCCTGCGTGTAATAAACTCCAACACTGCGCTTCTCGAAGTAGATGTGCGCGTAGGGGAATTTGCTGATGGTGTCGTTGTTCATGTTATTCAAGTCCACCTCTCGCGCGGTGTAGGTGCTGTAGCTGCTGCTCGACTTACCATAATCGACAATGGCATTGCCGTTAGCGCCAGCGGCAATGACTGTGCTTGCGATAATCGCATACCCAGGATGCGTAGTCTTCACGGTTACATCGGCTTTGTCACCATAAATCTTCACGATGCCACCCTCGTAGAAGGTGGTGAAATTGTCCCACGAAAAGTCGAGCGCACTGTTGCCTGCTCCGATGCCGGCACCATAAGAGTACCAATTTTCGGAGGAACCCGCCAAGATGGTACCACCGGTAATGGTAATGTTACCCGGTGCGGCATGGTTACCGCTACCGATACCGGCGCCCAAGGCTGCCTTGGACTTGGCGCTGTACGCCTTGACGGTGCCACCGTTGATAAAGATATCGGGATTGGTGCAGTTTCTACCACCGCCGATGCCGGCGGCTTCGCCGTAGTTGCCAGAGTCAGTGCTCGAGCCGGCGTAAGCGGTGACGGTGCCATCGTTGATGGTAATCGAGCCACCCTCAGGCGAGTTCTTACCCGAGCCGATGCCTGCGCCGGTGAAGTAGGCGCTAGCGTTGATTGTACCACCATTGATGATGATGTTACCGCAGCTATGCTCATTGTTATCATCGGGGGTGCGGCTACCGATGGCTGCATTTTCGCCCGAAGAGAGGTTTACTGTGAGCGTGCCCGTGCCTGCGTAGTCTGTTGCCTCGCCACCCGAGGTGATGGTGAAGGTGTTGTCGTCCTCGACCGTGATTCCCGCCGTAGTGGTCGCTTGGGCATTGTCGCCCAAGATGAGCATGGCGTTGTTTTTCACTTCGGAACGTATAGAAGCCGAGAAAGTGGCATCGGTGTAGTAATAGGTCGTCTTGGTGCTGTCGCCGCCAAGTACCATGGGGAAGCCCGTGGTGCAGTTTATTGCGGTAACGGGGCCAACGACCTTGCCATCCTCATCGTTGTAGTAAACATCCTTGGTGGAAGTTTCAAACGAGACTTTACGCCACTTGCTCGAGCCGTAGGAAATGCTCGTACTCGAAGTGAAATATTGTGGGCTGTTGTCGTTGTTGTTGCCGTATGAGACGTTGCCACTTTCAAGTTTAATGGTACCGCCCATGGGATAAACCGTAGCGCTAAAATTGCCATCAACGTCGTGACCGATTCCATAATCGCCCCAGGTGTCAATAACGCATTGGTCGCCGTAGATCGTCAGCGAGCCCGACTCGTGATAGTCGCCATCGCCGATGCCGGCGCCCTCGGGCGTGTAATTAGTGCTGCAGTTGAAGGCTTGCACATTGGCGTTGCCGCTGATGGTGATGGTTCCGCAACCGCCATCGTCGCCGCCGCCGATACCGGAGCCGTAAGCGTAATATGTACCGCTCTGGGCATGCACCGTACCGCCAGTGATGGTGATATCTACCTTGCCGTAATCGTCGTCCCAGGCGTCGCCCATACCGATGCCGGCGCCGTAAGCCTGCTTGCTGTCGCCGCGGCCGCAGCTATATGCCGAAATGTAGCCACCATGGATTTCGATGGTGGTGTTGCCGCTGGCTGAATAGTCATCGCCAGTGCCGATTCCGGCGCCGTAGCCACAGTAGTTGGTCGACGATTCAGCAATGACGGTGCCACCATTGATGATAATGTCGGCGCGGCCCTTAGCGCTTCCGCCGGTGCCGATGCCGGCGCCCCAGCTGGTCTTGTTACCCGCGGGCCACGCTTGCACACGTCCGCCATTGATGCGAATCCATACCGTAGCCGATTCAGCTTCGTAACCGCTACCGATACTAGCGGCGCACATGCCGTTTTCTTTCTCGGTGTCGTAGTAGCCGCCGTAGCACCAGATGTAACCATCATTGATGACGAGGCAGCCCTGGTCGCCCTTGTAGCCGCTGCCGATGTCGGCGCCATAGATGCTAGTGGAGCCTTTGAAGGTACTATAGACGGTGATGTTGCCGCCATTGATGGTGACGTAGCCGCAACCCTGGCCTTCGCGCGAACCGATACGGGCGTCATCGCCATCGTTACCACCGGTTTCATCGTTCACGTAGAGTTTACCTGATCCGGCGATGTCTTCGGTGGTGTTGCCGGTGGTGATAACGAGCGAGTTACTGTTCTCGACCACGATACAGCCATTTGCCGTGAGGCTACAGCCATCGAGCAGGATGAGGTGGAGCGTGTCGCTGACGGTGATTCGTGAAACGGTGTAACTATCGTCCACATAGTAGTACCCCTTGTAGGTGCCACCCTCGGTGAGTTTCTTGGCTTGGCACGATTGCACCTTGCCCTTTTCATCCTTGTAGTAAACCACCTTGCCATCGAGGGGATTAAAGGTAATCTTCATGTATTTGTTATTACTGCCCTTGGTGGTGAGGTCCAGCGAGTAGTCGGTCTGCGTCTCGGTGATGCTCTCGCCCTCCTCGCCAATTTGGGCTAAAGCAACGTTGGTGCTTGCCTTGGCAGTAGCCGTGACCTTGTTTGCCCACAAGGATTTATAGCCAAGGACTGTGACCATGGTCTCGTCGCCGGTGATGGAAACCAGCTGGCAATCTTCGCCATGTTCGCCGTTACCAATGCCGGCAGCATTCATGCCGGCACCCGAAGCGAAGCAGCAATAGGCTTTGACGTTACCGCCAGTGATGATGACGCTGTCGCAGCCACCATCCTCGCCGCCGCCAATTCCAGCACCGTCGTGATTCCACCAGCCCTTGTAGTTCTCGCCGCTGCAGGCGTTAACCGTGCCGCCGCTGATTTTAACGTACAAATTGCTGCCATTGCAGTTGTCACCAGCACCAATGCCTGCGCCATAGCCGATGTAGTCGCGCGAGCTGACCGACTTGACGGTACCATCGCTGATGTTGATGGCGCAAGTAACCTCAGTGCATTCGCGGCCGCTACCGATTCCGGCGCCATAGCCCTTACCGTCGGTGCTGCCATCGATGCTGCCTTCGCTATAGGTGCTATAAGCAGTGACGTCGCCACCCGTGATGTTTATATTGGCAGTTATTGCCGCGCCTGTAATTCCAAAGCCGATTCCGGCGCCATAACCCTTGCCGCCTCCTCGGAGTCCACCACCCGAATAGGCCAGGATTGTACCACCACTAATGTTGACCTCAAAGTAAGGATAACCGGTAGAACTGGGATTGTTTTCCTCCAGGACTGTTTTCTCTGGAATGGTACCTGTACCAATACCGGCGCCTCGACCTTCAGCAAATTCGCTCGAGGCAGCCTTAATCTCACCACCCGTGATGTTAATCACACAAGGCGCATTGCAACGCCCAGCGCCAATGCCAGCGCCGTAAGCGGTAGCCGAGCCGTCAGCGCTACTAAATGCTCTGATGTTGCCGCCCGAAATGTTTATAGTGACAGGCATCGAGGTGTTAGGTTCCCGATGAAGGCTCATGATTTCGGCAGCCACTCTTCCCGTTTGACCGGTAAAAAGTCCATAGCCTGTGCCGATACCGGCACCATAAGCAGAAGTATAGTCCTCTGAACCGCATGCCGCGTAAGCGTAGATAGTACCACCGCTAATGTTAATATCTGCCTTATAGCTAGAGGAATGCTGGGTGAGTGCACCCGTGCCGATACCAGCACCGGAAGCCCTGCCCCAGCCATTTTTCTTACCACAGGCCTTGATGTTTCCACCCGTGATATTAAGGCTCAGCGAAGTCGTGCTATAGCCGGTGCCAATGCCAGCACCATAGGCATCATGCGAAGACGACTTACTGGTAACAGCGTAGGCAGTCACTTCGCCACCATAGATATTGACTTCCATCGTGCCCTCGCAGTCGTAGCCCGAGCCAATGCAAGCCGCGTACGACCCAACCTCCGCCGAATTGGCTGCATAGACCTTACCACCATCGATGGTGATTGTGCCCGTGCCGCCCTTGTTACCCGAGCCAATGCAAGCCGCGTAACTATATTTATTTTTAGTTGAGGTCGATATCGCGTTCACGTTGCCGCCATGGATGATAATCGTGCCCAGTGAGCCTCTACTCAAGCCACCAAGGCATGCATCGGCGTTTCCGTTATCACTGTTCACGTTGTCGACAGTGAGCGTACCTGTGCCGCTGAACGATGACGACGTGCCACCGGTGGTGATAATGAGCGTGTTACCGTATGCCACAGTGATACCAGCCGAGTTGGTTATCGATGCATTGTCACCCAGAATGAAGTAGACGGTGCCCGTGATTTCAAAACGGCGGTCGAAACTCTGCGATTGATCGAAATAATAATATGTGGTCGCGCCACTACTGCCGTACGATGCAGTCGAGGGATTCGTTGCCGTCACGCTCGNNACCGANCTAGTCGACAAGTTACCACTGTCNTCACCCACGGTGAAATAATAGTCGGCCCACGCCATTTGCGGCGTCAGCACTACAGCCAGGAGCATCAGCACCTGCAAGAAGAGTAATTTCTTATTCATTGTATCTATTGTGATGAAATTATATTCTAACTTGCAAAATTACACAAAAATTTGAAACGATAGTGTTTGCAAAATAAAAAATTGAGTGAGGTGGGGTGGAATTGATGAAAAAGTGGTACTTTTGCGGCATGATTGATAACGAACAACGATTGCGCATCGAGGAGGATATCGTTAAGATGCTACGCACGGTCTATGACCCCGAGATTCCTGTCGATGTCTATAGCCTGGGGCTGATTTATAAAATCGACCTCGAGGACGATGGCACGGTGAACATCGATTTCACACTCACGTCGCCCACGTGTCCCATCGCCGACTTCATCCTGGAGGACATCCGCCAGAAGGTGGAGAGCGTCGAGGGGGTCACTAACGTGAACCTGCAACTGGTGTTTGAACCCGAATGGACGCAGGACATGATGAGCGACGAGGCAAAGCTCGAACTCGGGCTGATGTGATACACCTTATATTATATATATGTGTAACCGACCCACAAAGGCATATTTCATTAGCGACCTGCACCTGGGCGCTCGCTACCTGAGCGACCCACGCGAGGCCGAGTGCCGCGTGGTGCGCTTTCTCGACAGCATCGCAGCCGACGCAACGCACCTGTTTCTGCTGGGCGACATCCTGGACTACTGGTATGAGTACCGCTCGGTGGTGCCGCGGGGCTATGTGCGCTTTTTTGCAGCACTGGCGCGGCTGGCCGATGCAGGCGTGCAGCTGACGTGGATGACGGGCAACCACGATGTGTGGCTGTTTGACTACCTGCGCGACGAAATCGGGCTGACGGTGGCGCACGAGCCCATCGTGGTGAACCTGGCGGGCCGCACGCTGTTTATGTCGCATGGCGATGATGTGGGCAAAATTCCATTCCGCTACCGGTTCATGAAGGCGTGCTTCACCAGCCGTGTGTGCCAAACGCTCTATGCCGCCGTGCATCCGCGGTGGACGATGGCTGTGGCCACGGGCTGGTCGACAAGCAACCGCACGCATCGCAAACCCGAGGTGACGCGGCAAATGGCAGCACAAAACGCTGCGGCGGTCACCGAGTTTGCTACCTCGCATCACCAGCAGCACCCCGAGGTGTGGGCCTACGTGTTCGGTCACCTGCACATTGCTGACGTGCGCGAGATTGACCCCGATTGCCACATCCTGTGGCTGGGTGACTGGATTAACAAGTTCACCTACGCCGTTCTGGATGAGCATGGTATGAGTCTGCGCAAGTGGAACGAGAGCGATGCGCCAACAAAAATTAGCAAATTCTAACGCAAAACTTTAGAAATGTTAAAATCGTGCAATCGATTGAATGAATTGCAAACAAATCTTTATATGCTTGTTGTTTCTGTTGCGAGCTGTTAAAAATATGTTTTAAAACATATAACAATCGTTTGCACAGTTCAAAACCTCGCGATAATTTTGTCGCCGTAAACCTGAAGCGATCTTTTTTTACCTTAGAAATTTTACCTATTTGAGACCTAAAAAGGAATTCCCCTACTTACGAGTAATGGAGTTCCTTTTTATTTTTTTTGTCGGTGTGACAGGAAATGGCTAAATTTGCATTGCTAAAACCCGCAGACTATGAACGAGACTTCACGCAATAGCACTTGGTATGCCATCATTGTGGCGGGCGGCAGTGGCCGTCGGTTTGGGTCGACTGTGCCCAAGCAGTTTCTGGACCTCGATGGCAAGCCCATCCTGGCGCATACGTTGCTGGCGTTTGAACANGCGCTGGCTGCTCNCGCGCACGAGTTNCTNGTNGCCNTGCCGCAAGAGCACATCGAGCGGTGGGCCGCGCTGTGCCGCGAGTATGGGCCGTTGCCCAGCCACGCCGTGGTGGCGGGTGGTGCAACGCGCTGGGAGAGTGTGCAGCANGTGCTGGCGACGCTCGACNAGGCNGTGGGCGNGGGCGATGTGATTGCCGTGCACGATGCCGTGCGGCCGTTGGCGTCGCGTGCGCTCATCGTGCGAGCCTTTGAAACGGCGGCGCGTGTGGGAGCCGTGGTCCCAGCCGTGCCGGTGACCGACTCGTTGCGCCAGCTCGATGATGCGGGCGGCAGCGTGGCTGTGGAGCGCGCGCGTTTCCGTGCCGTGCAGACGCCGCAAGCNTTTGACGCACAGTCGCTCATCGCGGCTTACAAGCAGCCCTATCGTGATACTTATACCGACGATGCCTCGGTCATCGAGGCCGCCGGACATCCCATAACCCTCATCGAGGGCGAGGTTACCAACATCAAGGTNACCACNCCTGCCGACCTGGCCCTCGCTNGTCACCTGCTGCGCCATGGCAACGCTTGACCAGATGGACATCACCTACCTGCGTGGCGTGGGNCCGGCGCGGGCGCAGTTGCTCGAGAAACAGCTGGGTATCAGCACCTTCGANGACNTGCTGCACTACTTCCCCTTCCGCCACATCGACCGGTCGACGGTGCACACCATCAGCCAGTTGCAGGGNGATATGCCCTACGTGCAACTGCGCGGCCGCTTTGTGACCATGTCGATGCACGGCGAGGGTGCGAAGCGGCGCTTGCAAGCGCTGTTTTCCGACGGAACAGGCACCATCGAGGTCGTGTGGTTCAACCGTGCCAAGTCGATTGCGCAGACCTATAAAACGGGCGTTGAGTACACCCTTTTCGGCAAGCCCACGCTCTATAAAAACCACTACAACATGGTGCATCCCGAGGTCGACGTGGTCACCCAGGGCGAGCAGCCACGCGGTCTGCAGGGCATCTACAGCCTCACCGAGGGGCTNACCAAGCGCGGGGTGACGCAGCGCGTGATTCAACGGCTGGTGGGCGAACTGCTGGCNACCCCCGCGGCACAGCACGTCCCCGAGACCTTGCCCGCCGAAATCCTCGCCCGCTACAAGATGCTCCCGCTCACCGAGGCNCTNCACGCGATGCACACGCCGCCCGACATCGAGACGCTGCAACGCGCCCAGTTCCGCTTCAAGTACGAGGAACTGTTCTACCTGCAGATGCACATCCAGCGGCACGCCCTCAAGCGCAAAGCGCAGCAGCGGGGCAACGTGTTTGCTGTCGTGGGCGANAAGTTCAACGATTTCTACCGCCGCGGCTTGGAATTCCCGCTCACCGAGGCGCAGAAGCGCGTCATCCGCGAAATCCGCCANGACATGGGCAGCGGTCGCCAGATGAACCGCCTGNTGCAGGGCGACGTGGGCAGCGGCAAAACCATCGTGGCGTTCCTGTGCATGCTACTGGCGGTCGACAACGGCTANCANGCGTGCATCATGGCGCCCACCGAAATCCTCGCCACGCAGCACTACCAGAGCATCGCGCAGATGGCAAGCGTGGTGGGCGTGAACGTGGCATTGCTCACGGGCTCNACGCGCAAAAAGCANCGCGACGCCATCCACCAAGGTCTTGCCGATGGCAGCCTCAACATCCTCATCGGCACCCACGCNCTCATCGAGGANACCGTGCAGTTTGCCCGCTTGGGCCTCGCGGTCATCGACGAGCAGCACCGCTTCGGCGTCGCCCAGCGTGCCAAGNTGTGGGCCAAGGGGCAGGTGCCGCCGCACGTGCTGGTGATGACGGCGACGCCCATCCCGCGCACGCTGGCGATGACGGTCTACGGNGACCTCGANGTGAGCATCATCGATGANCTCCCGCCGGGCCGCAAACCGGTGCAAACNGTGATGCGCTACGACACCAACCGGCTCGAGGTCTACCGCTTTGTCCACAGCGAAATCGTCAAGGGGCGTCAGGTCTACATCGTCTACCCGCTCATCGAGGAAAACGAGAAACTCGACCTGCTGGCGCTGGAACAGGGCTACGAAATGGTGCGCGAGGCGTTCCCCGACGTGAGTGTGAGCTACGTCCACGGCCGCATGAAGCCCGCCGAGAAGGACCACCAGATGGAGCTGTTTGCCAGCAACAAAACAAAAATCCTCGTGGCNACCACCGTNATCGAGGTGGGTGTGAACGTGCCCAACGCGAGCGTGATGGTCATCGAGAACGCCGAGCGCTTCGGCCTGTCGCAGTTGCACCAGCTGCGGGGCAGGGTGGGGCGCGGCGCCGACCGGTCGTACTGCATCCTCATGACCAAGCACCAAATTGCNGGCGACACGCGACACCGNCTGGAGGTGATGACGCAAACCACTGANGGCTTCCTCATCGCCGAGGAGGACATGCGNCTGCGNGGCCCTGGCGACATGGAGGGCACGCAGCAAAGCGGCATCGCACTGAATCTGCGCGTGGCAAATCTGGCCCGCGACGGCCAAATCGTGCAACTCACGCGCGACGATGCCCGCGACTTCCTCGAGCACGACCCCGAGTTAACCACCGCCGCTGGAAAACTCATCGACGCGCAACTGCATCGCCTCTTCGACCGCTCGCAAGACTGGGGGAGAATCAGTTAGGAGTTACGAGAGTTGAGAGTAATTAGGAGTTACGAGAGTTGAGAGTAATTAGGAGTTACGAGAGTTGAGAGTAATTAGGAGTTACGAGAGTTGAGAGTTGAGAGTTGAGTTCCTTGTTGCAGGGGCCTCACGCAGACTACGCAGACTGCGCAGACTCTTTCGCAGAGGTATTTTTCTTCGCTGGGCATTCTATCATTTTCTTGCAGGGTAGGGGCAATAATTGAGAGGGTGGGAGCGTTGTATATAAGGGTCGAGGTGGAGGACACTGGAGGCCTGGAATCCTGCAAAATGAAGTGAATTGTGGGGAAAAGCGATTTTAGGGTAGCACTGGTAACAATTTTTAAAATGATTGATTATTAGTGAGTTATCGAAAATCGTTTACAAAGCAAAACCAAAGTTTACACTTTTTAATTCTTTTCCTTTGGTGGTTTGGAAATAAAGTGCTAACTTTGAACGTTTTTATTGAAAATGACTCAGGATTGAGAAGGTAAAAAGCACCCTGCTGGGCTAGTCGATAGCTGCCGCAGCGTGCATGGCAACTAAGGTCTCAACGCGGCTCTAGCCCGCTTCCTCAATCTGTAAACCATTATAAAGAATATCGCATGAATTTAAACTGGACAAAGATTCTTATAGGTGCNGGCGTCGTGATTTTCACGGCTCTCACCGCTACCACCACCCAAGCACAAAATCTCCAATCGGCTTCCAATAGCCAACGAATGCACGCCAACCTGCTGGCAAAGCAAAACCGCATCCAAGACCGTATCCGCCTCGAGGAGGCGCAACAATATGCCACCGACCTCTATGAGGAAGTGGAACCCGAACCCGATATCTACACCGAAGGCTGGGAAAGCGACCGCGTTAACCCCTACAAGAACGCTATCGTTCCCAATAGCAAAGTCATCGACGTGCGCAACTACGTCATGCCCATCAAGGGTAACTACGTNACCTCGCACTACGGCTACCGCCCCCGCTTCGGTCGTAACCACAAGGGCGTCGACCTGCGNTTGAGCACNGGCGACACCGTGCGCGCAGCATTCGCTGGCAAGGTGCGCCTCACCAAGTATGAGCGCGGCGGCTACGGCTTCTACGTCATCGTNCGTCACGACAACGGCCTCGAGACCGTCTACGGNCACCTCTCGCGCTTCCTCGTGAAGCCCAACCAAGTCGTGAAGGCTGGTCAGCCCATCGCATTGGGCGGCTCCACCGGACGCTCCACCGGCCCACACCTCCACTTCGAGACCCGTTTCATGGGTTACGCCATCAACCCCGAAGCCATCTTCGACTTCGAGGCCCGCACAACCCACACCGACAGCTACACCTTCCGCAAGAGCACCTACACGCAGCCTCGCAACTATCGCCCCAGCACCCGCACCTACACCGCNTCNCGTGCTAAGGCCCGCAAGGCGCGCACCAGCTATAGCAGCCGTTACGGCAAGAAANCCTACGCCGATAACGACAAGAAATCCNCAAAGCGCTCNAAACGCTACAGCAACGCCCGCACCAAAACCAAGGGCAAACTGAAATCCACGGCTTCCACCAAAACCACCAAAAAGAAAGCCACCAAGCGAACCAAGCGCTCCCGCCGCCGCTAACCCCCCACGCGGCCCCCACAAAAAAAAGTAGTGCCTCCCANANTAGGAGCCACTACTTTTTTTATNGCCTGATGTGTTATCTCCCGTTACAGGAGGGGGAGGAGGTGGGGGGCGATGGAGGTGGGGGTGCTGGTGGGTTCAAAGCGGGCNACGACGTNGCCGGTTTTGTCGATGAGGAATTTGGTGAAGTTCCATTTNATCGAGGGGTCGCTCTGGTAGTTGGGGTCGGCTTTGCTGAGCATTTGGTCGAGCAGGGGGGTGAGTTGGTGATTGGGGTCCCAGCCGGCGAAGCCTTTCTGCGACTTGAGGTAGGTGAACAGGGGGTCGGCGTTGTCGCCGTTGACGTCGATTTTCTTGAAGATGGGGAAGGTGACGCCGTAGTTGATTTTGCAGAATTCCTGGATTTCGTCGTCGGTGCCAGGGTCTTGTTCGGCGAACTGGTTGCAGGGGAAGCCGAGGACGACGAGGCCCTTGGGTCCGTATTCTTTCCAGAGTGCTTCGAGGCCCTCGAATTGGGGTGTGAAGCCGCATTTGCTGGCGGTGTTAACCACGAGGACGACTTTGCCGCGGTATTGCTCCATGCTCACGTCGCGCCCTTTCTTGTCCTTGACTGTGAAGTCGTAAAATGTTTTTTCCATTGTCGCTTGGTTTTTATGGGTTACTATGAATGTGCTACAAAGGTAGCGATTTTGCGCCATTCCTGCAAATCAGCGGCGGGACGGCAACAACGCAACGCAACCCCGATGATGTTCAATGCTCGCTCCTTTTTTCTGCAGCCCTTTCAGGTGCCATCGAGGGTGAAAAAAATAAAAAAAATTGAGGTAGTTTGGATTTTTTGTTACATTTGCAAGGCCCTTGGTAGTGGAAAAGGGCTGGTTTAATGCTTAATTTTAACGCAATGAGAATAACGAAAACGATGTTGCGACGGGTGGCGCTGGTCTCGCTGACGGTCGTGCTGGGCATGGTGGCTACGGGCTGCATGCGCGCTGGCATGATGTACGAGGACGGCGACTTCGACAATCGCGACTATTACAACGAAATTTATATGATTAATAGTGAGGTCGATAACGATGATGTCGAGCGTTACTAAGAATTATTGAACTTATTTGGTGCGATATTGACTATTTTTAGTACCTTTGCAGGTTGTTAGCTTGCGCCACTGTAGTGACGGTCGACGCAGGCTAGCAGATGACGTAAACTACAGACTATGAAATCATCCACTAAAAGTTGGAGCACCGCGCGCAAGATGTGGACTGCCTTTGGCATCTTCATCGGGCTCATCGTGTTGCTCGTCGTACTCATTTATAATGGTGTGATAGGCTATATGCCGCCTATCGAGCAACTGAAGAATCCCACCGACCAATTTGCCTCGACGATTTATTCGGCCGATGGCGTGGAGATGGGGCGCTACTATCGCAGCAAGGGCAACCGCGTGTATGTGGACTTCGACCAGATGTCGCAGCACTTGACCAACGCGCTGATTGCGACCGAGGACGTGCGTTTCACGAGCCACTCGGGCATCGATCTGCGTGCGTTGGGCCGCGCCATCGTTAAGCGCGTGATTATGGGACAGCGCAGTGCCGGTGGCGGTAGCACCATCACCCAGCAGCTGGCTAAGCAGCTCTACTCGCCCGAGTCGAGCAACATCTTTGAGCGCGCGCTGCAGAAACCCATCGAGTGGGTCATTGCCGTCAAGCTCGAGCGCTATTATACCAAGGACGAGATTATCAAGATGTATTTCAACCAGTTTGACTTCTTGAACAACGCCGTGGGCATCAACACGGCGGCCTACGTCTACTTTGGCAAAAAGCCGGCTAACCTGTCGCTGCTCGAGAGCGCAACGCTGGTGGGCATGGTGAAGAATCCCTCGTACTACAACCCCCTGCGCCACAACGAGCGCGTGCGCGAGCGCCGCAACGTGGTGCTCGACCAGATGGTCAAGGCCGGCTTCTTGAGTGAGGCCGATGCCAACACCCTGAAGCCGCAGCCCCTGGTGCTGAGTTACCACAAGGTGGACCACAACGACGGCCCCGCGCCCTACTTCCGCGAGGAGCTGCGCCGCGTGATGACCGCCAAGCGCCCCAACCGCAAGGACTATCCCAAGTGGAACCAGCAAGCCTTTGTCGACGACTCGGTGGCTTGGGTGGTCAACCCCCTCTACGGCTGGTGCAACAAGAATCGCAAGCCCGACGGCTCGAAATATGACATCTACAGCGATGGCCTGAAAATCTACACCACCATCGACACCAAGATGCAAAGCTACGCCGAAAAGGCTGCCCACGAGCACATGACCAAAACGCTGCAGCCCGCCTTCCTGCGCGAGCGCGGCGGCACCAATAACCCCTACACCAACAACCGCGAGCAAGTCACCCCGGCAGGCCGTCAGGCGCTCATCAACGCTGCTATCAAGCGCACCGAGCGCTACCGCGTCCTCAAGAAAGCCGGCAAGAGCGAGGCCGAAATCATGAGCAACTTCCGCGTCAAGACGCACATGCACTTGTTTAGCTACAAGGATGGCGACTACGAGACGATGATGACGCCCTACGACTCGCTGCTTTACACCAAGTCGATTCTGCGCTTCGCGTTGATGTCGATGGACCCCGTCACGGGCCACGTCAAGGCCTACGTGGGCGGCCCCGACTTCCGCTTCTTCAAGTACGACATGGTCTCGACCGGTCGCCGCCAAATCGGTTCGACCGCCAAGCCTTTTGTCTACTCGCAAGCCATCAACAACGGCGGCCTCACGCCCTGCTCGGTGCGTCCCGGTGGTGCGCCCAACATCATCTGGTACGGCAAGGTGTGGAATCCCCGCTCGGGTGGCCGCGGTGGCTCCATGGACCTGCGCCGTGCGTTGACCTACTCTAACAACTGGATTTCGGCAGGCTTCATGAAGGGCACCCGCGAGAACTGGATTGAGCGCCAGGGCTACTACACGATGTATCCCAGCGACCTGATTAAGTGGATGCGCCTGTTTGGCATCACCAGCGACCTGCCCAACAGCCCAACGCTGAGCCTCGGCTCGTGCGACCTGACGCTGCGCGAGATGGTGGCTGCCTACTCGGCGTTTGCCAACGGCGGCATGCGCGTCGACCCCATCTACGTCACCCGCATCTGCGACAACAAGGGTAACATCGTGGCCGAGTTCACCCCGCAACAAACCGAGATTATGAGCGAGGACACCTACCTGAAGATGCTCTCGATGCTCCTCAACGTCGTCCAGTCGGGTACCGGCTCACGCCTGCGCTCGCAGTTCAACCTCAAGGCCGAAATGGGCGGCAAGACGGGTACCACCAACTTCAACAGCGACGGCTGGTTCATGGGCTTTACGCCCGAATTGGTGACCGGCGTCTGGGTCGGTGGCGAGGAACGCTTCATCCACTTCAACAGCATGGCTTACGGCCAAGGCTCGGGTGCAGCGTTGCCCATCTTCGGTAAGTACATGAGTTCAATTTTCAAAGACCCCACATTGCCCTACACGCAGGATACCAAGTTTGACTTCCCCAAGGATTACCGCGTCTGTGACGACGAGTTCTCGAGCCTGGGTCCCGTGGGCGGCGGTTCACGACACAGTGGCGGCGGTGGCGGCGGCGAGGAAGCTGCAGCCGCACCAGCAGCCCAGGAAGAAGCCGTCGAGGGAATCTTTGATTAATCACTATCAACCCTTTTTTAGCATCACTATGAAACTATCCATGAAATCGTGCAACACACTGCGCCGCGCTGTGGCAGTGTGCTTTGCCGCTGTCACCATCAACCTGGCCGCAGTGGCACAGACCATGCCCTCGCCAGGCGAACTCGATTCCCTCATGCGCGCCTATGGCCTCGTCGACGTGGCTACTCTGGGCGAGGACGGCATCACCGTCGACCTCAAGTACGCCTCGACCGACAACTTTGTGGGCCGCAACATGTATGGCAACCTCTCGCGTGCTTACCTGAACAAGGAAACCGCCCTGTCGCTCGTCAAGGCGCTGCGCCAACTCAAGAAAATCGACCCCTCGCTGGGCTTCATCATCTATGACGCCGCCCGTCCCCGCAGCGCCAAGCCATCATGTGGAGCATCGTCGAGGGCACCGACAAGGAGCCCTACGTC
>Ga0065709_1005926_pt1 | contig 41597 bp, 34 predicted proteins | sample Hoacrofraction14_2_FD_59096 | JGI IMG/M metagenome (GOLD analysis project Ga0065709, IMG submission 59096) | Hoatzin crop microbial communities from Cojedes, Venezuela, sample from fiber fraction 14 v1 | ecosystem: Host-associated > Birds > Digestive system > Esophagus > Crop | place: Venezuela...
TTGTTCGATTCGGTCTCGCTCATCTGCGCCATCTGCTGGTGTGCCTGACCCAGGATGCCCAGTTGGTCCTGCACAGCGTGTCCCACCTCGTGGGCAATGACGTAGGCGTAGGCGAAGTCAAGGTCCTTCTGGCCCTTCTTGTCGATGCCGAGCTGCGTGCGCATGCTGGTGAAGAAACTGAGGTCGAGGTAAATCATTTGGTCTGCGGAGCAGTAGAACGGTCCGACGGACGCATTGGCGCTGCCGCATCCCGAACGGGTGAAGTTGCTGTAAAGCACCATCTTAGGCGGCTCGTAGGTCTTGCCAATTTCTTGGAAACGCTTGGTCCAAACGTCCTCCGTGCCAGCCAGCACCTTGGCTGCGATGGACTTCAGCTGAGCCTCTGCCTCGCTCTCGGAGTAGTTGCCATCGGTCTGCGAACTGCTTCCGCCGCCAATGATATCTTCCAAACCTGGAAGTCCGCTGCCAGAACCGCTTCCCGTGGTCAGTCCGCCGAGGTTGCCCAGGCTGCTGAGGTCGCATCCCTTGCCGCCCATCAGCATGAAGAGCAGGAAAATGGCCGCAATGATGAGGCAGCCGCATTTGCCGCCGCCACCGGTAAGTCCACTCAGGCCGCCGAGGATGTCTCCGCCGCCAATATTGCCCAGGCCGCCTCCGAGGCCGCCCAAACCACCACCGCTGCTGCTTTGTCCGCGGCGGTCTTCAATGTTCGTGCTTTCGCGTCTGTCGTTTAATCGCATAGTTATTTATAGTTAAGTTTCTGCCGCAAAGGTAATAAAAAAACAGAAAGAGCACGCATTTTTTTCCAAAAATTTTTCATTTTCGCGCCCATTGCCACACCATATTGAATAAGTAGGCGGAAAAAAACGTTTTTTTTGCAAAAAAAAGCGTAACTTTGCAGCAACGAAAAACATTCAACTGAAATCATTATGGCACTCAATCCCGAATATCTGGTCCTCAAGCGCTCCAACGCCAAGACCAGGAACGGTTCCGACTTCGCAACGCTCACGCTCAAGAACGAGCAGGAGGAAATCACCGTCAGCGTGTGGGACCTCACCCCAACCACGCCGCCGCAGCAGGGCGACCTCGTGTGTTTCCACGCCATCAGGAACGAAGATGGCAGGCGTTCGGCGCGCGCAGCCGACATCGTGAGTAGCACGGTGAAGAAATGCACCGAGGAGCACCCGTTCTACGCGTTCCTGCCCCACCCCATCGCCAAGGAGGAGTGGACGCGCTGCGTGAACCAACTGCTCAGCTACTGCTCCGACGACACGCTGAAGGGCATCATCAGCGACTTTGCGGAGAAGCTCTACGACCCCTATTCCAAGTGGCCCGCAGCAACCAGCATCCACCACGCGTTCCCCGGCGGACTGCTTAACCACACCTACCAGATGCTGCACATGTTTGAAGGCCTCTACCCCACGCTGCCCTACAAGGTCAACCCCGACTACATCGCGCTCGCCGTCCTGTTCCACGACTACGGAAAGGTCTATGAGTACGACCAGCAGGGCAAGCGGCAACCGCTGGCGTTCCTCAAGGGGCACATCTACATTTCGGCCCACAAACTGGAGAACGTGCTGGCGCAAAAGCAGGTGAAGCAGGAGGACATCGACCGCATCGTGCACATCGTCCTCGCCCACCACGGCGAACTGGAGTTCGGCTCGCCCGTCCTGCCCTGCACGCAGGAGGCCGTCTTGGTGAACTACCTCGACAACATCTCCGCCAAGCTCGACAACATCGACGGCACGCCCGACGGCGACAAGTCCTACGCCCTCGGCACCAATGTGGTGAAGTAAGCACCGCCCTCAATAGCCGAAAACCTACTATCGGCCTCTACTCCCAGCGAGCGAAGCGAGCGCTACTTCCCTCTCCCCTTACTACCAATTACCAAGAACCTTTGTTAATTGTTAATTAAAAAAACGACCCCGCAGGCATTGCGGGGTCGTTTTTCGTTTATGGTGTTGCAAGGATTACTTGCCCATCAGGTCGTCGAGAGCGCTTTTGAGGCCGCCGAAGAAGCCTTTCTTCTCCTCTTCCTGCGGCGCTTCAGCAGCGGGCTGAGCGTTGTTTTCCACAACGGGCTTCTCTGCAGGCGCCTCAGTCTGTGCGGGTGCCTCGGCCTGTGCGGGTTCAGCGGCAGGAGCAGCAGCCTGGTTGTTGTGGTTGTTGTGGCGCTGGTTGCCGTTGTTGCCTTCGCGGCGGTCGTTGTTGCGGCGCTCACCGTTGTTGCGGCGGTCGTTTCCGCCATTGCGGCGGTCACCGTTGCGGCGCTCGCGGGCGGGGCGCTCCTGATAGTCAGCGGGCTTCTCCTCGAGCACGCGGTGGCTGAGGCGGAACTTGCCGGTCTTCTCGTCAATTTCGAGCAGCTTCACGTCGATGCTGTCGCCTTCGTGAATGCCAGCTTCCTCAACGGTTTCGAGGCGCTTCCAAGCGATTTCGCTGATGTGGAGCAGGCCGTCGTGGCCAGGCATGAACTCTACGAAGCAGCCGTAGGGCATCACGCTGCGCACGGTGCCGTGATATACTTCGCCCACCTCGGGCACTGCCACGATGGCCTTGATTTTGGCCATGGCAGCGTCGATGGCAGCCTTGTCGGGAGCAGAAACCTGAACCTTGCCCACGCCGTCGATTTCCTCGATGGTGATGGTGGTGCTGGTCTCTTCCTGAATGCCCTGAATGACCTTTCCGCCCGGGCCAATGACAGCGCCGATGAAGTCTTTCGGAATGGTGATTTGCTCGATGCGGGGCACGTGGGGCTTGAGCTCTGCGCGCGGTTCGGGCAGCACTTCCAGCATCTTGCCCATGATGTGCTCGCGGCCGGCCTTGGCCTGCATCAGCGCCTTCTCCAGGATTTCGTAGCTCAGGCCGTCGCACTTGATGTCCATCTGCGTAGCAGTCAGACCGTTCTTCGTGCCAGTGGTCTTGAAGTCCATGTCGCCGAGGTGGTCCTCGTCGCCGAGAATGTCGCTCAGCACGGCATATTTCTCTTCACCGGGGTTCTTGATGAGGCCCATGGCAATGCCGGCCACGGGGTTCTTGATGGGCACACCCGCATCCATCAGCGCCAGCGTGCCGGCGCAAGTAGTGGCCATGGAGCTCGAGCCGTTCGACTCCAGAATGTCGCTCACCACGCGGATGGTGTAGGGATAGTCGTCGGGCAACTGGCCCTTGATGCCGCGCCATGCCAGGTGGCCGTGGCCAATCTCGCGGCGGCTGGTGCTGCGCTGAGCCTTGGCCTCGCCAGTGGAGAATGGCGGGAAATTATAGTGGAGCAGGAACTTCTGGTTCTCGCGCACCAGCGCATTGTCCACCAGCTTCTCGTCGAGCTTCGTGCCGAGCGTGCAAGTGGCCAGCGCCTGAGTCTCGCCGCGCGTGAAAATGGCAGCGCCGTGAGGGCCGGGAATCGTGCCGGCTTCGCACCAGATGGGGCGGATTTCAGTCGTCTTGCGGCCGTCGAGGCGGATGCCCTCGTCGAGCACGCAGCGGCGCATGGCGTCGCGCTCCACGTCAGCGTAGTAGCGGTCGATGAGCGTGTTCTTCTCCTCCAGCTCCTCCTCGCTCAGGTCGGCGTGAGCAGCGGCATAGGCCTCCTTGTAGTCCTCGCGAATCTTCTCGAAAGCCTCTGCGCGGGCGTGCTTCTCCAGGCCCTGCTTCGTCACGTCGTAGGCCGGCTGATAGCAAACCTTGGCCACGTCGGCGCGCAGCTCCTCGTCGTTCACCTCGTGGCAATATTCGCGCTTCACGTCGGTGCCCAGCTCCTTCATCAGCTCCTTCTGCAGGCGGCACTGCGGCTTGATGGCCTCGTGAGCAGCCTTCAGGGCCTCGAGCAGGTCTTGCTCGCTCACTTCCTTCATCTCGCCTTCCACCATCATGATGTTCTCCTCCGTAGCGCCCACCATCAGGTCCATGTCAGCCTCTTTCAGCTGCTCAAACGTAGGATTGATGACGAATTCACCGCCGATGCGCGCCACGCGCACCTCGCTGATGGGGCCGTCAAACGGAATGTCGCTGCAGGCCAGAGCGGCCGAAGCGGCAAAACCAGCCAGAGCATCCGGCATGTCCTTGCCGTCGCTCGAGAAAAGGATTACGTTTACGAATACTTCAGCGTGGAAATTGCTGGGGAAAAGGGGGCGGAGCGCACGGTCCACCAGACGGCAAGTGAGAATCTCATCGTCGGAGGGCTTGCCCTCGCGGCGCGTGAAACCGCCAGGAATGCGGCCTGCGCTTGCAAATTTCTCACGATACTCCACGCTCAGCGGCATGAAATCTGTTCCGGGTACTGCGTCTTTCGCGGCGCAAACAGTGGCCAGCAGCATCGTCTTGCCCATCGTGAGCCAGACCGCTCCATCGGCTTGTTTCGCCAATCTGCCTGTCTCGACTGTAATCTCCCGTCCATCGGGAAGCGAGACTGTCTTCTTGATTACGTTCATCTTGTTAAAAAATACATCTAAAAAATTATTGAAATGGTCGATTGTCTGCACGCGGGCGCATAAGCGTTTCATGCACCTTCTCCGAAGAAAAAGCACACAATCGACTGCAAAGATACGCAAAATTTGCAGAAAACCACGCCCTTTCCCCACTTTTTTGCGCTCCCCCACCCCATTTTCTCCGTTTTCCGCCAAATACCGCCCACGCGCGCGTAAAATATATAAGGTGTAAGCACTGAGAAGTCAAAGAAGTCAAAGAAGTTATCAGCGACTCCGTCGCTTAGAAGTTAAAGCCGATAGTTCCACCTGCCCGCCACATCCTATTCGACAAAAATGCGTATTTACGCAAAAATCTCGCGCGAAATTTGGCGGAATGGGCATAAACCGCTATCTTTGCACTCGACAAAATTGCGTATTTACGCAAAAATCTCGTGCAGAAACCATGATTGAACGTGATTTTTACCTCAGCAAACTCATTGCGCGCCGCGGCAACGGACGCATCAAAGTGGTCACTGGCATACGCCGATGCGGCAAGTCCGTACTGCTTTTCCAGCTCTTTCGCAACCACCTGCAGCAGTCGGGCGTGGACAGCGCCCACATCATCGAAGTGAAACTCGACGAAATGGCCTTCGCGCAGCAGCGAAACCCACAGGAACTGGACCGCTACATACGCCAGCGCATGACCGACAACCAGACCTACTACGTGCTCATTGACGAGATTCAGGAGGTGATGCCCATCCCAAACCCCTGGCTGCAAGCGGCAAAGGCCACCATCGGATTCGTCGATGTGCTCCTCGGACTGCTCAACCTGCCCAACGCCGACATCTACGTCACGGGCAGCAACTCCAAAATGCTCTCCTCCGACATCATGACCGAGTTTAAGGACCGCGGCGACGAGGTGCATGTCAATCCGCTCACCTACAGCGAATTTCATAGCGCATTCCCTGGCGACGAGCGCGACGCGTGGACCAACTACATCACCTACGGCGGCATGCCGCGCGTGCTCGCCGAGCAGACCGACGACGACAAGAGCCACTACCTGCGCAACCTCATGCAGAACACCTACCTCACCGACGTGGTGGAGCGCAACGGCATCAAGCACGACAAGGCCATCCTCGACGACCTGCTCAACATCGTGGCCAGCAGCATCGGTTCGCTCACAAACCCCACCAAACTCGAAAAAACCTTCGCATCGGTCAAAGGGCAGAAGGTCTCCGACTCCACCATCAGCAACTACCTCGCCTACTTCCAGGAGGCCTACCTCCTGCGCCAGGCACGGCAGTACAACATCAAGGGGCGCAAGTACATCAACAGCCCGCTCAAGTACTATTTTTCCGACGTCGGACTGCGCAACGCGCAACTCAACTTCCGCCAGCAAGAGGAGAACCACATCATGGAAAACGTGCTGTTCAACGAACTCACCGCCCGCGGATTCAACGTGGACGTGGGCGTGGTGGAATACAACTTCAAGGACAGCGACGGAAAAAGCAAACGCACCAAACTGGAGGTGGACTTCGTGGCCAACAAAGGCAGCAAGCGCTACTACATCCAGTCGGCATTCGCCATTCCCGACACCGAGAAGCGCCTGCAGGAAACGCACTCACTGCGCCGCATCAACGACGCCTACCAGAAACTCGTAGTGGTGCGCGACCGCATCAAGCCCTGGCAGGACGAGTACGGCATCCAGTTCATCGGCATCGAGGACTTCCTGCTCAACATCATCGACACGCTCTGACCCATTCCCCCAACCTTTCGCCTCTGCACGGCAAAATTGCGTATTTACGCAAAAATCTCGCGCAGCAGGGGCCGGGGCGCCGAAGGGAAAAGCGGAAAAAACCGGCAGCGTTTCAAAAACGAGTGCGGTCGTTTCCAAAAACGACTGCGGTCGTTTTCCAAAACCACTGCGGTCGTTTTCCAAAACCACTGCGGTCGTTTTTATTTGTGTTAGGCACGAAAGGCAGCTCCGCAGGCAAAAATCGCTGCTGCGCAGGCAAAAGCGGCTGCTGCGCAGGCAAAAATCACTGCTGCGCGAGTGCACTATCGGCTAGTGAGCGAAGCGAACGAAACTCCTAGTGGAGCGAAGCGGAACGAAACTCCTATCTCCTGACTCCCCCATTGTTAATTGTTAATTGTTAATTGAAAAGCGAAAGCGGCGGCACCGGGTGGTGCCGCCGCTTTCGCTTATGCTTGGTGGGAATGCTTACCAGATGCTGCTGGTCCATTCCTCGCTTGCGCGGGGGTCTTCTTCTTCGCTGGCGCGGCCGCTACGGCCTTTGCTCAGCTCGACGTCTTCGTCGCCTTCGGAGTCGTTTCCTCCAAAGAAGATGCGCTTGTCCATGTCGAGGCATACTTCCTCAGTGGCGGGTGTGATGTATTTCTTCATAACAATCTTTGTTTTTACCTGATTAATACTTTGCTTCACTTGATGTACACCTTCTTGCCGTTGACGATATAGACGCCGGCGGGCAGGTTCTGGGTGTCGTTGAGGCGCACGCCCGTCACGGTGTAGATGCCGCTCTTGCCGGTGGCCGTCTCGTCCTTGTCGGCGGTGATGGCGCTGATGCCGGTGGCAATCTCAGCGAGGGTGAATGCGCCCTTCACGCTGGTGCCGTCTGCGGCCGCTTGCAGCTCGGTGAAGGTATTGTCGAGCACGAGGTAGGCCTTGTGCGCGTTCTTCATGGTGAAGGCTGCGCCGCCTGCAGCGCCCCAGTAGAAGCCTATGTTCTGCTTGTTCTTCGTGGTGAGCTTGTAGAAGTAGTGACCTCCAGTGGTGCCGTCTTTGGCAACGGTGGTCTGGCCGCCTTCGTCGAAGCCGAGGAGGAGGTTGTTCGCGTCACGGGTGCCTTCTTCGCTGCTCTTGTAGAAGATGTACTTGCCGGCATCGCCGTTGAGCACCACTGCTTCGCCAGCGCAGATGACGTCGCCAGCGTTCTTGGTGGAGGTCTCAGCGAGGTAGCCGCTTTCGTTCACGCCGTAGCCCTTGGCGGTGAGCGCGGTGGTGGTGGTTGCCCCGCCCTTGGCCACTTCCTGCGAGGAGGTCGGCACGATGAGTGCGGCGGTGCTGTAGTAGAGCGTGCTGTACTCAAGGGCGCTGATGGTGTTGGCCGCGCCGGTGGTGAAGGTCTTGGTCTCGCTGGTCTGCGTGCTGCCGTCGATGTAGTTGGCCACAACGTAGTATTCGTAGTCGGTGAGCTCGCTCAGGTCGGTCACTTCCTGCGTGCCGCCCTTGGCATCCGCGTCGTAGGCAATGCCCGTGATGGTTGCCACAGCCTCGCCCGGCGTCGTCACGGTCGTGGTGGTCGTTTCTTCGTAACTGTAGTTCTTGCTGACGGTTACTGCCGAAACTACAATGCGTCCGCTGCTGGTGCTGGCCACGGTGATGCTTTGGTTCGTGGCCTTGGTCACAGGCACTTGGAACGTCAGCGTGCTACTGGTGCTGGTGCTGGTGAAGGTTCCACTTTGCACAGTGTTGCTGCCAGAGTAAACCTGCACAGTGTAGGTGGAGCTGCTGCCACCGCGGCCGCCACCACCGCCGCCGCTGGCATAGCCCATACCCGTAACTTTAACGGTTACGTAGGGGTTGCCGCTATCGTCGGTGTCGCTCACATCGCTGAAATCGAGCGTGCTAGGCGTGGTCATGGTGCCGGCATTGGTAGTGGTGCTGCCACCGCCACCACCGCTTCTTGTAGTGGTGCCAAGAATCAGGCCCTTTGAAGAGCTGCCGCCCATGCCGCCAGAAGAAGTGGTGGTATTGGTGGTGGACCAATCATCAGGTGAGTAGGTCATTTGGTTATTCGACCATGTTGCCGTAGCCACGGTTGCATTGCCGCTCTTGGTCTCGGTTGTCGTGGTTTCCTCGGTGGTGGAAGCGGTCGTTACGTAGAGCGTGTAGTCTTTCACGTAGCTTGCCTTCGTCTCGTCGGTCCACTCGGCCGTGAACTCGCTCTCAGTAACCTTCACATAGTCGTAAGTCGGGTCTTTCAGCTCGAGCGCGCCCGTCTCAATCGTAGCGGTGCCGCTGAGCGTAACGGTTGCCTCAACTCTGCTGTCGTCGTCAGTGCCTGCGGAAACAAGCGAGATGGTGGCATCGTGTTCGCCCGTAGCGCCCGGAGTGTAGGTCACGGTGATGGTTGCGGAAACTGTTCCGTCTTCGGCAACTGCAATGCTTTCCTGAGAAATGGTGTAGTAACCCGTTTCGTCGTTGAGCTTGAGCGTAACGTCGCTCGTCAGGTTCTTGCCCGTAACAGTGAACGTAGCGGTTGCCGTTTCGTCAACGAGTGCTTCCAACTCGAGGTTGGCGGGACTCCCTTTCAGTTGCGACTTGCTGCAATCGCCGAGGATGCTTGCGAGGCCAACCAGCGCGTCGATTTTGCCGTATCCGAAGTGGGAAGCGTTGGCGCCGGTGGTGGTGAAGTCGTCGGTGATGGCGGTTTCCCTCATGATGGTCTTCACGTCGCTCACCGTCAGTTCCTTGCCGACTTCCTTGGCAGCCTGCAGCCAGAGGGCCACGATGCCTGCCGCCGTCGGGGTGGCCATGGAGGTGCCCTCCATCATGGCGTAGGGATAGGTCGTGTTGGCATTGATGCGGTCAGTCTTATAATCTCCATCAATGTAGTTGTAGTCATCCACCGAGGAGGTGTGGTAGTGGTTCACACCTGCTGCGAGGCGTGCGCCAGGAGCGGAAATCCACGGATATGCCTTGCCCGTGGGACTCTCTGCAACGGTTGCATAACTGGAGAAGTAGGCGATGTCGCCGAGGGTGTAGGTGTCGGACATATCTTGCTCAGTGCCTGTGTAGTCTGTCCAGGTGTTGGCCGTTACGTAGGCGCCGATGGAAATGGAGTTCTCGAAGGTTGCCTCGTCGCTCACACTATTGTCGTCATTTCCTGCGGTCCAAGTGTAGTCACTCGTGGTGAGATAATCGGTGAAGTAACCATAGTTTCCACCCCAGACATCAATCACCTCGCTGCCGCTGGTAGGATAGAACTGCACGGCCAGCGTGTAGGCGCTGGTATAGTAGGTGGCTTCGTCTTTTGTCGTTTCGTTGGTGCTCCGGCTGGTCAGACCGCTGGTGTAGAGCATGAGTTGCTTTTTGCCATTGCCCGTAGAAATGTAATCATAGTAAGCATAGAGCGTTCCTTTATAGTAACTGCTCAGGCCGTCCACCGCTCCTTGGCTGGTCACGGTCACGCTGGTCTTCACCGCGCCCGTGCTTGCGTCGAGCACAAAGATTTTGCAGGCCAGGGAGGCGGAACTTTGGTTGCGCGTCCAAGCATTGGCAATGGGACCGTAATAGTAATAGCCCGCATCGGTGTTGGAATAGGATGCGCTGCGCACAATGGTACTCAGCGGGCTGGAACTGGTAGCGGTGCCACTGATGTGGTAGCCACCGCCTTCGCCGTCCTTCGACTTGCCAGCATCGTTGCTGGCCGCAAACACGCAAATGTGGTTGGGGTATTTGTCGCCAAAATACTTGTTCACCACGTCGGCAAAGTCGCCCGTGCCATCGTGCGGACCCACCTGCGAACCCCAACTGTTGCTCACCACCACAGGCATGTCGTTTTCGTCGGCGTAGGAGATGATTTTGTCGAACGCATTGGACAGGTAGGTGGTGCTCAGGTCTTTGATGCCAGCCAAATAGAGGTCGGAACCCGGTGCCATACCGCCGCAAGTGGCGTTGGCGTGGTCGTTGGTCACGGTCACGTTGCTTCCGCTGATAATCACGCTCGAACCGCCAGCCGTGGAACTGGTGTGCGTGCCGTGGTCACCGCTCTTGTCGTCGGTGGTGGGGGAACTGCTCGTGATGCTGCTATACTCCGTTGCCTTCGAACCATTATAGACGTATGCGCCCTTGATGCGGGAGTTGCCATCAGCGTCCTTGAAGGCGATGTGCTGGAAGTCGATGCCGGTGTCGATGACGCCCACCAGCACACCCGTACCGTCGTAGCCCTTCTCCAGGCAAGCGTTCTGCGCGTCGTCGGAGTTGGTCAGCACGTCGTCCACGTTGGTAGCCTGGCGCGCCTTGTAGGTCGTGGGCTGCATGAGCGTGGAGACGTTGATGCGCTTCACGTTGGCCAGCGCGGCCACTGCCTCAATCTGGTCCACGGGGATGAGCGTGGAAACCAGTCCGTTGAGGAATTCGCACTGCACTTCAACGCCCAGCGCCTCGAGGTCGCTCACGTTCTGCGTGTCGTTGAGGCGCACAAAGGCTGCAATCTTGGCCACGCCGTCGATGGTGTCGGGCGATGCAATCCAGCGCTCTTGGCGCGGACCGCCCTTCAGCACAACCGCTTCGCCCGTGCGAATCAGGCCCATGCTCTGCTCCGCCTTCACGTCGCGCTCAAAAGATACTTCGCCGTCGCGTTCGTCGATGAACATCTGCGTCGAAATCGACAGCTTCTTCTGGATGTCCGTGCTGGTCTGTGCCTTCGCGCCGGCGGCGCATGCAAGCACAGCAATCAGTAGTAGAAATCTTTTCATTACGGTTAAAAATTTTGCTGATTATAATATATAATAATGTGTATGCCCAGGGAGGGTGGCGCCGCGCGCCGTCTGTTTCTTCTTTTTACCTTTCAGATGTTCTTTCCGGGCCGCTCTTGGCCCAAAACAGTGCAACTTGGCGTTTAGGAACGGCAAAGTTACGACCTTTTTGTGAAATAATTGCAAAATTCCTTTGCAAAGTGTCAAAAATTTACGCAAAAGACTTTCTTTTTGCATTTTTATGCAGAAAATATATACGAATCGCACCCCTTTGGCCCATGAATCTCAGCGCTTTGGGCCACCATCCGCCCCTTTTTTGCGCAGCAATGGGGCAATGCCCCTCCCCCATCACCCAGCACTTGCAATTGTTAATTGTTAATTATTAATTGTTAATTCAAAAAAAAGTCGTACCTTTGCCACTGATGAAACGCATTGGACTGCTTTCCGACACGCACGGCTTCTGGGACGACCGCTACGAGAAGTACTTCGCCGAGTGCGACGAGATTTGGCACGCGGGCGACATCGGCACCACGCTTGTGGCCGAGCGGCTCGCCGCCCTCCACCCCCTGCGCGCCGTCTATGGCAACATCGACGGGGGCGACCTGCGCCGCATGTTCCCCGAGACCTACCGCTGGAAGTGCGAGGACGTGGACGTGATGATGAAGCACATCGGCGGCTACCCCGGCCACTACGACCGCTCGGTGAGGGGCACGCTCCTCGCCCGCCCGCCCAAGCTCTTCATCAGCGGCCACAGCCACATCCTCAAGGTGATGTACGACAGCACACTGCAGCTCCTCCACATCAACCCCGGCGCCGCCGGCATCAGCGGCTTCCACCAGCAGCGCACCCTCGTCCGCTTCACCATCGACGGCCCCGACATCAAGGACCTCGAGGTGATTGAGCTGGGAGCGATGAACAATGTGTCTTCAGGAATTTAGGAGACAGGAGTATCGCTCGCTCCGCTCGCTAGGAGTCAGCCGATAGTTCTCTTGCTGAGACAAGCATTGCGGTATCGGCTAACAAGCGCAGCGAGTGTGACTGCCAGGGCACGCAGTGCCCATACTCCCGACTCCTGACTCCTCAATTGTTAATTCTTAATTCTTAATTGTTAATTGCATCTCATGCCTACCTACCTCGTCACCGGCGCCGCCGGATTCATCGGCGCCAACTTCGTGAAATACATGCTTCGCCAGCATGACGACGTGAAAATTGTGGTGCTCGACGCCCTCACCTACGCCGGCAACCTCAAGACCATTGCGCCCGACATCGACAATGTCCGCTGCACCTTCGTCAAGGGCGATATCGGCGACCGACAGCTTGTGGACCAGCTCTTCAGCCAGCACCACTTCGACGTCGTCGTCAACTTCGCGGCCGAAAGCCACGTGGACCGCTCCATCGAAAATCCGCAGCTCTTCCTCCAGACCAACATCCTCGGCACGCAAAACCTGCTCGACTGCGCCAAGCGCGCATGGGTCACCGGCAAGGACGACACTGGCTACCCCACCTGGCGACCCGGAGTGCGCTACCACCAGGTGAGCACCGACGAAGTCTATGGCAGCCTCGGGCGCGACGGCTACTTCACCGAGCAGACGCCCCTCTGCCCCCACAGCCCCTACAGCGCCTCCAAGACCAGCGCCGACATGATTGTCATGGCATACCACGACACCTACAAAATGCCCGTCACCATCACCCGCTGCTCAAACAACTACGGCCCCTACCACTTCCCCGAGAAGCTCATCCCCCTCATCATCAACAACATCCTCAGCGGAAAGCAACTCCCCGTCTATGGCGACGGAACCAACGTCCGCGACTGGCTCTACGTGGAAGACCACTGCAAGGCCATCGACCTCGTGGTGCGAAAGGGCCGAGAAGGCGAAATCTACAACGTAGGCGGGCACAACGAGATGACCAACATCGACATCGTCCGACTCACCATCCGCACCATCCACGACCTCATGCGCGACGAACCCAACTACCGCCGCGTGCTCAAGAAGCAAGTCAGCCGCAGCGGAGCGCCACAGCCCACAGGCATCGACGACATCGACTTCGAATGGATAAACGACAGCCTCATCACCTTCGTCAAAGACCGGCTGGGGCACGACCAGCGCTACGCCATCGACCCAACGAAAATAGGCCGCGAACTCGGATGGAAACCAGAGACCATGTTCGCCGACGGAATCGTCAAGACCATACGCTGGAACCTCGACAACCAAGACTGGATAGCCGACGTCACCAGCGGCGACTACCAGCACTACTACGAACAAATGTACGGCGGCCGATAAACCCTCGCCACAACACAGCAAAAAAAGCGCACAGACTCAAACGAATCTGTGCGCTTTTGCGTTTACGCTGATGCGGCCGCTACCCTTTCGCCGCCGCCTTCACAAACCATTTCTTCCAGAAAATCAGATACGTGCGGAAGATGGGTTCCCAAAAACACTCGCCCGGATATTGCGCAAAGAAACGCACATCGCGCTTCACGCGGTTCAGGAAACGACCGCGCTTGCTGTTGCGCTGCGCCTCGCTCACACGGGCGTCAAACTTGCCGAAATTGCCCGTCAGGTAAACCTCCTCCAGCATCGTCTTGCCGCGCCAAGCATCGGCCGGAACAAGCAACTCCGCGTCGGCCATGCCAAAAACCTCGCGCATGATGTACATCACCGCACCGGCAATGCCCATCAGCCCAAACGACTTCAGCAGCGGAAGCACGTCGGGGTAATTCCCCTGACACGACTTCAGCAAATAGTAATAGTCCATCAGCGGCCGCAAGGCCATGCCCTCATTCAGCACGTGGCGGCGAATGTGGCACAACTGATACACCAAATTGAACGCCGTGGTCGGCACGGCGAAGCCATAGTCCGCCAACTCGTGGCCAAACTGCTCAGGCGCCTCCGACCGGAACCACCGCTGCAACTTGCGGTTCTTCCAGGGCGAAGAGAACCACGCAGGGCGGTAATGGGGCTCAATCTCCGTACCCTTATATTTCGGGAAATGCCCGTGGTGGTACCACAGTTCGGCATCGGGCTTCATTTGCAGGATGAAGTGGGCCACCTCCTTCGGCGTACCCTCCAGCCACACGTCAATGTCGCCGCAACTCCGGCTGCCGGGTTCGGGATAGAGCAGCGCGTTCCCCTGCCCTTTCAGAATGCATGCGCGGAACCCTTTCTTGCCGAACCATTCGCTGATTTCCTTGCAATAGGCGAATTTCTTTTCATTGTCGTCCTTGATGTGCTCCGACATGGCAATCCAGCGCATCAGCAACTTCCGAGGCGGGCGTTGCTCCTGAGGCAGTTTGCTCACGCCGATGAACAGGATGCCCAGCATGCTCTGCTTAATCGACAGGTCGTAAACTTCCTCCCATTCCGCCTCGCTTGCCGTGCGGCTCAGCGCCTTGCGCTTACCCATGCTCACGAGCAGCAACTCCTGAAAAATCGTCATCTCTCCCATTTCCATTCTCATCCCTGGGCGCTCCCCACCACGTCTTTGTAAATCTTGTCGTAGGCCTTGGCCATGCCCGCCGTGTTGTAGTGCGCCACCACATCCGCGTGGGCCGCTTCCGCCAGTTGCCGCGCCTCGCTCCGTTTTTCCGCTATCTGCCGAATGGCCGCCACGAAACCGTCTTTGCTGCTCACGTCGCAAACAAAGCCGTTTTCGCCATGGCGAATCACGTCGCGGTTGCCAATCACATCGCTCACCACGCACACCTTCTTCACATACATCGCCTCCAGCAGCGCGATGGGCAGGCCCTCCCACAGCGAAGGCAGCAGGAACACGTCGGCCGAAAGCAGCAGGTCCAGCGACTCTTCGCGCGAAACCCAGCCCGTCACCTTGATGTTCGGAGCAGTCAACTCGCCCTGCAGTTCGCCCCCGCCAATCCAGATGAATTCATATTCGGGCAGCGCCGATGCAATTTCGTTGAACATCGCAGGGTTCTTCTGCTTCAAAATGCGGCCGCTCGTGCAGATTTTCAGCGGGCCGTCCGTGGCAGCGCCAGCGTCATCTTTCACATAGGGCGCCAGTTTATCCACGTTGATGCCGTTGCTCACGTAGGTGCAGCGCTGCGACAGCCGCTGGGCCTCGTCATATTCGCCCTTGCTGCAGGCCACCGTAGTCGCCTTCGACAGCCGGGCCATCAACCACTCCGCCACATGATAACCGCCGCGCTTCACCACGTTGCCGTTGCCAGGCAAAAACGCGTATCCGTGCGGCGTGTAAAGCACCGGAGTCTTGCTGCCAAGCAAAACCGCGCGGCCCACAAATCCAGCCGCCGACGAGTGCAAGTGCACAAGGTCGGGCGACACTTCCTGGTATATCTTCCGCACGCTGCAATAAGCGCCAGGATTCAGCACCGACCACAGCGCGCCGTGAAACGATTTCACCTGAATGAAATGCACCTCGGGGGGAAACAGCTCCGCCACATTGCTCGGAGTCAGCGGACGAGCCCCCCAAGCAATGTACACTTCATTGTCCTGCACCTGCCATTGCGTGATGTCTTGCAAAAAACTCAGCACGCCCGACGCAAAGGCCTCTACGATGTGTAAGATTTTCATGTCCTAATAGAATAGTTTTCTGTTCCCTGCGCACCCCTCAATTTGCCCCTCAAAATTCGCTTTTCTCAGCATAGACCTAATTTCGCAACCCGCTTTGATATGATTTCTTTTTCAAAACTTCTGCTTCTCCAAGTGGCGATTTGCCGCAAACGCGCTCCAACACTCACTTTCCGCCAACCAGACTTTTCGCAAACGAATGCAGGTCATTGGGGGCCAATTCAGACGTTCGTCAGTTTCATTTCAGACGTTCGTCAGCGCAAATTCAGACGTTCGTCAGAAACAAAATACACGAACCTCCCAACAAACCAACTTAACCCCTGACAATCAACCACTTATCCAAATCCTATTTTCCTCACCCACATTCACCCTGCCACGAGCTTGCTCGCTCCGCTTGCGGAGAACGGGTCGCCGAGCAGCCCGCTATGCCAATTGTTAATTGTTAATCCCCCTCTGCCATCGCTTTATACTGCAACTCCTGCTTGTTCACCACTACCGTATTGTCCGGCACGTCCTTATAGATGACGCAACCCGCACCAATCACCACATGGTCGCCAATGGTCACGCCTTTCAGAATCACTACATTCGATGCAATCCAGCAGTCTTCGCCTATCTTGATGGGCCTTCCCGTGTAGCCCTGCTGCTGGATTGGAATATTCAAGTTGGAATAGCGGTGGTTATGGTCGTAAATCTTTACGTTTTCTCCAAAGACAGTATTTTTCCCTATCTCAATGCGCGTTAAGGCGCAAACCGAGCAACCGTTGTTAAAGAACACGTTATCACCAATTTTCACAGTTCCACGTGCCAAAACGTACAAACCCCTGCGAAAGGTTACGCCTTTGCCTATCTGAAACTTCTTGCCATAAACCAACTTGTAGGTAAGCAGTTTAATCCGTGCCTTGATATGGTCAATCAACCGCAGTATCGAAACCCTGTCCATTGCTTATGCCTGATTTCCCTGTCCTTTCGCACTTACAGCGGAAATCCAATGCCGCCCCTACAACGTCTTGCCTCTTCCGTTGTCTATCGCTCGCTTAACCAGCAAACTTACAGCAACAAGGAACGACAAACCATAGTAGCAAAACATATAGATAATTATCAAGTCCAGAGCCCTGAATATCGTGGCCAGAAGGATTGCAAACGGCAAAATGCCACCGATACCCAACTCGTTTTCAATTCTCACACGCAGGCTGCTTGCGTCATTGCGTTTTTCGTCTTTCACCTCTTCTATCACGCCCATGTCGCACATGGTTCTTTCCACGGCCTTGTATTTTTGGAAAGCAAGACGCATCAACGAGTCAGCGCTTGATGCCAATGCACCAAGCAGAACCACCCAAACACATCCTTGCGGAATAATCACCCCCCCTTGATTATAGGCAGCAACGCCAATGCATGCGCCCATCAAACCGACCTGCAAATAACTACCTAAAGCGTCTGCAAATTCACCAAAGGGTTGCTTTCTCACGGCACGCGCCAAATTGCCATCCGTGCAGTCAAACACAAGCCACAAATTGATGAAGGCTGCGCCAACAATGTTCCAAGTGTAACTATTAAACAGATAGCATACGCAACCAATGACTGCAACAAGGTAAGACCAATAGGATACCGTGTTGGCCTGTATGCCGCATTTGGCTGCCAAGGATGCCGTAACATATGACACCGGGCGATAAAAAACTTTTGACAAAACAGGGTCTTTCCTGCGTTTCCACTCTGGCAGGGAATCGTAAAAGAATTTAGGGGTATAATGTTTCTTTTCCATTGCTTTCTTATTTATAGGAGTAGCCGCCGTTCACTTCTATCAGGCTACCGTTCACGAAGGGGTTATCCACACAGAAACGGTAGGCATCCACAATCTCGTCAACGCTGGCAAAGCGGTGGATGGCGGTCTTCTTGTAGATGTTCTGCTTGATTTCTTCGGGCTTGGTCTTCTGCCAAGGGGTCTCAACAAAGCCCGGCACCACGGCGTTGATGGTCGTGCCAGTGCCTTCAAATTCTTTCACCAGGTTCTTAACCAAGGCATGAACGGCCGATTTGGTCACGCCGTATGCCAAAACGGTGGCGTGGGGGTTCAGGCCCATCTGAGAACCCGTGAACAGGATGCGCGAACCAGCCGGAATGATGGGATAGAACTCGCGGACCATGATATAGTGGGAATTCACAGCCACTTCCATCATGGTGTCCCAGTCGCTGTCGGTCGTTTCGGTGAAAGAGTGCCTAATCGTCACGCCAGCGTTGCACACCAGGCAATCCACGGTCTTGCACTTCGATTTCACGTAGTTGATGAAACGGTAGGTGTCTTCGCGCTTCGATTGGTCGCACACCACGACATCCATACCCTCTATCTTGGCCTCCTTATCCACGGTGGTGCAAATCACCTCATAGCCTTTGGCTTTCAACATGGTGGCGACGCCAAGGCCAATGCCGCTCGTGCCGCCTGTTACTACTGCTGTTTTCATTATTTTATATAGTTTACGTTCGTTCCCTTACGATACTGCTCAATTATCTCGGCTATCTTCACCGACTCGCTGCGCGACAACTGGTAGGTCCTTACCTGCTTGTTCTTGATGCACGACAGGAAACTCTTAATCTCGTAGCGCAGGCCGTCGCCCTCATAACTGTAGAAGTATTTCTTGTTCTTGTTCTGGTCTTCGTAGCGCACCTCGTAGTAGGAGGTCAGCCACCACGGCGCAGGCACATACACATAGCCTTTCGTGCCGGATATCACCAGGTTGCCCTCGGTCTTCACGCCCAGGCCCAGTTTCACCGACGCCGTAGCGTTCTCATACTCAAACACGCCCTTGGTGAAGATGTCCACCCCGTCCGCCATCTTCGAGTAGAAGTGGAAGTCCTTGATGTCCTTGCCCAAAATCTTCACAATGGCCATCAGCGGAATGGGCGCCAACTCGGTCACCGAACCGCCAGCCTGAGCGCTGTCGAGGATGCGGGGGTCTTCCGAAACGAGTTTCGAGAACGACGCATCCACGTCAACAATGTCGCCTATCGTGCCGCTCTTCACCAAGGTCACGATGTGGCCAAAGGCGGGGCAGAACGCGGTCTTGCTCGCCTCCATCAGCATCACGCCTTTTTCGGCAGCCAAGTCATACATCTCCTGGGCGCGCCCGGCAATCAGGAAGAAGGGGATTTCGCACAGCACGTGCTTGCCCTGCTGCAGCGCCGCCTTCGTATATTCGTAGTGAGTCAGGTGGGGCGAGGCAATATACACAGCCTCCACGCTCTTCAGGAAGGCATCATAGTCGGTAAAATGCTCAGCCAGGCCAAACTCCTGAGCAAAGTCGGCTGCGTCGGTGCCAAAGGGGTTATAAACGGCATGCACGTCAACGCCGCTCACATACTTGCTCTCCGCCACAAAGCGGCGGGCAATGCGCCCCGAACCCACGATGCCCATTTTGCAGGTGAACTGGCTTTCGTCCCTAAGCATCGTGGACGAGATGCCCTCCGTGCGAGGCAGGTAAACCACCTTGCAAAACTCATTCAGGTAGTCAAAGTGGCCCACCCAGTCGCTCCCAACGGTGAAGATGTCCACGTTGTAGCGCTGAATGTCGTCTATCTTCTGACCAACATACTCCTCAATGATAATCTTGTCGGCCAAGCCCGTGGCGCGGACGGCCTCCACGCGCTCCAGCACGTTGTTGCGCACGTTCAGTTTACCGCGCTCGCGGTCAAAACTGTCGCCCGTCACGCCTACAATCAGGTAGTCGCCCAGGGCTTTGGCCCGCCGCAGCAGGTTGATGTGCCCCTGGTGCAGCAGGTCGTAGGTGCCGTAGGTAATTACTGTCGTCATGCTTCTTCGTTTTCTTTGGGTTCCATGCCAGGTTTCCAATAGGCCGTTACATTATGTGCATGGCGCTTTTCTTCCGGTGGCAACTGCATGTAGTCGTTGTACATGCTCCTCAGGTAGGCATCCCAGCAGGCAAACGCATGGTATTTCTTTCCTTCAAACTCCACCTCGGTTGGCGGAAACATCGTGACCTTTTCCCAATATTCGCGCGGATAGGTCGTGCAAGGACTGCCCACCCACTTGGTCTCCTGCTTGTTATATCGGGTCATGTAGTCACGCGCCCAGCGCACAACGCGCTTCTTGCCTACAATATGCGCAAGACCACTTAAGAACAACTTGGGCAAGAATTTCTTGCCAAACTTCTCCGTCTTGAAGTTTGCACGCATGGCCACTATCCATGAGCGGTAAAAATGACAGCGCTTCATGAATTTCTGGCGTTCCTTTTCTGTGTCAGGGAAATTGTCAATGGGAAACACATCAACCCAAATGCCAAAGAATGCGCATTCGTCTATCAGATGAATGCCCTGTGCAATGTTCCTGTTGTCGTATGCTTTGCAGAAAGGCCAGTAGAATCCTTCGTCGTCTGTACTGGCTGCAGAAAGCCATGGGAATTCTGTCTGCTCCTTCAGTATCTTCACGAGTTTGTCATAGTCTTCACGAAGCAGCAGGATGTCGATGTCGTCGTCCCACGGAATGAATCCCTTGTGTCTTACCGCGCCCAGCAACGTGCCGGCGGCAAGGTAGAAGGTCAGTCCATTGTCCTTGCACAACTTATCAATTGCTGCCAAGATATCCAGCATGATTTGGCGGCTTTCTGCCACGCTTACCATTTTCTTTTCCATCTTACTTCAAATAGTTTATCAGTCGTTCATACATCTGCTGCAACCCATACCGCGGTTGCCAACCCAAGGAGGTCAATTTCTGGGCCGACATCCTCACCTTGGTCACAGGCGAAAACATGTTGGTCTCCTGCAACTGGAACACCACCTGATTCTCTGGCGAGAAAGCGCGCAGCACCAACTGGGCCATCTCGGCTACGGAGATATAGGTCGATTCGTTCGCCAAGTTATACGCCTGCCCATTTTCGCCCTTCAGCAGCACGGTCAGAATACCCGAAACGGCATCAAGGGTGTAGCAGTAGTTGCGGCAAAGTTCGCCCTTCGTCATCAGCACGATGTCATCATGGTTCAGCGCGGCGCGAGCAAACTGGGCAAACACGCGGTTGTCGTTGGGCTCTATGCCAGGACCAAAGGTCTGGGCAAGGCGGACAATCTTCACGGGCACGCCATGCTGCTGGCAGAACGAAACGCACAGGCACTCAGCCATGCGCTTGCCCATGGAGTAACTGCTGCGAACGTCAAGGGGGTTGATGTAACCCTGAACGTCCTCGGTCACGGGCTGGCTGTCGTCAAGGATTTGCCCATACACTTCCAGCGACGACAGCATCACCATGCTCTTCACGCCAGCATGCTGCGCCAGTTCCAGCACCTCGCGCGTCAGGCCGCAAACAGTGTCGATGGTCTCTACGGGGTGCTCAACGAAAAAGCGCGACCCAGTCGGGGCCGCGCAGTGAACGATATAGTCTATGGAAGTGGTCGTCTCGTGCAAAGCCGCCATCGGAACAATCTGCAGGGCAGCGCTCGCAGCAAGTTTCTTCGCCGCTTTCTCTGCGCTGCGCACGGGGCAAACAAGCTGCAACCCCAAGTCCTGCTGCTCGCTCAGCAGCGCCAGCCCATTGGCCAGCACGGAACCTATCAGGCCCGTAGCGCCAGTGATGAGGATGCGCGCCCCACGCAGGTCGCCAGCAAAGGGGCAGTGCAACGCAAATTCCGACAAGTCGGCTGTCAATACGTCTTGGTTCATCAGATGCCGAATATTTGTTGGTTCTCATGCACCTCCACCATCGCGCGAAACACGAAGTAGTCGGTGGGGGAAGTGATTTTGATGTTCTCTATCGGACCCATGATGGTGTGGATGCGGTGGCCGTAATGGCTCATCATGGTGCAACTGTCGATGAAGTCATTCCGCCCTTCCGCTATGGCCTGATGGTGGGCGGCAAGGATGTCGCGCAGGCGGAAACTCTGGGGAGCGCGGGCAATGAGGGAGTTGGCGCGGGTCGGAATCTCCAACCCGCCGTCGGCCTGCTTCACGATGAAGGTCTCGGTGGCGGGGATGCAAGTCACGCAGTTGCCCTCCGCCTCCACGGTCTTGATGTTGTCGGTGATGGTCTCCTCGGTGATGAGCGGACGAACGCCGTCGTGAATGAGCACCACGGCATCATCGCCGCCGGCAATCTCCTGGGCTGCGCACAGGCCCTTGTAAATGGACTCCTGGCCAGTGCTGCCGCCAGGAACTATCTTCACCACTTTGTTTATTTCAAACTTGCGGAGCATCTTCTCCAAGAAGGGAATCCATGGTTCCAAGCACACCACGGCAATGGCATCCACCAGAGGATGGTTGTCAAACAACTCTATGGTGTAGATGATGATGGGTTTGCCGTTCAGTTCCAAAAACTGCTTCGGACGCGACTTGGTGTGCATGCGCAGGCCTGAGCCGCCAGCAAAGATTACGCCTATATTCATGGCAATTACATTCTTATCAGGGTATTCGGGTTCTGGCCTTGCGCCAGCAAAATGAGTTTCCACAGCCACGTGTTCCCCAACTCTTGCTTAAACAGGAAGCGGCACAACTTCAAACGCCAGTCGTTGTTCACAAAGCCTTTCAGGATGGGAATCTTCTTGTAGATGGTCATGTCGTTGAGCAAACGTTGGTAGAGTTCGGGGTTGGTCTTCAACTTCTCCACCAAAGCCGTAACGGCGTCATTATACTTTTTCTCATTATAGACCACGGAGCGAACCATCATCTTCAGCACATTCTTCAGGTCGATATACAGGGGCGTGGCCGTGGGCGACTGCGGGTCATATTCCTTCAGGGTATCGTCAACGATGCGGTTCACCACGGTGTCAACCGATTTCCAGTTCTTCTTTATCACGCCGCTTGCCAGCATGTTGCCGCCGCCTACCGACTGGTCCTCGCGGCCTATGTAATACACATAGACGGGCATCGGAATGGCGCGGATGCTCTTCGCATGCTTAAAGGCCCAGTGAATGGTCTCGTGGTCGGTGTAGAAAACGCCTTCGTCCCAAACCACGCTGGAATCGCGAAGCACTTGGGTCTTGAAAGTGAACACATGGGTGCTGAAGTTCACTTTCAGGATGCCAGTCTTCCACGTCTCCTCACAGGCAGGCAGGTCCTGGTGGAACGGCACGCCCTGCACAAACTTGCGCGGGTCGGTCAGGTCGTGGGCAGCATAATACTGCATCTTCTCGCAGGTGATGACATCGGCGTCGGTCTCCTGCAACTCGTCGAGGAACTTGATGTAGTTCTCGGTGATGAACCAGTCGTCGGAGTCGAGCACGCGGAAATACTTGCCACGCACTATCTTCAGCGCCGCGTTCATGCACGAACCGTAGTTGCCGTTGCCCTTGTCTATCACGATGAAGTAGTCGGGGTACTTAGTGTGATACTCCTGGGCAATCGCCAGCGTATCGTCTTTCGACCCGTCGTTCACCACAATCACCTCCGCCAGTTCCATCTTATCCGACGGTATCACCAGCGAGTCCAAGCACTTGCGCAAATAGTCCTGCGAATTATATGCTGCAATAACGATTGAGAGTTGTTTCATATTTTTTAAAAGCCTAATTGTCGATAGAACTTCTGGTTGCACTGCTTTGCGAAATGGTCATCCATATAATACTTATACACATCCAGGTATTCTCTATTGCCTTTGTCCCACACATACATGTAGCAATACGGGTTTTCCTTGAACGGTCGCATGAGCGCCATACGAGGGTGGTTCAGGAACACCAGCAAAATGATAATGGAGGCAAAGCGCGAATAGCGGGCGCGCAAGAATTCTTCAATGCAATAACCCCAAACAACGCCTGCAAATATCACAAACATGAAGTTAAAGCGGTTGAGCAACTCAATCTGAGCCACAACAGGGAACAAAATGAAACCCATCCACGATGCATTATAGGCAAACGTGTAATTGGGATTTTTCGTTTTCAAACGATAGCCTGCCCAGATAATGGTTACCCAGAGCAAGGTAACTGTACGCTGATTCTTAATCACAGAACGCTCAGTACCCGCAAATCCACTCGTCAACCAATACTCTGTATCCGAACCATAACTATCGAAACGGCCTTCGCTAATCAGGTTCATGCCCTGAATCATGTCGTTGAACAATCCGGTGAACCGCATCATCCATGAGGTTTCAAACAAGAACACCAAGGCAAAGAAGATAATGGTGGAATAGAGCGGAGCCATAATGGGGCGCTTCACCTTCTCCAAGAAGAAATAAATTATCGGAATCGGAATAACGGCATTGTGGATGGCACAACCAGCAATGGCAAAACCCAGAGCGTATGCCCACTTGCCTTTATCACGCAGATAAATGGATAGCGCTATCCAAATCAAAGAACAGGCCAAGAACCAACGCATCAGGTTCTCGGTAATACTGTAGGTCAGCAAGAACATGCAGGGCAGCACATACATCGCACGCTCCTGATACGCCTTGCCCAGAATGGCGTAGGAATAAATCAGCACGCACGACATGAACAGCACCATCATCTGCCAGTCGCCGCCCAACCAGTATATCACCTTGTATATCTGCAAGAACAGCCACTCGTGCTTGTCGGCATAACCCAAAGCGTAGTCCAAGAAACCGCGGGCATACACGTTGTAGTCGAAGCCGCGGCCGAAGCGCAAACCCTCGTTCAGCATAACAAACACGATGCCGACCACTGACATGAAAGTCCATTTATAGTCGTGCTTGGCAAAACTCCGTCCAGCCAAATAGAGCATCAGGATGGACATCAGCATCAAGCCCGCATATACAAACGGTATATGTACAATACCACTCATATCTTTTTCTCTTTCGTTAAGTCAAAATAATAGATGGTTATTTAAAGTTGGAACAACTCGCTGTCTTTGCTCAAATCCACGTTCAAGGTCGTGGCATCCAAGGATGCCTCTTCTGGATGCTTCTCAAAATAATCCAGCAACATGGCCTCCCAATCCTTGTGATAGATGCGGAAGAAGCCATCCCTGATGCACTTGCACGGACTGCCCACAAACAGGTTGCCTATCGTCTGAACATCCCTGAAGTCCTTATTACATAAAGAACCGCTCGACAACATGGAATAGGCTGGTAAGTGGGAATTCTTCGCAATAGTGCAGTGGTTCGTCACCCATACATTGTTTCCCAAAGATACACTGCCGTAAGGATTCGCAATACTATGCTTATTGCTGTTGTATATCACATGAAAATCCGTGTCGTAAACTTGATTATGCCAACCAAAACGAACATTATCTCCAAAAACGACGGAATGGTAGCAATAGATGGCCGTTCCATGGTTCGCCCTGAACCCGTTGCCTATCTCCAGGCATCCGCCATGCATCAGCACCACAGAAGTTCCGGGGCAAAATTGGATTCTGCACCCCAACACAATCATCGCATTTTCGCTCATGCGAATGTAGGTATGGCAAGCCTTTGGACTGATTAAGGTGTATTTCGTTACGCCCAACATGATGGAGAAGCGGGTCAGCGCGCTTTCATCTCTGAATTTCAAGCCGCTTTTGCCATTCCAACGATGGACGCCATCCAAGGTCACGCGCTTTCCCACAAGAATGGGAAACTTAATGGCAACAGAAAAGGGCAATAACTTGAAGTTCCAATACAAAGTCTTCCACAAGGAAACCATTTGAAAGAACTTCTGGATTTTCTTTCCTGTCTTCATTTCGCTTTTATCTTTCCTATGTTCTTTTATTTCCTCTTCACCCACCGAAGCACGTTCAACGCTGCCTGGGTCCACGGGAACCAGGCCGAGTGGCGCTTCGCATAGCGGTAGGACGTCCACAGGCGCTTCACCACATTCAGCGCGCCAGAACTGTGCATCACGCTGCCCAGGGCAAACTCCACGGCCCGCCCTTTCACAAACTTCCGCATCTCGTCGCTCGCCGCCGATTCGCCAAAACGCAACTCGGCGTCGGCCAGGGCAGTGAACTGCGCAAGGGGCTTCTTGGCGTGGGTCAGGCCCACGGGCTTCCAGCGGTAGTTGTAGATGGCCTGAGGAACCACCTGCATCGACTGCGCCACGGCAAGGTAGTCGTTGGTGAAAATCTCGTCCTCGCTCACAAACAGCCCCTGCTGAAAGCGGATGTGGTGAGCCTCAATCACCTCGCGGCGGAACGCCTTGTCCCAAGTGAACCCATAGAAGTTGTGGTGGGCATCGTTGTGAATGAGGTACCGGACCACGGCCTCCATGTCCTCGCGCCGCGTCCAGACGCCATGGCCAAACTGGAACGTGGCGCGGCTCCCGTCCTCGTAGCAGTAGGTCATGGGGAAGAACGTCAGGTCCGCACGCTCGCAACTGCCCCACAGCACACTGAAGTAGTCGCGCGTCACCCAGTCGTCGGCATCCACGAAGATGATGTAATCGCCCGTGGCCTGCTCAATGCCCAAGTTGCGCGCCACGCTCACGCCCTCGTTCGCCTTGTGGGTCACGCGAACATTGGCGTAGCGGGAAGCATACTCGTCAAGGATGGCGGGCGACTGGTCGGTGCTGCCATCGTCAATGGCAATAACCTCCACGCCCTCGCGCTCGTCCTGCAGCAGGCTGTCCAAGCATTCCCGCAGATACTCCGCAGCGTTATAGACAGGGATGATGATGGAGAATTTCATTTCGCCTTAGCAACTTTTTCCCATTGCCCCGTTTCGAGGTTATAGCGCTTCAAGATGCGCGCCGGGTTGCCGCCCACCACGCAATAGTCCGGAACATCCTTCACCACCACAGCGCCAGCGGCAATCACGCAGTGCTTGCCAATCGTCACGCCGGACATCACCTGAGCGCCAAAGCCCAACCAGGTGTGAGCACCAATGGTGACCGAACCTTTTGTGGATATCGGCTGGCGCCAAATGGGAGTTTCTATATCTTCAAAGCAGTGGTCGCGGTCTGACACATGCACATGAGGGGCGAACAGTACGTCGTGCTCAATCACAATCTTGTTGTCACAACCAATCCTGTTCATTCTGCCAAAATGAACGTTGTCGCCAATGATTAGTTGCGGCGTCATTTCCATAGATTTGGTCATGCACAACTCTGTATCATCTGCCAAAACAACACCCTTGCCCATTTTTATCCATTCTGGATGGGTAATGCGAGTACGCGCTCCAAATCGCACGCCTTTCCAACCATAGCGCCAACCCAAGAACAGGCTGCGCAAACGGCCGCACACTTTGCTGAATATATGCTTATGTCTTTTCATTCTTGCTTATTGCGGAATTTGCTTCAGGAAATCCAACGACCGCTCACGAAGGGCAGCCAAGCGAGCATTCACCTGCGCATAGTCAATCGGAGGCAGCACGGCATAGTCGGCTGCGCTCGAAACCAAGCGGTCCTCCAAACCCAGCATGGAGAGCAGCGACTGGAAACGCGCCAAGCCGCGGCCACTGTTGCCATAGACCACAAACTGCTTCTCAAACAGGATGGAGAACACGCAGGCATGAAACGAGTCGGTCACCACATAACTGGCATCGTGGAAAGCACGCAACCAGTCTTCCACTGGCGGCTGAGGCTCATGGTGCGCCTCGCCAACCACCAGTTTGTTGGTCTCAAACACGCCCTTGCCCTCCTTCTCGGCCACAGCCTTAATGAGCATATCCTTCTCAGCGGAATGGTCGAGCACGTAGGTCATCACCTTGCCCGCATTCGCCGAAGCGGCCGAAGCATCAAACAACTGGCGGTAGTCGTCGGCCGTCAGCAGCATGGTGGGGTCGAGCACATGCACGGCGTCAACGCCGAAATATTCCTTGCACAGCCCAACGGCAGACGCCTCGCGAACGGACACGCCATCCATCTGGCGAGTCAACGCGCCGCACTCAGCCGTCTCCTGCGCCGTAAACTCCCACTCGTCAGTGCCAAACGACGCGGCGTAGGCATAGCGCTTCACGCCCCAGTCGCGGGCAAAGTAGAAGAAAGCATCCTTCAGACCGTTCTCGGAAATCTCGCGGAAATACTTCGCGCGCCACACCTGGTCGCTGCCCACCAACAAGCACTGGTAGTCAGTGGGCTGCACGTCGCGGATGTCGGAAATCACCTGGCGGTCAATGTGCGCCTCAATAAATCGGTTGGTGTACTGGCGAAAGAAACGCGCCTGACGGGCACGCTCCGCACGAGGCGTCACGCAGCACTTCGCACCCAGCACATATTTCCTCACCGCACGCCGCACCATGCCCAGCGGCACACGCCAACTCCAAGGCCGAGGCCAGTCCGTCCGGTCAATCAGCACCGCCTCATGCCCCATCCGCTTCAGCACCGTCTGCAAAGCGTACGCCTGCAATATCCCACCATAGTTGGTGTGCAACGCCAAAGAAACTACACCAATTTTCATTTCACTTCAAAATATTTCGGACAGATATGGCGTATTCCACAACGCTGGGGAAACCTACCCCTGCCATCGTCGCCACCAAATCTTGGTCGCTCAGTTGCGCCATCTGCTTAATTTGCTGAATAATCATGTTGCGGCATTCCACAAGCACGTGGTCATTCAAATTGAATGCCTCGATGGTATAATCTGCTTTCGCCTGTTGCTGGTCAGTCAGTCCGTCTCTGGCGCGCATCCGTCCGTTGCTCGTATAAGTCAGGTATTCGTGAGGGTCTTCTGCCACAGGGTTAATAAGCAACCCATTTTGCTCCTTCGTGCGAACGAACTTGTCCTTCGCTTTCGCGCCGTAATGCTCCGTCTGGTCATCTGCTATCAGATTGTTCCAGTCAAAAACATCTGCTTTGCTGCCAAACAAACTACGCTTGCGAAAATGGTCGGCATGAACACGGCCGCTCAAGGGTTTCTCTGTGTAGCCGCTCAGTCCTTCCTGCTCCTGCCACAGCGCATCATGCACCTCTGCCAGCAGTCCTTGCTGCTGATAGACAGCATTCCAATCGCCTCGCTTCTGCTGCGCCGCAAAGGCCTGAAATCCTTTGGGCGGCATGCATTTATTGATGTGACGCATGCTCGAGTTCTCTCAGTTTGCGCTCCTGCGCCACTTGAGCGAATAAGATATCACTCTTGGATAAGCGCGAAACAAGACGGTTGTATATTTCCTTATACTCTGCGGAGTCAAAGTCGCCATGGTCAATGAGTTGCCACAGCCTGTCGTAGTCCGCTTGCACTTGACGATTGCGAAGCGCCATGCCAAAATAGGCTGGCAAAACCTCCTCCACGCGCTTCCCGTAGGCCTGAGCATCGCTTTCGCGAATTTCGCCATTTTCCAGCAAGAACAGTTTGCCTGTCTCATTGTCAACGCTCGATGCCACGTAGGGCGAATGGGTGGTGACGAAGAACTGGCACTGAGGGAACACCTCGCACAACTTAATCAGCACATCGCTCTGCCACTGCGGATGCAGGTGCAGGTCTATCTCATCGATGAGCACTATGCCACCCTCCTGCAGCGGAGCGGAAGCATGGGGATGCGACATGGCCAACTTGCGCGCTATGTCGGCAACCAAGGTGATGTAGCACTTCTCACCATCGCTCAACTGGCGGAAATCAAAGGCGCGGCCGTCCTTCTCCATGACAAATGCACGCGGATTGCGACGCACGCGGAAATCGCCATAGCCGGGAAACACCGTGCGCAAGGCTTCGCGAACGGCCTGCAACTGCACATCAGGCTTAAACGTGCCATTATCGCCATGCTGGCGGTATGCCTCATTCTCCTCATCCTCTCGCTCACGAAACCAACCAAAGAACGAGCGGAAAGATGCATTGCCATCCAATGCGCATTCATACACATCCAGCGGTTCCATCTTATGGGTCTTGGAGATGCGCAAAGGCACTTCTGATACGGCGCGGTTCACACCATAGTAGGCCACAACAGGAAGGTCGCCACCCTGCTCCACCAACTGATTGGCGTATGACGTCAAGTCCGCCAAGATGGATTTGTTCGCCGGCTCGCGACGCGAGGTCTTGCGCTGCTTGTAGAGTTGCCACGCCACGCCCTCGTGCGTCTCCAACCGAAGGAAACTGTTGCCATCGCCCTGCCGAACATCGGTCTCAGCAATGGACTCGCCATTCCCCTTCGAATTGCGCACACGCGCCACATACCACGAAAGCAGAATGCGAACGGCGTCAAGCACAGAAGACTTGCCTGCACCATTATTGCCCACAAACACATTCATCTGGGGGGAACACGCCAAACGTGATTCCCTAATCCCGCGAAAACGCTCAATAGATATGTTTGCTATTCTCATGAGTAAAACAATCCCGCATAGTTGGTGTGCAACGCCAAAGAAACTACACCAATTTTCATGTCGTCTCGTCTTTTTGTTCTGTTTTGCTGCACTCCCATCCCTTTTCGGGGAGGGGCTGGGGGAGAGGCCTCACTATCGGCTGACTCCTATCTTCCCAATTATTATTTGTTAATTGTTAATTGCTGCCAGGTCCTGCAGCACGCGCTGGGTGAACTGGCGAGCGCCGCGCTGGTTCATGAAGAAACTGTTGAAGTACAGGTCCTTGTCTTGCAGCGCCTGGTCGTCGGAGTAGTCCAGCAGGCGCACGTCCCTGCCCACTTGCTGCAGGTATTCGTAGATGTATATCTGCTTGAAGCACTGGGTGTAGTACTGGTTCAGTTGTGCCGTCACGGGCGGAATGACATAGACGGGCGTATAGCCGCGCTCCGTGCAGAAGTCGATGAGGTCTTGCATGAGTTTGATGCGCACAGCACGGCCCTGCTGGTTGGTCTCAGTGAGCGAACCTTCCCAGTCGGCAATGCCAAACTGGCGCTTCCAACCATTGACGAACCGCAAGGCGTCGGCCGCCAGTTGAGCGTCGGTCATGGGGTTCTTCTCCACAAGATTGGGCACAGCCTTCGGACTATCTTTCCCCACGAGGGATTTGGCTAAGGCCTTCACAGCGCGCTTGCCCAAAAGCAGGGGGAATTTGCGAATGAGGTAGGCCTTGCGCTTGAAGCGCTTATCCAACAGCGTGGAGTCGAGCGTGCCAACATATTTCAAGGTATCAAGCAGGCCCGTGCGCTTGTTCAGGCTGGTGAAGGGCATGATGGTGATGAGCACATACCCCTGCTTGCGCAAGATGCTGTGGAAGTTCTTCAGCAGATTGAAGTCATCAACCAGCGTCTGGGGCTGCTGCGCCCAGTTCATGCCCTTCACGGGGAAGGGCATCGTTTTGGAAAACGAAGCGCTTCGTTTTTCAGAAGGAAGACCTTCGTTTTCGGAAGCGAAGGGCGCATAGTCGAACGCCCACTTGCCGCCGCTGCTACCCAAGTTCACCACATCGTAGTTGCGCTCGTCATGCACGCGGTACCACACATTGTCGGGATAGGTCTGGTGCTGTGGGTCAACAAACAGGGACTGGTACCAATGGGTGCGGCGCAAGCGCTTGTTCACCCAAAGGAACGCCAGCAGGCCAAGCGCCGCCAACACATTCAGCGCCAGGGGAAGCACCCACGACTTGGTCAGCGCGTAGAGCACGCCGCAAACCAATACATCGGCCGCCAAGAGCAGCAAAGCCAATTTCTCTTTCTTTCCGAACGTTCTTTTCATAGCTCAATAACCGGGGCAACTGGCCGACTCAAGGTGAAACTTATAGTCTTCGTCAAGGGAAGACACCTGACGCATCTCTTCGTCTGTCAACTGGAAGTCGAACAGGTCGATATTCTCCGCCAAGCGCTTCGGCTTAACGGACTTGAACACCGGAACAGTCTGGTTCTGAATGTGCCAGCGCAAAATCACCTGACCCACGCTCTTGCCATGGCGCTCCGCTATTTCCTTCAGCAGCGGATGGTTGCGCACGGGCTCAATCATGCGCACCAATGGGGAATAGGCCTGAATGGCAATGTCGTGCTGACGCAGGTAGGCCACCAATTCTTCGCAAGTGCGCATGGGGTGCAACTCAAACTGAGCGCAGTGGGGCATCACCTCCACGCCCGAGGCAAACAAATGCTCAAAGTGGCGGATGCGGTAGTTCGCCATGCCAATGGCGCGAACCTTGCCCGACCGATACACTTTCTCCATTTTGCGCCATGTCTCCACGTAGTAACCCGGATAGGGCCAATGCATCAGCCAAAGGTCAACATAGTCAGTCTGCAGATTCTTCAACGAGAGGTCTATCTGCTCCTCAATGTTGCCCTGCGCTTGCTGGCCGTTGCCGATTTTGGTCGTGATGAACACGTCCTCGCGCGACATGCCCATCTCAGCCAACGCCTCCTTGATGACACGACCCACAACATGCTCGTTGCCGTAATCGCGCGCCGTGTCGAAAGCACGGTAACCCAACTTCAGCCCCTCTATCACCAGGGGCTTCATCGTGGCATAGTCCATCCAGTTCGTGGACTCCACTATCACCGGCATCTGCACGCCGTTGGAAAGGGTGATGGTGTTCATATTAATAGGAGAACAAGGAACGGTTGTAAACGAATGCCCTGTTTTTGCAGTATTCAATCACTTCTTCGGTGCGGTCGCCAAATATCGGACCTGTGCACATTTGCTCAACGAAAATGCCGGGCTGCGAACTGTTCAGTTCAATAATCACCGGTCCTTGCTCCTCGTCGATGCACACGTCCCAGCCAATGAACTTGCACAAAGGATAGGTGTCTTGGTGCGCCTGCAGAATCTCTGCAACCAACTGGGGCATAAAGTCAAACTTCTTGCCCTTCAGCACAACGCCATTGAACGTATCAAGTTTTTCCAGAGAAAGAGTATAACCAACATCGGCCAGGCTGCCATCCATGTCCACGCCTACGCCAATGCCGCCAGCGGCAAGGTTGTCAACCAGCGACCCTTTCGGTCCCACGCGCAGAATGATGGAATGGCAAGTCGCCTTGCCGTTCAAGTAAAGGGTCTCAATCCTAAAGGTGTTCAGCGAACTGTCGTTGAACTGGGCCATCACAGCATGCTGCTTAATGCAACGCTGAACAACGAACTTCTTGTAGCCCATCTGCTCCACCTCTTCAATGAGTTGGGCATGTTCGCCGCCATTAAACTTCTTCACGCCATGGCCGCCATAACCATCAGCACTCGGCTTCACAATGAGCAATCCCTCCTGATGGCAACGCGCATTGGCCTCTGCCTTGGAGATTTGGTGCATGTCATTGTCGTAGCAATCACCATTGATATAGCGCACCACGCAGTAGGGATAGTTCAAACCGCCCTTGCAGATATTGCCCAGAAGGCCTTTGTCTTCAAAGAATTTCGTGTAGTGATAGTCGTTCAAGGCGTGGGCCACCAAAGGCAAGTAGAGTTCATGCGAGAGGAATCGCTCGTCAAATCCGCGCACATGCTTATACACCTCATACTCCTTAAACGAAATATTCGGCGTAATTGCACCCCAAAGCGCCTTCACCCTACCCTGCTCTGCTTCATCAAGCGCACTATGAAACGCCTCCGGAACATGCTTCAAGTCCAAAAACTCCTCATGAGCACGCTCCTGAGCAATCTTGCGCTGAACTATGCTATTCCTTAATGTGTTTATTATAGTTTTCTTAATGCTCATTACTCTTCTGTTTTCTTCCTGAGTTCATGAATTATTCTATCTCGGTGAGACTCACATTCTATAAGGTCTCTTGCATTCAAATAGTATCGCTGTGAGACACCGGTTGAACTCTGCTTGCTGCCTAAGAATGTACGAATTTTTGCCTTGAGTATCTTAGTTCGGCGAATGCCCCGCGCAACTCCCCCAAAATACGGGTTCCCATCATAAAAATCTTGCAAAGATTTCTCATAGCGAACAGGGTCGCCCAAGACGCTGTTTAGTTCCGCAATATTATCAAAAAACTCTTTGTTACCTGGAGTAAAATGCACTGCGACATTCTCATCTCCTTGCACATAAGGCAATAGTTCAAACCTTACGCTCTCTTTTTGAAGTTCTAAGATAACTGCGAAACCGCGATTCCAAGCAATATTACGCCTTCCTGGCCAGTCAAAGCAGAAATTGCCTAAACCATAAAATATCGGTTTGTTGTTATAGCGTTCATAGGAACAATAACAATGTTGGTGGCAATTAATTACTGCATCTGCACCTATATCAATAAACCAGCGATACCATTGTCGCATCCGCTTGCTCGGTTGGGGGCAATGCTCATGTCCGCCATGAGCGATGATTATTATATAATCTGCGTGACTACGAGCATCCTGAATCTGGTAATATTGCGCGATTGGGTCTATAGGATTACTTCCGGCTTTGCTTTCGGTCGCTATAGAGTACTCATGCTCGCAAACATTAATAATTGCAATCGTTTGCTCACCTATGGTTTTGTACAACACTCGAGAAGCCTCTTCGATGGTTCTGCCACCACCAACAAAATCAAGTCCTGCAGATTGGGCAGATTCTATGCTCCTCTTTACTCCAGCATCTCCATAATCACGAAAATGGTTATTTGCGAAACAAGCCACATCGAATCCACCCCATTTGAGTGCCTCAAACGCTTTTTTATCGCAACCCAAATTCGGACCTGCTTTTTTTATTGGGGCATCACCCTTCTCTATTGTCGTAGACTCAAAATTCACAATTGACAAGTCAACGTGCGAATTGACTTCCTTAACCTCTGAGAAGAACAATTCAAAAGAGCCCTCATCAATTAAGCGAGCAACTCTATCGTATGGGCAAAAATCACCTGCAACAAAGACTTTCATATCAGAACCTAAAATCTGAAACAACTAAGTTATTTCCTAAAAGGTAACTTCGTCCTTATGATGTTTCTAATTCTCACCTTCATTTCGCGTGATAATGCGAACTTATATGCCATTGGAACTAACGTCACCCAATAGACTACACATACTAATATTAAGCGGACAAAAGGATAAAGAACCTTTATCTGACTAATGCCGTATGCACATAACGTTGGAATCAAAATTATCAGTAAGGACTTTAAGATTACATTTACATACATCTCCTTATAGGACAATTCCGCAATATTCTTCTTGAGCACCCATATATTAACAATGTTAATAAGCCAAGAACCCAAAATAAGAATAATGAATGCCATCTCTGGTCCCATTCCAAGTTTTAGTAGGATGTATATTAAAGGAAGTTCTATAAAGACCTTACTTCCACCATAAATATTAAGACGTTTAACATCTCCAGTAGCATGGATTCCTATAATCATACATCTATTAATGGGAACAATCAGGTACTCTGTTAACACTAATTTTAAGAATATTGATGCGTATGCAGGCGGGTTAACCAACCATAATTTCAATATATAATCGCTCTCTAAAATAATGGGGATGGCCAAGCATGAGAACAAGAACATGCCCAAACGACAAGAACCATACATCAAGTTCAGCATCCTCTTGATTTCAGATGCTGCGTAATGCTTAATTATAACAGGGCGAACTGATTGGAGGAAGTTGTTTACGAAATGGATTGTGGCAGACTCTACTTGATAGGCGACTGCGCGTGCAGCATTAACTGCTGGTCCAAAGAACAAGTTCAGTATCAAGTTCACGCCCTGTGCACGGGCGATTCCGCCAAAGTTACCTATCAAGTCCCATCCCGAATAACTCAACAACTCTTTATACATCTTCTTGTCGGTCGCCTTATGGATTCGGCACTTCGCACCGAACGACTTAACGCAGTACCAGCGGTAGAAGACAGAAAGCGAAAGGGTCACCAAGAACAGCAGGACGGCATAGAGTTTCAACTTGTCGAGCGGACTGATGGTCAGCAGATAGGCCACCATCAGTTTCGCAAAGGCCTCGTAAAGGCCTACGTAAGCGTAAATCTTCATCCGCTCATGCGAAATGAGGCTGGCGTTGTAGGGAACCTGGGTGAAGGAGACGAAGATGGTCAGCACAGAGATGTGGAACACCCACAAGGCCGCGTTCAGGCGGTCGGGCGGAATGACCATCTTATTATAGACGTACCACAGGCCGATGGTCTCGGCCAGCAGCACAATGAAGAATGCGATACCCAGATGCACGAAGAAGGCCGTGCTGAACACCTTGTTGTAGTCGTACTTGTCGGGGTTGCCCAGGGAGAAGGTCAAGTAGCGCGACGTGGCCGCTCCAGCGCAGTTGTTCAGGAAGGAGAGCATGGCCACCACACCGCCTACCACATTGTAGATGCCATAATCCACAACGCCCAAGGCCTGCAGCACCACGCGGCTCGTGTAAAGCGAAACCGCCATGACAAGCAGCATCCGCACGTAGAGGAATCCCGTATTCTTGGCTATGCGTTTGTTTTCTCCCATATCACGGACGGAATATTACGTTTTCTGCAACCACCTGGGCGGGATTGCCCTGCACCATGGTGTGGGCCGCCACGTTGCTCGACACAACGGTGTTGGCACCAATAATCGCGCCATCGCCAATGGTGACGCCCTTCGTAATGCTGTTGTTGGAGCATATCCACACGCCATCACCTATCTTCACCGGCGCGGAGTTCTTGTAGCCTTTCACAATGACTGTATGCCCGCCGTTGTTGTCGCGAATCCAAACATCGCGCCCAATGCGGGTGTCATGCCCAATCTCTATCTGGTCAGCACAAACCAATTGGAACCCCATGTTGGCATTCACTTGCTTCATCACCAGTTTCGCGTGCTTGAACACTTGGATGTCGCAGTTGCAATAGATGTTCACTTTGCCACCGGTTTCCCAGACTGCGCCGGGGTCGAGCAGTACGCGCGTCTCCACCTTGCTCGCCGGATTGCGCTTGAAACCAATCTGCAAAGGACCACCCAAGACTATTTGCGAACCTTTGCCCAGATGGATGGCGCAATGGGAGCGAACGCGGATGGTCTTGCCCTCGGCCACGCTGCCCTTGACATGCGAATTGAAGAAGTTCCAATAGATGTCGCGCGCCAACTGGCAGGGATGCTTCAGGTCGGGATAGAAGAAGCGCAGGATATTTTTCAGTTTGCCCTTCCATGTCAACTGGCCCTCACGATAGGGGAACAGTTCTGCCGCCACCTCGTGGAACGGCTTCTCATCCAACTGCTTGAAGAAGGTTTCGCGGTCAACGGGACTGGTCAACTTGCCGCCCATAATCGGCATGCGGTTGCCCACCAGCACGTCGGCCAGCGTGTATTCCTTATACTCCAACTTCGGAGTGATTTTCTCGAAGAATGCCGCACCCTTGGGCGTATTCACCATAATCATGGAGGTGCCTAAGTCTTTGTCCATCTCAGGGTCAACCTTGTTGAGCGCCCAGAAGTCGCCAAGGGTGATGTCGCTCAGACGGGGAATGCCCTTGAACTTGCACTCGTAGCAGCACGGACGCTCAAAGACATTGTTATGGTAGCCGCGGCGGTAGTCGTCTTCATGGCCTTCGCCATAGTAAACCTGCCCGTTGTCGAAGGTGATTTTGCGCGCAAGGCTGTGCCAGCCATGGTCTTTGTTCTTGTCCTTGATGGCAATAATCTTGCCGCCAAAGCGCCCTTCCAAGTCTTCCAAGTATTTGCGGAACACTTTGGGGGAGTTGGTCGCGCGGCACAGGAAATCTACGATAATCAGGTTGTCGTAGTCTTTGCGCAGGTATTGGCGCAGGCCGGCCATCTGGCACGGCGAACCGCACGCCAAGACTTTCTCGCCAGCGTCCAGCAGTTGCTTGATGCGCTTATAAAGTCCTTCCGCATTGCTTTCCACATACTTGGAACTGCGCAAGCGCTTCAGGTCTTTCTTATCGTTGGAGATGAAGTTGACAACGTTGAAGTCCTCGGTATAGATGGCACCGCTCACATAGCCCTTTTCCTTATACATGGCCTGCGCCAGCATGGAAAAGATGCCGCCCGAGGTGCTGTCGAAACGAATCACGACGTCTTTGTTATAACCGCCATAGACCTTGGGCTCGCCCTTGGCGTTGCCCTTCAGTTCGTCAATGTGAATCATCGGACACACCTTCTCGCACAAATGGCAATCGATGCAGCGGTCCATGTTGACTTCGGGATACCAGAAGCCTTCGTTGTCGGTCTTAAACGTGATGGCGTCCTTTGGGCAAATGTCGCCACAAGCATTGCAGCCACAGCAATCTCGCTTGTCCTCTATCTGAATCATTTTAATTCGCCTCGCAGTATTTTACCGTTCTGTGTCTTCGGAATCGCATCTATCCAAGCATACTCCACAGGCAACTTGTACGGCTCCAACTTGCCAAGCATCTGCTTGTGCAGGGACTCAAAGGTCAGGTCGGCGTCGGGTGACTTCACAATAAATGCTTTCACCACCTCGCCAAGCACACCATCCTTGTCCGCCACGCCGATGCAAGCGCAATCTTCCACGCCTGGCAACTTCATGAGTTGCTCTTCCACCTCAATGGGACTGACTTTCTTTCCGCCAACATTGATGAGTTCTTTCTTGCGGCTAATCAGGTGGATATAGCCCTCTGGCGTCTTGTAACCCCAGTCGCCTGTGCGGAAATAGTCGCCATAGAACGATTCGTCATTCGGAATGCCCAAGTAGCCCAGGGTGACATGCTCGCCCTTAACGGCAATCTCGCCCTCCGCGCCAGCAGCCACTTCCTTGCCAGTCTCGTCAAAGACGGCAATTTCGGTAAAGGGACTGGCCTTGCCCACGGAGTCCAGTGCCGAAGCATCGGCATGAAATTCCATGAACGCCGAACGAGAGGCTTCCGTCAGGCCATAGTGCATGCACACACGGGTATTGGACAGCAAATCTGCCAAATTCCGCTTCTCTTCAGCAGAGAAATAAGCGCTTCCCATCTCAATGTACTTCAGTTGGCCTGCATAATCGCCCAGTTTGTTTCCACTGAGTTTCTGCAGGTAGCGCCAACCGGCCGGAACCATGGAAAAACCCGACACATTTTCTTCTTCCATGATGCGGAAGAGTTTCTTCACATTGGTGAAACCGCCCAAAAGGATGAGGGTCTGCCCATTGCTCAAGCAGCAACGCACGCGTCCCAGTCCGAATGAATGGCTAATCGGAAGCGCCAATTCTTCCACATCCTCAGGGGCATTCCCGATGAATGCATTGATATTGCGCGCAGCAGCCGCCTCATTGGCAAACGTGAGCGGAACGCCCTTGGGACGCCCCGTCGTACCTGTGGTGAACAAAATATCGGCAACGGCATCCAGCTCTGGGAAACTTACGTCCTGATAACTCTTCTCTAAGTCCTCGAAAAGGTCCAATGGAATCTGCAGCAACGGCAAGTCGGTCTCGCCAAAACCAATCAGAGCACACGCATGCGCCTGCTCAACGATATACCGCAAACGGTCGGGGTTGGTGGCAGGGTCTATTGGCATGGCCGTCAAACCTGCCAGATGAATGCCAAAATAAGCATACAGGAACTCTATCTGCTTGCCAGCGGCAATCACCACGCGCTCGCCAGGACTCAGCACCGACAATATCTTGTCGCGCGCAGCGAGGGTACGGTCGCACAGTTCCTGATAAGTGGCGCTTTTCTTGCCACTCTTCACAGCAATCTTATCGCCATGCAATGACGCTTGCTGCCATATCTGCTCTTCAATGCTCTTAAGCATGCAAACTTTCAATAAGGTCCACGATGTCTGACACATCTTCCAGGTCCATAATCATGTCCTGGGTGATTTTCACTTGGAAGGCCTCTTCCAGATTGGCAATAATCTGAACATGGTGGAGGGAATCCCACTCAATGGGCTCGCCAATCTCCGTGTCCGTGGAAATTTCGTCCACTGGCACTTCCAAAGTGTCTGCTATGATTTTGATTACTTTCTCTTCCATTCTTTTATTTCTTCTTTTTTATTGCTTCAATTCTGTTTATTTCTCCAGTTGCCATTTCTTCTTTCTTTGCATGCCCCCCTTCATTCGCCCGTTTCTTCTTCTCCTTTCTTCCCTCCCCTTTCGCGTTTCTCGCGCTCCTCGCGGGTTTCGATGACGCGGATGAAGGCGCGGGGGATGTGGCTGGTGCAGACGGCGGTGAGGCCTTCGATGATGACGGCCACGCACTTCTGCTTGATGGGGCGCGAGTAGTAGCCGCGGACGCCGCGGAAGATGCCGTCGGTGATTTCCACGTAGTCGCCCTTCGTGAGTTTGTCCATCTTGCTGATGTCAACAAACTCGCTGTATTTGTTGGTGCAGACGGCGATGAAGTCGTCCATCACCTTGTCGGGGATGGTGGCGGGGCGCTTCTCGGCCGACGCGCGCTCCATGCGCCAGTACAGGGGCAGGTCGGTGCCTTCCTGCGCTTGTTTCTCGGCCTTCAGGGTCTGGTAGTCGGCCCTGACAAAGAGGAGGTTATAGACAACGGGCTCGCGCAGGGTTTTCACTTTGCCGTTGCGGCGCCGCACCACTTCGTGCATGGGGATGAAGCATTGCAGGCCTTTGTCTTCCAGGTGCTGCTTCAGTTTCTGCTCACGCTTGAAGTCGCTGCGGATGGCGAACCACTGTTGTTTCTTGGGGTCTATTTCCATGGTTTCTGCGGGCGCAGAGACCTATGTCGGGTGGGGCATGCACGCCTTAGGGATACCAGCAAAGGCAGCCCTTCACTGGCAGCAAGAATGTTTGCTTTGGCGCTATGTTTGGTTGTTGCCCCATAGGTCTCGGAATAACGAGATTTTGCTGGATGCAAGCGGGTTGGCGAGGGGTGGAATGGTCGCCGTCGGGGGTGGATTTTGGGTTGTTTCTTCGCCTGGAATGGGCGCGCTGCAGTGGGCGCCCCGCACAAATTCCAGTGTGCAAAGGTACGGTTTTTTTTGTAATTTTTTCTTATATTTCCTGAAAAATCTACCGCATTGCGGCGCATTTTGTGCCTTTCACACAATTTTCAGGGTGTTTCGTTTACAAATGTGGCGTGTCCGAAACATTTTCCGCGGTTGCCACGGCCGCCGCAGTCAGGCTCATTTGGGCCGCACCTGCCCATTGCCGCGGACAATCCACTTGTAGGTGGTCATGGCTTCGAGGGCCATGGGACCGCGCGCATGGAGTTTCTGGGTGGAGATGCCGATTTCTGCGCCGAGGCCGAACTGAGCGCCGTCGGTGAAGGAGGTGGGGGCGTTGTGATAGACGCAGGCGGCGTCCACGCGCTGCAGGAACTGGTCGGCGGTCTGCTGGTTTTGGGTGATGATGCTCTCGCTGTGGCCGCTGCCGAAGGCCTGGATGTGGGCCAGCGCCTCGCCCAGGCTGCCCACGGTCTTCACGGCCATGGCATAGTCCTGAAACTCAGTGCCGAAGGTGTCGTCGCCAGCCGCGTGGAGCAGGCCGGCGGGGTAATGGCCTTGCAGGGCGGCGAGGGCGTCGGGGTCGGCATAGACGCGCACGCGCTCCGCCTGCATGGGCTGGAGCAGCGCGGGCAGGTCGGACAGGCGGCTGCGGTGGATGATGAGGCAGTCGAGGGCGTTGCACACGCTCACGCGGCGGGTCTTGGCATTGTGGACGATGCGCGCGCCCATCGCCAGGTCGCCGTCTTGGTCGAAGTAGGCATGGCAGACGCCGGCGCCGGTCTCAATGACTGGCACGCTGGCCTCGGTCCTTACGAAGTCGATGAGGCGTTTGCTGCCGCGGGGAATCACCACGTCCACCAGCCCGTTGGCGTGGAGCAGTTCGGCCGTAGCCTCGTGGGTGGCGGGCAGCAGGGTGAGGGTGGCGGTGTCGATGCCGTGCTGCAGCAGCACGCCGTGGATGACGCTGGCAATGGCGCGGTTGCTCTCGTCGGCGTCCTTGCCGCCCTTCAGCACGCACGCGCTGCCGGCCTTCAGGGTCAGGGAAAAGACGTCGAACGTGACGTTGGGGCGGGCCTCATAGACCACGCCAATGACGCCAAACGGCACGCTCACGCGACTGAGGTCCAGCCCGTTAGGCAGCACGCTGTGGCTGAGCACACGCCGCAGGGGCGATGGCAGCGTGGCCACGTGCCGCTGGTCGGAAGCAATGCCGGCCAGGCGCTCGCGGGTCAGTTTCAGGCGGTCGTACATGGGGTTGCCCGGGGCCATCCGCTCCAAGTCGCGCGCGTTGGCCGCCAGGATTTCGCCCGCATGCCCCTCCGCCGCGGCCGCCACATCCTCCAGCACCCGGTTAATCTCCTCATCACTCAGCATCCCCACCCCGCGGCTGGCCTCCTTCGCCCCCCGCAACAAATCCATTACATTCATATCCTTCTTCTCCTTATATATATTATATGCGAAGCCTCTCCCCCGACCCCTCCCCAAAGAGGGAGGGGAGACTGACCTGATGGCATAGGGGACTGCTCGGAGAGCAAAGGTTCCTCCTATACTCCTGACTCCCAATTGTTAATTGTTAATTGTTAATTGTTAATTGTTAATTGTTAATTGTTATTTCCCTCGCCACCGCACCTCCACTATCGGCTTTAACTTCTAGCGAGCTTGCGAGCGATAACTTCTTT
>Ga0065709_1005925_pt1 | contig 41511 bp, 41 predicted proteins | sample Hoacrofraction14_2_FD_59096 | JGI IMG/M metagenome (GOLD analysis project Ga0065709, IMG submission 59096) | Hoatzin crop microbial communities from Cojedes, Venezuela, sample from fiber fraction 14 v1 | ecosystem: Host-associated > Birds > Digestive system > Esophagus > Crop | place: Venezuela...
CGGAACGAAGTCTTGAGGCGTGTGAATGAGCTTCTCGAATCAGGCACGATAACAAAAGAGCAGGCTGAAATCCTTGCGGAGAAGCTGAAGGCATAGCTATGCCCGGACACCACGTGTCCTACAGCTTAAAATTGGCACATTAAATACGGAAGACCGCTAAGCGAGCGGGGCACAGTCGTCAGGCCGAAGCAGCGCACGCACGCTCCTGCCCTTCTTCTGCCTCACCGCTTCAAGAAGCCCCGCCTTGCTTATCCCCGTAACCTCGCACTGCCGCGGATCATCCGCCGCAAGCTCCCCTGCGAGCGCAAGCAGCTCCGGCCTCGCCTCGTCAAGCCCTGCCTTCAAAAGGTCGATGACTATGATTCCCCCGAGGTTCCTAAGGCGTATCTGCCTGAAAGCCTCCTTTAAGGCGATGACGTTCGCGTCATGGCACAGCTGCTTTGCTGGGATGGACGCGCTCATCTTGCCGGAATTTATATCGATGCACGTACAGGCGGCGGCTTCGTCGATAAGAAGGTAGCCCCCGCCTTTAATAAATACGCGCCTTCCTGAGAGCCGAACGACATCCTGCCCAAGGCCAAAGCGCTGCGCGACCGTGAGCGAACTTCCGCTCTCTTCGTGCAGCTCGGCATCGGGAAATCTTACTGAAAGTTCCTTCGCCGCCGCGGGAAGCCCGCAGAAAATCCTGTCGGGAACTATTTTTATGCTATCCGCAATCGTCTCCCAAGGCTCATATCCTTCCTCAATGCTTCCAAGCCTTGCAGAAGCGCACCTTAAAAGAAGCTCATCCATCCTCTCCGAAAGCTCAGCCGCCTCCGCGGCGATCTCCTCGGCAAGAGCCTCGGCCGCCTCGGTCCTCACGATCGTCTTGTATTTAAGGCCGACGCGCCCCTTAAGCTCCGCTTTGATCCTTGCTGCCTCCTGCGCCTCGATAGAATGGGACACGAGCAGCGCAGGCGACTCGTTCGTGACGACCGCGAGCCGCCCCGAAAGCCTCACGGTCTGAGAAGCCTCAGTCTTCTTCTGACCTTCCTCAGGCCGCACGACCTGCAGCGCCGCGCGTCCGCCCCTTACAAGCTCGGGATGCCACTTTGCGACGAACACTCGCTTATTCTTCCCGACGGACAGGATGGCTCCGCCGCCTGCGGCATTTTCTATAAAAGCACCCGCAAGTATGCTCCCGACGGCATATTCCTCATTCGGATCCTGCAGCTCAAGCGCAAAAATTCGGCCGTCCTCATAATAAGCGGCGGCCGTAAATTCCTTTTGTTCTATTTGAAGCCTTGCGGCTACCAGGTCAATCATCTTACCTTCTCGCAAGCTCTTCCGTCACGTCCTCCCAGGTGATGCCCTTTTCTGCCATGAGCACCATGAGATGGTACAGGTAATCGGAAATCTCGTACTTCGTCTCCTCGGGGTCGGGGTTCTTCGCCGCGATCAGGATCTCGGCGCACTCCTCGCCGACCTTCTTCAGGATCTTGTCGATTCCCTTGTTGAAGAGATAATTGGTATATGACCCATCCTTCGGGTTCTCCTTGCGGTCCATTATGACGCCGTAGACTTCCTCCAGCACTTCATACGGCTTCTTCCTCGCGGCGGCCTCCGACTCATCGAGCTTGGTGTAGAAGCAGGTGCGGTTTCCCGTGTGGCAGGCCGGCCCCACGGGCACGACGCGGGCAAGCAGGGTGTCCTTGTCGCAGTCGATCGAAAGCGAGCGCACGAACTGGTAGTTGCCGCTCGTCTCGCCCTTCTTCCAGAGCTCCCTGCGGCTTCGGGAATAATACGTCATGACGCCCGTCTGAAGCGTCTTGTTGAAGCTCTCCTCGTTCATGTACGCAAGCATCAAGACCTCGTCGGTCTCGTCGTCCTGCACCACGGTCGGGACGAGCCCCGCCTGATCCTTCTTCATTTCGGAAAATGAAACGCCGCTCGCGAACGCGTTCATATCAAGGCCCGCGGCAGCCATGGCCGCCCTCGCGCCTTCGACGCCTTCAGCGCCGAGCCTCACGGCTGCCGCGGACGCCGCTTCATTTGCAAGGAAGCCCGCCCCCTCTTCAATGCCCATCGCGGGCGAGGCGGCCGCTGCGCGGATTCCGGCGCCTTCGGCCGCCTTGGCCGCTGCCGCCGCGCTCACGGGATCGGCGCCGTCCAAGACCAGCACCGAGGCAAAAGAGGCGATTTCTTCAATCACTTCCGCGGCCCCGCAGCCTTCAAATTCCTCAGCCGCTCCTTCAGGGTTTGCGCCCCCAAGAATCGCCTTCAGGTCTTCACCGCGCAGCACGGCTGCGATGCGGTCTCTTCCGAAGCGTTCCGAACCGTCCTTTAAGACGGCCGTGTCGCGAAGCGCGTCGCCCGCCGCGAAGGCGCAGCCGGCATAGAGGACCTTCTTGATGTCCTCCTGCTTTTTCATGTGTACAGAGGCGCATACCTTAAGCGCCTTGCCGCGGCAGAGCTCTAACAAAGCGGCGATGTACTTATCGTGCGCGGCGTCCCCGCTGCCCTCCTCGCGGACATAAAGCCCGCCGAGGCCGGCCGCGGCTTCCTCCACGGCATACCTGAAATATCCGCCCTCTATCTTCTCTCCGCTCTCCGCGCCGCGAAGCGCCTCGCCGTCGAATACCAGTGCCTTTATGATGCGTTTTTGCATATCACGCCCCCCTTAAATCCGCCAAAGCCTTCAGCTCCGTCGTCACAGGCTTCCCTTGGTCGAGAGCACGCCGCTCACCGCGGGGTCTATCCTCACCGCCTCGCGCATGGCGCGCGCGAAGGCCTTGAACGCCGCCTCGGCTATGTGGTGGCAGTTCTCTCCTCGGAACTCGACGAAATGAAGGTTCATCGCGGCATTCTGCGAAAGAGCCTTGAAGAACTCGTCGAACATCTCGGTCTCGAATTCCCCGATCTTCTCCCTTGAAAATGAAATGTCGCTCTCGTAGGCCGCCCGCCCGCACAGATCGACGGCGCTCATCACAAGCGACTCGTCCATGGGAACCGTGGCCGAGCCGTAGCGGCAGATGCCTTCCTTGCCGCCGACGGCCTCATTTATCGCCTGCCCGAGCACGATGCCCGTATCCTCGACGGTGTGGTGGGTGTCGACATAGAGGTCGCCCTTCACCTTGACCGTAAGGTCGAAAAAGCCGTGCCGCGCAAAGGCAGTCAGCATATGGTCGAAGAAGCCGATGCCCGTGTCTATGTCGTACTTCCCGCTCCCGTCAAGGTCCAATACGACGGTTATTTCCGTCTCTTTGGTCGCTCTCCTAATCTCGGCCCTGCGCATAAGTCAGCCCTCCGCTCTTCGAACCTAAACTGCCTCAGTCCTCTAACCTTGCCTCTCCCGCGATCGGCGCTATCTTTATGGCCGCCGCTTCGCCGCCAAACCGCCTCAGTCCTCGAACCTTACCTTTATCGAGTTGGCGTGCGCCGTAAGCCCCTCGGCCTCGGCGAAGCGCCTTATGTCCTTCTGAAGCCCCGAAAGGGCGCTGCGCCCCGCGTAAATGACGCTCGACTTCTTGACGAAGTCATCCACCGAAAGCGGCGAGAAGAATGCCGCCGTGCCGTTGGTCGGAAGTACGTGGTTGGGTCCTGCCATGTAGTCGCCGAGCGGCTCGCTCGAGTATTCTCCTATGAACATCGCCCCCGCGTTGTGCACCTTCGTCATGAGGAGGAACGGATCCTTCGTCACGATTTCAAGGTGCTCCGGCGCGATCTCGTCGACCGCCTTGACGGCGTCCTCCATGGTATCGGCCACGAAGATCCTGCCGAAGGAGGCGAGCGACTTTTCGATGATCTCCCTGCGCGAAAGCTGCGGGAGGTAACCGTCGACTTCCTTTGACACCGCCTCCGCGAGCTCCCTGGAAGTAGTCACGAGCAGCCCGCAGGCGAGTTCGTCGTGCTCCGTCTGCGACAGGAGGTCCGCCGCGACGTAATGCGCGTTCGCCGTCTCGTCGGCGAGTATCGTGACCTCCGAAGGACCCGCGACGGAATCTATAGAGACGTTGCCGTACACGGCCTTTTTGGCCAGGGCCACGAAAATATTCCCGGGCCCCGTGATCTTGTCGACCTTCGGGATCAGCTCGGTTCCGTATGCCATCGCGGCAACCGCCTGCGCGCCGCCCACTTTGTATATCGTCTTGACGCCCGCTTCCTTCGCGGCGACGACCGTTGTGGCGGCAGCGCGCCCGTCTTTGCCGGGCGGCGTGCACATGACGATGTCGGGCACCCCCGCTACCTGGGCGGGGATTACGTTCATGAGCACCGAAGAGGGATAGGCGGCCTTTCCGCCCGGGACGTATACTCCCACGCGGGCAAGCGGCGTAACCCTCTGACCGAGCACCATGTCGTCCTCGGTCATGAACCAGCTGTTCCTCTTTTCCTTTTCGTGGAAGCTGCGGATCCTCGCTATCGAGCGCCTTATGACGGCGAGCAGCTCCACGTCGACTTCCCCGTAGGCGGCCTTTACCTCTTCTTCGCCGACCAACAAGCTTGAAGCGTCGAGCCTTACGCCGTCGAACTTCTCCGTGTACTCGAAGAGGGCGGCGTCGCCGCGCTCCCGCACCTCCGAAAGGATTTCATTTACCGCTTTCTCCTGTGCCGGATAGCTGGCCGGGGAACGCTTCAGGAGGACTTTCTGCATATTGCCGAAGCTCTCCGCCGTAAGACGAATAATCTCCATCATTTTCCTCACTTCCCTGCCGCGAGCGCTTCTTCGAGAGTCCCGATAAGCTTGGTCACGGCTTCCTGCTGCATCTTCATGCTGACGCGGTTTACGACGACGCGCGCGGACAACGGGCAGACCTCTTCGAGCACGGAAAGGCCGTTCTCCCTCAGGGTGCTTCCCGTCTCGACTATGTCGACGATGACGTCCGCGAGCCCGACTATCGGCGCGAGCTCGATAGAGCCCGAGAGCTTTATGATCTCGACGTTGCGCCTGCGCTTTTCCATAAAATATTCGCGCGCTATGCGCGGGTACTTCGTCGCGACGCGAAGCGTCTCGCCGCTTCCTAGCTTTTCAGCCGCGGACGCGGGGCCGCACACGCACATGCGGCATTTGCCGAAGCCGAGGTCCAGGACCTCGTATATCTTCTTGTTCTCCTCGAGTATGGTGTCGCGCCCGACTATCCCGACGTCCGCCGCCCCGTAGTACACGTAGGTCGGGACGTCCGGTCCCTTGGCGAGGAAGAACCGCATGCTCTTGTCGGCGCTCTCGAAAATAAGCTTGCGCGTCTTCGGGTCGTCGGCCCCGGCAGTATCGATCCCGCCGGCCGCGAAGAGTTCGAGCGTCTTTCCCGCGAGGCGTCCCTTGGTCAGGGCGACCGTAAGCGGCCTTTTTGCATTGTCCATATCCATACCTCTCGCTCTTCTTTAGTCAAGTATCCTGTCGACGAACACGCCCACGCCGACGGCCGGCCGCGACTTCCCGAAATATCCCATGAGGTCGTCGTAGCGCCCGCCCCTTGCGAGCGGCTCTCCCGCGCCGTAGGTGAGCGCGGAAAATACTATTCCCGTGTAGTAGTTGTATTTCGAAAGCAGCGCGAGGTCGAAGCCGACGTAGCTCTCAAGGCCCTTGTCGACAAGGATCTTCCTTATCTCCTCAAGCCGCGTGACCGCCGCCTCCTGCCTCTCGTTCATGGCGAGCTCCCTCGCCTTTTCGAGGACGCCGCCGCCCCTCCCGAAGAGCATCGGGAGCTTAAGGAGCGCGGTCTCGATGGATTCGCCCGCGGGATGCATTTTCAGAAAATCGCGCAGCTCGAAGGTGTTCTTGCCGGAGACCAGGGCGCGTATCCTCTCGGTCTCTTCCGCGCCGAAGGGGCTCGTCTCCATGAGGCCCTTGAAGTAGTCGACCTGGCCGATGGATATCTGGAACTCTTCTATCCCCGCCGCCAGAAGGAGCTCGCAGGTGAGCGCGAGCATCTTCGCGTCCTCCTCGGGAGAACCGTCGCCGAAGCACTCCGCCCCCATCTGCGTGCTCTCCTTGTAGATTCCCTCGTACTCGGCGGAATTGACGAAGGTGCTGCCGCTGTAGGAGTAAATCGCTGGAAATGCCTCCTCCGGCGTGTACATCGCGGCCGCCCGCGCCACCGAGGGAGTAAAGTCGGGCCGCAGCACCAAAGTGTTGCCGTCCCTGTCGAAGAACTTGTAGAGCGCGCTCGACGGAGTCGTCCCGATGCCGCTCGAAAATACGTCGAAGAACTCGACGGTCGGCGTCTCGATCGGAGTGCAGCCGTACTTCCCGAACACTTCGGAGAGCCGCTCCATGAGCTCAAGCTTCTTCGTCATCGAAGCCCCGACGCGGTCCCTGAAGCCGTCGGGCGTGTGGAGCACGCGGTTAATCTTCGTCATCTTCTTCCTCTCTTTCCTGAAGATCCGCCGAGATTCCCTCGAGGATCGGGATGAGGCTGTCCTTTTCGCGCAGGAAGTAGCCGGGGCTGAGCTCCTCGAAGCGGAAGCTCTTCCGCCCTCCCTGCCGCATCCGCTCTATGAAGCGCATCATCTCGCGGAAGGTCATGTAGTAGTAAATCTGCACCGGCGAAAAATAGATCAGCAGGAAGGCCACGCCCCCCTGCGCCTCGAAGTCCCGCATGAACTCCACCTGGTGCTCATGGACGTTCGCGAGCGGGAAGGTCAGCTCGGCGCACTCCTTCGCGTCGAAGCAGACCGGTACTCCCTGCACCGCTCCGACGTAGTCGACCGTCGAGCGGTGGTCGAAGTAGGCCAGCGTGATGCGCCTCGTCTCCTTGTCGAAGTCGACCGGCGTAATCGGGGTCGGGATCTTCTGTATCAGCGCCATCCTGTGTGCGCGGTACCTGTCGATCGTGTAGTTGATCTGCTCTTCGAGGAAGGAGCCGCGCAGCCCGCGGCTGTTCCACGTCCCCATCAGCCGATTCCCCCGAACTTGGTGAAGGGCCAGTACCTTAAGAAGGCCTTGCCGACGATCTTGTCCCTCGCCACGAACTTATTCTGCCAGAACCGCGAATCCTTGCTGTAGTTCCTGTTGTCGCCGAGCATGAAGTAGCTGTCCTCGGGGACGACGTAGGGGCCGTAGTCGCCGAGCGGCTCTTCCGCCACGAAAGAGTCGTCGAGCGCGGCGTTCGAGCCGTTGATGTACACCTTGCCGTCCTTTATCTGCACCGTCTCGCCCGGCAGCCCGATGATCCTCTTTATGAAAAGAGTGCTCTCGTCGTCCGGATACTTGAATATTACGATGTCGTACCTCTGCGGGTCCTTGTTGATGTAAGCGAGCCTGTAGCCGAATATCCTGTCCCCCGCCGAAATCGTCGGCTCCATCGAGGACGAGGGGATAACGGCATTGATCACGATGAAGGTGTCGAGGAGGATGATTCCCGCCGTCACGGCCGCGATCATCACGACATACGAAAAGAGCTCGCCCAAAAACGACCTGCCCTTCTTCGATTTTATCTCCTTCTGCTCTTTCTCAACGTATTCCTGATATTTCAACTTTATCAAGCACTCCTTTTTTGTCCTCGGGCAGCGCGGCCTCAAAAACCCTCCCCGAAAGCCTGCCGAACTCGTCCAAGCCTTCCGGAAACGCCACGCTCTCCGCGTGCAGAAAATGATATTCCAATTCGCAGCCCGAAAGCCTTCTCTTGCCGCCGTACTTAACGTCGCCCGCGACCGGATGCCCGAGAAAGCTAAGCGACGCCCTTATCTGGTGCGGCCGGCCGGTGACGAGCTCCGCAGAAAGGAGTGTGCAGCCCCTCCCGCGGCCTATCGGCCTAAAGTCCGTGACGATCCTTGAGGCGCCTTCAAAAGGCTCTCCCCTCACCTCGGCCTTGTTGCTTTCCCTGTCCTTCTTAAGGTAAGCCGTGCACCTTAGGCTTTCGGCGAAATCCCCCTCGCAGAGCGCGAGGTATTCTTTCTTAAGCTTCCTGGCAGCGATCATTTTCGAAAGAAAGCTCTTGCCCTTAACGGTGACGCCGCAAAGGACCAACCCTGAGGTGTTGCGGTCCAGCCTGTGGACCGGCGCCGCCCCGTAAAATTCGCCGACGGGCCGTCCCGTCTTCTCCGCGGCCGCTTGGCAAATGATATCCGAAAGCGCCGCTTCGCCTCTTTTGTCCCCCTGCGTCAAAAGCCCCGCCGGCTTCGACACGAAGAGGAAGTCCTCGTCGAAGTATACTACATCTATGCCTTTTGCCGCTTCGCGGAGCTTTCCAGGCAGCTTGTCCGCCTCCGGCTTCCCGCCGCCTTTGAACTTCGCGAGCACCTCGTCCGAGACGAAGACCCTGACCTCGTCGCCGGCTTTAAGCAGCTCGGAGCCGTCGGCCCGGCGGCCGTTCAGCGTTATATTCTTCTTCCGGAGCATCTTCCGAAAGAAGCTGTCCGGAGCCTCCCTGTAGGCCTTTTGGAGGAACTTAAGGAGCTTCTGCCCCTCTGTCCTCCCGTCTATCCCGTGCAGCTCCATTACAGCGAAAGCCTCGTCAAAAGGTGCCAGATCATCTGCTCCTTGTCGTAGTCGGGATAGCGCTGGTCCGGCTTGAAGGCGGCGTTCCCCTCGCGCAGCGAAGAGGCGTGCGCGTTCATCGAATCCATCCTCTCAAGGAAGGCCGGCAGCTCGCGCAGGAACTGCACCGTCGCCGATATCCCGTTGGCGCGCATCGTTTTTTCGATGTATTCCTTGGTAAATGCAAGGTTGTCGGTCTTTTCCGTGACGAGGCCGACGACGGTGCCGCCGCATATCGCGAAGGCGTCGACCATGGTCGAGCCCTTCTCGTTCGTCACGTACAGCTCGTAGGCCATCATGAGGCTTCCCTCGTGCGCCTTAAGCTTTTCGGCGGTTTCATCGTCGACCGACTTGTGCAAGAACACTGGAATAGTCGTCGTCAGCTGCATGGCGAAGGGGATCGTGAGCACCAGGCCGATTACGGTCAGGAGGTTCTTTTCGCCCTTGAATATCAAGAGCCCCGCCACGATCACTGCCAGCGGAACGAGCAGCAAAATGAAGGAGAGTATGCACCTCCTTCTCCTCTCGCTCGAAAAATATCCTATTTCGCCCTTGCCTTTGCCCTTCATTTCTTCCTTTCGCCCGCATAGCGGGTATCACAATGCGGCTGAAAATAGATTGTACCATAAATGCCGCCCGAAAGCGACAGCTCAAAGCATGCGCCAGCCGCTTTCGATGCGGTTTTTCAAAATCCCGCCGTTTTGGAGCGCGAAGCCGAGGGGATGCCCCGCCGCGCTCACCAGCACGGTCCTTTGGTCTATTTCCTTCGGCAGGAAAGAAGGAAGCTCCCCGGCGCTTATCTCGGACTTCTCGAACTCTATGCTTTCGCCCCTCAGGTACCGCGCTATCCGCTCGTCGCCGGCGGCGAGCTTCAGGCGCTGCGGCCACTCTTCCGCGCCGAGCGCGTGGGCAAGCGCCTGCGAGGGCGCGATCCTGCCCTTCTTCTCTTCGCCTATGCAAAGGCCGGTCATGAGGCACCGAAAACCCTTTAAGCGTGCGTCCTCCGGCGGCACGAGGTGCAGCAGGCCTCCCGCTTCCTTTAGCGTCATGCCTTTAAAGCCCTCAGCCGGATTCGCCGCCGCGTCCGTTCTTCCGGCGGATGCGGCCGCGCCTTCAGCGCCCGAGCCTTCTTTCGACCGTTTGACAAAAAGCGAAAGGAACTGCCCTTCGCCTCCGATCGCGGGGTAAATCCTTCCCGAAAGCGAGGCATTTTCCGAAAAGCCTTTCGAAAAATGATCGCCGAAAGCGAGCTTTACGGGCTTAAGCTCCGGAAATTCCTCAAGCAGCCACTCGGCGTTCTCCTCGTTTTCTTCGGCTGAGAAGGTGCAGGTCGAAAAGAGCAGGAAGCCGCCCTCTTTCACCATTGCGGCGGCATTCTTCAGAATTTCCCGCTGAAGCGGGACGTAGCAGGCAGGTCCTTCTTCCTCCCAGCGCGCCGCCATGGATGGCTTTCGCCTGAACATCCCCTCTCCCGAGCAGGGGAGGTCGGCGAGGACCGCGTCGAAGAAGCCTGAAAGGCGCGCCGCGAGGCGCTCGGGGCTTTCGACGCTGACCGCCGCGCGGACGGCTCCGCGCCGCTGCAGGTTCCTCTTCAAGGCGGCCGCCCGCCCTGCCGAGACGTCGTTCGAGAGCAAAAAGCCCGTCCCGCCGAGCTTTGAAAGGAGCTGCGCGCTCTTTCCGCCGGGAGCCGCGCAGAGGTCGAGGACCCTGCCGCCCCGCCCGATCGGAAGGCAGGCCGCAGGAGCCTGCGCGCTGGGTTCTTGGATGTAATAGGCGCCGGCATAGTGCAGGAAGCTCTTCGCCGCGGCATCTGCATTTTCAAGATAATAGCCGTAAGGGTTCCAGGGGACGGGCAAAAGCGGCCGTCCCGCGTTCGCCTCTTTGGCGACGAGCTCCATGTCCGCGCCCGGCCGCACGCTTATCCCAGAATACGGCAATTCAAAAAGACTATCCCTGAACGCGGGATAGTCCCCTTTGAAAAGCCGCTGCATCGAGAGCTCGAAAGCCTCGGGAAGCTTTAGTCCTTCCAACTTCAGTCTCCGTTAATGTACTTCGGCATCGTGCTGTCGACCGACTGCACGCGGTAGCTCTCCGTCATGATGTCGAGGTGCTTGGCGAAGAGGATGAGCGCCTGGATGTCGTTCTTGCTGTAGATCTCGTAGAACTCGTCCTGGATCTTCTTCACCTCGCGCTTGCTCGTGACGGAATACATGTTCTCGATCGCACGAAGGATCTCGCGGACGATCTGGACGTGCATGCTGTGGTTTAACTGAGCGTCGATTATCTCGTCGCGCACCGACGACATCTCCTCGTCGAGCTCGGCGAGCACGTCCGAGACGCGCTGGAGCTTCTCGGTGATGTGCGCGGGCATCTCGCCCCTGTACTTGTACTGCAGCGAGTGCTCGGTCGCGGCCCAGAAATTCATGCTCATCGTGCGGATCTGGATTTCCGCCTTTATCGCCTGCGGCCCCTTCACCGTCTGGACCACATAGGAAATGATAAGGTGGAGGCTCCTGTACCCGCTCTTCTTCTGGTTGCCGAGATAGTCCTTCTTCTTGAGTATCGTCATGTCGGTGCGCTTTTCGACCAGCGCCATGACCTTGTCTATGTCGTCGACGAACCGGCAGATCAGCCTGATCCCCGCGATGTCCTCCACCACTGCCTCTATCGACTCCGTGGTGACGTCCCTCACTGATCCCGTCTTCTTCTGCATCTTGTCGAGGATGCTCTTTATCGACTTTACGCGGCCGTTGACCGATTCGATCGGCGTGTACTTCCCCATGACCGTGCTGGCGTGCTTGAGCGAGCGGAACTTCATAAGAAGTTCCGCGACCGCTTGTTCATAGGGGAGCAGGAAAGCGCTCCAGGAATTTATTTCCATAAATGAATCACCTCAGCGATTCCAGCACCTTCAGGAGGTAGTCATAGGTCCTGGCGGCGGAGCTTATCGAAAGCTTCTCCGAGGGAGTGTGGATGTCGGCTATGTCGGGACCGATCGATACGGCGTCTAAGCCTTCGATGTTCTCGAAGAAGAAGCCGCACTCAAGGCCGCCGTGAACCGTCTCGACCGTCGGCTCTTTTCCGAACATGGTGACGTAGACGGCCGACATCTTGTCGGCGAGCGCGGAGTCGTTCTTCCTCTCCCAGGCGGAATACGGCTCCTTTAAGTAGGTCTTGCCGCCGAGGGCCTCCCCGAGCGCCTTTATCTGCATGGCGGCCGTGTCGCGCGAGGAATTGACCGCGCTTCTGGTAAGGCAGGACACGCCGAACACTTCCTTCGACACGCGCACCTTTCCGACGTTCGAGGAGCTCAGCGGCGCGCCTTCGCCGTCGACTGCAAGAAGGCCGTTCGGCACGAGGTTGATGAACTTCACCACCGCGTCCGCCGTGTCGGCGTCCCAGGCGTCGTCGGTCTTCCTGAGCGCGCCGATCTTGACGGCCACGCTCAAAGAATCCTCGATTCCCGCGTACTCCTTCTTGAGCATGGCCTCGAACTCGGCTCCGAAATCCTCGAGCTTAGCGGCGTCCTCGGGCTCGATGACGATCTTCGCCGAGGCGCTGGTCGGTATGGCGTTCGTGACGCTGCCTCCCGTGAGGTCCACGAGCGAATAGAATACGTCCTCTTCCCTCTCTAGGGTCATGAGGAAGCGGGCTATGAGCTTTAAGGCGTTCGCCCTGCCGAGGTGGATCGCTCCGCCCGAATGGCCGCCCGTAAGGCCGTCGATCTTGACGAGGGCCGTCGTGCCCTTGACGGTCATGCGCTTTACGGGGAAGATCGTGTCCACCCTTATCCCGCCGGCGCAGCCGACCGTGAGGACGCCTTCGTCCTCGGAGTCGAGGTTGATGAGCGTCTTGCCCTCGATTACCGAGTAGTCGAGGTTCATTGCGCCCGTCATGCCCGTCTCTTCATCCGTCGTGAAGATGCACTCGAGCCTGGGGTGCTTTAACGTGTCGTCCGCGAGAATCGCGAGGATGTACGCGACCCCGATACCGTCGTCGGCTCCGAGGGTCGTCCCCTCGGCGAAAAGTCCGTCGCCTTCGACGCGGAGCTTGAGGCCTTCATTTTCAAAGTCGTGCGTTACGCCTTCTGCGGCCGCGCAGACCATATCGGTGTGGGCCTGGAGGATGACCGGGGCGGCCTTTTCATAGCCCGCGGAGGCCTCTTTCCTCATGATTACGTTGCCGTACTCGTCGCCTTCCGCGTCGAGGTTGTGCTCCTCGGCGAAAGCGGCGAGGTATTCAGTTACCTGGTCGGTATTGCCCGAGCCCCTCGGAATCGCCGAGAGCTCTTCGAAATACCTAAAGACGTCCTCCGGCTTAAGATTTTCCGTGACAGACATGGTCAATCTCCTTTCTTTTCTTCGGTTATAAATAAAAGGGGACACCCGATACGAGCATCCCCCTTACAGACATGGTTACTATCTGATTTGCGGAACCGGCCTTCTGCCGTCGCAGCGGTTTACTGGTCAAACCTCGTCGTCGGAATCAGTGTATACGTCGTCATCGTCGTAGTCGTCGTAGAGGCCTTCCTCGTCGTCCTCGGCATAGGAAGCGGTCCCCGAAGACTGCGGGGAGAGCTCGGCGCGGTTCTGCTGAACCGTCGAATAGGAGGACTTGAGGGATGAGATGAACGCCCCGTACTTATCGGAGGCATCCGAGATGGCCGAGCCCATGATCTCCTCGAGGTTGGAGAGCATGTCGTCCGTGTAGGTGATAGCGGAAAGGCGGATGTTGTTCGCGTCCTGCGTGGCGCTGTCGATGATGCTCTGCGCCTGCTGGTTCGACTTGTTGATGGTGTCGTTGGCCTGCGCGTAAGCCTGCTGCATGACCTCGTGCTGGCTTACGAGTTCCTTCGCGCGCGCCTCGGCGTTCGCGATGATCCCGTCCGCCTTCGCCTGTGCGTCGGCAAGGATAGCGTCCTTGTTGGAAATGATCTTCTGATAACGCTTGATCTCATCCGGNGTCTTAAGGCGGAGCTCGCGGAGCANCTCTTCAAGTTCTTCCTTGTTCACCACGATCTTCGTGGTGGAAAGGGGCTGGAACTTACAATTGTCCACATACTCCTCGATCTCCTCTATGATCTGCTCAATCCTGCTGGCCATCGCTCTTTCCTCTCTACAGTTGCTTATTCTTTAAGTCCGCCGAAGCCAGGCGGCTGCGNCGCACAAGTGACCCTGCCTTTACCTTCCGAGCTTCTCGACGAGATGCCTCTCGACCGAGGGCGGCACGAACTTCGAGATGTCCCCGCCGAACGCCGCGACCTCCCTGACCGTAGTCGAGCTGAGGTATGCGTACTCCAGGCTCGTCGTCAGGAACATCGTGTCGACGTCCTGCGCCATGACGCGGTTCGTCTGGGCCATCTGCAGCTCGTACTCGAAATCCGTTATGGCCCGGAGGCCTCTGATCATCACCCTTGCGCCGCAATCCCTCGCAAAATCGACTGAAAGTCCGTCAAAATGCGCAATGCGGACGTTAGGNATATCGGCAGTCACTTCCTGAAGTATAGTAACACGTTCCTCCATGGAAAACAACGTGGTTTTTGCCGAATTGCGGAGCACGCCGACCGTCACTTCGTCGAAAAGTTCGGCCGCCCTGCGTATGATGTCGAGGTGTCCGTAGGTTACGGGATCGAAAGTCCCTGGATATACTGCTCTCATTATTTCCCCCATGCTTGTCTTGCTCCTTGGGCGCTTTTCCGTCAGANCCCGGGCCTGTCCGCGTCAAGCTCAAGGAAGATGTGGCGGCTCATGCCATACGTCCTCTCCTTGACCATCCGGTAGCCCATTTCACCCAGATACGAAAAGTCCGTCCGCGGAGAAGCCTCGACGACGACTATCCCGTCCTCTGCGAGGTAATTCCCCCGGGAAATCACCTCCAAAGTCCCGCGCTCCAGGCCCTTGTCGAAGGGCGGGTCCATGAAAATGATATCGTAGGGGGCTTTCCCGTGCATCCGTAGCAGCACCGAGTCCGCGTCCCCCGCGATGACTTCCGCCCTGTCGTCGAGCTTGGTGAACTTCAGGTTCTCGATTATAAGCTCGCGCGTCCGCCGGTTATTTTCAACGAAATCCGCGTGTGACGCGCCGCGGCTTAGGGCTTCGATCCCTATCGCGCCGCTCCCTGCGTAAAGGTCTAAGAAGCGGCAGCCGGGCACGCGCGGCATGAGGATGTTGAAGAGCGTCTCCTTCGTGCGGTCCGTGGTCGGGCGCACGTCCATGCCCTTGACCGTCTTTATGGGCATCGAGCGGGCCGTGCCCGCTATTACCCTCAAAACGCCCCTCCGTCGGAAATCCCGATCCTCCAGTCGAGGTCGCCCCTGTCGAGGCCGAGGATCAGCATCTCGGCGGTCGCGATGTTCGTTGCGACCGGGATGGTGTTCCTGTCGCACTCCTCGACTATGGTGCGGATGTCGGGCTCCGAAGGGCTCGCTATGTCGGGCGAGTAGAACACGATGACGAGGTCGACCGCGTTGCGCTCGATCATCTCGGTGAACTGCTTGTCGCCTCCGAGGGTTCCCGGAAGGAACTTGTGGACCGCGAGCCCCGTCGCGGCCTCTACCCTGCGCCCCGTGGTTCCCGTCGCGTAGATGTCGTGCCTTCCAAGGATGACCTTGTAGGCGATGCAGAAATCCTCTATGAGGGTCTTCTTGCTGTTGTGTGCGATAATGCCGATTTTCATTTCGTCTCCGCCTGCCCCTGCCGCATTTTAATGCGGATTAGTATATGCGCCCGCACCCGATATAATGTGTTGCAAAGCGGTGCCGCGTACGATATCTGCTTTATTATAGCATATCCAACAAAGCAGACAACTTTTTTGTTCTCTAAAATGTGCAAAATTCCTACTTTGAGGCGTTTGCCCCTACAGTTCGGGCAGCGGCAAAGGGCCTAAAAGCGCCCGAGGGCGCTCCGCCTGATCCGGGCGGCGATCCAGTCCGGACGCAGCCGCCATCACGCCTTTGCCTTTCACGCGAAAAGCCTCAAAACGCCACGGGTCCGTCCGCCTGGGTTAGGCGCCGCTCAAGTTCGGCCTCGGCAGCTCCGCGCCTGCGCCGCTATGGGCGCTGGGGCTCAAAGCACCAGCGACCTCTCCGCCTGGCTTAAGTACCGCTCAAGCTCGGCCTCGACTTTCATCCTGTCGTCCGCGCCGAGCCGCTTCGCCTCCTCCGCCGCGGCCGCTGCCTCCGCGAAGACGTCCGAATCCCTCGCCGGGTCGGCGAGCTCGAAGAAGGCCTCCCCGCTCTGCCTTATCCCGATCAGGTCTCCGGGGCCGCGCCGCTTGAAGTCCTCTTTGGCGATCTCGAAGCCGTCGTTCGAGCGGCGGAGCACCTCGAGGCGCTCCATCGTCTCCTTCCCGCCGTCGCCCGCCATGAAAATGCAGTACGACTGCTCTTCCCCGCGGCCTATGCGCCCCCTGAGCTGATGGAGCGAGGCCAGGCCGAACCGCTCGGCGCTTTCTATAAGCATCACGGTGGCGTTCGGCACGTCGACGCCGACCTCCACGACGGTCGTGGACACGAGCACGGAAGTCTCCCCCGCCGCGAAAGCCCGCATGGCTTCGTTCTTTTCGTCGGGCTTCATGCGCCCGTGGAGTACGCCTACGGCGGCGCCCGGCAGCTCTTTCCTCAAAGCGGATGCCGCGGTCATTACGTCCATCGCCGGAATGCCTTCATTTTCCTCGATCATCGGGCAGATGACGTATGCCTGCCTGCCTTTTGCGACTTCACCGCCTATGAACTTCACGGCGTTCGGCCGCCAGCCCTCGCCGACGAGCGCGTTCTTTATGGGCTTCCTCCCCTTCGGCAGCTCGTCGAGCACCGAGACCTGCGTGTCGCCGAAGCAGGCGATGCAGTACGTCCTCGGGATGGGGGTCGCTGTCATCACGAGCATGTGCGGCACGGGATTCCGCTCTGAGAGCTTCTTTCTCTGCGCGACGCCGAAGCGGTGCTGCTCGTCGGCCACGACGAGGGCGAGGCTCTTGTACTCGACCGCGTCCTCAAGCAGCGCGTGCGTCCCGATCACCGCGTTCGCCTCGCCGCTCTTGATCGCGGCAAGCGCCGCGGCGCGCTCCTTTCCTTTCACCGACCCGCTCAAAAACACCGGCCGCACGGAGCCAAAAGTCCCGTCCTGCGCGAGGGCTTTCATTTTCAGAAAATGCTGATGCGCGAGGACTTCCGTGGGCGCCAGGAGGACCGCCTGCAGGCCGTTTTCGGCCGCCATCTGCATGGCGAGGAAGGCGACAAGGGTCTTGCCCGAGCCGACGTCTCCCTGAAGAAGCCGCATCATGGGGCGGTCCTTTTGAAGGTCATTTTCAATCTCGTGCCAGGCGCGCAGCTGGGCCTTCGTCGGGGAAAACGGAAGCTTTTCGATCGTCTCCTCGGATTCCCAGGAAGGCGTAAGCGCGTAGGACGAGCCGCCGCCCTCTTTAAGGCGCCGCAGCGCCGTGACGAAGAGGAAGGCCTCGTCGAACACGATCCTGCGCCTCGCCTGTTCGAGCATTTCGGCGTTCTCCGGGAAATGCATCCCGTACACCGCCTCGCTTCGCTCAAGCAGGTTTCTCTTCGCCCTTATGGAGTCGGGCAGGTAGTCGTCGGGCGCGTATAGCTGCGCAAAAGCCGCGCGCACGGCCTTTGCGACCGTGTTGTTGGAGAGGCCTTTTGTAAGCGGGTAGCGCGGGACGAGGGTCTTTTCTTTCTCGGCGTACTGCTCAGGCGTGAATATCTGCGGGTGCTCAAGCGCGGTCCGCCCTTTCTTGACGGACACCTTGCCGCGGAGCACGTACTCGCGCCCCTTATAGAGCAGGCTCCTGACGTATGGCGCGTTGTACCAGACCGCAAGAAGCGAGGCGCCGCCCTCCCGCAGCACCGTCAGCGCGATCTTTTTATTTCCGTAGTTCTTTACCGCCACCGGATCCGTCAGGACGCAGCGCACCGCCTGCATCCCGCCGGAGAGCGCCGCCTTTACGCCCACGGGCGGGGCGTAGGTTTCATAGTGCAGCGGATAGTAATGAAAAAGATCCGAAGCCTCGGCGACGCCCGCCTTGTTGAGGAGCGCCGCAGTCTTCGGACCGATGCCTTTTAATTCAGTGAGTTCCATAAGCTTCCCAAAGCTCTTACTCGACGGAAATTATGCAGTAGAACACGGGCTGGCCGCCGTTAGTCGCCTCGACGTCGCAGTCCGGGTACTTGTCCGCGATCTCGTCCGCGAGCGCCTCGGCGTCCTCGTCGGAATAGTCGGCCCCGTTGTAAATGCTGATGACGGAGGATTCGTCGTCGACCATCTGCTCAAGCATTTTCGGGATGACCTCTTCGACGCTCTTTCCGACGGCGAGGAGTCCCTTGTCGCCGATGCCCATTATGTCGCCTTCGCAGATCTTGACGCCGTCGATGGAGGTGTCCCTGACGGCGTAGGTGACCTCGCCGCTCTTGACGTTGGCGATCTCGGAGGCCATGACCGAGGCGTTCTCGTCCGCGCTTCGCTCAGGGGCGAAGCTGATGACCGCGCAGATGCCCTGCGGCACCGAGGAGGTCGGTATTACGTGGACGCTGCAGTCCTCCGTGAGGTCGCGCGCCTGGTTGGCGGTGAGTATCACGTTCTTGTTGTTCGGGAGCACGAATACGTCCTTGGCGTGCGCGCGCTTTATCGCGTCGAGCACGTCCTGAGTGCTCGGGTTCATAGTCTGCCCGCCCTGGATTACTTCGTCCACGCCGAGCTGCTTAAAGAGCGCGGTGAGCCCGTCTCCGACCGTCACGGCGACGAAGGCGACTTCCTTCCTCTCCTTCTCGGCAGCGGGCACGTTGAGGCTCTTCCTGAGCTTTTCTTCTTCCTTCTTTGCGGCGGCGACTTCGCTTGAATTGAAAAGCCGCTCTTGGTGCTCCTCGCGCATGTTGTCGACCTTCATGCGGGTGAGCTGGCCGTACTCAAGGCCCTTCTCGAAGGCGCGGCCGGGATGGTTCGTGTGGACGTGGACCTTTACCATGTCGTCGCCGGCCACGAACACCAGGCTGTCGCCGAGCGAGAGGAGGTAGGACTTCATCTCTTCTTCATCTTCCTCGGAGAATTCCTTCTCGAGCTTAACGATGAACTCCGTGCAGTAGCCGAAGGTTATCTCGTCGGTGCTTATCGGCGCCTCGGTGCGCTTTATCTCGACCTTGGGGGCGGTGAAGTCCTCCTGCGGCTCAAGGCCGTAGAAGGCATCGACCGCGCCGTGGATCACGGTCATAAGCCCGGCTCCGCCCGAGTCGACGACGCCCGCCTCTTTGAGGACGGGGAGGAGCTCCGGGGTGGTCGCGAGCGCGAGGTCTCCTTCGTGGAGCACGAGGTCGAAGAATTCTTCCATCGTCTTGACGGTTCCGTCCGCCTCGGCGGCCTTGACCGCCATCATGCGGGCGACCGTGAGGATCGTGCCTTCTTTCGGCTTCATTACCGCCTTGTACGCGGTCTCGACGGCCTTCTGCATGGCTTCCGTGAGCACGCGGACGTCAAGGCTGTTGTGCTCGCGCACGACCTTGGTGAAGCCGCGGAGGAGCTGCGAGAGTATGACGCCCGAGTTGCCCCTCGCCCCGCGCAGCGAGCCCGAGGATATCGCCTTGCCGAGGGCGTCCATGTTGGCATTCTCAAGGCGTTCGACCTCGTCCGCCGCCGACTTTATCGTCAGCGTCATGTTCGTTCCAGTGTCGCCGTCGGGAACGGGGAAGACGTTGAGGTCGTTGATCCATTCCTTCTTGATCTCAAGGTTCTTTGCGCCGCACAGGAACATACGCCGAAGCATGTCGGCTTTTATGCTGGTTGTACCCAATTTTACAGTCCTCCGATGCCTTGCACCTCCGGGCGGGAAATGCCCGTTATCAAAAACAATCAGTCGATGACGCGGATACCCTCCACGAGGATATCGATATGCTCTACTTCTATGCCCGTGAACTGCTCAAGCTTGTACTTAAGCCCCTCGGTGAGGTTGTCGGCGATCGCGGGGATGCTCGTGCCGTAGGAAACTATGCAGTGGAGCGCGAGCGAGATCTTATTGTCCTCAATCGTGACGTTTATCCCCCGCTTGAGATTGTCCTTGCGGAGCAGCTGGACGATATCGTCCTTTACGCTGTAGGACGCCATGCCGATTATTCCAAAGGAACTCACGGCGACAGAGCCCGCATACATCGCGATAACATCCGGGGTTATGACTATTTTTCCATATTCTGACGAAACATAACCGTTCATGAATCCCTCCTTGCGCACAAAACGCATCGGTATTATACGTTTTTTATTCAAGGATGTAAAGCTTGCAACTTGCACTTGCATCACGTCCTGCTATCTGCTAAAATCGGTCACGTTGCAGATTCTTGAGGGATTAAATATCCGTGGCGAGGAGGTGAAAACCATGGCTGTCTGCTCAGTATGCGGAAAGGGCGCCCACTTCGGAATAAAGGTGAGCCATTCTCATAGAAGGTCCAATCATATGTGGAAGTCCAACATCAAGAAGGTCAAAATCCTTAAGAACGGTGCTCCGCAGCGCGCTTACGTATGCACGCACTGCCTGCGCGCCGGCAAGGTCGAGCGCGCCCTGTAATCTTTGATCAGGGTTCGGTAAATAAAGGGCCGATGCGCATGCATCGGTCTTTTATTTTGCGCGAAGGCAGGCGCTCGGCGCCGCTTAGGGATCTAATGCCCGCCCGTGCGGGCACGGTCGGCATCAATCCCCTTTCCCGCAAAAAGCGGACGGCGCGCTGCTTTGCGCCGTCCGCTTTTTATATGCTGTTCCGCTCTTCCCGCGCAATGGCGGACTGCTTGCCTTAAAGCCAAGCGCTTCGGCAGCTTATCCGCGGCTTCATCTTCGCCGGCGACGAATACCCTCTGCAGCGCCCGCCGGCGGCTTCGCCTCTATTACTCTTCTGTCGTCTCTGCGTCGGCGTCCACGGTTTCCTTGCCGCCCTTCTTGCCAGTGAACTTGTTCATGAAGTCGGGGACCATGTCGAGGATCTTCGACAGGCCGTCCTGGCTCTTCATGCTGACGAGCTTGGTCGTGCCGTTGCTGATGACGAGCACCGAAGTAGGCGTCATCTTTCCGCCGATTCCGCCGGCGGCGCCGCCGTTCTTCGAAGCCTCCGAGCCCGCGCCCGCCCCTATGCCGAAGGAAACGTCCATCAGGGGAACGATGACCGTGTCGGTGTCGACCTTTATCGGCTCGCCGACTACCGTCCTTGACGAAACGAGGCCGCTCATGCCCTTAAAGAGCGCATCTACCGTCGATTCAAACCTTCTCTCTGCCATCAGGATCTTTCCTCCTTCTTGTGCCTTAAGAACTTTATTACATAGAACGTGCTGGGATGCAGCAAAGCCCCGAGGAGCTTTACGAGGACATACCCCAGGAACACCCTCCCCTTGCCGGCGGCTTTGCCGTCGAGGCATTCGCCGTCGAACACCGGGCAAAGCGACACCGAGTCGCCGAACTTCGGATACAGGACCGCGGTCCCCGCGGCTATGTACCCCGTGGCCGCGGGATCGGCCATCCCGTAGCGCACATCGGCCTTCAGCTTCTTCGGGAGAATATGGCCGATTATTTTCTTGACCGCCCGAAGCCACCTTGAAACCGCCTGCTTCGTGCGGCTGTCCGTCAGGAACGAGGCCCATCTGTCGGCTTCAACAAGCAGCCTGAAGAACTTGAGCATCAGCCTGTTCAGCTTCAGCACCATTCTATAGGGGAACAATACCACCTTCATGATGAGGCTGTCGATATTCCCAAGGGCTTTTTCGGCGATTCTGCCTGCGGCTCCGAATACCTTTTCCAATATCCGAAGGAGCTTGCCGTCCTCAGAGGCATCGGACAAAGCCTCATCCCGCCCCGATGCGCCGCCGCCCTCGGCTCCGGCCTTTTCCGCCCGGCCTTTGAGAAGCTTTTTCTTTCCTCCGGCCTTTTTCTCCCCGTCTTCGGGAAGATTCTGCTTTTTTCCGTCCTTTTCCGCCCCGTCTGCGGGAACCTCCTGCTTTCCTTCAGTCTTTTCCTTCAGGGTGCCTGGGCTTACAGACGATTCATTCTTAACAGAGGCTTTTGCCGGCCTATCCGGACTTTTCGTCCCTGGATCCGCCGACGAAACCGCAGCTTCATCCGGCTTCTTCGCCTCTCCCGACGGATTCTTTGCCGCTTCAGTCGGTTTTGCAGCCTCATCAGCCGGCTGCTTTGCGTCTCCGGCCGCCTCCTTGGCCTTTTCCTCAGCGTTCCAGGCAGCCGCGGCTTCGGCTTCCGCTTCGGCCGCCCCCTTGGCCTTTTCCTCGGCGTTCCCGGCAGCCGCGGCTTCGGCTTCCGCTTCGGCCGCCCCCTTCCCTCCGAGGCGGCGTCCGAAGACCCTTATCTCGCGCGAAAGGCCGCCTTCTTTGTTGAACCCGACCCTTACGCGGATTATTTTCAAAAGCCAGGTCGCTTCGGCCTTCACTGAAGGCTCCTCCTTGGAGACGACTCCTATGAAGCGGTACCTGATAGGAACCAGGAGCACGATCAAAAGCGCCGCAACTGCCAGTGCGAGGGCGGCAAGAAGGACGATCCCGATTATTTTCAATACGGTAAATAATATCGCCATCTCCCTACCTTCACAAAAACAGCCGGAACGGACGCAGGAATCCTCCTGAAGCTTCTTTTCCGCGCAGAGCAAAAGCCGATGCCCTCGCGAAATGCGCCATGGCGGCTTCCTTCATCTCAGGCGGCGCGCAGCTGCCGGACAGTTCGGCGATGCCTTAAGCGCGTCGCTTCACTGCAGTATTTCTTTTACCATCTCGGCCGCGAGCTCCACGGCCTCCTCTTTCGACCCCGCGATCCCGCAGATTTCAGGAAGCGCGTCGTAGAGCTGCTTCTGCGCCAGATAATCGCTCTGCACGATATCGAAAAGGTTGCCCGGAATCGACGGCTTGGTCACAAGCCAGACGCCCTTCACTTTTTCGCCCGCGTCAAGTTTCTTCCGCGCCTTGGAGTATCCTTCTTCGGCACGGCTTCCTATGCGCACTCTTTCTGACCATTTTAGCATGCTTCACCCCTTGCGGCAATCGCCGCCTGCCGCCCCCGGCAGATGCCGCTCATCCGAAATACGCCGCTATGACCTGCGCCGCGATCGGCACCGCCGTCGCCGCGCCGCCCGAGCTGTCCTCCGCGAGCACCGTGACCACGAGTTTCTTTCCGTCAAGCTCGGCTGTGCCCGTGAACCAGGAATGCGTTCCGGTCGTGCCGTCCGTCCGCGTGAACTCCGCCGTGCCCGTCTTTCCCGCGCACACGGGCGTCAAGGCATAGAGCGCGTTCGCCGAGCCGTCCGTCACGGCAGCCCTCATGAGCCCGTATATCGCGGAGGCTTCGCTTTCGCTCATGAGCCTCCTGTATTCGGCGCTCTTCGTCTCCGAGACATACGTGCCGTCCGCGCTCTCGATCCGGCTTATCATGTACGGCTCCATCAGCATTCCGCCGTTTGCCGCCGCGGCCGTAATCAGCGCCATGTGGTACGGCGTCACGACCACGGTTCCCTGCCCGAACGCAGTCTCCATCGTGAGGAACTCTCCGTCGTCCTCTTCGAGAGTTATCTTGCTCTTGCTGCTGGCGATCGGGCACGGAAGCGACTTGCCGAAAAGCAGGCCGTCGGCGGCGGATATAAGCGCCCCGGCTCCGAGCGACTTGCCGATTTCAGCGAAGGCGCAGTTGCAGCTCACCGCGAAGGCCCGCGTCAGGTCCTCCTGCCCGTGGACCGCTCCGTCCGCGCAGTGTATAGTATGCCCTTCGGTCTCGACCTGCCCCGTGCATTCATAAGAAAATGAATCGACGGACGCGCCGCTTTTAAGGTACGCGAGCGACGTCGCTATCTTGAAAGNCGAGCCTGGGGCGTAAAGCCCCTGAGTCGCGCGGTTTAAGAGCTGGCTGTTCGACGGATCCCCGACGATCGCGCTCCAGTCCGCGGCTATAGTGTTCGGGTCGAAGTCCGGCTTCGATACCATCGCGAGGATTTCCCCTGTCTCGGGGTCCATCGCTATGACCGCTCCCCTGTAGGAGCCGAGGGCCGCGTAGGCCGTCTGCTGAAGAGGCACGGAAAGCGTCGTCGTCACATTGTCGCCGGGCNCCTTCTCTTCGTTGAACTCGAGCTTCACCCTTTCTATGAGGTTGTAGTGCGACGTCAAGAGCGTGTAGTTGAGCTTTGACTCCAGTCCGCTCTTGCCGTTCGTATAGTACCCGACAGTGTGCGCGAAGAGGCTTCCGTAGGGGTATACCCTTGTCTCGTTCCCCGACTCGTCGACGGAAGTCGATGCAAGCACGTTCCCCTGCGAGTCAAAGATGCTCCCTCTTATCACATAGGTCGAAAGGTCGTCCTGCCTCTTGTTGTACGGGCTCGCGAGCACGCCGTCCTTGAGGAACACCTGAAAATAGACTATGTATCCTATAAGCGCCACGAAAATCAACACGAAGGCGTAGCTGACAAAAGTAAAGGGCCGCTTCTTCCTGCCCCCGCTTTTTTCCTCTTGGCTTCCGTGCTTTCCGCCGCTGCCCTGCGCTTTCCCAGGTTCGCTCTTCCTGTTTCCCGTGTCCTTGTCCCCCTTAATTCCTTCAGCCGAAGTCCTTGTCCCGCCGCCGGCGCTTTCTTCCGATCCCCTTTTTCGACCGGAAGGCTTTCCTGCGCCGCTTTCCTCCGCGCCTTCTCTATGCGCGGAAGGCCTCTTTGCGCCGCCTTCTTCGCCGCCTTCTCTACGCGCGGAAGGCCTCTTTGCCCTGCCTTCTTCGCCGCTTTCGCTCTGAGCGGAATGACTCCTGCCGCCGCTTTCTGCCGCGCCTTCTTTCTGCGGCGAAGGCTTCCCGCCGCCGCTTTCCTTGCCTCCGTCGGAGCCGCCGGCCTTTCCCGCCATGATGTCCCGGATGTCGCTTGCGATCTGCTTTTCCGCCTCCTCGGCTATCCTGTCGGCCTCGTCGACTCCGACCGTGACTTCCCCGTAAGCGATGTCCCTGACGTCCTTGGCGATCTGCTTTTCCGCCTCCTCGGCTATCCTGTCGGCGATGTCGTCGCGTTCAAGGAGGCTTTCGGGCTCACCGCCCTTTTTGCGCCTTCTTCTTTCTTCTTCCATAGAACGCTCCTTCATCCTCCCTTAGGATATACAGGCCTTCGACTATCGCTATCATCAATATCGTGCATATCACCGAGCTTCCGCCGTAGCTGACGAGCGGAAGCGTGATGCCGGTAAGCGGTATGAACTTCGTCACTCCCCCCACGGTCAAAAAGACCTGGATGGCATACTCCGCGCCTATCCCGATCGCGAGCAGCTTATAGAACTTCTTCTTCAGCTGCATCGAAATATTTACGATCAGCAGGAACATGTTCATGCAGATGAGCAGCAGGCAGACCGCGAACACGGCCCCGAACTCCTCGCAGATAGCCGCGAAAATGAAATCCTTCGAGACCTTCGGTATCAGCGTGGGCTGCCCCTGGTAGAGCCCCGAGCCGAACCAGCCTCCGGCTCCTATGCCGAAAAGCCCCTGCACGATCTGGTAGCCAGAAGTATTGTAGACCGCGAACGGGTCGAGGAAGGCCGTCACGCGGTTCCTGACGTGGCTGAAAATGAAATACGCCGCCACTGCCGCGACCGACCCGCCCGCCAGGGCAACCAGCGGGTAAACCGGCCTGCCGGTCGCCACGAAGATCACGACCACATAGGCGGCGAAGAAGACCATTGCCGTCCCCAGGTCCGTAGAGAGCACCAGTATGCCCACGTGGACCGCGGCGATCACGGTAGTCACCGCTACCGACTTGAAATGGCTGTCCTTCGCAAGGCGCGAGGCCATGTAAAAGACGAAGGTGATCTTCACGAGCTCGGAGAACTGTATGCTGATGCCGCCGACCGATATCGAAAGCTTTGCTCCTCCGCTCGTGGCCGCAAGGGCCAAAACGCCCAAGAGCGCGCCTACCCCCAAAATGCAGTAGAGTACTTTAAGCTTTTCAAGCACCTTCAGCCTGTGGATTATAACTGGCACGAAAAACGCGAGCAGCGTTCCCGCCGCGGCTATAATCGTCTGCTTGACCGACTCCTCGAAGTCGAGGCGGGCTATCATCACGAAGCCGATGTTGAGGAGCATCACCATATTATTTACGAGGAGCATCGACCCGTCCGGGTACAGGGTCCTGTAAAAAATGAGGGCCATCGCGTCGTACATCAGGATTCCCGCGAGCAGGAAGAGTGCCCACAGGTCCTGAGTCTCGAACCACACGACTCCGAAGCCCGCCATCGCGAAAATATATATGATGGCGACCTGGAGGTTGAGGTTCCGCGTCTTGCCCTTGTCCGTCTTTTTGGCAAAGTAAGTATAATCCTCGAGGGTAAAGAGGATCATCAGTATCAAAAAGAGGTATTTTGTAAGCGTTACAGGTATGCTCATTCTACTCCGTGCCTAAGGTAACTCTTCGTGTATTCGCTGACCGGCTCGCCGTCGCTCCTTCCTTCAAGGAGAAGCCGCCAAGCCGCCTCGGCTATTCGGCGCGCCTCTTGCGGCGCTTCGTCCGTAAATGAAAGCCGTAGGGCCGCCGCGCCTTCTCGCGCCAGCTTTATGCCTTCCGAAAAGCAGCTCGTCGGGACGCTGTTCAGTACTACAGTATAGCAGAACGGGCACTGCGACATATAAGGGAACTCAACGCCCTTCCGGTCCTTCAGAGCCGACGCCGTCCTTTCGGCGCGGCACCTGCCGCAGTTCCTGAAAAGGCACTGGCGCGTCACCATCAAGGTGCGCCGTCCGTACATCACGAACTCGCTGCCGGCAGCCCCGCGCTGCAGGATCTGCCCCAGCTTAAGTTCCGCCGGCAAAGTATCTCCCATGAACCCCGCCGAAGCAAAGACCTCCCGCGCGGCGCGGTTCCAAGTATAGACGCCGGCGTCTATCACGGTGCGGTCCGCAAGCCCCATCGCTTTAAGACGCGCCGCGCCCTCAAGCGACCTCGCAAGAAAGCCTTCCGCCCCCGCCTGAAGGATCGAGGGCAAAGCGGAATAAAAGCCGCCCGCGTTTTTCGGAGAGTCGAAGAGCGGAGTGGCGATAAAGAGCTTCGCTCCGCCTTCTTTTTTAAGAAGATCGGCGAGCCGAGCTGCAGTTTCGGCAGGCCTTCGGTCGCCCTTATCAGCGGCCGCGTCCTTCGTAAATGCAGAAGCCCCGGCCTCGGCGCCGCCTTCATAAAGTGCCGCCGCGTCGAGGTAAATGCGGGAAAGCCCCGCGCCTGAAAGCGCGATTGCCTGATCCGCCGTGCTGCAGAACGCGGTCAGCACAGTATCCTTCTTCGCAAAATACCGACCGTCAGCTCGGTCTTTGCTTCCAGCATCCGCCCGCACTTCAGCAGCGGCTTCCTCCAAAGCCTCGGGCTTCACAATCCGCCTCTCAGCCTTGTCGTCATGCTCCACTTTGAAGGTTCGAGCCTTCCCCGCGGACTTTAAGGCATTCTCCGCCTCAAAAGCCGAAACCTTCCCTGCCGGCTTTCCGTCATCCCCAGTCCGGATGGCCGCTTCCTTCGTCCCTGCCGCGTATGCCCGCAGGATTTCCTCTTCCATAGCCGCGATGGCCCGCCGCCTCAGATCCTTGATCCATCCGACGGGCACGAACGACCTTCCGTCGATTTCTATCTCTATCTCGGTAAATTCAAAGCCGCTTCCGCCGGTCTTTGCGAGGTGGCTCCTGAGCCCCTCCGCGTCGGCCGGCCTATTCTCAGCATTCTGGACGACGCCGCCCTCGGCCGTAACCGGCTTTGCCTCCGCGCAGGCCGCGGCGCCCGCGGCTTTAAACCTCTTTGCGTACTCTCCTGACAGCGAGACCGTAAGGCAGAGCTTTTCCCCGGACATGGCTCTCAAAGCCGCCTTGAGCGGTATGTCCTTTTCGGCAAATGCTTCTCCCGCCCGCTTATATTCCTCGTTCCTCGACGCGGCCTCGGCCTTCGTAAGCTCCCGGCCTTCGGGAAGGGTCATGTCAGGGCCGCTCCTGCCCTTGAGGTAGCCGTCCGTAAATCCCCCGCGCCCGAAGAGGCTCTTCAGGCGCGCTTCATCCTTCTTCGACAAAGAGCCGCCATCCGCAATGAGCTTCCGGTAAATGGAAGTCACGCCGGCCGCGTACCCCGCCTGCTTCATCCTTCCCTCGATCTTAAGGCTAGCGACGCCAGCGTCCTTAAGCTCTCCGATCAGATGCGCCGCCGAGAGGTCCTTCATGCTAAGGAGCTCTCCCTTTTCGCCCTCAAACGAATACGGCAGGCGGCAGGGCTGGGCGCAGCGCCCCCTGTTGCCGCTCCTCCCGCCGAGCTGGCTCGACATCAGGCACTGCCCCGAAAGGCAGACGCACAGCGCGCCGTGGACAAAGGCTTCGACTTCAAGGCCGCTCTCCCGCCCGATTGCCCGAAGCTCCGCTGCGGAAAGCTCACGCGCCGGTACGACACGCACGATTCCCTGCTCCGCCGCGAAAGCCGCCGAATAAGGCCCCGTGACCGTCATCTGCGTGCTGGCGTGGAGCCTCAGCTCCGGGAACTCTTCCTTAAGCACGGCAGCGGCGCCGAAGTCCTGGACCAGCACGGCGTCGACGCCCGCCTCGACGATCGGACGGACGTAAGCCGCAAGCCCCGAAAGCTCATCGTCCCGCAGGAGCGTATTGACCGTAAGGTATACGGCGACGCCCCGCAGGTGCGCGTACCTCACCGCTTCCGCATACTCCTCAGGGGTAAAATTCTGCGCATAGGCCCTCGCGCCGAAACGGTCGGCTCCCATGTAAACCGCGTCGGCTCCCGCTGAAATAACCGCCTTCAAGGCCTCCGGCGAACCCGCCGGCGAAAGAAGCTCCATATGAATGCGCCTCCTTTTGCGCCTTGGTGACAATTCCTAAATGCAGGCCGTCCGCGCACGGATCTTCGCCTTGAAGCGTCAGGGCCTTTTAGGGCGCGTTCATGCGGGCCTGCGGTCCGTTCCGCGTCCTTCCTGCGCCGAGCTTCTTGCCCGGTGCGTCCCTTTGAACCTGCCATACGGCGCCGCAGGCACGGCCGCCTCTCTATATCAGCACGACGGGTATAAATCCTCCGTCCCTCAAAATACAAAACGCGGGCCGCCCGGGCCCGCAGCTCATATCCTTACTTCTTTCCGCCGGACTGCGGAGCAGTGTTCACCCTGCTGCCGTTCTTTATCGGCTGCGCCCTGAGGTTGCTCCTCAGTTCCTCGTTCGTCATTTCAAGGTCCACTATCTTCTGCTTCAGCTCATAAATCGAAGCATCCTTCGCCTTGATGTCCTCCTCGAAGGACTCGGCCTGCTTCTTCGCCTTAAAATAGTCGTCCGCAACGTTGAGCGAAAGGAGGCTCGACTGCATGTCCGAGGTCATCCTCCTGTATCCGTCCGACTTGCCAAGTTCAGCTATCTTATGGTTAAGGTAGGCCGCCACCTGCTGCAGATAATCCTCGCTCTCATAACCCGAAAGCCTTATGACCTTCTTGCCGATCACTACGCTGACAGTATTCTTCTCAGACATGTTATACCCCGTGAGCTTTCATCGCGCCCGCGGAATCAGGCCGCAGGCATCGTTTCGCATAACGGACGCGCGCAGCATTCCAAAGCCCGCGTACATCCTCGCCAAAGCATAACAAAAAATTGCGCTTTCGACAATACAAAGCGAAAGCAGGTCACTCCTCTCCCGGGTACGGCAGGTCCAGATGCTCTGCCGCCCGTTTGGTAGGCACGCGCCCCCTCGGGGTGCGGTCGATGAACCCGTTCATGAGCAGATAGGGCTCGTAAACGTCCTCTATTGTGCCCGGATCCTCCCCGAGCGAAGCCGCGAGGGTCTCAAGGCCCACGGGGCGTCCGCCGAACTTCACCAGCATGGTCTCAAGGATCCGCCTGTCCAGCCTCTCCAGCCCGAACTGATCGACTTCAAGCAGGTCGAGGGCCTCCGCCGCCACGGCGTCGGTGACCTTGCCGTCGTAGCGGACCTGGGCGTAGTCCCTGACGCGCTTTAAGAGCCGGTTCGCAAGGCGCGGCGTCCCGCGCGAGCGCCGCGCGAGCTGCCTGGCTCCCTCATCGTCGATCTCGACGTCGAGGAGCTTCGCCGACCTGGCCACTATCTCCGCGAGCTCGTCGTTGGTGTAGTATTCCATCTGCGCTACGACGCCGAAGCGGTCCCTCAAGGGCGCCGTGAGCATCCCCGGCCTGGTGGTCGCCCCGACAAGGGTGAAGTGCGGCAGGTCGAGCCTCACGGACCTCGCCGAAGGCCCCTTGCCGATGACGATGTCGATCCCGAAATCCTCCATCGCGGGATAAAGCACCTCCTCCACCTGCCTGTTAAGGCGGTGGATCTCATCGATGAACAGCACGTCGCCGTTCTTCAGGTTGTTGAGTATCGCGGCCATGTCGCCCGGCTTTTCGATCGCGGGGCCGCTCGTGACCTTAAGGTGCGTCCCCATCTCGTTCGCGATAATGCCCGCCATGGTAGTCTTGCCCAGCCCCGGCGGTCCGTACAGCAGGACGTGGTCGAGCGGGTCGCCGCGCAGCTTCGCAGCCGCTATATATACCTTAAGCCCCGACTTGACCTTCTCCTGCCCGATGTATTCCCCGAGAGAGGCGGGCCGCAGGCTGTGCTCCACGGGTACGTCCTCGGGGAGCATCTCGGTCGATATCCTTCTCTTCGCCATGTCAAATGCCTCTGTTCCTATATCTCTGCCTGCTCCGGACTCACATGTAATTGAGCGCGGCCTTCAAAAGCTCTCCGACGTCATCCCCGGCGCCTGCCTTGACCGCGGAGTCCACCGCCTTTGCGGCCTCCGCCCTGCCGTAGCCGAGGGAAACCATGGCCATCAAGGCGTCGCGGCGCGGCCCGCCTTCCTCATCGGCATAGGCGCCCGCCTCGGGCATTTCCTCCGGAAGCCCCGGCTGCACCTTGTCCTTCAGGTCGAGTATCACCTTCTGCGCCGTCTTTTTGCCTATTCCCTTCGCCGCCGCGATAGCCGCCGCGTCGCCTGAGGCCACCGCGAACCTCAGCGCTTCCGGCGTAAGCACCGATAAAATCGCGAGCGCGCCCTTCGGCCCCACTCCCGACACCGTTATCAAAAGCCCGAACAGCTCAAGCTCGTCCTCGCTCAAAAAGCCATAGAGCCCTACCGCGTCCTCCCTGACCGAGAAGTGGGTATAGATCGTCCGCTCTTCGCCGACGCCGACCTCCGCCGAAACGTGCGTCGGCACCTCGACCAGATATCCTATGCCTCCGTTGTCTATGACTATACGGCCCGCACCGCACCTCGCGATGCGCCCGGTTATATACGCGTACATTGCTTGCCCCTTGCCTCATTCCTTAAAAATAATATTTTCCGACTTAAGCGCAATGATACCACGGCTCGGCACGCTTGTAAACATCTGTTCGATAAATGGCTTCGTGCCAAGGATAGGCAAAGCGGCGTGCCAAAAAAAGCGCGCCGCCATGAAAATCCATTTATAAAAGCAAGAGGCTCAGTCGGCCCTCACGAGGCAGCCCCTCGGGCACTCCGCCGTGCAGGCCTCACAGTCGACGCAGAGCGAGTAGTCGATGACGGGGACGTTGTCCTTCATCGTTATCGCCCCGACCGGGCAGCTCCTTACACACTTCTGGCAGGAAATGCAGCCGACCTTGCAGGCATCCATTACTGGCTTTCCCTTCTGCTTGTTGCTGCAGGCCATGTGCGGCCTCCTGCCGTAGGGTATCTCGGTTATCAGCCCCTTCGGGCAGGCGGCGATGCACTTCCCGCAGTCGCGGCACTTCTCCTCATCGACCTTCGCGATGCCGTTTACGATATGAATGGCGTCGAACTCGCAGGCCTTTACGCAGTCGCCGAAGCCCATGCACCCGAAGCGGCAGGACTTGCCGCTCCCTCCCGGCGCGTTCGAGGCCTCAAGGCACCCCGAAGGGCCGCTGTAGTCAAAATTCGCATTGGTATTCCCGCAGGTGCCGCTGCAGCGCACGAAAGCGACCTTCCTGTCGAGCTGCTCCGACGACGTGCCCATGATGGCGGCTATCTTGTCAGCGACGTCCTGCCCTCCCGCGACGCAGGCGCTTGCCGGCGCCTCGCCCTTTGCTATCGCCGCCGCAAGGGCCGCGCAGCCCGAGTAGCCGCAGCCGCCGCAGTTCGCGCCCGGCAGGGCTTCGCGCACCGCTTCTTCCTTTTCATCTATCTCGACCGCGAACACGTTCCCGGCGACTCCCAGGAAGATCGCGACGAAGAGGCCGACCCCGCCGATGACGGCGGCGGCCATGATTATTCCAGCCTGCATTGCTCTCCTCCTTACTTAAATGCCGCGAAGCCGAAGAACGCGATCGACATCAGCGCGGCCGTTATAAGCACCATCGGGAAACCCTTGAAAGGCTTCGGGAAATCATTGTCCTCGATCTTCTCCCTGATAAACGCAAGGATGATGATCGCTATCGTGTACCCGACCGCGGTCGCGAAGCCGTACACCGTCCCCTCAAAGATGGAATACCCCTTCTGGACGTTGATCAGCGCGACGCCGAGCACGGCGCAGTTGGTCGTAATCAGCGGAAGGTATATCCCGAGCGCCTCGTAGAGCGAGGGCACGAACTTGTGGAGGAACATTTCGACGAACTGGACGAGCGCCGCGACTATCAGTATGAATACGATAGTCTTCAGGTATTCCACGCCCAGCGGCTGCAGCATAAACTTGTAGAGCAGCCCGCACACGAGCGAGGAAAGCGTCAGGACGAAGGTCAGCGCGCCTCCCATTCCGACGGCGGTCTTAGTCTTCTGAGAGACGCCGAGGAAGGAGCAGATCCCGAGGAACTGGCTTAAGACGACGTTGTTTATAAGGCAGGCGCCTATTGCAAGTGCGAGTATCTCCATTACGCCTCACCTCCTTTTGCGGCTTCCGCGGCCGCGCCGTTTTCAGGCTTTTCTCCGCAGGAGTCTCCATGCATGCAGGACGCGCAGTCGCCGCAGCACGGCCCGTTGACCGTATCGATGTCCGTGCGCCTGGCGAAGCCGATCTTGCACTTGTTCATGAACGCGACCATGAAGCCGAGGACCAGGAAAGCGCCGGGAGCCAGCACGAAAATATTTACCGGGACGTAGGAAGCGGGCATCACCTTTACGCCCGCGAGCGTCCCCGCGCCGATGAATTCCCTTATCGCCCCGAGGATGCAGAGCGCGGCGGTGAAGCCGAGCCCCATGCCGATCCCGTCGAAGAGCGAGGCGACAGGCCCGTTCTTTCCCGCGTAGGCCTCTGCGCGGCCCATGATTATGCAGTTGACGACGATGAGCGGAATGTAGATCCCGAGCGAAGAATAGAGCTCGGGGGTGAAGCCTTCCATGAGGAAGTCGATCATCGTGACGAAAGAGGCGATGACGACGATGTAGGCCGGCATCCTCATCTTCTCGGGTATTATTTTCCGAAGAAGCGAGATTATGAGGTTCGAGAGCGCCAGGATGGCGGTCGTCGAAAGCCCCATGCCGACGGCGTTCGTGACCGAGGTCGAGGTGGCGAGCATCGGGCACATTCCCAGAAGCAGGACGAGCGACGGGTTTTCCGTGTAAATGCCGTTGATTATGCGTTCAAGCGGCGAATTCTTCTTAAGGTTCATCGCGCCTCCTCCATAAGACCCGCGCACAAAAGGGCGGCGTTGACGCACTTTACGACCGCCTTCGAGGTGACCGTCGCGCCCGAAATCGCGTCGACCGCCGTCCCTTCGGCATTGTCCTTCGAGAGCACGACCCTCTCGGCGGCAAGCCCGCTGAACTGATCCTTGAACTCGGGCTCCTTCGCCTTCATGCCGAGGCCCGCTGTCTCAGATATCGACAGGAACGAGATCCCGTTGACGGTCCCGCCGTCCGAGATTCCCGCCATGAGCTCTATGTCGCCGCCGTAGCCCTCGGAGTTCGTGACGTCGACGACGTAGCCTATTACGCTTCCGTCGGCGGACTTTGCCGCCGTGACGCTGTTGACAGTGGTCTTGGTTATCCCCTCCGCCTCAAGCTTTTCCGCCACGGCCTCGGCGTCGAAGCCGACGTCCTCGAAGTCCGCGGCATTTTCAAATACCGCAAGGCAGGCCGCGTTCTTCGTCTTTGCCTGCTGCTCTTCTATCGGCTTGGCCGTGACTTGCTGCACGAGCCCCAAAAGCGCGCCGGCGATCAGCGTGATCACCGTGAGGATCAGGGCGTCCTTGACGACGCTTGACTTCTTCATGCCTTCTCCCCCTTTCTCCCCTTGACTATGCCGAAGGCAGTCGGGAGCGTGAAGTGCTCGATGATCGGCACGAGGCAGTTGCCGAAGATTATCGCGTAAGAAACGCCCTCCGCCGAGCTGCCTACCATCCTGAAGAGGAAGGTGAGGATGCCGAGTATTATTCCGAAAATGATCCGCCCGAGCGGCGTAACCGGGCTCGTGACGTAGTCCGTCGCCATGAAGAACGCCCCGAGCATAAGGCCGCCCGCAAGCACCTCCGACAGCGTAAAGACGAACGGCTCTGAATAGTGCCTTATGGCCGCCGTCAAGAGCACGAGCACGGCAAAGGTCCCTATGTAGAAAACAGGGATGCGCCAGTCGATTATTTTCATGAAAATGAGAAAGATCCCGCCGGCGAGCAGGGCGAGCGCGCAGGTCTCGCCGATGACGCCCATCGTATTGCCGAAGAAGAGCGCCTTCGGGTCGAAGGCTATCCCCTGCTTAAGGTAGGCGAGCGGCGTCGCGCTTGAGAGCGCGTCGAGGGCGCTTTCGGGCGCGCTGACCGCGCCGTTAGCGACGATGCCGACGAAGCCCTTCGTCGCCGTGTAGTCCGTCATGAGCCCCGTGAAGGATATGAGCAGGAAGCACCTGCCCGCGAGCGCGGGGTTCATGAAATTCTGTCCGAGGCCGCCGTAGAGCATCTTCACGACGATGATCGCGAACGCGCTGCCAACTACCGGCACCCACAGGGGGATCGAAGGCGGCATGTTGAGGCCGAGGAGCAGGCCCGTCACGAGCGCGGACCCGTCCTTTACGGTGAGGGGCTTCTTCACTATCCACTCGTAGAGCACCTCGAAGGCGGCCGCTGAGGCGACCGACACGAGGACTACCAAAAGCGCCCTGAAGCCGTAAATCACCGTGCCCGCGACGACCGCGGGGATGAGCGCGGCGCAGACGAGCAGCATTATCTTCGATGTCGTTATGCTGTCGCGGACGTGCGGCGAGGCCGAGACTTTTTTAAGCTTCTTTTCTTCACTCATGCCTTCGCCCTCCGCTTCATGTCAAGAACGTACTTGCGCATCATGCTTATTTCCTGCGCGAGCGGCTGCTTGGCCGGGCAGACGTAGCTGCACGAGCCGCAGGAGACGCATTCCATTCCGTAGAGCTTCTCGAACCCTTCCGCATCGCGCTTCTTGGCGAGCTTAATGAGCCGCTGCGGCGCGAGGCGCGCGGGGCAGGCCGAAAGGCAGCGCCCGCAGCTTATGCAGGGCGTCGTCACCGCCGCGCTGACCTGGTCCTTTATAAAGCAGGTGATCGCTCCCGAGGTCTTCGTGACCGGGACTTCTAAGTCGGGCATGGCGAAGCCCATCATCGGTCCGCCCGAAATTATTTTCTCGGGCTCTTCTATGAATCCGCCCGCCGCGTCCACGATTTCCTTGTAGGACATGCCGACGGGAACGTTGAAGTTGCCGGGATTCGCGACCGCGTCGCCCGAGACCGTGAACACGCGGTCGATGAGCGGCTGCCCCAGTGCTACCGCCCTGTAAATGGAGCAGACCGTGTCGACGTTGTCGACTATGCAGCCCGCGTCGGCGGGAAGCATCTTGGAGTTGACCTTGCGCCCCGTGACGGCGTTTATGAGGCTGCGCTCCGCCCCCTGCGGGTACTTGGTCTTCAAGACCGCGACTTCGATCTTGTCTCGCCCCGCGGCCGCCTGCGTCATCGCCTTGACCGCTTCCGGCTTATTGTCCTCGATGCAGATCCTTCCGACCGCGTTCGGGAACAGGCGCAGGATGATCGAGAGGCCTTCCACCAGCCACTCGGGATTTTCGAGCATGCGGCGGTAGTCGGAGGTGAGGTAGGGCTCGCACTCCGCGCCGTTGACTAAAACGTACTCGATTTTGTCGGGCTCCTTCGGCGAAAGCTTGACCGCGGTCGGGAAGCCCGCGCCGCCCATTCCGACGATCCCGGCTTCGCGTATCTTCGCGATGATCTCGTCGGAAGTCAGCTTTTCGGGATCCGCCGGCACGTACTCGACGGACTCGTATTTGCCGTCATTTTCAATGATAATGGCGTCGCCCCAGCTGCCGTTGGCCATGCGGCGCTGCTCGATCTTCTTCACGGTGCCGGAGACCGACGCGTGCACGGGCGCGCTGACGAAGCCGCCCGCCTCGGCGATGAGCTGCCCCGCCTTCACGGCGTCCTTCGGCTTCACCACGCTCTTCGCGGGCGCGCCGATATGCTGCGACAGAAAGTAGACTAATTCCTTGCCCGGTGCCAGCCCCCATATCGGCTTGTCCTTCGAGAGGTCCTTGCCGTCATAAGGGTGCGTTCCGCCTTTAAAGGTAAGATGCTTCATGCCCTCCTCCAGGCTGCAGATGCAAGCTGCGCGTCGATGCCCCGCTTCCTTGCGCCTGCCGTTTACACACTCAATCCCTTCAGCCTATTATTTGAAAATAATTCCCGTTAGCGTAAAATACCAACGTGGGGATCTCCCCCTCCCTATTCCAAAAACAGCCAAAGATAAAGCAACTTTCACAATTATATAGGTTTTGCTTTGATTAGCAAACACTAACCCGAGGCACTTCTATGCAGGAAACCATCAGAAAACTCGAAGATTATAAGTACGGCCTCCCGGAAACGGAGGCTTTCTGCGTCATAGACACGGATGAAAGCGCCGTCAGGAGGCGCGGCGGCAGGATAAAGTCCGCCGACGCGGTATACGCCGAAGGAGGCGCGCCCGTGCTCTTAAGCCTCACTGCCGCCTCGCTCGAAGAGGAACGCGAGCTCCTCTTAAGGCTCGCGGAGGCGGCCGCCGGCGCAAGAGTCGTTTACACCTACAACGGCGCGGCATACGACCTTCCGCGCCTTGAGGCCCGCTTCGCGGCGCACGGGATAGCCTCGCCGCTAAAAAACGTAAAGCACGTCGACCTCTTCAAGGAGCTCTCGGGCACTGTCCGCCTCCTTGGCGCAAAGAGCCGGCGCCTCGCCGACGCCGCCGCCCTCCTGCCCGGCGCCTCCGAGCTTAGGACCGACGCCGAAAAATGCCTCGCGCTTTACCCGCTCACGGCCTTTAAGCGCCTCACCGAAAGTGCCTGGAAAATAATATCCGCCGACTTTTCCGGCGGCTCCCTCGACTTCAGCCTGAAGCTCCTCCGTCCCCTACCCCTCCCCTTTTCGCGTTCGCTTCCCGGAATCTCCTTTTCCGCGGAAAATGATGCCGCGGAGCTTAGTATCTCGGCGGAGGGCGGCACGGCCCGCCGCTACTACCACGACTTCAAGTCCTACTATTTTCTGCCGGAGGAAGGCTACGCGGTCCACAAGTCCGTCGCGGGCTTCATCGAAAAAGAGCGGCGCGTACAGGCAATTCCCGAGACCTGCTTCACGCTCTTTAGCGTCACCCCGGCGCTGCTCGAAAACCCCGATTCATTAAGGCCCGTAGTACACGGCGCGCTCTGCCTGCTCTTAAAAGACCTGTCGTGAGCCGCCAAGGGCTGACGCGCAAAAGCGCCGCGGTCTCCCGCGGCGCCCTTTGTTTCATAAATTCAGTTGCGAAAGATTACTCTTCCGTGGTCTCGGCTGCCTCTTCAACAGCCTCCTCAGCGGCTTCAGCGGCCTCGGCGGTCTTGTCCTCGAACACGATCGCGTCCTCGATCGGCGCCCAGTCGCCCTGCTGCGCACGGTCGTTGAGAAGCTGCTTGACGGAAAGCGAAATCTTGTGCGCTTCCGGATGGAAGTCCACGATCTTCGCCTCGACCTCCTGGCCGACCGAAAGGACGTCCGACGGCTTGTCGACATGGTCCCTGGAAATCTGGGAGACATGAAGGAGTCCGTCCACGCCCGGAAGGATCTCGACGAAAGCGCCGAAGTCCGTCATGCGGGCGACGCGGCCCTTGATGACACTGCCGGCCTCGTACTTGTCGGCGACCTCGTTCCACGGGTTCTTGTCCGGGAACTTAAGGGTAAGGGCAATCTTCTCGCCCTTGATGTCCTTGATCATGACGGTGACTTCCTGACCGACATGGAATACCTTCTTCGGGTTCTCGACGCGGCCCCAGGACATCTCGGAGATGTGAAGGAGTCCGTCCGCGCCGCCGAGGTCGATGAACGCGCCGAAATCAGTGACGTTCTTGACGACGCCGTCGACGATGTCGTCCTTGGCGATGCGTGCGAAGAGAGCCGCTGCGGCTTCCTTCTTGCGCTCGACGAGGATCTGCTTGCGGTCGCCGATGATGCGGCGCTTGCGCGGGTTGAACTCGGAAACGATGAACTCGATTTCCTGGTCCTGATACTTGGTGAGATCGCGCTCGTAGCTGTCGGACACGAGGCTCGCCGGAATGAATACGCGCGTGCCTTCGACGAGGACGGTAAGTCCGCCCTTCTGTACCTGCGTGACCTTCGCGGTGAGGATCTCGTGGCTGTTGAACGCCTCCTCAAGGCGCTTGTTGCCGCGCTCGGCGGCAAGGCGCTTCCTGGTAAGCTGGACGCCGTCCGTGTCGCTGACCTTAAGTACCTTGACCTCGAGGACGTCACCCGGCTTAAGGACCGTGGTGAGATCGACGTTCTCGTTGCTGTACTCTTCGCTCTTGAGGACACCGTCCGCTTTCGTGTGGACGTTCAGGTAAGCTACGTTCGGCTCGACGGTAAGTACTTCCGCGTCCTCAATGATTGCTCCGTTCCTCACGTTGAACGTAGTAGCATTGAGCAGCTCCTCAAAGCTCTGTTCCTCTGACATTACTCAAAACCTCCTGAATTATTGTATTTGGGGTCGATGCCCCGGCAGTAATACCTATACAACTGTCGGAATGGAGTACAACAGATTCCAGATCTTCGGGCGATTGGATGTAGTACGTTCTCTCGCACATGCTGCTGCAGATCTCATACAGCTTCTGCGTGTTCGAGGAATGCTTCCCCCCGATCACGAGCATGGTGTCCGAGATGCCGGCCAGCTCCTTAGACTCCGTCTGCCTTTCCTTTGTCGCGTTGCAGATGGTATTAGTAACCCTAACACTATAACCCATCCCCTTGACGATTTCAACCAATTCCTCAAATTTGTCCACCTGAAAAGTGGTCTGCGCGACCATCCACACGGGGCGTTCTTTGGGCAGGGAAAGCGCGCGCGCCTGCTCCGCGTTTTCAACGACCGCGCAGGGCTCTCCGGCCCAGCCGCGGATGCCCTGCACCTCGGGATGGCCGGGATTCCCGACTATCAGGATCGAGTACCCTTCCGCGCTCTTCTTGGCGGCTATGTCGTGGATTTTGCTCACGAAGGGGCAGGTCGCGGTGATCACCTTGTACCCGCTTTCGCCGAGCCTCTCGGTCATTTCGCGGGAAATGCCGTGCGAGCGGACGATCACGACCGAACCCGCAGGCGGCGCCTCTCCCGTCTCCTCGTCGAGCAGCGAGTCGTCGATGACCCTCACGCCTTTTTCCGCGAGGTCCTCGACCACCTGCTCATTGTGGATTATCGGCCCCATCGTGTACACGCGCCCCGGATACTTCTCCGCGGCCTCGTACACCATGCTGACCGCGCGCTTCACCCCGAAGCAAAATCCCGCCGTCTTAGCGACCCTTACTACCATTCCCGCCTCCAGACAAGCTGCCTTATTTCCCGTTTTTTGAAAATGATTCCTTCCGCGCTTCCATAACGCGCTTCGGAGCCCGCGCCCCGGCCTGTCGACGCCTTGAAAGCGCTTTCCGCCCTGCAGCGCAGGCTGCAAAGGCCGCGCCCCGGATTTTTTATTTCTCCGCGGCTTCCCTGTACAGGGCGCAGATTCTCTCCGTCACCTCGTCGATCCCGATCCCCGTAGTGTCGACCTCGATGGCGTCGTCCGCCTTCTTCAGGGGCGAGCACTCCCGCGTCATGTCGGCGAGGTCGCGCGCGGCGATGTCGCTTTCGATTTCCTCTATGGAAATGCTGCTTTCGGGCACGCCTCTCCCGATGAGTTCAAGGTACCTTCTCTTCGCCCGCTCTTCCACCGAGGCCGTAAGGAAAATCTTGAGCGTTGCGTCCGGCAGCACAACCGTCCCGATGTCGCGGCCGTCCATGACGACGTCCATCTCTCCGGCGATTTCGCGCTGGCGGGCGACGAGCATTTCCCTTACCTTCGGATAAGCCGAGACCGCGCTCGCGGCCTTGCCCGCCTCCTCGGTCCTGATGCGCCCCGTCACGTCCTCGCCGCAGACTATTACGTGCTGCCCGTCGTCCTTGATGGCGAGGCTTATGCCGACGCTCCCCGCTTCCTCCTCGACGCGCTCTTTGTCCTGCGGAGAAATCCCTGCGTCGGTCATGTGCACCGCGACGCCCCTGTACATGGCGCCCGTGTCCATGTACACCGCGCCGAGCTTTGCCGCTACCTTCTTCGCTATCGTGCTCTTGCCCGCGCCCGCGGGCCCGTCTATCGCTATCTGCATCTTTAATCCTCGCTTTTCGTGCCTTCTAAGGCGAGTCAACTGCCTGCCTGCCTGAGTTCCTCGACCCTTTCGGCGATCGCGCCGGCCGCCTGCGCGGCGGTCATCCAGGCGATCTGCAGGTTGTAGCCTCCCGTCACCGCGTCGACGTCGATTATTTCCCCGGCGGCGTAAAGCCCGGGGTAGCGCTTAAGCTCCATCGTGGCGGGATCTATCTCCCGGACCGCGATTCCGCCGCTGGTGACTACCGCCTCATTGTATCCCTTAAGAGCCTTGACTTTAAGCGGAAAATGTTTCGTTATATCGACGATGCTTTGTCTCTGCTCCCTCGTCAGCTCCGCGGCCGTTTGAGCGAACGGCACTCCGGCAAAGTCAAGGACCACGGGGACCAGGGACTTCGGGTACATCTCGGCGATGCAGTTCCCTACCGCCTTCTTCGGCGAGGCGGCCGCAAGGCGGGTTATCCTTGCGTCGAGCTCCCCTTTCGCGACGGCGGGCTTCAAATCGACTTCGAAGGAAAGCTCCTCCTTTCCGATCCGGCCGCCCGCCCTCGCTGAAGCCGAAAGGATCAAAGGACCGCTGAAGCCGTCGTGGGTGAAGAGCATTTCGCCGAATTCGGAAAATATTTTCTTTTTGCCCTTCCTCACGGTCAGCTCGACGTTTCGGAGCGAAAGCCCCGCAAGGCCGCCGTAGGCGGGGTCGTCCGTCGAGAGCGCGACCAGCGAGGGCCGGCAGGGCTTTACCTCTATCCCGAGTTCCCCCGCCATCTTGAAGCCGTCGCCCGTCGAGCCGGTCGAAGGATAGGAAAGGCCGCCGGTCGAAAGGAGGACGCAGGAGGCTTCCATTTTCTTTATTGTGCCTTCGTGCGCGTAGGCGACCTCGTAGCCGTTTAAGATCGGCTCTATGCACTTCGCCTCCGCGTTCAAAAGCGTCCTGACCTTGAGTTTTTTCATGCGCCCGCGGAGCATGTCGAGGACGTCAGCCGACTTCTCGGATTCGGGGAAGACCCGCCTGCCGCGCTGCACGACGGACTTTAAGCCGTAGGACTCAAAAAGCGCGATTAGGTCCTGCGGGCTCAGTGCGTCGAAGGAGCTGTAGAGGAAGCGCGGGTTCGTGACGACCGCGTCCAAGAACTCGTCCCTCGTGCAGTCGTTCGTGAAGTTGCACCTGCCCTTGCCCGTTATGTAGAGCTTCTTGCCAGTCTTTTCTTCTTTTTCGAGGACCGTCGCCGCGATGCCCTTCTCCGCAAGAAGGATCGAAGCGAGCATCCCTGCGGCTCCGCCGCCTATTATAACCGCATCTTCCATTGACAACCCCTAATCCCTGCCGCCGGTATCCGGCGCAAAGCCGCTCGGCCCCGCGCCCTCTCGGGCAAGCCCAATCAAACCTCCCGTGCAGGCACGGCGGCCATTGATCCTGCGGGAAACCGCTTACGCCCCGCAGCCAGGCTGCTCGGCGTCCCTTGGGCATCTGACGCCCCTGTGCAGGCACGGCGGCCATCG
>Ga0065709_1029273_pt1 | contig 41362 bp, 31 predicted proteins | sample Hoacrofraction14_2_FD_59096 | JGI IMG/M metagenome (GOLD analysis project Ga0065709, IMG submission 59096) | Hoatzin crop microbial communities from Cojedes, Venezuela, sample from fiber fraction 14 v1 | ecosystem: Host-associated > Birds > Digestive system > Esophagus > Crop | place: Venezuela...
CCGGTGTTTTTCTTCCTCATCGCGGCTCTTGTGGTGTCCACCACCATGACCCGGATGATTGATGAAGAACGTATTCAGATGGGCGTGTTCAAATCCCTCGGCTATGGGGAAGGGGCTGTTATTTTCAAGTACTTAAGCTACAGCGCCTCGGCCGCTGTTATTGGCTCGCTGGCAGGTTATTTTGCGGGCGGATGGCTCTTCCCGCTGACGATTTTCAAAGCGTACCGGATGATGTACTCGGTGCCGGGGTATCACCAGATTTACAGCCTGCCGCTGTTTGTGGTGACCCTCGGGGCGGCGCTTTTGAGCTCGGCCGGGGTGACGTGGGTCACGTGTGCCCGGGAATTGCGCAGCCAGCCGGCGGCACTCATCCGGCCAAAAGCGCCGGATGCCGGCAAGCGTGTGCTTCTTGAACGCATCACCCCAATCTGGAGCCGCCTGAGTTTTTTGCACAAAGTTACGGCGCGGAATATTTTCCGTTTTAAGAAACGTATGTTTATGATGATTCTCGGCATTGCCGGATGCATGGCGCTGTTGATGACGTGCTTCGGGCTTAAAGACTCCATCGCGGGCATAGCGGACTACCAGTATGACGACATCATGACCCAGGATCTTTATGTGAGTACGAAAAAGACTGTCACGGATGAGATGGCTGCCAAGGTCGAAGAGGCCTGCGGGGATGACGCCGACCTCATAGTGCCGTGCGTGTACACGTCCACGGACTTCACGGCCAACGGCACGACGAAAAGTGTGTATATTATCGCTACCGATGATCCTTCTGTCAGTGACATGATCAACCTGAACGAAGACGGGCGTACGCTTGCTTATCCGGCTGACGGGCACATCCTGGCGGTTGACAATACCGGGCATCTTTTCGGGTTTGAGACGAACGGCACCTACGATATGACGTTTGGCACAACACATAAGACCACGCTGACGGTGAGCGGGATGACCGAAAACTATGTTTATAACTTTATTTATATGAACGCTGCGACCTACACCGATGTGTTCGGTGAGGACTATGCGCCGCAGACGTTCCTGATCCGTTTGAAGGACGGGGCGGATGCCCATCAAACCGGAGCCTCCCTGGCGAACGTGACCGGGGTGAAGGCTGTCAGTGTGATTGATGACATCCGCGATATGGTGAATCAGATGATGGTGTCGCTGAACTATATCATCACTCTTGTGCTGGGCTGCGCTATCGCCCTGGCGCTCATCGTGATGTTCAACCTCGGCAATATCAATATCACCGAGCGGACGAGGGAAATCGCTACGCTGAAGGTCATTGGCTTCCGCAGGAGTGAAACCGGGGCGTATGTGTTCCGGGAGAACTTTGTGCTGTGTCTGTTTGGCATTGTGGCGGGCATTCCGCTGGGCAAGCTTCTCCATGCGTTTATCATGGATCAGATCAAAATCGATGTTGTGACATTCCGGACATATATCGCATCTTTAAGCATGGCTTTGTCGGTGATGATTGTGATTGTGTTTGCGCTTTTGACCGACCGTATTTTGCGGCGGAAAATCGCCCGGATCAATATGGCCGAATCGCTGAAATCAGTGGAGTAAACGATTTTATGCGAGGGGTGCTCCGGAAAGATGGAAAAGGCATTGGAAACTAATTATAATGAAACTGATGAAGGAAAGGAGAATCTGTCATGACGGTGCATGAGTCTTACAGCTCACTTAAGACAATCGAAGAAATGCTGGAGAACGTCGCGGCCGGGATTGTTATCGGGATATTCCGGGGCACAGAGGGACAGTTCACCTCCGTCAATAAGTTTTTCTGCGACATGCTGGGGATGTCGGAAGCGGAAGTGCTCGGGCGCCGGGATTCGGGTGATCTGAACGACGACCGGCAGGAACCGGGTTTGCTCGAAGCCATTCATCCGGAGGACCTGAAGATTGTGATAGACTACTTCACATCACTGCGTCAGGGCCACGGCCGGCAGGGGGAAGCCGTGTTCCGGCTCATCACCCCGCGCCATCCGGAAGGTCAGTATGTCTCCTGCAACAGTTCCACTGTTTTGCAGGATGACGGCTCTTATACGATTTACTCGGTGTACACCGATGCCTCGGGCCGCAAAGCGAGTGAGGCGGAGTATGACCGTCTGGTCCGGGAAGTGCTTCGGGCCAACCCGAATGCCCGCTGCTCGTACCGCCTGAATCTCACGCATAACACATGCTCGGATACGCACGGGGCGGATGCCTTTACGCATCTTTTGATGAAGGCCCGTACGGCGGATGACGTGTTTGATACGCTCAACACCCTGATCACCGACATCAATGCCCGGGCGCAGTATCACCGCGATTTCTCGCCGCGCCGTTTGATGGAACGGTATTTGAACGGGGAAAAACAGTTCTCCTTCACGTACCGGCGGGCGAGTGATCAGGGACCGCGCTGGGTGCAGACGTTTTACAACCTCACCCGCAATCCGCTGAGTGACGATGTGGAAGCCATCGTGTACACGCTTGACATTGACCGGGCCCACAAGGAAGACCAGATTGCCCGTCTTTTGACACAAAGAGAATTTTTTGCCTACGGGCTTGTCAATCCGGAAACCCACGGGATTGAATACTTCCTGAACAACGGAAAACCGGTCAGCAAGGCTGATGACGCGCTGACGATGGAAGACGTGGAAGGGGATATTTTCTCCCGCCTCGCCGATGGGGAAGACGTTGATGCCTTCCGTCAGGCGACGTCAGTGCCGTGTATTCTCGACGAACTCTCCCGTCATGAAACGTACACGTATACGTTTATGATGGATCACAAGCATATGACCATCAACTACCGCTGGCTCGATGAGACGAAGACCGATATTATTTTCGCAATCAGCGATGTCAGTGCGGCGGTGAAACAGGAAGAAGAAACGAAAGCCCTGCTCAGGGAAGCGCTGGACCATGCAGAAAATGCGAGTCAAATGAAGTCCGACTTCCTCGGCAGTGTGTCGCATGACTTGCGCACACCGCTCAATGCCATCCTCGGATACACCCGGCTGGCGCTGAAGGAAGACATGCCGGACAAGGTCCGTGATTATATGGACAAGGTGCTTCAGGCTGGTAACTCCATGCGTCTTCTTGTGGATGATACGCTGGATTTACAGCGGATTGAATCAGGGAAGATGCAGCTGACGCTGCAGCACGTGGTGCTCGAAGACCTGATGCGGGAGTTTGTGACCTCAACCATGATGAGCGCCAAAGAGAAAGACCAGACGCTCACATATGATAACGCCGGCTTTGAAGGCACGGGCATCATGGCCGATCCGGTGCGGATCCGCAAAATCGTGATGAACCTTTTGACCAACGCCGTGAAGTACACGCCGCAGGGCGGGAAAATCATCCTGACATCGGAACGTCTGCGCGAGTCCGACCAAATTGTCTCGGTGAAAATCACGGTCAGTGATACGGGCATCGGCATGAGCGAAGAGTTCATGACCAGAATGTTTGAACCATTCTCCCAGGCACGCTCGTCGTCTTTATCCGAAGACATTGGCTTCGGACTCGGACTGGCCATTGTCAAACAAACCCTGAGCCTGATGAACGGGCGTATCGATGTTCAGAGTACTCTTGGGGAAGGCTCGACGTTTGCGGTGTTCCTCGACTTCGCGAAGAGCGATGCGGTTCGTGTGGAACAGCCAAAGATCAATCTTGATGATGTGGATCTCAGTGACCTCACCATCCTGTTGGCAGAAGACAATGCGATGAATGCGGAAATCGCCGTTGAAATTCTGAATGAATACGGCGCCAATGTAATTCTTGCCGGCAACGGGCAGGAGGCCGTGGATCTTTTCGGAGCATCCCAGCCGTTCATGTTTGACCTGATTCTCATGGATTTACGCATGCCGGTGAAAGACGGGTATGAGGCGACGCGGGACATCCGTGCTCTTGCCCGGGATGACGCTCACGATATTCCGGTTGTGGCCCTGTCCGCAGATGCTTATCAGGAAGACGTGAAGAAGAGTCTGTCGGCCGGGATGAACGCGCATATCGCCAAACCGATTGAAGAAGACAAACTCCTCACAACGATCGTGACGCTGGTGCATGACGTATGAGACGGCTTATTGTTTTACTCGTCGGGTTGCTTGCGCTGAGCGGATGCGCCGCCAAAGAAGACACATCATCCTCTTCCTCAACGACCGTGCTTTTGATCGCCCTCGATGACACGTGCGATCAGGAGAAGCTGATCAGGGATTACAACCTCACGCTGGTATATGACTACGTGAACTTCTCCATGATTGCGGTGAGCACTCAGGAAAGCGATTTGGACACGTTGAAAGCACAACTCTTGAAGGAGCAGGGCGTGCTCTCGGTCGAAGAGGACAGCACACTGGAACTGGATGAAGATAACTGTTAAAGGGACGCAGGGCGTCCCTTTCTTGCGGGGGTTGCACAAAGTGTGTGTTTCCTGATAAAATTATGTCGTAATAAAAAATAATGCAGAGAGGTATTTCTTTATGGCATGTACAACCATCCTGGCCGGCAAACTGGCCACCAACGACGGCTCCACGTTTATGGCGCGCAACGAAGACGCCCCGGACCGTCAGTTCAATCCGAAAAAGTTCATCGTGGTGAATCCCGACGACCAGCCACGCGCGTATGAATCTGTCATTTCCCACTGCAAAGTGGCACTCCCGGACAACCCGTTGCGTTACACGGCTGTTCCGAATGCGATCAATAATGAAGGCATTTGGGGCGAAGCCGGCATCAACGCGGCCAACGTGGCGATGAGTGAAACCGAAACCATCACCAGCAACCCCCGGGTGCTCAGTGCGGACCCTTTGGTCAAAGAAGGGCTTGGGGAAGAGGACTTCCTGACGGTGGTTCTTCCTTACATTCACAGCGCCAGGGAAGGTGTGGAGCGCATGGGCGCTTTGCTCGAAGAATACGGCACGTACGAAATGAACGGCATCGGCTTTCAGGACACGGACAATGTCTGGTGGTTTGAAACCATCGGCGGTCATCACTGGATCGCCCGCCGGGTGCCCGATGATTGTTATGTGGTGATGCCGAACCAGCAGGGCATTGACTATTTTGATTTCACCGATGCCTTCGGGGATCAGAATGACTTCATGTGTTCCGAAGATTTGATTTCCTTTATTGAAGACAATGACCTGGATGTGATGATGCTCGAAGAGGATTGTCCGCTGGCCGAAGAAACGGCGTTTGACGTGCGCGGGGCGTTCGGCTCGCATGACGACTCCGACAAAACCTACAACACGCCGAGAGCGTGGTATATGCTGAGGTGTCTGAACCCGACATCGTTCGAATTCGACGGTCCGCACGCAGACTTCCGGCCGACCGACCAGAATTTGCCGTGGTGCATGGTGCCGGAGCGCAAACTGACGGCGGAAGATGTGAAGTATGTTCTGTCGGCTTACTACCAGAACACCCCGTTCGATCCGTACCTTCAGGAAGGCATGGGCCGCTCGGTGTTCCGTCCGATCGGCATCAACCGCAATAACTTTATGGCCCTGACAACCATCCGTCCGAATGTGGATGAAGGGTATGCGGGTGTGCAGTGGATGTGCATGGGCTCGAACCCATTCAACGCCCAGGTGCCGTTTTACACGAATGTCTCCGTCACGCCGGCTTACTATGCCAACACGGATGACACTGTTACCACAAACAATATTTACTGGACCAACCGCCTCGTGGCGGCCATGGCCGACAGCCATAAAAAGGACTGCGCGTCCATCATTGAACGCTATCAGAATGCGGTGCATATCGAAGCCAGACGCTTGCTCAAGGAAAGCGACGCCGGGGCCAAAGACCTTGAGGGTGAGGCATTGCAGGCCCATCTCGAACAGGCCAACCAGGCCATGAGCGATATGATGGAAGACAAGACAAACAAGCTGTTGGCGGATGTCCTTTACACATGCAGCACGCTGATGAAGAATGGATTCGGCCGCTCCGATGCATGAGGAGAGGAAGTGTTTTGATGATTGTCAGAAGTTATGAACCGGAAGACGTCCCGATGATGCGCCTGATCTGGAATGAGATTGTCGATGAAGGACGCTCGTTCCCGCAGTACACCGGGTTTGCGGATGCGAAGGAAGCGGCGGCTTTTTTCCAGAGCCAGACGTATGTCGGTGTGGCCGGGGACGATGGAAAGATTGAAGGGTTTTACATCCTGCATCCGAACAACGTCGGCCGCTGCGGGCATATCGCCAATGCGAGTTACTGTGTGCGCAAGGATTTGCGCGGGCAGCACATCGGTGTAAAACTCGTCATGGACTCACTGCGCAAGGCCCAGGACTTCGGGTTTTACATCATGCAGTTCAACGCCGTCGTCGACTCCAATGTCCATGCTTTGAACCTGTACAAGCGTCTCGGCTTTACGGACATGGGCGTGATCCCGAACGGGTTTGTCAACCGCGATGAAGAGTTTGAGGACATCCACGTGATGTATCTCAATTTATTTGATTAACAAGCTTAAGCCGGTGAATCTCATCGGCTTTTCTGTTGGAAGTATGATATAATGAAGGACGACACGGAAAGGATGATTTTGATATGGCAGGAATATCACAGCGTCAGCGTGAATTGACGGACTTACTGAAAAAAGCGGCGGAAAGTTACTACGCCAAAGATATGGAAATCATGAGCAACTTTGAGTACGACGAACTCTACGACGAGCTGGTCAAACTGGAAGAAGACTCGGGCATTACGCTGGCCGGCTCGCCGACGGTGAATGTCGGTTATGCGGCGGTGGATGCATTGCCGAAACAGGCCCATGAACAGGCAATGCTGAGTCTGGATAAAACAAAGGACCGGGAGATGCTGAGGGACTGGCTGAACGGGGAAACCGGATTACTTTCCTGGAAGATGGACGGTCTGACGGTCGTGCTGACATACGACGACGGCGCGCTCACGCAGGCAGTCACCCGCGGGAACGGGGAAATCGGCGAGGTGATCACAAACAACGCCCGAACGTTTATCAACCTCCCGCTGCACATCCCGTACAAAGGCCATCTCACCTTGCGAGGGGAGGCTGTCATCAGTTATTCGGATTTCGAACAAATCAATGAAGAAATTGAAGCCAAAGCACTCGCGGAAAACAATCCGGGCGAGCTCGGCTATAAAAACCCGCGGAACCTGTGCAGTGGTTCGGTGCGCCAGCTGAACAGCGCCGTCACAGCACGGCGCCGGGTGCAGTTTTATGCCTTTGCGCTCGTCGAAGCGGCCGGGGTGGACATGCACAACTCCCATGCCGGGGAATTTGAATTCCTGCGCGCCCAAGGCTTTGATGTGGTGGAATACCACAAGGTGACATCGGCCACAATTCTGGATGAAATCCAGCGTTATGAAGACAAAATCTCCACCTTCGATTTACCGTCCGACGGACTCGTGCTGCTGCTCGATGACATCCGTTACGGGGCATCTCTTGGCCGCACGGCCAAGTTCCCGCGCAATGCGATTGCCTTCAAGTGGCAGGATGAACAAAAGGAAACAACCCTCCGCGGGATTGAATGGAGTGCTTCGCGCACAGGGCTGATCAACCCGGTGGCTATCTTCGACCCGGTGGATCTGGAAGGCACGAGTGTCAAACGGGCATCCCTCCACAATATTTCCATCTGCCGCCAGCTTAAACTCGGGCTGGGGGACAAGCTTGTGGTCTACAAAGCCAACATGATCATCCCACAGATTGCCCGCAACCTGACCGAATCTGATACACTGGTCATCCCGTACACATGTCCTGTCTGCGGTGAACCGACCAAAATCCGCAATGACAACGGGTCGGAAAGTTTGTACTGCCCGAACCCGGACTGTGCGGCCAAGAAGGTCAAATCCTTCGCGCTTTTCGTCAGCCGGAATGCGATGAACATCGATGGACTCTCGGAAATGTCGCTGGAGAAACTGATCGGGGCCGGCTTGATCCATGAGTTTGCGGACATCTTCAAGCTCAACACCCACCGGGCCGTGATCGAAAACATGGACGGCTTCGGGGAGAAGAGTTATGAAAAGCTCGTTACCTCCATCCGCACCGCATCCAATACTACGCCGGAACGCGTGCTTTGCGCTCTCGGCATCCCGGGTGTGGGGGTGAACGGGGCGAAGCTGTTGTGCCGGGCATACAAAGGTGATCTGAATGCGATCCGCTCAGCCGATGAGACGGCGCTCTCGGAAATTGATGGCATCGGACCGGTCATGGCGGACGCCATTGTGACCTGGTTCGCCGACGAAACGAACAGCACCCGGTTTGACCGCCTGCTGGAATGCCTGACGATTGACAGCTCAGCGTTTGAAAACGCCGGGGAAGGGCACCTCCCGCTCGAAGGCAAAACCTTCGTCATCACGGGCAGTGTGAACCACTTCAAAAACCGCTCGGAGCTCAAGAATCTCATCGAGTCCCTCGGTGGGAAGGCAACGGGCAGTGTGTCGAAAAAGACAGATTATCTCATCAACAACGATGTCAACTCGGGCTCATCGAAAAACCGCAAAGCCCGTGAGCTTGGCGTCCCGATTCTCTCGGAAGAGGACTTCCTGTCCCTAACGGGTGTGACGAAGGAGGACTAACGTATGATTGAACTGATTCTTGTGCTTGTGGTCCTGTGGATTGTGCTGAAGTTGTTGTTTGCGGTGATCAAATTACCGTTCAAAGTGCTGGGCTTCTTTGTCAAACAGCCGGGCGCCTCGCTGTTCTGGATTGTGATTCTGACCCTGCTCTTTATGCATTTCTCGGGGATGGCCCAATGAAAGCGTACAATCACTCTGCGTCCCTGATATGCCGGTCACAGGACGGCTTGCTTACACCGCAAAAGGCGTACGAGCTTCTTTTACAGGTGTGGGCGAAGGACACGTGTGCGCCAAGACTGCAGGAAAAGTGGAGCGGGGACAATCCGACTGTGGGCCAGTGCTCCATTACGTCTTTTCTCATGCAGGATTATTTCGGCGGCGAGGTCCGGGGCATTCCTCTTGCGGACGGGAATTTTCACTGTTTCAACGTGATCGGGGAGGAATGGTTCGATCTCACGAGCGCCCAGTTCGGGGATAAGGCGGATGGTTTTGGTTATGAAAACCGGCTTTTGCAGGAGAGAAGCGTTCATTTTGCCAAGGCGGAGAAGAAGGCCCGCTACGAACTGTTGAAAAAGCGTTTCGAAGATGCATGTCACAATATCGGATTAGTGATTACGGATATCCCGAAAGCTCTCTGAAGTCAGAGGGCTTTTTTGGTCAAATCCGATGCTTTTGGTGCTGAGAAAATCATTGCAACGGGGAAAAAATACTGCTATACTCTTGTAGAATTTAAAGGGGGAATATTATGGATCAACCAACTGCGATCAAGGATGCCAGAACTCTTGGTGTCCCGAAAATGCTGCTGCTCGGTCTCCAGCATATGTTTGCGATGTTTGGCGCGACGATTCTTGTGCCTGTTCTTGTCAATAACTATTTTGAGGGTTCCGGTCTCTCGATACAGGTCACGCTCCTGTGCGCCGGTGTCGGCACACTGCTGTTCCATTTCATTACCAAGGGGAAGGTTCCGGCGTTCCTCGGGTCATCGTTCGCATTCCTGGGCGGGTTCCAGATGATTGCGAGCCTGAATACAGGCAAATATGCGACCATGACGATGGCGGAAAAACTGCCGTATGCTTGCGGCGGGATCGTTATCGCGGGTCTCTTATATCTCGTGCTTGCCCTGGTCATCATGGCGGTCGGCTTCAAACGTGTCATGCGTTTCCTGCCGCCGGTCGTCACCGGTCCGATCATCATTTGTATCGGTCTCTCGCTGGCACCATCGGCTGTCACGAATGCATCCCAGAACTGGCTTCTGGCGTTTATCGCCTTTGCGGTTATTGTCTACTTCAACATCTGGGGCAAGGGCATGTTCAAGATCACACCGATCCTGATGGGTGTCGTCATTTCTTACCTGTGCGCTATTATCTTCAACGCCATGGGGATGACGAACGCCGATGGCTCTGTCCTTTTGGACTTCACTTCCGTGGCTTCGTCTGCGGCTGTTAAGATTCATCCGTTCGTTCCGGCCAAGTTCGACCTCACATCGGCTCTGATCATGGCGCCGATTTCCATCGCCACGATGATGGAACATATCGGTGATATCTCGGCCATCTCCGCAACGGTCGATGCCAACTTCATCGAAGATCCGGGTCTTCACAGAACCCTGATCGGGGACGGTCTCGCTACGGCCCTGGCCGGTCTCGTTGGTGGTCCTGCCAATACAACGTACGGTGAAAACACGGGCGTCCTGGAACTGTCCAAAGTCCATGACCCGCGTGTCATCCGCATTGCGGCTGTTTATGCGATTATCCTGAGCTTCTCGCCGAAGGTCGCAGCCATCATTTCTTCGATGCCAACGGCCATCATCGGTGGTGTTTCCTTCATCCTCTACGGTATGATCTCCGCCATCGGTGTCCGTAACGTCGTTGAAAACCAGGTGGACTTCACACAGTCGCGCAACCTGATCATTGCGGCCGCCATTCTCGTCAGCGGGCTTGGCTTCTCCAATGGTCTGACTTTCACGATTGCCGGTGTGTCGATCACACTGACGTCCCTGGCCATTGCGGCCATCATGGGCATCACGCTCAACGCCATCCTGCCGGGTAATGACTACGAAATCCGTGAAGACACGGGTGTCAGCTTCTCGCAGGACGGTGAATAATCATCGCTTCCATGAAATCCGTTTGTCCGGACAGGGCAGGCGGATTTTTCTTTTTTCTCATTTTATGTGGTTTCGTAGAACTGACGTTTCTTTAATGATATAATTGTACCAAAGTAACGAAGAAGAGGGAGGATTCCTCAAAGCGCGCCCATCATTATGCGCGTACGGAGAAACAATCATGAAATCAATGACCTTAACGCCAGATCTGGTCAGGGAACGTGTCCTGACCCACATGTGCAGACGAAGCGGCCAGTTTTTGATGTTTTACCGCCCGGATGAAAAAAATCTCGTCCCGTATTGCATGCCCAATATGTTGCAGGGGCTTCCGGAGTCTTTGTCTTTTCCGGACGGTCTGATCAAGGAGCTGAAGCTCGACGACAACTCAATCCACAGTTTGCGCCGGGTGACACATGTCATTGACAGTCAGTCCCCAGAGGAGCAGACCTGTCTGATCCGCATCCGTTATGACCGCCAGCCCATCTGGGTCCAGATGCGCTTTTTCCGTAATCAGACGGACGACGGCCGGGTGTACTACATTATCGTCGGGGAAAATGCCGACAATCTGATGATTGCCAAAGAACGTCTGCGCGTCGAGCGTCAGACGATGGTGTCGGTGGAAGATACGGCTTTGGCCGTGGCCAGCTTCACCGTCACCCATGATGCCCATCTGCACAAAGAAGGCATCCGCACCACCGGCGAAACGGAGGATGAGGCTAAGGATGAGGATGTCTTGGATGAAACATATAATGAAGCGGCCAGACTGATTGATAATTTTGATGAACAGTCCGAAGCGACCGCCAAGGTGCTGCTCAAGGCGGCCCGGGAGATCCCGGACAAAAACCAGAGACAAGTATTTATCCGCCGGCTGTCCAACCGCGGATTCCTGGAGGCCTATGAAAAAGGCGACACGAACTACGACCTGGAATACCAGCGCTATTATCAGGGCCAGCTGATCTGGATGAAAACAACTGTCCATCTGCTCATCGACCCGGATACGGATGAACTGCTCGTGTTTATTTATACGTATGATATTGACGAACAAAAGGTCAATAATAAAATCACCGACCTCCTGGTCAAGCGGGGCAGTGACTTTATCGTGCGCATCAACACCCAGAATGATGATATCCGCTATCACTATATCTCCGACTTCCAGAAGGAGTTTTTCCCGTACCGCCGGCTGACCCATCTCTCGTATACACAGGGGTTTGTCAAGCCAATCCTGCGTCTGGTTCAGGGGGATGCGGCGGACGCCTTCGCCCGCCAGCTCTCGAAAGACAACGTTCTCAAGTCGCTGAAGGAATCCGGACGCTTTGTGATCACGTATGATTTCCTCACCCGGAACATGCCGATGCGCCGCAAACAACTCCAGTTCTACAACTTTGATGAAACCAAGCTCGAGGTGCTGGTCATTCAGACCGACATCACCGAAGCTTACCAGAAAGAACTGCTCGATGCCCAGAACCGCAAGGCGGCGATCACCGATCCGCTCACGGGGCTGATCAACCGGGCCGGCATCCGCTCCCAGCTTGATGAGCTTGAAGCGTCTTACCAGGACAAGAACCAGCCGTTTACTTTGGCCATGGCTGATATCGATTTCTTCAAGAATGTCAATGACACGTACACCCATGACTGTGGCGATGAGATCCTCAGGGATCTGGCGGATCTGATGAACGGGTTTATGAAAGAACGCGGGCTCGGACAGGTCGGACGCATGGGCGGGGAGGAGTTCCTCATTATCTTCACCCATTCCCATCTCGACGAAGCCCATCAGGCGCTCGAAGAGATGCGGGCTCTGATTGAACAGTCAGAATTTCAATGGGAAGACAAGACGCTCAAGGTCACGATGACCTTCGGGGCGCGGGAGTACACCCCGCAGCTCGGCATCACGAAGACGATTCATGAAGCCGACCAAAACTTATACAAAGGCAAAAATACCGGCCGCAACACGGTTGTGGTCTGAGGAGGCAGTTATGAAACCAATCAAAATCGCCACCATCGGCGGTGGCAGTTCCTATACGCCGGAACTGATGGAAGGTCTGATCAAACGTTATGACCGGATGCCAATCAAAGAAATCTGGCTCGTGGACATTCCCGAAGGTCAGGAAAAGCTGAACATCGTGGGCGCCATGGCCCAGCGCATGTGGGACGCGTCACCGTATGACGTGAAGGTCCATCTCACCCTTGACCGCCGTGAAGCGCTGAAAGACGCGGACTTCGTCACGACACAGTTCAGGGTCGGACTGCTCAATGCCCGGGTGAAGGATGAACGCATTCCGCTCTCTTACGGCCAGCTCGGCCAGGAGACAAACGGGGCCGGCGGCATGTTCAAGGCCCTCCGGACGATTCCGGTTATTCTGGATATCGTCGAAGACATGAAAGAGTTATGCCCGGACGCCTGGCTCATCAACTTCACCAATCCGAGCGGGATGGTGACGGAAGCCGTGGTCCGCTACGGCCACTTCGATCGTGTTGTTGGCTTGTGCAACGTGCCGGTCAACGCGATGATCAACGAGCCGAAGCTGATTGGGAAAACACTTGATGAACTTGTCTACAAGTTTGCGGGCCTGAACCATTTCCACTGGCACAAGGTGTATGACTTGCACGGACATGATGTCACCCACGACATCATCGATGCGATGTTTACGAAGAGCGATGACTCGGTACCGGCCAATATCTTTGATGTCCCGTATTTCAAGGAACAGCTTGATACGATGAATATGATCCCGTGCGGCTATCACCGTTACTACTATAGGGAAGAAGAAATGCTGGGGCATGCGATTGAGGAATACAACACCATCGGCACCCGCGCCCAGCAGGTGCAGGAGGTCGAGGCGAAACTCTTCGACATGTACAAAGACCCGCATCTGAACCACAAGCCTGAAGAACTCGCCCGCCGGGGCGGGGCGCATTACTCGGATGCGGCCTGTGAGACGATTCTTTCCATCTATGCCAATAAAAACACTCACATCGTGCTCTCCACGAAAAATAGCGGCGCTGTGCCGGATTTACCGGATGACTGCGTGGTGGAAGTGAGCGCCCATGTCGGTGCGGCCGGGGCGCTGCCTCTGGCTTTCGGACCACTCCCGCCGGCGGAGCGGGGCTGGCTGAGATGCATGAAAGACATGGAACTGTGCGTCTGTGAGGCGGCTGTGACAGGGGACTACGGGATGCTTCTGGAAGCCTTCACCCTCAACCCGCAGGTGACGATGGGGGCCACGGGCAAGCGCATCATGGATGAACTCCTGATCGCTCATGCGAAATACCTGCCGCAGTTCGAAGACACGATTGAGAGGCTCAAAGCTGAAGGCGTCACGATCAAAGATGACGTCGCCCGTGAACTCACGGAGAAAGGTTTATAAACACACAAACCGGGTGGATGCCCGGTTTTGTCTGTCCTCATTCTTGCATTAATAACAGACTTGTTTCATAATAGGTCACGAAAGGAATGAGACAAAGATGACACAGGATGCGCGGATCCACACACTTTCCGAAGAAAAGCCCGTCAAAGCGGTGCTGAAGCTCGGCGTCCCTCTCACCATGGGGATGATGATCATGGTGGCTTACAACCTGACCGATACGTTTTTTATCGGCCTTCTGCATGACGATTATCAGTTTGCGGCGGTCAATCTGGCGTATCCGCTGATGATGATCACCACGGCGCTCTCCAACATGGTCGGCACCGGGGCGTCATCGCTGATGGCCCGGTCGATGGGCGCAGGGGATACGGACAAGGCCAACCGGACACTCACCTGCGGTTATGTGATGACGGTTGTGCTCGGGGTTGTGATTGCGTTTCTCGGGTTGATTTTCCTTGGCCCGCTCGTCCGCCTTCTGGGGGCGAAGTCGCATACGTTCACCCCGACATGTCAGTATGCGGGTGTCATTCTTGCCGGCACGGTGTTCACGATGGGCAATTACACCTTCGGGCAGCTGCTCAGGGCCGAAGGCTCGGTGAAAGAGTCGGTCGGGGTGATGCTGGCGGGGACACTGGTGAATCTGGTGCTCGACCCGGTGTTTATCTTTGTGCTTCATATGAATGTGATGGGCGCCGCCGTGGCGACCATCATCGGCAACGCGGTGGCGGCACTTCTGGCGGTCAGCTTCTATGTCCGCAAAAAAACCATTCTGTCCCTCCGGAAAGACGCGATCATTCCGCAGGCCGCCATCGTGAAGGAAATTTTCTTTGTCGGGATTCCGGCAACTCTGGAAACCCTGATGACGAGCTGCGCATATGTGTTATTGAACAACCTCGCGGTGTCCTACGGCGAGTTGTACGTGGCGGCGATGGGCGTGTCGCAGAAAATCATGACCGTCGGGAACTATGTGTACCAGGGCTTTGCGGCCGGGACACAACCTTTGATGGGCTATAATTACGGCGCCGGGCGGTACAGCCGGATGCTTGCATGCCTGAAGGCAAATATTATGGTGACGTGCCTGATTGAACTTGTGATTGTGGTCATCTACGGATTCGGGGCCGAGGCGCTTGTCTCGGTGTTTATCAGCACGCCGGAGGTCATTGCGATCGGGGCCCAGGTGCTCAGGGCGAACATGCTGGTGCTGCCGTTTGTGGGGTCGATTTCCTCCTCGCGCAGCGCCTTCCAGGCGATGGGCCGGCCGTTTGATGCGTTGGGCATCACCATCCTGCGTCAGATTGTGATGTACATGCCGTTCTTATTGATTTTCAATCATTTCTTTGGCTTTAACGGCCTGATCCACGCCCAGCCGGTCAGCGATGCCATCATGTGCATTGTGGCCGTGACCCATCTGGTGCGGGTGCTCCGGTCACTTGAAAGGACTCATGCTTATGAACAATAACGATTTGAAAAATACCATTGCGGCCTCCTTCGGCCTGTGGGAACGTCCGGAAGGGGACGACCGCCCGCCGGTGGACGATGCGTTTCTGACCCACTTGATTGACCTGATCAATATGCAGGCAAACGTGGCCCTGCAAAGCGGGCAGACGACACAGGCGTACGGGGATATTCTGGATATGATCCGTCATGAACTCGTGAAAAATGGCTATGAACCGGCTGATTACCATATTGAAGATGAGCTTCTGATGAAGCTCTGAAAGGACTTGTTATGAAAAAGAGAAAGTTGGCCCTCGGGATGCTGACGGCAGCGGCCGGGGGCGGGGTGGTGTCACTCTCCAGAACGCTTCATACCCGCGTGAAAACTTATCGCCTGCAGAAAGGGATGAATGTCCTGATCACCGGGGCAACCCATGGTTACGGACCGGCCTTTGCGCGGGTGTGCGTGAAGAAAGGACTCGGTGTGGTCATTGTGTCTCACCGGGCAAGCGCTCTGGGCACGCTGGAAAAAGAGCTCAGGACCATTGATGCCCATGCCTCAGTCACATCGGTGTGTGCTGACTTGAGGCGGGCGGAAGAATGCGAAATGCTGTGGGACGAGATGGATGCCAGAGGGATTCGTGTGGATGTGCTGATCCAGAACATGGAAACAGCGGTCAAAGGCACGATTCTGAACACGGACATCGAAAGCCTGTACGGTGTGCTGAACGCGAATATTTACGCCTCGACGATTTTGTCACGGATGTTTCTGCGGGACATGGTCGAGAGAAACAGCGGGTTCGTGCTCACCATCGCCCCGCTCACCAAACTGGAAGACACAGATAAGATGAACGTGTACATCCCGTCCAAAGCGTATATTTTATCGATGAGTGAAACGCTCGCCAATGAGCTGAAGGATACGGACGTCCATCTTTCATGTTTTATTTCCTCACTGGAATCGAAGAAAACGGATGACCGGCTCGAGGCGGAAGCGGACAAAGCGCTCCGGCGTATGCTCGAAGGCCTGCCGCTCATTATGGAAGGTCGCAACGTGCGGGCACCGCATCATCCCGGCTACATAATCGGGGCCAATGTGGTCTCGGTGGCCTACAACCGGATTATCAAGCATAAAGAAAACATCGGTTCGTGAGAACTGATGTTTGTTTTTAAGTCCGATCTTCGGCGAGGGCCGCACGGACCCGCTTCGTGTCGGTGAAGTTGAGTTTGACAATCTTGGTCAGAATTTTTTCGCCGTACTTTTTGGCAAGCTGAACCACGATGGAGTCAACACTTGCGCCTGTCCCGCGTGCGAGGTGGGTTTTGAGCGACTTCGTCATGCTGGCGTAATACTGCAGGTAGGCATAGCGGGAAATGATTTCCGCGGCCAGCACGGCCAGGTACTGCTTGTCAGCGTCCTTTTCGAACTTCAGGTCACGCACGATGATGACCTCGTTCTTTAAGTAGTTATAATACGTCTTCGGGGAGATGTATTTTTCCATCACTTTGAAGTCGACGGTTTTTTGGGTTTTCTGCAGCACATTCACAAGCGCCGTGTTGAACAGGCGGGCGCGGATGTTGGCCTGATTGATGCCTTTGTCAATCATGTTGTTGTAGTGGGAGTTGTCGAGGACGAGCAGGGACGCAATGGTCTTCTGCTTGATCTGCTGGGCATACGTCACGATTTCTTTATTCGTGAGTTTGTCAACATCCTCGATGTTCAGGGTTTTCATGAAGGCGATGCCGTCTTCATCCAGGTAACAGGCCACCACACATAACGGGCCGATATAATCGCCGGATCCTGTTTCTGCCGCCCCGATGTGGGGTTGTGTGCAGAAGGTTTCCCTGTTCATTTCGTCTTCAATCTTCTTGGCCAGACGGCTCGACCAGTTGGCCGCTTCGTGCATGGCATTGCCGCCGGTGAAGGTGGCTGTCATGTCTTCATCCACTGCGATTTCACAGTCGATGGCATGAGCCTTCAGAAGAAGCCGTTCGTCCGCAGCGATCGGAACCATCTGACTGTCATAGAATTTTAACATTTTTGCTAGAATTTTGTCGTCAATCTTGAATTTGATTGGTTCCACGCTACTCACCTCATCATATATTTTACCATAATTGCCGATTTTTTGACAGAGAATTTTTCAAATGCTATAATTTATCGGGTGATGTTTTATGACCTATGGTATAAGTTCAATTTTTATCGATATAGCCGTCATAATTTCCATTATCTACGGGATATGGAGAGGGTATGAAAAAGGCTTTCTCACAAAAATTTTTGATATTCTGACGCTCGTTCTTGTGATTGCGGTGACGATGATGAATTATTCATCTCTGGCCGCCAGATTCACCATCTATCAGGCGTCGGATGATCTGGTGGATGCGTTTCTGGCTCCAATCATCAATGCCATCCTTCTCATGCTGGCATTGTTTGTGACGCTGCTCTTCGTCCGCCGTATTTTACAAATCCTGTTTGAGCCGCTGTGCGAGATGTTTTACACGCACTTCGACATCAGTTTCAAAGCCGATGTCATCGTTGCCGGCATTCTTTCCGCGCTGGAATACTGGATGCTGTGCTACGTGGCGCTCTCCTTCGTGTTCACGCCGCTCTTCATCAACAGCCGTGAGGCCATTCAGGAGAGCACGGTGGGGCGGTTGGTGTACGAATATCACCTGCCGACACCTTCTGAATCTTTCAATAACAATATTTACAACTTTCTCATTGTCCGCAAAGATGCGCAAAGCAACGAAAAAGACCTCACCCAGGACCTTCTGACCTGCGTGGTGGATGCGTATATGAGCGGACTTGTCAGCGATGTCAAGGCGGCAAGCCTCGTCGAAGAATGGCTGGATGAAGACATCCGGTCCTCGCATCCGACGTTGTCCGCCGACGAATACAGCGCGTTCGAAGACATTTTGTCTGCCTCCGAACTTTCCGAAAATCACCGGGCGAAACTGCTCGCTGCGATTATCAACGAGGGCAATTATGACTGAGACATACAACACCTTGGAATTTGACCGGATTCTGGACGCACTGGCCGGACGCTGTCACTCCGACACGGCCCGGCAGAAGATGCGCCATCTGGAACCTTACAACAATATAAATGATCTGCACGACATGATGGCATGTGTGCGTGAAGCAATGACCATTCATCGCTTTTTAGGACGCCTGCCGCTCGAGGAAACCGCGGACATCCGCGGCGCGCTGAAAACAGCCGAAATGGACGGCACACTCGGCGTGGAAGAACTTGTGAACATCGGCACGGTGCTCACCAACATTGAATCCCTGAAAACCTACTTTCAAAGCTGGGAAGGGGAGCCTGAAGCGCTGAGGGACTGGATTGACGGCCTGAGCGGGGATGCGCATTTGCGCGATGAAATTGAACGCATTATCATGCCTGACCTCTCAATCGCCGATGACGCCTCGGGGGAGCTCTACCGCATCCGCCGCAGCCTCGCCCGCATGCAGACATCCATCCGCTCTAAAATGGAACGCTATGTCAAAGACGGGGGCAATGATTTGTCGCTGGACAGGGTGACAAGCCGCAACGACCACCTCGTGCTGGCGGTCAAAGCCGATAAGAAAAATGCGTACAAAGGCATCATCCATGCCACGTCGCAAACCGGGGGCACGTACTTTATCGAACCGGAGGATGTGGTTGCGATGAACAATGACATGGCGCTTTTGCGTGAGCAGGAACAGCAGGAAATCCTGCGCATTTTACGCGGACTCAGCCGTAACGTGAAACACATCACGCTTTCGTTAACCTACGACTGCGACATCATGGAAACCCTTGATGTTATTTTCGCACGGGCCGACTACGGCAATGCGATGGATGCGTGTGTGGCCGAAGTGAACCGCGAAGGGACGCTGATGTTAAGAAGCGCCCGCCATCCGCTCATCGATCAGCGCAAAGTCGTGGCCAATGATATTGTCTTGCCGTCACAGGCGCTGATGATTACCGGCTCCAACACCGGCGGGAAAACCGTAACTCTGAAAACCATCGGGTTACTCTCCCTTATGGCCGCATGTGCGATCCCGGTGACGTGTGAGAAGGCGGATGTGCCGCTTTATGATGCCATTTATGTTGACATGGGCGATGACTCGTCGATCACCGCATCGCTCTCCACGTACTCGGCGCATATGACGAAACTGATTGGGTTTCTGAAATCCGTCACCAGGCATTCCCTTGTGTTGATCGATGAAATCGGCTCGGGCACGGACCCGGACGAAGGGGCGGCTTTGGCCAAGGCGCTGATCGATGCCTTTCTGGCCAGGGGGGGCCATCTTGCGGTAACGACCCACTACGGCCAGTTGAAAACTTACGCCGAGCTCAAGGAAGACATTACACCGGCAGCGGTGGGCTTTAATATGGAAACGATGAAGCCGACCTACAAACTTTCCATCGGTGAAACAGGCGGTTCTTACGCCTTTGAAATCGCCACCTCGCTCGGGCTCGACCCGGCCATCATCAAAGCCGGTCGCCAGTACCGCAAGGACGGGCAGAGTGAAGCAGAACAGCTTTACGACCGCCTGACCAAACAGGAACAACGCCTGAAAGACAAAGAACAGACGCTGCGCCGGGAACAGAAGGACGTCCGCGTGCTCAAGGACAAATACGACAAACAAATGGCCGGCATGGACAAGATGCGTCAGAACGCCCTGAAGGAAGCGAAGGAAGAAGCCAACCAGCTGCTCGAACAGGCCCGTCAGGACATCGATGCGATCAAGAAAGACCTGAAAGCTTCATCCAATCTCAAACCGCACGAAGCCATTGCGGCCAAAAAGGCCCTGGAGTCTTTGAAATATGAGGATGAGCCGGAACAAGTTCCACAGGACCATGACTTTGTGGTCGGGGACCATGTCCGCATCAATCGTGTGAAACAGGAAGGCGATGTCACGGACATCCGCCGCGGGAAGCTGACCGTGGATGTCAATGGACTCCCGATGCAGGTGAAAGTGAGCGATGTCACATTCCTGCACCCGCGCCGGGCCGAGAAAAAAGTCGCTGCCGCCCGCACACCGAAGGTCAAAAAGACCGGCTCTTACGAAGTCGATGTCATTGGCATGCGCTATCAGGAGGCGATGGACACGGTCGACAAATTTATTGATGATGCGCTTGTGATGGGCTATTCCAGCGTGCGTATCATCCACGGCCTTGGCACCGGCGCTTTACGTAACGGCGTGCGCCAGCTTTTGAACCGCAATAAAAATATTGAATCTTACCGCGACGGCGGACCTGATGAGGGTGGATCAGGGGCAACCGTGGCTTATTTCAAATGAACCAGAACCTGGATTATATTAAAAAGAAACTCTCGCTCCTGCCGATGCAACCGGGCTGTTACCTGATGAAAGACAAAGATGACACGGTCATTTATGTCGGGAAGGCCAAGAAACTCAAGAACAGGGTTTCGTCGTATTTCTCAGGCGCCCACAACTACAAAACCACCCGTCTTGTGGACCACATCTGGGATTTCGACTACATCGTCACAGGCAGTGAGAAAGAAGCCTTACTGCTGGAAATCAATCTGATCAAGGACTACGCCCCGCAGTACAACATTATGTTTATGGATAATTCCTATTATCCGTATATCAGGCTGACCAATGAGCGCCATCCGCGCCTGATGATCGTGCGCAACGCGAAGGACGTGAAGGCCAAACACTTCGGCCCGTTCCCGGATGCCACCGCCGCCCGGACAACGTTCCGGCTATTGGAAAAACTGTTTCCGTTACGCAAGTGTGCGCATATTCCGAAAAAGCCGTGCCTGTACAAGTCCATGGGCCAGTGCCTCGCGCCTTGTGTGAATGAGGTTTCGGAGGAAGAGTATGCCGGGATTCGCCGGGATCTGATCCGCTTTATGAACGGGCATACCGAAGACAAGATTGCGGAGCTGACACAAAGAATGGAAAAGGCCTCGGCGGAATTGAATTTCGAAGTTGCCAAGGACTGCCGGGATTTGATCCGCTCGATTGAGTATGTCACGTCCAAACAGCATGTCATGGCCTCCGACCGGGTGAACCGGGATATTCTGGGGTATTACATTGACAAAGGGTATTTGTCCATTCAGCTGTTCTTTATGCGCAACGGCAATCTGCTTTCGCATGCCTTTAACCTCGTACCGCTCGGGGATGATTTGCAGGGGGATCTGGATCAGTTCGTCGTCACGTATTACCAGGCCAACTCCCAGCCGGCTGAACTGCTTGTGCCGCAGGATTATGACACAGCGCTTGTTTCCGATATTCTCGGCTGCAAGGTACTTCAGCCGCAGCGCGGCAATAAAAAAGCCCTGGTCGACATGGCCAACAAGAACGCGAAGGAAGCGCTGGAAAAGAAGTTCCTGCTTAAAACCAAGGATGAAGAAAAAACCATCGGGGCGATGAAAGAGCTCGGTGAGAAGCTCGGTATCGACACCCCGCATGTGATTGAACTTTACGATAACTCCAACATTCAGGGCGCCTATGCGGTTGCCGGGATGGTTGTGTTCCGCGACGGGAAGCCGTCGAAGAAGGATTACCGGAAGTTTAAAATCAAAACGGTCGAAGGGCCGGATGACTATGCGTCGATGAAGGAGGTCATTTACCGCCGCTATTACCGCCAGCTCATGGAGCAGCGGGATTTGGCGGACATGATCATCGTCGACGGGGGCATTGGCCAAATCAACGTGGCCAAGGAAGTCATCGACGGCCTGCATGTACCGGTCAAGGTATGCGGCCTGCGCAAAGATGACAAGCATCAGACCGCGATGCTGGTGGATGACGACGGCAGTGAAGTGCCGGTCGATCCGCACAGCCAGCTGTTCTTCCTGCTCACCCGCATGCAGGATGAGGTGCACCGCTATGCGATCACTTACCACCGCAACATGCGCTCGAAGTCTCTCTTCCAGTCGATTCTGGATGAAGTGCCGGGCATCGGCGAAAAGCGCAAGAAAAAGCTTCTGAACACCTTCCATTCGGTCAGGAAAATGCGGGAGGCGAGTGTGGAAGAGCTCGGTGAGGTCGTGCCGGAGCACGTGGCGCTGGATTTGTATGCGGCGCTGCACAAAAACGACAGCACAGACGAAAGCGATTGATTTTCACACCTGAACCGATTATGATATCTGCAAGGAAAGGAGCGTGACGGGCGATGCTGAAGAGATGGACCCTGTTTGCCTTCGCGGCGGCACTGTTTCTGGTCTCGTTTTTTGTCATCAACCTGAGATACGATAAGTTTTACCGGATCAACGGCATCAACAATGACAACCAGGCCATTATTGAAACGTACCTGTCGGAAGATGATCAGAACTACCTGATCGAAAACCAGATTCCCATCACGAACCTGATCAACTATATGTCCGTGGAGGATTTCGACATCCACAACTATGAATATTATGAGCTGCTCATTCAGAGCGGACGCTACGACAGTTACAGCGAGCTGGTGGCCACGGGCAATGCGCTCGAAGAAAAGGCCAAGGCCTCGTTCTCCTCAGGCGTGATGAAACGGGTGACGTATATCGTCAATAACGCTTTGGAAACAGGCTTTATTAATGAAGAAGACTTTAACTACGGCAACCGCGTGATTTATGCGGCGATGGTGTCGCTCTACAGCGATACATCGTATGTAGAAACGGGCAATGAGTATGTCAAACTGATGCGGGCCCGGGGCATGAACGCGTCGCAAGTGGGCGAATTTTTCACCACCGCCTGCCAGTATTACAACGCCTCCAGCCTGGCGGTTTTGATGGATGCGGCCGATGACAAGTCCATCCGCCTCATTGCCAACCCGTCCGAGCTGTCACTGACCCTCAACGACACGGAATATATCGGCTCTTATGTCCCGTCGGGCCTCGTGCTTATTCAGGACGTGCACCGTTTGAAGTACGCCATGTATATGGTCGATGATGCCTATGATGCGCTTTTGGACATGAAAGAAGCGATGGGCGACACGCTCGGGGAAGAGCTCGTTGTGCGTCACGCCTACACAAGCTTTAATGAAATTATGGCCGACAACGAAAACGACGCCGGGCACTCCGAGTATCAGCTCGGCACGCTTCTGGCGTTCCAGAAACTCGACACAGGTTACAGCGACTTTGCGGAGACCGATGTCTCTGAATGGCTGCAGAAAAACGCCTGGAAGTACGGGTATGTACTGCGCTATCAGTCCGGCCATGCATCGGAAAGCGGCCATGCGGCCAGCGCCAATATTTACCGTTATGTCGGCAAAGAGATTGCCAAAGACATGCATGATGGGAACCTTACGCTGGAAGCCTGGAACAAACAGGAAAAGGAGGGAGTTTCATGAAAAAAATAGCTGTCATGTCTGACAACCACGGGGATCCGGACGCTATGGATTTCATTCGTGAACTCGAACCGGACGCTGATTTTTACGTCCATTGCGGGGACAGTGAAGCCTCGGACATTCATGTACTCGATGGCTATATCGCCGTCGCCGGCAACAATGACTGGTATTTGAAGCTCCCGAAGTACGCCAAGTTCAAGTGTGAAGATATTTGGGTGCTCGTCACCCACGGCCAGTTTTACGGTTATTTTGACCGGGAGAAGAAAATGGCAGGGGACCTGAAGCATCAGAAATGTCAGTTGCTTCTTTCGGGGCATACACATATGCCGAATGTATCAATGTACAAAAACCTGACCTTCGTCAACCCGGGGTCCACCAGCTGGCCAAGGGGCGGTTCGAAACGCTCGTACGCTGTGATTACGGTCGACGGGACGAACATCGAGGCCGAAATCAAGTCCCTCGAAGACGACGATTAATTTATTTTCAAATCACCCTTGCGCCGTTGCACTTCGTGTGTTAATATACTTAGCGCAAAGGGACATGTCTACGTAGCTCAGCTGGATAGAGCACACGCCTTCTAAGCGTGCGGTCGCGGGTTCGAATCCCTCCGTGGACGCCATTGAAAAATAACGCTCCGGGCCGGAGCGTTTTTTCGTGGGTGTCAGTCGGATTCACAGCGTGTGAGCAGGCGGGACATCCCGAACAAATACAGCGCAAACACAATCTCAATCAGACCGTTGAACTGTCCGCAGGTCACATAGATGCCGGCGCAAAGCATCAGGGTCATCATCGCCAACAGACGCATGGGGGCGGGAAAGCCGTGATCCGCTGCCATCATCAGTGTGGCGGCCGACAAGGCCAACGAGGCGTTGACGTTGAAAAAAGCGTGCAGGGAATCGGTGAACCGGAAGTCGCCGTAGAAGGGAATGGCCATACCGATCATCAGAAATGTGCCGGAAAGGATGACCAGAATTTCTTCCTTGCGGCTTTGGGCGTGGCTCAGATAAGCCCGGGCAAACACCAGGACAAACACAAGCACGTAGAGCAGCACGAACACCCGTCTTCCGGAAAGGGACGCAGTATGGGAAATATGCGCTGTCAGAAGATTGCTTTGACAGGCCATAACGATTGTCAGCACCACGGCTGTCAGTTCTGCGACCATAACACCACCTCCGGAATCAGTATACCATTTTTTACCGGTAAATTGAGATAAGTGCCGGGATGTGTTAAAATGAGGACAACAAAGACCTCTTATCATTTTGAAAGGATTTCTGATCATGAAAAAATATGATGTTAAAATCATGCCTCTTGGCGGCCAGGATGAGATGGGCAAGAGCATGTATGCGGTCGATATCGACGAAAAGCTTTTTATCATCGATGCCGGATTCCGCTTTCCGGATTCCGACAAGCTTGGTGTCGACACAATCATTCCGAGCTTTGACTGGCTCAAAGACAACCAGAAGCGGATCTCTGCCATCATCATCACCCACGGTCATGAAGATGTGATGGGTGCTCTGCCTTATATTCTCAGGGAAATGCCGGGTTTGCCGGTGTATGCGCCGAGCCTCACGGCCAATATCATGGAGGAACAAATTGCCCGTTATGAGCGTCACCGCAAGGTCGACTGCAAGCTCAACCTGATCCGGGTGGCCCGTGATGAATCCATCACCATCGATGGCGTGCCGTGCGAGTTCTTCCCGCTCACGCACTCCATTCCGGGCGCTGTCGGAGTGGCTTTGTGGACCAGGAAAGGTTATGTCGTCTACGGGTCCGAATTCATCATCGACTTCGGGGCGCCGGAAGGCTTCCGCTCCGACTTGCAGAGGATGATCGACATTGGGAAAAAGGGCGTGCTGGCCCTGATGATGGAATCATCGTATGCCCGCCGCAGCGGCTACACCGCGCCGAAGCACAAGCTCACGGACCTCATCCGCAATGAGTTTGAACAGGCGACCGGCCGCATCATCATCACAAGCTACGCACGGAATATTTTCCGGACTCTGGAAATCATCGAACTGACGAAGAAATACAACCGTCAGATTGTCTTCCTCGACTCGCACAAGTACGACCAGACGAATCTGATTCTCAAGCTGGACAAAGAGTCCACGCATCCGGTGTTCCATATCGAGAAAAAGTATATCGGAAAACTCGAAAACCTCGGCAATGCCCGCCGCGACCGCAACTACGTTGTCCTCGTCTCCGGCAAGCCTGACAGTATTTATTCCGATATCTCTGATATTCTTGACGGCGGGAATGAGTACCTGAAGATCCGTGAAGACGATACGTTCATCATCGCTTCACCGGTCCTGCCGGGAACGGAGAAAATTGCCACGGCGGTCACGAACAACGTGTACCGCACGCCGGCCAGCCACATCAAAATCCTTAAAAACAAATCCCTGTCGTCCATGCATGCCTCGGTGGAAGACATCCGTGTCGCTTTGCAGGTGTTCCGGCCGAAATATTATATCCCGATCAAAGGCCGTTACCGTGACTTCATTGCCAATGCGGCGGTGGCCCGGGATATGGGTATCAAAGACAAAAACATTGTCATTCTTGACAACGGCGAGTTCGCAGCGTTTGCGCGCGGCGTACTGGCCAAGCCGGAAGAGCGCTCCTCAATGCATATCGATGTGCCGGATGTCATGGTTGACGGGATCGGCATCGGGGATGTCGGTGATAAGGTCATCGACGACCGCGTCCAGCTTTCCAACGATGGGGTTGTTATTGTCGGCGTGACGATTGACAAGAAGACGAAGAAAATCGTCGCCAATACGGACTGCCAGACGCGCGGGTTCGTGTATGTCAAAGAGCAAAAAAACATCATCCGCCATGTGGTGGAGTTGTGTGAGGCCGAAGTGTCCAGGCTCCAGGACAAGCCGGACACGGACATGAAAGACATCCGCGGGGCGATGGTGAAACAATCCAAAAACTACATCCGCAAGGAAACAGGCAAAGACCCGATGGTCATTTGTGTCGTTGTGGAAGTATAACCAGGCGGGCTCCGGCCCGCCTTTTCAAATGGGGCGGAATTTGGTATAATAGCCGGGGTACGGAAGGGAGGCAAAGTGTTTGGCTTCTAAGAAGAAAAAGAGCACACGCTCGAAAAGCAGATCAGGGTCAAAGCGCAAGCAGACGAACAATACACAAAAGTCGCTCTGGCAAAGACTGAAGCCGGCTGTCAAGTGGCGGATCCTGGCTGTTTTGATTTTGTTTTTAAGCGTTGTGACATACATGAATGCCGGGATCGTCGGCGGGTTTCTCAACACCATCGTCCAGGCGCTCTTCGGCACAAAACTTATTCTGATTTTTTATGCGGTCATGGGATGCACGGGGTTGTATATCCTCATTAAAGGCGCACCGCCGCAGTTTTCCTCATCGCTTTTTATCGGCATTGCGGTTATGTTTGTGGCCGGGCTGATGATTGTGAGTTTCGACGCCGAGGAGAAGGGCATTCAGATGATCAAAGACTACTGGGCCGTGAAGGAGTTCAACCGTGGCGGACTGATCGGGGTCGCACTCTTCGGGGTGTTCTCCCAACTCTTTGACGCCATCGGCGCGCTCATCGCTTCCGTCATCATTTTGATGGGCGGGGCCGTGATGGTCGAAAACAAACTTACCCAGTACTATCAGGACTGGCGGGAGAAACATCCGAAACCGGAAAAACCGGAACCTGAACCGGAGCCTGAGCCTGAGCCGGAACCGGCTGTGCAGGAAGGGCCAATCATCAACCGTCTGGTCGTGAAGGAAGCACGGCGCACACCGTTCTCCAAACGCAAGACCCGGGAAATCGAACTGTTCTCGGACGATGTGTTTGACGATGTGCCGGAAGAAGAACCGGAGGAAGACCTCATCAGCGCGTTTCGCTTTGATGACGAGACCGAGCGTCTGGAAATCGACGAACCGGAAATCACGCTGCCGGAGCCTGAACCGGAGCCAGAGCCTGTCAAAGCTGAGGTTAAGGCCGGGGCTGAGGCCGAAGACAAGGCGGAAGTGCCGAAAGACACCTCCCATCCTTATATCTTGCCGACAGAGCGCCAGCTCAACGCGGTCTGTGTTAACCAGACCGGCCGCACCGAGCAGCGTCATGCGCAAAGCACGGTTGCAACGCTTGAAAGCCTGTTAAAGGAATTCGGGGTCAATGCCCATGTGGAAGATTTTCATATCGGCCCGACCGTCACGAAATACGAACTGCGTCTGGATGTGGGCACGCGTGTCAATAAGATCATGAGCCTTCAGGACGATATCCAGCTGGCGTTGGCCGCCAAGGAAATCCGCATCGAAGCGCCGATTCCGGGCAAGCCGTTTGTCGGGATTGAAATCCCGAACCAGCAGGCCGCGATGGTGCCGTACAACGAAGTGTACCAGATGGCCCGCAAGGACAAAACCTGGGTGAATAAACTGGCCGTGCCTTTGGGCAAGGATATCGAAGGCAAACTTGTGGTCGCCGAGCTCAATAAAATGCCGCACTTGCTGGTGGCGGGGGCGACAGGGTCCGGGAAGTCCGTTTGTATCAATGTCATTATCACCAGTATCCTGATGAAAGCCACGCCGGAAGAGGTCAAGCTCATTCTGGTCGACCCGAAAAAGGTCGAACTCGCCGGCTACAACGGCATTCCGCACCTGCTTTCACCGGTCGTCACTGACCCGAAGAAAGCCGCCGGGGTGTTGCAGGAAGTCGTACAGGAAATGGAAGACCGTTATGAGCGCTTCGCCCTGAACAACGTCCGCAACATTTCCTCGTACAACGCCTTTGCGCGCAAGTACAACAAAGAACACAACACCGAGACCATGCAGCAAATGCCGTATATTGTCGTGATCCTCGACGAGGTCGCCGACCTGATGATGGTCGCTTCGAAAACGGTCGAAGACTGCATCATGCGTATTTCGCAGATGGCCCGTGCGGCCGGGATCCATATGATCATCGCCACCCAGAGACCATCGACGAATGTCATCACCGGTGTCATCAAAGCCAACATTCCGTCCCGGATTGCCTTTGCGGTCAGCTCGCAGATTGACTCGCGGACGATCCTCGACAGCGGGGGCGCGGAAAAGCTTCTCGGGAAAGGGGACATGCTGTTCAGACCGATGGACGCCAATTCACCGGTGCGTGTGCAGGGCGCGTTCCTCGATGACGCGGAAGTCGAAAGGGTGTGTGCGTTTGTGACGAATCAGCGCGACGCCGAATACGACGACAAGTATGCCAACGCTCAGGAAGTGTCAGGAGGTGGCTCATCCTCATCCCCGGACAACCCGGAAGACGAGGTTGACGAGGAATACGAAGAATGCAAGGCCTTCGTCATTGAAGCCCGCAAAGCCTCGACATCACTGCTTCAGCGCCGTTTCCGCATCGGCTACAATAAAGCCGCAAGAATCATGGACCAGCTTGAAATGAACGGGGTCATTTCCCCGGCCGACGGTTCCAAGCCGCGCAAGGTTCTGATTGAGCCTGACGGGGATGACGCAGACGACGAATAACGCACATACAGGGCAGGGAGGTTTCTCCCTGTCCTTTCTTCATGCGTATGACTTGAGCGTCGCCCGCCGGAGTGCTAGAATGCTCTGCAGAGGTAAAGTTATGACACAGAACTATGACATGCCGGGGTACACGCTGCATGTGACCCCAAGCGATAAATTCAAAGACGTGACGGTGTCCGTCCGCTTCAAAGCGCCGCTGGATCAGAAAACGGCCACGGCCCGCACGCTGCTCGGCTTTGTGCTTACCACAGCCACCAAAACGTATCCGACGGTGATGGATCTGAGCGGGTATCTCGATGAACTGTACGGGGCGCGTCTCGGCGCGTCCATTGCGGCCAAAGGGGCCGCCGATATCATCACCCTGACCTCACGCTGTGTGAACCAGGCGTATTTGCCGGTGGAAGATGACCTGATCACCAAGCAGGTGCAGCTTCTCGATGACTTGATCCACAACCCGCTGGCCGATGGCGATGCGTTTGATGACACAATCGTGCGCCTGAAAAAGAAAGAAATCGCCGACCGCATCGTGGCCGGGATGGACGATAAAATGTCCTATGCGAATGACGAACTGCTCAAGTACATGGGCGAGTTCAACACACCGCTCTCGGTGATGTCCCTGGGCTCTCTGGAAGACCTTGACGTCATCACACCGCAGAGTTTGTACAAAACGTATCAGGCAATGCTGGAAGAAGACGATGTGCATGTGTATGTGATTGGTGATGTCCCTGACAATATCGCTGAGGTGTTTGAAAAGAACCTGAACCTCGGCACCACCAAACCGAATATTCCGGCCAATTACACGTTTGAAAGCACGAAGAACGATGTTCTGGAAGTGTTTGAAGACCAGGACATTGTCCAGACCAAGCTCGAACTCGGCTATACAACCGGGGTGGATTTCACCGACCCGGACTGTGAGGCGATGAGTCTGACGGCGGATATCCTGGGCGGGTACTCCCAGTCACGCTTGTTCCGGCACGTGCGGGAAGAGCGGTCGCTTTGCTACTACATCAGCGCTGGATATAACCCGTTCGGCGCCGTGATGGCCATTTCATCCGGTATCAATCAGGACAATATTGACGCCGTGAAAGACCTCGTGGCCGAAGACCTGGCGGACATGCAGGCGGGCAACGTTACGGAAGACGAACTGGCGCTGGCCAAGATGATGGTCGTGTGCTCGCTTGAAAGTGCTTACGACTCACCGTCCTATATGATTTCACTACAGTACAACCGCGACATCACCGGGAAAAAGCAGACGATTGCCCAGTATATTGATGCAATCAACGCCGTCAGTGTGCAGGACATTGTCCGGTGCGCCAACAAGATCCGGCTGGATACGGTGTATGTGCTCAGAGGAAAGGAGGATGCGCATGATTAAGACCTGGAATCCGATCATCAAAGAAACATTGTATGGAGAAACCATGGACAACGGACTTCGTGTGTTCCTCATGCCCAAAGAAGGCTTTTCCAAGACGTACGGGATGTTTGCGACGGACTTCGGTTCGGTCGACACCACCTTTGTTCCGCTGGGCGAGGATAAGATATTTCATGTCACTGACGGGGTGGCCCATTTTCTGGAACACAAGATGTTTGATATGAAAGACGGGGATGCGTCAGAGAGGTTTGCGCGTCTCGGCGCGGCGTCCAATGCCTTCACGTCCAACACCCGCACGGCGTATCTCTTTTCAACCACGGCCCATGAGATGGAATGTACGGAGCTTCTGCTGGACTTTGTCCAGTCGCTCGATGTCACTGAGGCCTCCGTGGATAAGGAAAAGGGGATCATCGCCCAGGAAATCGGGATGTATGACGACAACCCGGACTGGCAGGTGTACTTCGGGGCCATCCGCAACCTGTATCACAACCACCCGGTGAAAATTGATATTGCCGGCACGGTGGAGTCCATTCAAGAGATTGATGTGGCGTTATTGAAACGTTGTTATGATACGTTTTATCATCCGTCCAACATGGTCCTTTTTGTGGTCGGGCACTTCGATGCGGAAGACATGATGGCCATGATCCGGGTCAACCAGGCAAAGAAGGGGTTTACTGCCATGGCGCCGGTTGTGCGGGCGCAGAGTGATGAACCCCGGACGATTCTGAACAAATCCGAAACCCGGCGGATGGATGTGTCCATGCCGAAGGTGTGTGTGGCGATGAAAATCAACGCCATCCCGGAAAGCGTGGAAGGGCGTTTGAAGCAGGATTTGGCCTTTGGCCTTCTGACGGATATGTGCTTCTCGAAAAGTTCGCCTTTGCGCTATGACTGGGTGGAGAAGGGGCTGATCAACGACTCGTTCTCGGCCGGGTACACACAGGAAAGAGATTACGCGTTTTACGCCATGGACTCCGAAACGGACAAGCCGGAAGAGCTCAAAGACACATTCTATGACTTTATCCGGACGATCAAAAACGAAGCGCTGGATAAGACGCTGTTTGAACGGGCGAAGAAGCGCAATATCGGCACGATGATTCAGGTGTTCAACTCACCGGAAACAATTGCCAACATGTTTACCCGTTACATCCAGTGCGGGGTGAATATGCTGGATCTGATTGCAGCCATTCAGGCCATGACGCTTGATGATCTCAAAGCCATCCTGCCATTGTTCGATGACAAATTGGCGGCCGATTTTACCATCCTTCCCACCCGTTGACCAAAGTTTCCCACGGGCTTTGGAAGTGTTGACGCGAAAACGAGTTATGCTATAATGAGGGTGACCTAAGAGTATATGCATTTCCTACATAGCTCATAAGGGATTCTGATTCGCAAAGGCCGTGTTGAAAGCCTGCCCCGGCTCGTCCGGGAGTGGGAATCCTGACGCTGATGCAAGAAGCCCACCTGTACATACAACAGGGATAGTCAACTCTCTTAGGTCGTTTTATTATGTGAGGTGAAAAACATGTCTGAAATGGATGAACTGATCAAAGATATTAATGAACTGGCCCACAAACAAAAGGCTGAGGGACTCACTGACGAGGAGAAAAGACGCCAGCAGGCCCTGCGTTCCAGATACATCGAAATTTTCCGCGCCGGCTTCAAGCAGGAACTCGAAAATATTCGTGTGGTGGACGCTCACGGCAATGATGTGACGCCAAAACGCAAAAAGTCATCAAATATTGAAAATTAGACGCTGAAATAAAGCGTCTTTTTTGCTTTCACAATCCAATAAATTATGTTATAACTATGTCGTATACTGTGATTTGTTTTATGAGGAGGGTTTTCAAGAGTGAATTCTGAATTATCAATTGCAACAATCAGATCTCTTGTCATCGATATGATCAACAAGGCCAATTCCGGTCATCCGGGCATGGCCATCGGCTCTGCGCCGGCAATGTATGAACTGTATACCAAACATTTGCGTGTCAATCCCGTAAAGCCACAGTGGGACAACCGCGACCGCTTCGTGCTGGCCAGCGGCCACATCAGCTCTTTGCTGTATACCGTGCTGCACCTTTCGGGCTTTGATTTGTCCATGGACGACCTGAAAAACTTCCGTCAGTGGATGTCCAAAACACCGGGTCATCCGGAAATCCACATGACTGCGGGTGTCGATGCTTCGAGCGGACCACTGGGCCAGGGAATTCCGACGGCGGTCGGGATGGCTGCTGCCGAGAAGTTCCTCGCCGGCAAGTACAACCGCGAAGGTTTTGATATTGTCGATCACTACACATATGTTCTGTGCGGTGACGGCGATATGGAAGAAGGCGTGACGGCCGAAGCCTCGTCTCTGGCCGGTTTGTGGGCGCTGGGCAAGCTCATCGTCATTTATGACGCCAATGATGTCACGCTCGACGGACCGCTGTCCTGGTCCATGGCCGACAATATCAAAAAGAAATACGAAGCCATGAACTGGCAGGTCATTGAAGTCGCTGACGGCAATGACATCAACGCGCTGCGCCGGGCCATCCGCCGCGGACAGAGAGAAATCTTCAAGCCGACACTCATTATTATGAAAACCATCATCGGGCAGGGCTCGGCCAACGAAGGCACATCCAAAGTGCACGGGTCCCCGCTCGGCGTGGAAGACGGCAAACATGCCAAGCTGTCCTATGGCTTCGATCACGAGGACTTCTATGTCCCGGAAGAAGTGTATGACGATTTCCGCCGCAATGTGTTCAACCGCGGCAAGCGCACCTACAACAAGTGGGTCCGCCTGATGAAAGAATACAAAAAAGAATATCCTGAAGAATACAAGGAATACACGGATGCGATGGAAGGTCACTTCCACCTCAACCTCGATGAACTGCGTGCACAGTACGATGAGAACAGTGTCGAAGCGACCCGTTCCACGTCGGAAAAAGCCATTCAGTATGCGGCTGCGCAGAACCCGACGTTCCTGTCCGGTACGGCCGATCTGGCCTGCTCGACGAAAACGGAAATCAAAGGCGAAGCACATTTCTCCCCGGAAAACTATACGGGCCGCAATGTGTTCTTCGGCATCCGCGAATTTGCGATGGTCGCCATCATGAACGGCATGACGCTCCACAAGGGCATCAAGATCTCGGCCGGCGGCTTCCTCGTATTCTCCGACTACTGCAAAGCGGCCATCCGCATGAGCTGTATGATGGGTCTGCCAATTATCATGCCATTCTCGCATGACTCGATTGCGGTCGGGGAAGATGGTCCGACACATCAGCCAATCGAACAGCTTGCCATGCTCAGAAGTATGGTCGACCTGCAGGTGCTCCGTCCGGCGGACGCCTCCGAACTGATGGCTTGCTGGGAAATCGTCATGGAAACGACGTCTGAACCAACGGCGCTCATCCTGACGCGTCAGAACGTCCCGAACATCACCAATGCAACGAAAGACAACGTGCTTTCGGGCGCATATATCGTTCATCACGAAGAAGGTGAACTCGACGGGATCATCATCGCGACGGGTTCCGAAGTTGCGCTCGCGGTTGCGGCCGCAAAGAAACTGGCGGAAGACGGCCATACCGGCGTGCGTGTTGTCTCGATGCCAAGCCAGAAACTCTTCGATGCGCAGAACGCGGACTATCGCGAATCCGTTCTGCCGAACGCCTGCCGCAAGAGACTCGTGGTCGAAGCCGGCAGTGAATTCGGCTGGCACAAGTACTGTGGTCTGGACGGGAAAGTCCTGTCCGTCACGACGTACGGGGTGTCCGCACCGGCAAACCGCGTGTTCGCAGAATTCGGCTACACGGTTGAGAACGTCATCGCCAACTACCAGTCTTTATAACAATCTCAGGAAAGGGCTCCGGCTCTTTCCTGTCTCAATTTTACAAACACATTTAATTTTGATATAATGTCAGGGAATTCACGGAGGTACACATATGAGTAATTTTGTGACAGCGGCTATTTCGGTCATCATCGGTATGATTGTCGGTTTTTTTGCATCCCGCTACATGTTCAAGAAAGAACTGAAGAAGAACCCGCCGATCAACGAAAAGATGATTCGTGCGATGTTCCGCGAAATGGGACGTAAGCCAAGCGAAGCTCAGATCAATCGCATCATGAAAAATATTACTGATCAGTATAAATAGGGCGTCAAGCCTTATTTTTTCTTGTGTGCTTATGAAGATTTATCTGACCAGACACTCACGTACGATGTGGAACGAAGAATACCGGCTCCAGGGGCGCGGGGATTCACCGCTCACTGCGTTCGGCGTCGACAACGCCAAACATCTCCGTGATCATTTAAAGCATATTCCTTTTGATAAGATTTACTCTTCACCATTGGGGCGGGCGCTGGACACGGCCCATATCGTCTTTGACCCGCAGGACATCAGTGTGGACGACCGGCTGATCGAGATGGATTTCGGACGCTTTGAAAAGCATCGGATCAGCGACTTGTCCCCGGAAGACCTCAGGGTGTACAAAGCGCTCTGGAACCAGCCGGAAACGCAGAACGGGCTGCCGGAAGGGGAGACGTATGATGAGATTGAAGAGCGGGCCCGCGATTTTCTTGCGGACATCACGTCAAAAAATGACGGCAATGTCGCCGTTGTGACGCACGGGTTTATGTTCATAATTCTGATGGGCATCATCATGGGCCTTGAGCGCAAGGATTATACTAAAATCAATAATCCTGTGGTGACCGGCTGTTCGACGACGATTGTGACGTATGAGAAGGGCCACTACCACGTGGATGTGTTCGGGGATCAAAGTTATCTCCCGCATAAGACTGTTGAAAACTTCGCGGCCAATTAAAAACCGACCGCGTCCCACAGGGACGGGTCGGGTCTTTATTTCATCCAGGTGATTTTTGGCTCTTCACCGTTCTTGATCCGGTTCAGGTTGGCGCGGTGCCGGTAGATGATCAGGCTCGCAATAAGGACGTTCGTGATCAGACCAATCGGCGGATAACCGAGAAACGGCGAAGCAACGACCACGGCCACACAACCGAGGCAGGAAGCCAGCGATACGTATTTGGACAGTTTCAGGGTCGTCATGAATGTAACGAAGGCCACGATGAAGGCTGGAATGTTTGTCATAAAGGCATAGGCAATCGCTGACGAAACGCCCTTCCCGCCGCGGAAGTCCGCAAACACCGGATAACAGTGACCGACCACGCAGGCGAGACCGCTCAGGTACGCCCAGTCCGTGCTCAGCCCGAAATAGTTCAATGCCAGACGGGAGAGACCAATCGAGACGATACACTTTGTGGCGTCGAGAATGATGACCGCCATGCCGGCCGGTTTGCCGAGGACGCGCCCCGCATTCGTGCCGCCGAGGTTCTTTGACCCGTACTCCCGCACATCTTTATGGAAAAACACTTTACCAATCACGAGTGCGAACGGGATGGAGCCGTACAAATAGCTCATCACGCAGCACAGGGCCGGAATCAGAATTTTCATACACATTCCTTCCTTCTCTTGAACTCGATACTATTATACCGAAAGAGACAGGAAAATCAATGCATCTGTAAAGCCAACACGCTTTAAATCGAACTATGCGAATACATGAAAATATGCTAAAATAAGTTGATTTTTCAAGGAGGTTACAGCATGCCGCAAAACCATTATACAGAAGACGATATTCAGATTCTCAAGGGTCTGGATGCGGTCAGAAAACGTCCGGGCATGTACATCGGCTCCACCGACGGCCGTGGTCTCCATCACCTGCTTTGGGAAATCGTCGACAATGCAATCGACGAAGCCCTGGCCGGCTACGGCAAGACAATCACGGTCACCCTTCACAAGGACGACAGTGTCACGGTGGAAGATGAGGGACGGGGAATGCCTTACGGCATCAATAAGGAAACCGGCAAACCGACGACGGAAGTCCTGCTCACGACACTGCATGCGGGCGGGAAGTTTTCCTCGGACGGCGGTTATAAAACATCGGGCGGTCTGCACGGGGTCGGCTCTTCGGTCGTCAACGCACTCTCCGAATATCTGGATATCACGGTGTACCGTGACGGACTCATCCATACCCAGAGTTTCAAAGACGGCGCCCGCAAGATTTCGAAGCTGAAGAAGGTCGGCACAACGCGCCGCACCGGGACGACAATCACGTTCAAACCCGATGCCAAACTGTTTACGACCACGAAGTTCAACTTCTCCACAATCAGTGAACGTTTAAGGGAAGACGCGTTTTTGCTGAAGGGCATGACGATGGTGCTCAATGACGAAAGATCGGACCGGAAGGAAGAGTACTGCTATGACAGCGGGCTCGAAGCGTTTATTGAGTGGATCGACGGGGACAAAAAAGCCGTGTCGCAGATTGTTACGTTTGACGATACGAACAACCCGATTGAAGTCGAAATCGCCCTGCATTTCACGGACAGCTATCAGGAGAACATTGTTTCCTTCGTCAACCTGGTCCGCACCGGGGACGGGGGCACGCATGAAATGGGTTTCAAATCCGGCCTGACCAAGGTGTTCAACGAATATGCCCGCAAATACAATCTTTTAAAGGCCAAGGACAAAAACCTTGAGGGCGCGGATGTGCGTGAAGGTCTGACGGCAATTATTTCCTGTAAGGTGCCGGAAGAACTGTTGCAGTTCGAAGGCCAGACCAAAGGCAAACTCGGCACACCGTCCGCCCGCAATATCGTCGAGTCGGTCGTCATGGAATGGATGACATACTATCTCGAAGAAAACAAGGACGAGGCGACGAATATCGTCAATAAGATGATCAAGGCCGCCCAGGTCCGCAAAGCGACCCGCAAAGCCCGCGAAGCCGCCCGCAACGGCAAGTCCAAGCGCGAGAAACAAATTCTCTCCGGCAAACTCGCCCCGGCACAGTCCAAAAACAAAAAGAAAAACGAACTGTACCTCGTCGAGGGTGATTCCGCCGGCGGCAGCGCCAAGCAGGGCCGCGACCGGAAATTCCAGGCCATCCTGCCGCTTCGCGGGAAGGTCATCAACACCCAGAAAGCCAGCGTGGCCGATATTCTGAAAAACGAAGAAATCGCCACGATGATCAATACCATCGGGGCCGGCTATGGCTCGGACTTTAACGCCGAAGATTCCAACTACGACAAAGTCATCATCATGACCGACGCCGACACCGACGGGGCGCATATCCAGATCCTTCTTTTAACGTTCTTCTACCGTTATATGAAAGGTTTGATTCAGGCCGGCAAGGTGTATATCGCCATGCCGCCGCTCTACAAAGTCCAGAACAAGAAAAAGATCCAGTACGCCTGGGATGAAACCCAGCTCGAAGACGCCAAGAAAAAAGTGGGCCGGGGATATTCCGTCCAGCGCTACAAAGGTCTGGGTGAAATGAACGCCGACCAGCTCTGGGAAACAACGATGAACCCGGAGACGCGCACGCTCATTCAGGTCACCATCGAAGACGCTGCCCTCGTCGAAAGACGGGTGTCGGTCCTGATGGGTGACAAGGTCGACCCGCGCCGCGAATGGATCGAAGACAACGTCCAGTTCTCCCTTGAGGACACATTCATCATGGACCAGAAAGAACTGAGAGGTGCCCGCCATGGATAAGAACAACGACCGCTTGCTCATTATGTCTCTCGATGACATCATGGGGGACCGTTTCGGGCGTTATGCGAAATACATCATCCAGGACCGCGCACTGCCGGATGTCCGTGACGGACTCAAACCGGTGCAGCGCCGCATCCTGTACGCAATGTATAAAGAAGGCAACCTGCCGACCAAACCGTACCGTAAATCCGCGAAAACCGTCGGGAACGTCATCGGTAACTACCACCCGCACGGCGACTCGTCCGTGTATGAAGCGATGGTCCGTCTGTCGCAGGAATGGAAAATGCGCATGCCGCTTGTCGACATGCAGGGCAACAACGGCTCGATTGACAACGACCCGGCAGCAGCCATGCGATACACCGAAGCCCGGCTGGCGCCGATTGCGCTCGAGCTTCTGAATGACATTGACAAAGACACAGTGGCGATGACGCCGAACTTCGACGACACGGAATATGAACCGACTGTTCTGCCGGCCAAATATCCGAACCTACTGGTCAACGGGGCCACGGGGATTTCCGCCGGTTATGCGACCGACATCCCGCCGCACAACCTCGGGGAAGTCATCGATGCAACGATTTACCGCATCCGTCATCCGCACTGCTCGTTTGACCAGCTCGCCGACATTATCCAGGGGCCGGATTTTCCGACCGGGGGTATTTGCGAGGGCAAAGACAACATCCGCCAGGCGTTGAAAACAGGGCGGGGGAAAGTTGTGGTCCGGGCCCGATGTGAGATTGTGGAAGGCAAATCCATCAACCAGATCGTGTGTACGGAAATCCCGTACGAAGTCAACAAGGCTGACATGGTCCGCAAGATTGATGAAATCCGCTTCAATAAAACCGCCGACGGCATTATCGAAGTCCGTGATGAATCCGACCGGAACGGTCTGCGTGTGGTTGTGGATCTGAAGAAGGACGTCGACGCCCATAACATTCTCAACTATCTGTACAAGAACACGGATCTTTCCCGCAACTACAACTACAACATGGTGGCAATCAAGGACAAGCGTCCGTACCAGCTCGGCATTGAAGGTATTATCGACGGCTATATCGACCATGAGATCGAAGTCGTCACCCGGGCCAGCCGGTATGACCTCGACAAGGCCAATGCCCGCATGCACATCGTGGAAGGGCTGATTAAAGCCGTGTCCATTCTTGACGACGTCGTGCGGACCATCCGCAAGTCCAAAGACAAAGCCGATGCCAAGGTCAATTTGTGCAACGCCTACGGGTTCACCGAAAAACAGGCCGAAGCCATCGTGACCTTGCAGCTCTACCGCTTGACCAACACCGATATTGTGGCGCTGGAAAACGAACGTGACCATCTGGCCCTGACCATCAATCATCTCGAAAACATTCTCGCCAGCGAGAAAGTGCTCCGGGGTGTGATTGTCAAACAACTCCAGGACATTAAGGAAAAATATCCAAGCCCGCGTCTCACCGGCATTCATGATGATGTCACCGACACATCCGTCGATGCCCAGGCGATGATCGTCTCGGAAAACTGTTATGTCAGTGTCACGAGAGACGGGTATATCAAGAAAATCAGTGAGCGCAGCTTCAAGGCCTCGGAAGGCACGCCAATCGGACGCAAGGCCGATGACTACCTCGTGTCGCTCCACCACGCCAATACGCTCAACACATTATTGTGCTTCACAAATGCCGGGAATTATACGTTGTTACCGGTGCACAAGCTCGAAGACTTCCGCTGGAAGGACCTCGGTAAGCATATGTCCTATCTGGTCAAACTGCCGAATGATGAAAAAATCATCAATACGCTTCTCGTGGAATCCTTCGACACGGATATGAATGTGGTTATTGCGACCAGGCTCGGCAATATCAAACGCGTGGCCGTGAAGGATCTTGAAACCGTCCGCTACTCGAAACCGATGCGCTGCATGAACCTGAAAAAAGGGGACAGCGTGGTCAGTGTCGGGTTCTCCAACGGGCACAAGGGCATCCTGATGGGCTCCAAAGCCGGCTATGCGACGCTCTTTGACGAAAACGAAGTGTCCGTCCAGGGCAAGGGCGCCGGTGGTGTGAAGGGCATGAATGTGGCCAATGACGAAGTCAGCTACATGCGTGTGTTCGACCCGATGAAAGACGAAGGGCTGATGATTTTCACCAAGCCATGCGGGCTCAAACGGCTGCACCTCGCTGACATCCCGGCCGCACGGCGCGGCGCCAAGGGCGTCATCGTCTGCAGGCGTCCGAAAACCAAACAGGTCGATGTGATCGACGGGTTTATCATGAACACCAATGATGTTGTCCATGTCATCAGCGGGGACATTGATGTGGACATTGCGGCCAAGGATTATGCTTATGTCGCGACATCCAGCGCCAAGTCCGCCGTCCGGGGGCTGAAGGACGACATTGATTTCGTCTTCCAGGACAACCCGCAGGTCGCTCAGGAAAGCGCGAAGAAAAACGACGGTAATAATGATGACGAAGGCTCTGCGCCGGCCATCACACCGAAAGACGTTGAACCGCCAACGCTGTTTGACGAAGATGACGAACTTGAGTTTGGCTATGATGACGAACTCGACTATGAATTTAATGATGACGAACCGGACATTGTGGTTGAAGAGCGGGAACCGGTGAAAGACCCGGAACCGGTGAAAACACCTGAACCGAAGCTGGTGAAAGCACGGCCGAAAGCACCGGTCAAAGAAAAGCAGTTCTCGCAGATGTCTCTCGAAGACCTGTTGGACGACGATGATGAGGATTTTTAACGATGACTGATACGAACGAAAGACGCTGTCCCGGTTGCGGGGCCATCCTGCAAAGCGACAGCCCGGACAAAGACGGTTATGTGCCGGCCTCTTCTTTGAAAAAAGAAGGGCGGGTGATTTGTCAAAGATGTTTCAAACTGGTGCATTACCACCAGATGACCAGGGCCAACGCCACATCCGATGACTATTTGAATCTGCTCGATACGATTGCGGACGATGATGCTCTTGTTGTGTATGTGCTGGATTTGTTTGACTTCAACGCCGGCCTCATTCCGGGGCTCTCACGCCATATCGGCGGGAATGACATTCTTGTCCTCGCCAACAAGCGTGATATTTTGCCAAAGTCGCTGAAGGACCACAAGATTGAAATGTGGGTCCGCCGCCAGCTCAAGGAAGACGGCCTGAAAGTCAAGGACGTCATCCTGACATCGGGCAAGAAAAACTATCAGTTTGATGAGATAATGGATACGATTGAACGGCTTCGCCGCGGGCGCAATGTGTATGTGGTCGGGGTGACGAACGTTGGGAAATCCACGCTGATCAACGGCCTGCTGAGATCGGCGGCCGGGGT
>Ga0065709_1029277_pt1 | contig 40537 bp, 22 predicted proteins | sample Hoacrofraction14_2_FD_59096 | JGI IMG/M metagenome (GOLD analysis project Ga0065709, IMG submission 59096) | Hoatzin crop microbial communities from Cojedes, Venezuela, sample from fiber fraction 14 v1 | ecosystem: Host-associated > Birds > Digestive system > Esophagus > Crop | place: Venezuela...
ACAACCCATTCAATCAACCTGGTTGCATCTTCATTTGGATCGCTGCTAAATGAGGGTGATGAAATACTGATTGCTGAGAGCGAGCATCATTCCAACATAGTTCCATGGCAGATGATTGCCCAGCGTAAAGGCTTAAAAATCAAGGTTTTACCTGTAGGGGACGATGGCGAATTACTGATTGAGAAACTACCTGACCTTGTTACCCCGCGTACCCGTATCTGCTGTGTGGCTCAAGTCTCAAATGTACTTGGTATTATAAATCCTGTAGAAGAGATTATATCTTATTGTCACTCAAGGGGTTGCCTTGTGTTAGTTGATGGAGCGCAAGGGGTAGTTCACTCTTCTGTAAATGTAGCGGAAATGGACTGCGACTTTTATGCTTTCTCCGGTCATAAGATTTATTCTGCGCCCGGAGTTGGTGTCCTGTACGCTAAAAAAGACCTTCTGGAACAGATGCCGCCGTACATGGGTGGGGGAGAGATGATTGGGACGGTGAATTGGGATAATACCACATACGCTCCCGTTCCACGCAAGTTTGAAGCTGGTACCCAGAATATCGCAGGAGTTCCTACACTTAAGCCGGCACTTGAATTTGCCGCATCTCTCAGAACAGCTGAAATCGCAAGCGAACAAGAGGAAATTACATCCTATATGCTTAATCAACTCTCTGCTATAGAGGGACTTACGATATTTGGATATCCCGATGACATCTCTCGAAAAATACCACTATTCTCGTTTGCAGTAGAGGGTGCACACCACGAGGACTTGGCCCTTATTCTTGACAAAATGGGGATTGCAGTAAGGTCGGGACAAATGTGCGCAGAGCCTCTGATGGACAGGTTTGGAGTGAGCGGAATGTTACGAACTTCGTTCGCCCCGTATAACACTCTAAAAGAGGCGGAATACTTTATAGAATGCCTTATGAAGGCGATTAATATGCTTAGATAATGGAAACCATAGAAGAAGCGAAAAACAGGGTAATTGACGATTTTGCGATGTTCGACGAGTGGCTCGACAAGTACGAGTATCTGATTGAACTAGGCAAGAACCTGGAACCCTATCCCGAAGAACTCAAGACTGAAGACCACCTTATAAAAGGCTGTCAGTCAAGGGTTTGGCTAAATACTGAAGTAAAAGACGGAAGGCTTTATTTTACTGCAGATTCCGACGCAATAATCACCAAGGGTATCATTTCCCTGCTGATTAGTGTGTACAGCGGACAGAAGGCAGAGGATATAGCCGCAGATAATTTTGATTTTGTGCAGACAATAGGCTTAAAGGACAATTTGTCACCAACAAGAGCAAACGGCCTAGTGTCAATGATAGAAACTATACGCAAGGAGGCGAATGCAAATGCCTGATAATAAAGAAGTTTTGACTCCAGAGGATGTAAAGGAACTCGCTCCTTTGTACGAGGCGGTGGTGCTTGCGCTAAAGCAGGTCTACGACCCTGAAATCCCCGTAAACATCTACGATTTGGGCTTGATTTACGAGCTGAACATCGATAAGGAACACAATGTGTTCATTAAAATGACATTTACCGCTCCCAACTGCCCCATGGCAGATGAGGTGCTGGCAGAGGTAAAAAGTAACGTAGAACTTACTCCAGGGGTGAAAAAGTGCGAAATTGAGCTAACTTTTGAGCCCGTCTGGGACCAGAGCATGCTGAGCGATGAAGCCCGCGTAGCCCTGGGAATGGACCCCGATTTCTAGCGATGGCAGCACTCTATCTGGCTCTGGGAAGCAATCTGGGCGACAGAAAGGCCAATATAGAAAAGGCACTGACGCTGCTGGATGAGCAATTTGGGCCAAGAGAGGCGCTTTCGGACCTGGTAGAGACGGAAGCAATAGGATTTGACGGGGAAGCGTTTATTGACTGCGTAGCGAGGTACCAGAGCCGCCGCAGGCCACTCACCATCCTTCGCATCTGCAAGGAAATCGAGAGGAAAATGGGGCGTACGGACACTCCAGAATGGGATAAAAACGGCAACAGAGTGTACCACAACCGCATTATTGACATTGACATCCTATCTTACGGGAACACCAAAATAAGCACTCCGGAACTTACCATTCCGCACCCGCAGATAGAGACCCGCCACTATGTCAAGCCATTGCTTGAGCAGATAAAATGATTAAATTTGTAAGATATTAATATTAAGTAAAATGACACAGGACGAACTCTTTAAAGTACTGGTTGCCCATTGCAAGGAATATGGGTTTATCTTCCAGAGCAGTGAGATTTACGACGGTCTGGCAGCTGTTTACGACTATGGCCAGATGGGTGTAGAACTCAAAAACAACATTAAGCAGTATTGGTGGCTGGCCATGACCCGCCTGAACGAGAACATCGCAGGTCTTGACGCTGCTGTATTCATGCACCCCAGCACTTGGGTAGCATCAGGCCATGTAGCAGCCTTCAACGACCCTCTAATCGACAATAAGGACTCTAAGAAGAGGTATCGTGCAGATGTCCTGATTGAGGACTATCTGGCTAAAATCGAGGAAAAAATCAATAAGGAAGTCGCTAAGGGCCGCAAAAAGTTCGGCGATGCCTTCGACGAGGAGAAATTCCGCGAGACCAACCCCAATGTCCTCCGCGAAAAGGCTCACTACGAGGAAGTTCACAACCGCTATGTGGCTGCAGAACAGGCAAATAACCTCGACGAGTACAAGCAGATTATCCTTGACTGCGGCATTGTTTGCCCCATTTCCGGCACCAAGAACTGGACCGATGTCCGTCAGTTTAACCTGATGTTCAGCACCCAGTTCGGTTCCACAGGCGAGGGCGCAACCACCGTATATCTGCGTCCTGAGACCGCCCAGGGCATATTTGTGGACTATATCAATGTGCAGAAGACCGGCCGTATGAAGATTCCTTTCGGTATCGCCCAGATTGGTAAGGCCTTCCGTAACGAGGTCGTAGCCCGCCAGTTCATCTTCCGCATGCGCGAATTCGAGCAGATGGAGATGGAATTCTTCTGCAAGCCTGGCACCGAGATGGAGTGGTTTGCCAAATGGAAGGAAAACCGCATGAAGTGGCATGTCAACCTTGGCATGGGAGCAGAGAACTACCGCTTCCACGACCACGAAAAACTTGCCCACTATGCCAATGCTGCAACCGATATCGAGTTCAATTTCCCCTTCGGTTTCAAGGAGCTCGAAGGTATCCATTCCCGCACCGATTTTGACCTCGGAAACCACCAGAAACTGAGTGGTCGCAAGCTCACCTATTTCGACCCCGAAAGTGGGGAGAGCTACGTGCCTTACTGCGTCGAAACTTCCATCGGAGTTGACCGTATGTTCCTGGCTGTTTTGTCACACTCCTACAAGGTCGAAGAACTGGAGAATGGAGAGTCTCGCGTAGTGCTCAGTATCCCTGCTCCTCTGGCCCCTGTAAAGGCCGCCGTTCTGCCCCTCGTAAAGAAGGACGGACTGCCCGAATTGGCACAGGAAATCATGAACGAACTCAAGTACGATTTCAAATGCCAATACGACGAAAAGGACAGTATCGGAAAGCGCTATCGCAGGCAGGATGCAATCGGTACTCCTTACTGCATCACAGTCGATCATGACTCCCTCGAAGACCACTGCGTAACCGTTCGTGACCGCGACACAATGAAACAGGAAAGAGTGCCTATCGCAGAGCTTCGCAGCCTCATCGACAAGAAGGTAAATCTCAACAATCTTCTCCGCAATCTTTAATCGAAAAATCACAAAAGGCATGGCCGATAAGACTTTTGCTACACTTGGAAAACAGCAGGCCCTGAAGGAACTCTTCGGGGCCAGCTCTTATAAACCCTACGGAAAATCAGCCCACAGACTGTTGCTTGAAGGCATAGATTTTAACCTGATTTACTTCCCACTTAAACATTTGGGCTATAAATCGGTTCTAGCGGTGTCTGGTGAACTTTACTCCCAACTAAAGCATCCCAAAAAACTCTCCGTCGTATTAGGTGTCAGTGCCAAGTTGGACTACGCTCAGATTGAGGAACTCTGGAGTGGCATAACAACCGCCGCAACAGAGGCTGGATACGAGGATGTAGACCTGGATTTGGTTCCCTCGAAAAACGGCCTATGCATAAGCGTTGCAGCCGAGGGAACAGTAAAGGATGAGACCCTTAAAAACCGCCCGGCTCCCCAGTCAAAAGACCTCATCTGTGTGAGCGGTCGACTGGGTGCTGCCTACCTCGGATTGCAGGTTCTCGAGCGTGAAAGAGTCCGCTTCGAAGCAGGATCGAAAAAGGGTGAAGAACTCGAAAAATTCCGCATGCTTGTGGGTGCCTACCTCAAACCGGAATTCGACCAAAAGACAATTGACCATTTAGAAGAATCAGACCTCATTCCGAGTGCCGGTTACTTCATTACAAACGGCCTCTCGGACGCGGTCATGAGACTGAGTCGTGACACTGGTTTTGGTGCCAAGATTTATGCCGATAAAATCCCCTTCGAAGCAGGGTCTTTTGACCTCGGAAAACAACTCGATATCGACCCCGTTTCCGCAGCCATGAATGGGGGAGAAGACTACCAGCTTCTCTTCACAATTCCCATCCTGAAAGCCGAGCAATTCCGCAAGGATTTTCAGACTTTTGACATCATCGGACATCTCGCAAAACCCGAGGTCGGAACAGTCCTTGTTTCTCCCGATGGATTAGAGTTTCCGCTAACTGCTCAAGGATGGGCCAAGCAAGAGTAAACCTTGCCACCCATCTGGCATCTAACTTGCTTGGAAAAAGTAATTAAACCATTATAAAAAGCAATGAAAAAGATTTTAGCATTTATCGGCGCAATCGCCCTCACAGCTACAGTGGCATCTGCGCAGTCCCTCAGCGACATCCTTAGCGGTGTTGGCAAGGTTGTGAACAACGACGCAGTTTCCAGCGTTCTTGGTTCTGTTCTTTCAAAGGTTACCACAGTTGACCTCACCGGTTCCTGGACTTACGAAGGTGTATCTACCGCAGTGGATACCGACAACACCCTCACCACCCTTGCAGCAACTGCCTACAAGTCAAAACTTGAGAAGCAGGCTAACAACTATCTTAAGAAGATTGGCATCAAGAGCGGTTCCGCAGTGTTCACCTTCAACGAAGATAAGACCTTCACCATCTCCAATGGCAGCAAGACCCTTGCTTCGGGCACATACACCTATTCAGACAGCAATATTCAGATGAAGTTCGGTCAGACCTTCAACTATCTTACCCTTGACGGCACCATCGCCTACTCAACCTCTGGTTGCTCCCTGCTCTTCGACGCTGACAAGTTCCTCACCGTTGCATCCACAATTGCAAAGGTAGCAGGCAGCGTTACCTCCCTCAGCAGCACAGTTTCCAGCCTCGTTGACCAGGTAACCGGCCTCCAGCTCGGCTTCAGCCTCAGCAAAAAGGCGTAAAATCTACCAAGATTTGGTTGTTTAGTCCGACACTCATATAAAGGGTGTCGGATTTTTTGTACATTTGTGGTATGCGAAACACTACGATAATAACCATTTTCTGCCTGCTAGCCATTGCTTGCAAGGGAAAAGACAACCCAGATACTCCGATTCCAACTCCCACACCGGAGCCCGAACCCGAAATTGTTACCGATACCAACGCCCCTACCAATCTGGTACTGACGCAGTTGAGTAGCACAAGCATATCCCTGGAATGGGAAGATAATTCTGCGAGCGAGCAAGGCTATACAATCTGGTTCAGCGGAAATCGGGTAGATTCGCTTGCAGCCAACACGACTTCCTATACTTACACGCTTGAATCGGGTTTTGCCACGGGCGTAACCTACTTTTTCGGGGTAAAAGCGGCATTTGAAAGTGGGGAGAGCGAAATGCTGGATGCTTCCATCAAGGCCACCCCGATAATCAAAATCGAAGAATCCATGGCCAATGATGTGTGCTTCGCTGTAAGATATTCTGTGGACAACCACACTAAATCGGGCCTTGAGTTTGGACTTTGCTGGAGCGCAGATGGAGAGGCCAGCATTGACAGCAAGCACGAAAAAGGCCCTGCCAAGAACTTCCGCAGGGGCGATAGCGTATTCCAGGTCATCCCCAATTCTTCGCTGGAATATGGCAAGGAATACAGCGTAAAGCCATACGCGACCTATAATTCCATAACCTATTACGGCGAGGAATTAAAACTTAAACTGGGAACAGAACCCAGCGCAATCAAGCTGAGTTGGAATAAGGTTACGACTTATAGTCTCCCAAGTTCAATAGAACTCTACGAGACTACGAGCAAACTCAATGGAGACGCATTCCATGCATGGTATGCCATTGCAGATTTAAGTGCAGGGGATATTACTTTGAAGGTAAACGCCCCCACTTCGCTGGCTACAATCGATGACCAGGCTGCGGCAGATGCCAACTGCATCCTGCTTACCAATGCTGGCTATTTCTGGAACAACGACATAGTGGGCTATGCGGTAAGTGACGGAACTGTAAGTGGCTGGGGCGTAAGTGCTTATACCATGTCGTCCAGTACTTCGGATTCCGATTACGGCAGCTCTTATTATGCGACTAGAGGTGCCTTTGGAGTAGATTCGAACGGCACTCCGCAGGCCTATTGGGTAGCCAGTCTTAACGGCAGCCCCATCTATTATGCCGACCCTCTGGCTTCGGTAAGAGGCGAGGCGCTTTATGCCGCTCCTTCGGCCGTGCTACCTTCCACCAAGGTGGACTGGAGTCCGCTGAATGCGGTTAGTGCAGGCCCTATGCTGGTCTACGATGGCAAGGTAGGCTTTAATTTCGACACCAAGTCCAGCGATGGCTTTATGCTAAGCAATTACGAAATGCTGGCCAGCGACATCTTTGGCGCAAGTTCAAATACCGCTGACAGAACTGCAATCGGCTATACAGAAGACGGAAAGATTATCCTCTTCATCTGCGACGGCCGTATTAGCGACAGTCAGGGTTGCTCGGTATACGAAGAAGCCCAAATCATGAAGGGACTGGGTTGCGTCAAGGCAGTCAACCTGGACGGAGGTGGATCCACAGGCATGTGGGTAAAGGGTAGCCACATCAATGATTTGACAGGTGGCAACCGCAAGGTTCACACTACAATCGGATTCTACAGCAAGTAAAGAGCTTCTGCGATAAACTTGAACACCTCGTGGACATCATTTTCGCAGCAGTGAATATTGCACCAATCCCCAATCATGTTCACATACTGTTCCCCAACGATTAGGCTATCAGTGAGGTAACGGTCGGGATGGAAGTCGCCAAGTGCCAGAGAATCAGGGTTATAGCCTTCCTGCGGGCCAGATACCTGACGGGCCTTAATCTTGGGGTCTGGTACAAATGCCCAGCGCAATTCCTTGGTCTGTGCATCAATAAGATTGGCAAACGACCCCATCGCGTTAAGGGTCTCGGTTTTCCAGCGTTCATCTCCCGTCAGCAGCCAAGCGTAAAGGGTCGCGTAGGCTCTCCATGCGCTCCATCCGTGGGGTGAAGAAATCATGTTTGGCAGCATCAAAACATCGTACTGGGCTTCCCAGAAACGGATTGTACCACCACGCCTACGGGCATCTGGCACCTGGAGTTGAGTCAGGCAGTCATGAGATGCCAGAAGTCGCAGAAGCGCATCGGTATAATGCTGCTTAGCGGCCTCGTCCTCCTGAAGCAGGGCAAACATGCCAATCTGTAGCGCGGAGCAGGAAATCATCCCGTCTTCAAAGGTCAGTTCGCCCTCGGTCTCGTAATCGCCATTAGCCTCTACAAGATGGTCTACGGCCTTTTTAGCCGATTCGTAATGCCTGCTTGCTGCCTCATTTAACCCCGCTTCCTTTTCAGCCAGATAAAGTTCCAGCATGCTCTTGGCGGGGTAGATTACGCTGGTATAGTCAACATCTCCGCTGCGGTATGACCCGTCATCCTTCTGCGCAAAGCCAATCAGCCAGTCGGCCAGTTGCCCTGCGCGAAGCAGGTCTGTAGTATCGCCGTAGGCCTCGAACCTATCTACCAGAATCCCGATTGTGGAGGAAGTATTCTGGATTCTCCACTCAAATTCCTTTGGCGACCCGTCTTCATTATACAACACCGTCATCAGTGTATCGAAGCGGGCGTTGAGGCGGCTGTCAATCTCTGCCGAAGGATAGTCCTTGGCTGCAAGGAAGGCAGAATGGTAACCGTACCAGCTTTCCACCTGCGAAGATGGCTGCTGGCGGTAGCGCAGGGCTGCACTTCTGGCAATATCAAAACATTCTTCCCAAGGAAGATGTACGGAAATACTGCCATGGCAGCGGTATTTTCCATCCTTGAGCACAATATTGTAGAGCCCAGGGCCTTTTAACTTAACGCTGAAGGAATTACCCTGTTTTTTCGCCCTTATCCTTCGGCCTGCGGGATTGTAGGCCTTGACCCTCGGGTGCCGCCCAAATGCCCTAAAAACCGCCGTTTCGCCCTCGTTAAATGAAGTTTGCGGAATATCCAGCATCGGCAGGGAAGAATAGGCGTACATCTGCTGCGCAAAATTCTTCGTGGGGTCCAGAGGAAAATAGGCTAGAGTCCATTCCAGGGTCTGATTGGCCTTAAGCGAATCAAGGTTCAGATTGACTCCCTCAATCCTATGCCCCATGTACCACGAATTGGCCGCATAGTCCCAATAGCCCTTGTTGTAGTCCAGACTCCAGTAGGGAATCGAATCGGGAGAAACTATGCCCATCATCTTGCCAGAAGGGGTCTGGAAATAGCCGTAGAAATAGCCTTCCTCGCACTTCAGAAGGGTGGGGAAGTATTTGTCCAGCCACTCTGGGTATGACTCCATGTAGCAGTCCACACCAAGGTTTATCCCGGCCTTTTCGGGTGTCCAAGTCTTGTCTGAGTTATTTGTGAAGATGATTTTATAGGCATCCAAGTCCTGCCAGCGGCATTGCGCAATGCTGCATTCCACCCCATTATCTGCCTCCCCGATTTGGTAAAAAACGGGGTTAAAGATGGAGAGAAGTATGGCAAGAAGGCCTATCATTTCACTTCGGGGAAGACAGTTACCCTAAGCTCGGTTGCGCCGTAGGGAATGAGGGTGATGGTCTGGAGAGAGTCCTTTGTGACCTTGATTTGGTCGCCCTTGGGAATCTGGCGGGTATAGCGGTTCTCCCAGAGTTCCCACTCGATTTCCTTGACGGGAATCTGCACAGTAATTGTGGGGTTGCCAAGTTCGAAGGGGTAGGTAGATTCGATGAGCTGGGTGTTGACCTTCAAATCGTAGGGCTCGCCCGCAACGGCGTAATTCCAAGGGCCTGCAGGGTAGATGTTCCAGCTCTTGAATGAGGTATCGGCGGATTCCTTGCCGTAGAGGTAGTCGTATTTTGTGGTGTCCACCTGACGGTCTTCGGGAACGGCGTAGGTATAGAGGATAGGGCCTCTGTCAACATATACGCCCTGGTCCTGGAAGTGGTTGAGTTTCAATTCCATAGGAAGATGAACGCTCACCTTGTCGCCAGACTTGAATGTCCTCTTGATGGTAAGGAACTTGCCCTTTTCGCAGGGGACTTCCTTGCCGTTTACCTTGACGGTAGCGCCTTCGCTCCATTCGGGAATACGAAGCATGAAGGAGAGTTCGGCCTTCTTGTCCATCTTGAACTTGAAGTTAATGTCTTCTTCAAATGGGTAGTAGGTGTTTTCCTCGATTTTTACCTTGTTGCCATCGATATCAAATTCGTATTCCGAAGGGCCATAGAGGGCGGCAACCACCTCGCCGTTACGACCACGCATCCACATTCGGGAAGCGTAGTTGGGCATGATGCGGTTGACTTCGCCAATGCAGCATTCTGTCTCGTGGGCGGTGCGGTAACCCATCCAAGTGCGGCCCTGGGCGAACCAGTTGTGGTTGGATGTGCCCGTGCAGATGGTCTGGTTTACGGATGAGAAATACTGCATTGCCTTAAAATCTTTGGTAATGGCACCTGGTGCTGCGTTAAAGGTGGCGCGTTCGATACGGTCAGCCCATTCTCCTTCGCCTGTAGCCATCAGGAAGTAGCCCAGAGTCCAGGAATAGTCGGCTATGTCGCAGGTCTCGTGGCTGCTGATTACATTCTTGTTGCCCGTGAGCGGCTCGTTGCTGACAGGAACTCCATCGGGTAGTATATGGTCTTTGTCAATATTTTTAATCACATTGCGTGCAAGGTCCATGTAGTGCTCGTTCCCTGTGTGCATATAGAGTAAAACGGGGAGTTTAAGCTCTTCCATGCAGGTCACGCCGTGCATGAAGGGAATGGTGTCCAGAGCGCATGCTTCAGGGGTTAAGTCCCCGAATTTACCCGAATTCCACGCGGTTTCGCTACGACGCAGCAGCCAAGGGTCGCGGTTGTGGTCGTAGGTCCAGAGCATGCCTTCGAGGCTTACGATATTGCGCCAGATCTCAACTTCTTCGAGAGGGAAGGTGGAGTAGTGCTTGTCCAATTCTTCCAGCATGGAGAAGTCGCCTGTCTTTTCGCAATATGCCTTGATGGCGCGGAAGAATACCGAGAATGCCCACATGGATGTGTATTCAAACTGGTTGTGGGCCAGACGGCCTGTGCTGTCCTTGTGCTCAAAGGTGTACTTGATGCCTTCTACGGCCTTGTCAGACATGGATTTATCATCGAGAAGATAACCCAGACGGATTAGGCCATCGGTGTAGTAGGCGGTCTGCTCGTAGCGCCACCATTCCGAACCATATTCGGTATTGTTGCGCTTGATTTCCCCGGCCCAGAGGCAGGTATTATAAGGGTAGGACATGGCTTCTGGATGGCCTGTGAGGCCTGTACGCTGCCTTTCCAGGTACTCCTTAATCCAGCCTTTAGGAGTTATGTTTCCGATTTGGTCGTCGAGAAACTGGCCGTAAATGGGGCTTGCGTGACCGTATTTCTCGGTGCGTGCATCCTTGATGCGACCGCTCCAGTTAAGACCAAATGCGAAGTCGTAAACATTTCCGTCTGCATCCCTCCAGCAAACCATGTCCAGAGGTACATCTTCATTCTGCTCTTCAACGGTTTTCATGTCGGCCGGCATCTGCATCGGAAGCAGGCCTGAAGGCTCGTATTTGCCTGTGCTAAGGTCTAGTACAACCTGATTCTGGAGGCAAAGGGTAAGCAGAATTGCGTCGGAATAGGGCTCAAATTCGGGTACGAAAGGCCTTAGGGCGCTGACTGCAACCACTACGGGCTTGTCGCCCATGAGTTTCTTGGTCGCGATTACGATGTCGAGGTCTTCCTTGTTATTGGTCTTGACGCTCTTGCCCTTGAAACTGCGGTTGGTGAAGGACTCGAAGGGGTCGCCACCTGCCACGCTAGGGTCGCGGGCATATTCGGCTGTGTAGTCGCTATATTGCAGACTGATAGGCACATAGCCATTGCCACCTGCGTTTCTGTCCTCTACGCTGTAACCGTGGCCGCCTTCGGGTTCGTTAATGAATACGAGGGCAAAATCGGCCTCATTGGGGTCTGTAACGACCTTGTAATACTTGGCAATCTGCGCCGTGTCAACGGGGTAGTCCCACCTATCCTCAAGAGTGGCAGCGCCAAAGAAGCCCTGCGACTTGGTGTAGTGCAGTTTGGGAACATAAACCTTGCGACCTTCCTTCTGGGGAAGTGCTGCGTCGTGGTTCTTAAGCAAAATGGCGCTCTTTAGCTGGGCGTTATACCCTTTTTCCATGTACTCAGGGCAGCCTACGAGGGCTTCTGCCTCGGCAGGGTCAACATAGGGGTTATCGAAGAGGCCTAACCTGAACATGTTCATCAGCAGCCTTGTGGCAGAGAGTTCGAAGCGCTCGCGGGCACTTTCCTCGCCAAACTCGGCAACCCACATCTTATAGGCTTCAAGCACGGGAGCCTTCTCGTTATTGCCACCGAACTGGTCAACGCCAGCCTTGATGGCCTTGTAATGCCTTTCTGCTTCACTAATGGTCTCTATGCCCCAGCACTTTCCTTCAGAATCCTCAACCTTGTGGTAATCGTGGGTAACGCCCCAGTCGGTGCAGACTACGCCATCGTAGCCGTATTCGCCACGCAGCATGTCATTTACAATGTAGGCACTATAGCCATTGCCAACATTCTGACCACTTGGGTCTATGCCGTAAGATATTGTGTAATAAGGCATTATGGCAGATGTCTGCTTGGTCTTGCCATCTAGGGCGAGTGCTCCCTCGGTGAACGGAATGAGGTGTTCCTCAAAGTTACCGCCAGGGTAAACGCTGAACTTGCCGAAGCTATAGTGGGCATCGCGGCCACCTTCGCCAGCACCACCACCAGGCCAGTGCTTGGTCATTGCGTTGATGGAATGGAAACCCCAGCCATCCTCGATTTCGGCATCGCCAAATGAGGTTTGCATGCCATCTACAACGGCCCTTGACATATCTGCAGCAAGGGCGTGGTCTTCACCAAAGGTGCCATAGAAACGGAACCAGCGGGGTTCGGTTGCGAGGTCAATCTGAGGCCCAAGGGCTGTGGAGATGCCCATGGCGCGGTATTCCCTTGCTTCAATCTGTCCGAATTCCCTTACTAGTTCAGGGTCAAATGTGGCAGCCATGCCAATGGAGCAGGGCCAAAGGGAGATTTGACCACCTGAACCTGCGTTGAATTCGGCCCTTGCCTCTGTCTCGTGACGAGGGTCGGAACTGATGTTTACAGGGATACCGAAAGGCAGGCTCTCGGCGTATGACTGAAGGCTGTTATTCCATTCCGCAGCGATTTTTGGGGACTCAACCCTAACCACCAGAATTGCGCGGAGATTATCTTCACCGAGGAATTTCTTCTGCTTGTCGGAGATGGCAGAATGGGGTAAACCGCTCTCATCCAGAGGCTTGCCATTGTAGTACGAACCCCAGTAACTATTAGGGTCGGAGGGCACAGCCTGATGAATGCTGTAGAGCATCAGGCCTGCGATTTCATCGATGGAAAGCTGGCTGGCAAGGTCCTCGGCGCGTTCGCGCATAGGCTTGCGCCAGTCCTCGTAGGGATCAATCTTGCCGTTACGGTTGAGGTCCTTGAAGGCATAACCCTTGTCGTAGAGAATCTGCACGCCTGAAGCCTTGTCGTAGCCCAGTGTACGGCCGTTTTTCTGCTCAATTAGGGTAGCGTAGGGAGTCTCGACCTCCTGCCATTTTACCTTGTTGCACGATGCCGTGGCGACGAGTGCCAGGGCCATTAGAGTTAGATTTAGGTAGCTTTTCATCGCTTTATTTATTTGTCATCATTTCCTTTGGAGTCTTGCCGTAGCGGGCCTTGAACTTCTTGCTGAAGTACTTGGCATCGCTAAAGCCAACGGCGTATGCCAGGTCGGATACGCGCATCTTTTCCTTGCCTTCGCTGATTATCTTATAGGCCAGCGAGAGCCTTGCATTCAGCACAAAGCCTGTCGGGGTGAAGCCGGTAAGTTCCTTGAGCCTGTTGGTAAGAATGGTGCGGGATACGCCCATTTCGCGGCAGAAGTCTTCCAGATAGAAGTTATCGTCGGAGATGTGGTTGTTCACCACTTCGATGGCCTTCTGCACAAAATTCTTGTCATCGGAAGTGTAGTCGATATCCTTCATCTCCACCACTAGACGCCGCTTTTTGCGGAGAATTGCCCGCTCGATGTAGAGGAGGGCGGTAGTGAGAATGGCAATGTAGGCCAGAACCATCCACCATGCCAGCCAAGGGTGGTGGCGAATCTTGAACTTGCATACGCTGACATCGCTCGCCTGCGACCCGCCTGACCTTGCTCCGCTCACTTCGAAGATGTATTTACCCGATTTTAGGTTATGGAAAACCGCCTTGTGGCCATCTCCATTGACGATGGACCAAGGGTTGGTAGACCCGATTCCCTTGCGGGTGAGACGGTAGCGGTAGATATCTCCCTGGGCATCGTTGAAGTCCAGCATGGAGAAGGAGATTTCAATGTTGTTTTCGTTGTGCCTTAGCACCACAGGGCGGCTGACCTCCCTGCCGTTGGCGCGGAAATCGGTGATTACTACATTGTGAATGTGGGTATCTGCACAACCCGTAGAATCGGGGAATACAGCCACGCCTCTGGATGTTCCGAAGGCCATTTCGCGGCTATCTGCAAGATAAGCGGAGGCATTTTTGTTGAAGAATGCCGATGTGCCTGAACTGGAGATGTTGCTGAAGCTAAAGTTTGTAAAGCCATCGTTGCCGTAGCGGAAGCTGATGATATTGTCGGTGGTGCTTATCCAGATGCGCCCTTTGGGCCCTTCGGCGATGTTGGTGACGGCCTTGTTCTGGAGGAAGGCAAAGTCGTCCTCGCGTCGGAATTCGTCCTTGTCTGCATCGAAGAAATAGACTCCGTCCCACATTGACCCTGCCCAGATGCGGCCCGATGAGTCGATGAAAATGGAGTTAAAGCCCTTGATTTCGGAGTTGTCCTTGATGGTGTAGTAGCTGATTTTCTTGCGATCCTGCGATACCCTGATGATGCCGTCGTAGTTGGTTGCCATCCATATATCCCCGTTGGAAGCCGCTGCAATGTCCATTATCTTGCAGCCGATGACCTGACCCTTGGTGCCTAGCCATTCTCCCAGTCGGTGCACTTCGTCGGCAGAATCCAGGATGAATACCCCATTTCTGGTACCAATCCAGATATTGCCGCTGGGGTCTTCTGCAAGGGCTCTGATGCAGTTGTCGCCCAGTTTGGAAGATGAGCTGCTGATGACCTTGGTGGAGTCTTTGACGGGGTTGTAAATCCAGAGGCCCGTCTCGTAGCTGCCGAAGCAGATTTCCCCTGTGCTGCTGCGGGTGATGATAGCGTCGAAGGTGCTGGAATGGGGTAATCCGCTGAATTGGGGCATGTCCGCCGAGTTGCGGAAAATCCCTGTGGAGTCGTTGTAATGTATCATTCCGTGGCCAGCAATGCCCATCCAGTATTCGTTGCCGCCTTGGCTTAGTATGCTGCGGACGGAGTTGGTGTTGTATTCGGTGCGGACTGCATCGAGGTTGAGGGTGGGCTGGCTGGACTGCTTGGCTTCGGCCTTGCAGACTCCACCACCCAACATTCCCAGCCACATTGTGCCATCGTAGGTGCGCAGAATGGCGTTTACCTCGTTGAATGGCAGACCGCCAATGCTGGCATCGGGGTAGATGTTGGTAAAGGAAGTTCCGTCAAAGATGCTGAGTCCGTTACGGCTGCCAATCCAGATATTGCCCTGGGTATCTTCGTTGATGGTGTAGATGATATCGTCCAGAATGCTGGTGGAACTGCCTGCGATGTGGTTGTAGCGGGTGTAGGAAAGAGGGTCGGAAGGGTCTAGCGCCAGAAGGCCTCGTCCCCATGTGCCAACCCAGAGTGTGCCGTTGCTGTCTTGGTGCAGGACATAGGCCACCTTGAGGTCTCTTTGGGTGTAGGAATTCAGCCGCGAAGTCTGAAGATTATAGCGGTAAAGTCCTTTCTCCCAGCAGGTTATCCACAAATTGCCTTCGGTGTCGAATAGCAAATCGATGATATCCGTAAGGGGTGAATTGCCTTCGGTAATGTGCATCTTTTCGAAGGCGGTAGCGTCCTTGCCCTTGCGGAAGATGCCCTTGTCGCCTCCTACCCAAACGCTCCCGTCGGGGGCTATCGTTACATCCGATACATTCAGTTCTTCGAGTCCGCTATCCTTGATTTTGCTGAGTTCGCCGCTTTGGGTGTTGAGGGTGAAAAGACCGCGCTCTGACCCGACATAGAGCAATTCGCCATCTGCCGATGCGGTGTGAAGATAGCCTTCGAAGTACTCGTCAAAGTCTTCGCGGGAGGGGTAGGGAACGAGGGAGTATGAGTCGAAGCGCACGAGACCGTTGTAGCCTACAATCCACATGAATCCGCGGGAGTCCTGAACCAGGGCTGCGACCTCATCGGTGGGCAATTGGCTGGATGGAAGGGGCACAAAGTGGTACTCCTGGGATTTCAGCGTAGAGGGGAGAAGAATCAGGAGCAGAAGCGGTAAAAGTATTTTTGCTTTGGTCGCCATCCTCTGCAAATATAATAATTACCAGTCCCAATAGCAAGGGAAAACGGGCTCCAGGGTCTTACCGGCCTCTAAATTCGAGTCTCTGATGTAGGATACTGGCTCGCCGCCCTTGAAGACTTGGGCCTTGATGCTTACCTCGTCGGAGATTTCGAAGGGGCCGGTATACTCGGAGGAATTAGGATTAGGGTCTGTACCGTCTAGGGTATAGAGTATCTTGCCATCGGCCTGCTCGCAGTCCATGTGTACGAGGCTCTTGCCGCCGCCTATGGACTCGGCAGTGATTTTGGGATAGTCGTGGAAGTCGTAGGCGTTGATTCCTCTTGCCGCAATGGCATCGCGATGGGCCTTCATTCTGGGCTTGAAATCGTCCCAGTCCAGCTTATAGGCCTGCGACCATGCGAGTTCGGCAACTGCCAGGAAACGGGGAAAAATCATGTACTCCAGATGCTGGGGAGTATCAATGTATTCTGTCCAAGAGCAGCCTTGAACCCCGATGACCTTATCAAGATTTTGCGACTTAATGAAACCAACCGTGTCGCTGTAGACCCTGCGAGATTGAATATAAACCTCATTCGCTGCTGTTTCATCGGGGTTCGATGGCTGCGGATTAAATCCGTACATCTTCCATATAGGGGAGTAGCCTCCCATTGCGTGGGGCTCCTGGAGAGGGTCGGCCTGGTACCAGTCGAAGTAAAGCACTTCACCAGGGCACATCACCGTCCTGTAGCCCTTGTTGGCAGATTTTATGCCGTTCTTCTGCCCACGGTAGGAGTAGGCAATTGCGGACTTGTCAAGATTGGGGTCTGCGATTATCTCGTCCCAGCCAGCCAGGGTGCGGCCCCTGTCGGCAAGGATTTTCTGCAGACGGTCCACCATGTAGATTTGGAGTTCCTCTGTGCCCTTCATCCCCTTCGCGGCCATAAGTGCCTGACATTTAGGACATTCTGCCCAGTCCTTGCGGGTGGCTTCATCGCTGCCGATGTGGATTACCTTGGACGGGAAGATTTCCAGAACCTCGTCCAGAACCTTCTCTGCAAAGGTGTAGACATCTTCATTTGCGGGGCAGAACTCGCCGTGACCAACACTTTCGCCTGTGCAAGTGAGGTTGGGATAGCCGGCAAATACCGACCCTGCATGTGCGGGGAACTCTATTTCGGGAATCACATTGATATGCAGATGCGCTGCGTACTCTACAATCTCGCGAAGTTCATCCTTGGTGTAATAGCCTCCGTAGGCCCCTGGGGTGTCCTTGTCGCAGAAGGTCCTGACGCCCTTGACATACCATTCTTTCCAGTCAGAATCGGTCCTGTATGCTCCCTTTTCGGTCAGAAGCGGGTAGGAGTCTATCTGGATTCGCCATCCGCAGTTGTCGGTAAGATGGAAGTGGAGATTGTTGAACTTGTAGCGGGCCATCTCGTCCAGAATCTTGAAGATTTCCTCCTTGGGGAAGAAGTGGCGGGCCACATCTACATGGATTCCGCGGTATTCGAACCTTGGATAATCGGTGATTGTGGCGCATTTAATCTGGCCGTCCTCGCCCGTAAGCTGGCTGAGGGTCTGGCGGGCATAGAATGCACCCGTTGACGAAGCGGCTTCAATCCGCACTGAGAGTTTACCAACGGTTAGCCTGTAACCTTCGTATCCAAATTCATCGGCATAGTCGGCCTTAATGGTGACCTGCGGGTCGCCCTTGCCTGCATTGTAGCCCTTGCCGTACTTCACGCTTACGGGCATCGGCAATAGCTGCAAAAGGCTGATTATCAATACTAAAACTCTCATGTTATTCAAAGCTTACATCCACATCTCCGTTGGCAACGAATTCATCGCACGGGCCTGTAATCTTGGTCCCGTCAAATACAAGATTCTTGACTTTGAGGTTCTTGATGCTGTGTTGGTTTGCGTTTATGTACACTGTGGGAGATGTGGTTTTGTTGTTGTCGTAAATGGTAAAATTCTCTAGTGTTACATTGCTCAGGGTGCAGGTTTCGTCCATCTCGGCGTACTGCATGATGGTTACATTCCTGCCGCTTGAGCAGATGTTGTCGAAAATGAGGTTACGGGCAGTGATGTTCTCCATGTTGTTGGCTGTACCCTTGGCCCAGGAGTAGTCCGGAGATGCGTACAGGGCAATTCCGAATCCTGCGCGTAGGTCGCTTGTGGCGGTACTGCGACAGTTTTCAAGGATGATGCAGTCCTCAACGGTTACATCGTGGATGTAGCCCGTATTGTAGTTCTTGTTGCCATTCTCGATGCCAATCATGATGCCGCCTGCGTAGTCGTTCCAGATGAGGTTGTCGTGTACCCTAACATCATACAGGTCGCGTACCGGGCTGGCATTATGCCTAACCTTTAGCGTGATGCAGTCGTCGTAGTTGCGAAGGAAGCAGTTCTTTACTTCTACATCATTCGCGCAGACGATGTCGATTCCATCCCCATTCAGAATCCAGCTAATCTGGTTGATTCCGTCTACGACAACATCGTTGTAATTGTAGATGGAAAGCGTCCAGCTGGGGCTGTCTATCATGGTTATGTCCTTGATAGTGAGCCCTGTACGATCCGGCTCCCTGTCGGGATTGCAGTTCACCAGAATGTCTCCATAGCTATAGCTTTCGCCATAGTGCCTTAACTTGGAACCGCATAGGACTCCGTGGCCTGCAATGGTGCAGTTATCGCCTTTGACGACCACCTCGCCATAAACTACGGCTCCGTAGTCGATGTAGAGGGTCTGGTTGCTGGTAAGGGTGATAGTGCCTGCCTTATGTTCGCCTGCTGCGTAGTACTTCACATTGGAATCATTGGGGTCTGGCTTGTCAGCATCTGGCCTGGCAGGGAAGAGGAAGAGGTTGTGGTAGCGGTCGCCATTGAATTCTACGGATACTTTGCGCTGGTCGTAGGATGGTAGGGTGAATTCAACCATGTCATCGGAAACCATGCTGGTCGAGATGCCGTAGGGAGTAGGTCGGACTTCGACGCTGGAGATGGACTCTTTGCGCTTCTGTACCCTGACCTTTACGGGGCCACTGAAGGCGTCCTCGAAGATGGCATAGCACATGGTGTCGCGCAGGGCCTTGGAGTTGTCCCAGTCGTTCCAAATCTGGCCGTGATACTTGTTGGCGTTGGATACGAGGGCGTTTCGCACCTCTACGCTAATCCATTTACCCTCGCTATTCTGGTAAAATACATTGTAGTAAGGGTTGGTGTTTTCGTAAAGGTTGGTCTCGTTAATCTGGGCGTCCAAATCCAAGGTCCCGCTTTCGCCTGTGCTGGCGTTGCTATAATTAAGTTTAAAGTTGTGCGTTGACTCTACATCGCTGAAATTCAAGCTGATGCTGACATTGTCACCTGCGGAAATGCCCTTTTCGAGAGGAATGTCGCATTTGGTATCGCCATTGTCAAAGTGGACTGTGAAGCCTAGGCTACCGCCTTTTGCCACGGGGAAAATGCGGGTGGAATACTCTTCCGTGCCCACTTCCAGAGTTACATCTTCGTTGCTGGTGAACTCGCCTGTGCAGGGGAAGTATCGGTCATAGGCATCTGCAATATCCAGGGTAAAGCCCTCATAGGCCCAGAAGGAACCCTTGTAGGTCACATTTAGGGTAGCCGTAATGGGCTTAAGGTCTTGAACTACATAGTCGTTTGACCCTTCCACCTGGCCTACAGAGGCGTAAATCCTTGGCATATCTCCCTTGGCGCTAACATAGTACGACGCGGGGTCTGCACCTGCCTTTAGCGAGGAGAAATTGAGGTTGGCGATGCCGTCAGAAGCCACCGTGGCAACATAGGAGACCTCTTCCGGATTGATTTTGGGCGCGGTGGTGATGGATCCAAGGCTGTAGATGGATGAGCAGGTCTTGGAGTCGTAGGTATATACTACTGCGTCCCAAAGCACAATATCCTCGGGAGTATAGGCGGGATTCTCGCTGTAGTAAATGTACATCGAGGGAGTCTCTGCCGTATGTTTACACCCCGTTCCGAGTGTTAAAAGCATTAGGACTGAATATAATAGCATATACCTTCTCATTTTCTACCATCCTGGGTTCTGCACCAGGTTAGAGTTCTTGTAAAGTTCCGAGTCGGGTATGGGGTAGAAATTCATCTTGTCGTCCCATACACGGGTCTGTACCAGAATCCTGCTGCTGCCGATAGTGCCATCGTCAGCGATTTTCTGGTCGAGGCCGTAGAGTTTGGTTGTCTCGCCACCGATTTCCCAGCGGCGGATATCCCAGAAGCGATGGTCTTCGAATGCCAGTTCTACCCTGCGCTCGTTGCGAAGGGCAGTCCTGAATTCGCTTGCACTCATGCTGCTGGGCAGGTCTTCCAGCCCCGCTCTTTCCCTAACCATGTTCACTGCCTGAAGAGGGGTGAGGGTGTAGGTTACATTGAAGAGCGAACCCTTGAAAGAAGGGTTGGAGCTGGCCTCAAACAGGGCTTCGGCATAGTTCAGGAGCACTTCGGCGTATCTGTAAAGAGGAACAACATGCTGGTAGCTGGTGGTGTTGCCCACGGTGAAGGAAGTCTCTTCGCGGATGAACTTGCGCAGATAGAATCCTGTGGGGGTTGCACCCTTCTTGGGCTTGCCGTTGGCCCCGCCGTAGTAGGTCTGGATGGCTGCACTTTGAAGCGAATCGCCATTAGCGTAGACGGTTTTGGCAAGACGGGTGTCGCCATCTTCAAAGGCCTCAACGAGGTTAAGTGAAGGGCATATACCTGAATTTCCACCTTCGAAGCCTATGGGGAAGTTGGCGGATTCGAAGCTGTTTGAAGGGGTTTCAAGCACATAGAAGATTCCTCCTACAGCAGCGGTGTTGTTTACAACATCCTCATCTACAAGCGAATAGGTGCCTGAGTCGATTATCTGCTTGCATGTGGCTGCGGCATTTGCCCAGAGCTTGTTGTCGTTAGCCGTGTTGTTGAGGGGGCTGGCAAGATAGAGCTGGGTCCTTGCCTTGATGGCTCGGGCTGCGCCCTTGGTAATGCGGCCAACCTCACCTGCGTAGGTCTCGGCGTAGGAATCGGGGAGCATCGGAATCACCCCGTCCAGCTCGCTGATAATCCACTGCGCAGCATCGGCGTATGATGTTGGAGTGATATCGTTAACCTCGTCCAGGGTGAAACTGCGGTCGGCAATAATGATATTGTTGTAGCGCTTGAGCAGTTCGAAGTGGAACCATGCGCGAAGTGCCGTAATCTCGTAGGGATAGCCCTTGAGCTGCTCCATACGCTGGGTGTAGTCCTCTAGATAGCGGCTTTCAGGGAAGTCGGTGGGGGCGTTTTCCAGGTAGTAGTTGGCTGCGGCAATGGCACTGTAGAGGGTAGACCATTTATCGTCAATTGTGCGGGTTCCCGACCAAGATCCATCGTAGTAGCGCTTAATCTCGCTGGTCTCCCAAGCGTAAACCGCATTATCTGTAGCGGCCTCACGCATTGTGCCTTCGACGTCGCTCAGATAGTCGTAGATGTAGCCATATACATTGGTAGCAACCGCCTTGGTGTTTTCGAAGGTGCTGAACTGGTACTCCTTGGACTGGTAGTCCGACTCATTCAGCTCCAGGAAATTGCAGGCCGAAACGCATGCTGCAGCGATAAGAATATAATAAAGTCTTTTCATTAGAATGAGCATTTAAGTCCAACTTGATAGCTTCGAACGGAAGGGTAGCCGGTGGAAATCACCTCGGGGTCAAGAATCTTGATTGAATCTACACTGAAGAGGTTGTTTCCCCTAAGGAATACCCTGCACTGGGACATCTTCATCTTGGAGATGAAGGGAGCCTTGATGTCGTAGTAGACATAGAGGTTGCGGAGTTTGAAGTAGCCACCCTTCTCTGTCCACACTGAACTGGTCTGCTGGTTGTTATTGTTGCTCAGGGTCGTGAGCCTAGGGTACTTGGCATTGGTCCTGTCGCTAGTCCAGTAATTGTCCAGATAGTGCTTGGAGATGTTGGCTGCATCGCCGTATAGAGGCTGATAGATGCTGCTAAGATTGGTGTAGGAAGTTACACCTGCAGCCCCGTTGAAGATGGCCTCAAACCCGAACTTGTGGTAACTCAGGCCAAGGGTAAAGCCGTAGTAGAAGTTGGGAAGAATGCCCTTGTCTTCGTATGAGAAGTCGTAGGAGTCAATCTTGCCGTCGCCGTTGAGGTCCTTGTATTTGACATCACCAGGCTGGACATCGGTCACGAAGCTTGATACGGGAACCCCGTCCTTCAGGCTACCATCGGCATTGAAGTCGCTTTCCTGGTAGAAGCCATCGGCGGTAAGCCAGTAGATGGCGTCAATGCTATGGCCCTCGCGGTTCATATAGTCGTAAGGGTGGTATTCTTCGGAGATTTTGGTAATCTTGTCCTTGGCAAGAGAGAGGGTTACGCCTGCGTTGTAGGAGATTTCGCCAATGGTTTTGCGGTAGTTGGCTGCGAGTTCTACGCCGCGGTTAACTGTCTCACCATCAAAGATATAGGGAAGTCCGAGACCTATTACGCTGGAGTATTCGCCAGAGGCCAGCGACATGATGTGGCGGCGGTGGTTGTAGAAGGCGTCCAACTGTACGGAGAGGCAGTCGAACATCTTAGCCTCAACTCCCAGGTTGAGTTTTGTATCGGTTTCTGGCAGAATGTTATCGGACGGGAGGTCGCCCTGACCTAGACCGGAATCGCTGGTTGTTCCGAAAAAGACGTAGGAGTTGCCACCTCCGTTGAACTGCTTGTCCATGTCGTAGTAAAGACGGGAGTCAAAGCCCGTAATACCGGCAGAAGCACGAACCTTTAGGCTATTGACCTTGGGTGCATTGAACCAAGGCTCTGCGGACATCAGCCATGCAGCGGAAACTGCGGGGTAAATGCGGTATTTGTGACCTGTCTGGAGCCTTGCACTACCCGAATAACTTAGGGTTGCAGTAGCGAAATACTTGCCCTTGTAATCGTAGATGCCATTCAGGATGTAATCGCGGTATAGGCTGGAGTTGTTGGCTCCACGGTACTTAATCTTGGTCTGGTCGTAGATGAATGCAGCCTTGAGATTATGGTCGCCGAAACTCTTGTCGTAGGAGAGTTTGCCCCACAGGGTGTACCTCATAAACTGGGTTGCGAGATAGGTGGAGAAGGTCATCTGGGTGTCCGTTCCGTACAGGGTGTAGGTACCATCGTAATCGTAGGTGTAGTACTGGTAGGAGTTGGACCGCCCATCTGCGATATTTGCGCTATTATCATAGGCGATACGGCCTTCTGCCTTGAGTCCGCTCAGAATCCCGCTCAAATCCTGCTTGATGCTCAAATCGGCGAACAGGGCCCTTTGCAGGGTGGTCGTGTAGCCATCTGCCGAAGCAACTGCGAGGGGATTGCTGAAGTTGGTGCTGCGTACCCAGTAGTCGTCGTGCTTGATGGGGAAGGCTGCTGCAGGGGTGTCGTACATGGTCGAGAGCGATGCGCCCGCGATAGGGGACTCGTACTGCATGATTCTTCCCATCATGTTAATCTGCACCTGGGTGGTGGGGGTCATCTGGATGTCCAGATTTGCACGGAGTTTCAGCGAGGACATGTCGTTGTAGTAACGCATTAAACCACTGTTACCGTGGTAGTTAGCCAGAATGTAGTACTTGGCCTTGGTGTCCACGCCGTCGATTGCGATGTTGAGGTCGTGGTCGATGGCGGCTCCTTTGAGCACTTCCTTGCGCCAGTCGACATCGGGGATTTCCATGCCATCGGTGTATCGTGCTGCCAGTCCGTCATTGGCAAGAGCCTCGTTGACTGCGCTGGTGTACTCCGATGCGCTGGCCATTTCGGGAATGCGGAACGGTGTCTGTACGCCAAGGGTGTAGTCGGCCTTAAGGAAGAGTCCGTTCTTGTTCTGGCCACGCTTGGTGGTGATGAGAATCACGCCATCTGCGCCCCTGTTGCCGTAGAGGGCGATGCCCGCTGCGTCCTTGAGCACGGTGATGTTCTCCACCTCTTCGGGGTTAATGTAGGCGGGGTCTCTTTCAATGCCATCGACTAGAACCATAACCGCATTTCCGTTGTGGGAACCGCGGCCCCTAACATAGAGCGATGGACCATTGTCGTAGGAGAGAGTACCGCCTTCCTGCACCTGAAGGCCTGGGATGAGGCCGTAGAGGGCATTCATGACATTAAAGCCACCTGTGACTGCGATGTTGTCGTAGGTCACTGCGTCTGCAGCAACCGAGGATTCTGCCTTGGAAAGACGGAGTCCGTAGCCCAAGTCAAGTGAATCGGACTGGGCTAAAGCGTTGAGGCCTAGGGCCAGAATCGCAAAAATGCTTAGAACTGTCTTTCTCATACTACCATCCAGGGTTTTGTACAAGGCCGTAGCCTTTGTTGATTTCATCGGAAGGGAAGGCACTTAGATACCATTTGCGGCTAAAGTTGGTCTTCCAGTATCTTGTAGGTTCCTCAACGGGGTCGCTGAAGCTCAGCACGAGGTCTTCGGTATCAAGCGATCCGCTGTCGATGCGGATTCGGATGCCGTAGAGGGTCTTCTGGAAGATATCATCACGCTTCCAGCGGATGATGTCGAACCAGCGGACTTCCTCGAAGCAGAACTCCCTTGCGCGCTCGTCGATGATTTCCTGCCTGAGGACAGGGTCGCCAATGAGGTTGCACTCGGAGTAGGTGGGGATTGTTTCACCTTCGTGCAGGCTCTGGAGCAGGGATTCGGTCATGGCGGGAAGTCCAACCCTAATACGGGTCTTGTCCAGCCATTTCATGGCCTCATCCTTGCGACCAACCTCGTTAAGTGCCTCTGCATAAGCGAGATAGACCTCTGCAAGACGCAGGTAGGGGAAGTTGGCGGGCTTGTAGTGGTAGGTGGCGTAGGTGTAGTCCCAGAGGAACTTGCGGAGTGCAAAACCTGTTGCGTAACGGGGATTGCTCTCGGAATCGTGTTCGCGACCATCAATCCAAGTTTCTGCGTACCTGTCCTGGAACGAGTCGCCAGGAATCATTACGGTTTCGCACAGACGAGGGTCTCTGCCCGTGAAGGGGTTATCGTCGATGGTTCCGAGTCCGTTATGCTCCTTAATCCATGTGCGGTAGTCGGCCTTGGTGCCATCTGCATTCGGGAACATATCCACATAATTCAGGGTGATACAGCCACCGCCGTAGCCACGGCCGGTGTTGCCGTAATCGCTTGAAGGACCGAAGTACATGCGGTGGTAAAGGTCACCGAAATACCTCATCTGGCGGCAAGTGCCAATGAAGATTTCGTGGTTGGCCCTGTCGGCGTAGCAATGCGCAAAACCGTATCTGTAGGCGATTACGCTCTCGTTTCCGCCATTGTCTACGAGGTAATACCAGTTGCCGTTCTTCTCATTTTCCTTAATGAAGGCCTCGCATGCGTCCACTACATCCTGCCAACGGCTGGCCTTGTAGCCACCGAGCCAGGTCATAAGGGGAACATCCTCGGACTTAACCTTGTCGGCATTGAAGGAAGTGGGCTGAGTGGGCTCCATGTAGGGCTCGTCAGCATTGTATATAGGACTTGCGAGCAGGAGCAGCACCCTAATCTTAAGAGCCATTGCGGCTGCCTTGTTGAAGCGTCCGTCGTCGGTGTCGTCCAGTTTCCAGGGGAGAACATCGGCGGCCTCGTCGCAAAGACCCAGAATGAAGTCGGCCACTTCCTGCACGGTCTTGCGGGAGAAGTCAACATCTGCCTGGTTGGCAGCGTCTACTGCATCGTAGAGGATTGGCACTCCACCCATGTGGCGGAGCATTTCGCTCATGTTGGAGGCTATTATCATCTTGGCTTCGGCCTTGCGGATTTCCTTGAGTTCGTCGCTCATATCGGGCACTCTGTCCACATTATCTATGTAGAGATATGCCCTGCGGATTCCCGACCACATGCCTTCTGCCTCGGGGTCGTAGCCGAACTTGGTACTGTAACTGTTGGCCTCGGTTTCGGCGTCGTAGTTTCCAGGGTAGTACATGCCATAAACGCCACCCCAGGTGCAGTGGGTCTGGATAATGTCGGTAAGAGCGTCCAGATTATCCCATCCCAGCCTGTTGCCGGCGTTCTGGAATTCGTAGTCTGCCGAACCGTCGTTGATGTGCATAATCAGCGCACCCCTAAGGGTAGCGTAGGCTGCGGTGAGGGCCCTATCTGCATAGACCTGGCTGGAGAAGATGGTGTCGATGGTGACATCGGTACCGGGGGCTTTCTCCAGGAAGGCATCTCCAAATTTCAGGTCACTGCACGAGAGCAAGGCTCCTGTGATGACTGCAACAACTATATATCTAATGTATCCTTTTTTCATATTAGAATGTCAGATTAATGCCCACATTGTAGATTCGGCTGTTAGGATAAGCGTAAGAGTAGCTGCTGGTACCACCGGTAAGACCTTCAGGGTCAATATCGATGTCAGCCAGTTCGGAGAAGAGGGTGAGAAGGTTGTAGCCGTTGACATATACCTTGGCGCTGCTGACTCCTATCTTGCGCATCCAATTTACATTGTTGAAGGTGTAGGAGAATTCAGCGGTCTTTAGCCTGAGGTAAGAACCGTCCATCAGCCAGAGGTCGGAGTCCTGCTCGTTGTGGGTCTTGTTGGAGAAGGAAAGACGCGGGAAGCGGGCATTCTCGGTGCTGCCATCGTAGTAGCGGCCATCTGCAAGATATTTCAGCAGGGCCCTGGAGTTGGTGGTACCGAAGGCGGAACGGTACTCGCCGCTGAGCAGACGGGATGCGTGCATGGCGCCTGTCCACTGCATCGAGAAGGCGAATCCGCGCCAGCTGATGCTGCCAACCAGACCAAATACATAGTCGGGGCGTTCGCCGTAGCCAAACCATGTGCAGTCGTTGCCGTTGATAACTCCGTCGCCGTTGAGGTCCTTGAACAGGGCATCGCCGGGCTTAAGGTTACCAGAAGACATTGTAGGCAGGCCGCTAACGAGGGTGCCATCGGCGTTAAAGTCATCTTTCTGGAGGAACCTGTCGAAGAGATATCCGTAGTTAAGTCCCGTACTCAAGCCTGTCTGTGCCATGTAAGGCTCGTTGGTAGGGGATTCGTCCATGTAGACAATCTTATTCTTGGAGTAGGACATGTTGGCGGTTAGGCTATAGCTTACCTCCTTGCCAATGCGGTCATTCCAGCCAAGTGAAAGCTCGTAGCCGTGATTGTCAACTATACCCAGATTGATGAGAGGGAGCTGGATATCGGTAATCGAAGGCAGGGTGTTTCGGGTGGAGAGGATGTCGGTACGGTGCTCGAAGAAGACATCTGCGGTTAAGTTGAGCCTGTAGTTGAACATCTTGAGGTCGAGACCGTAGTTCTGCTTGTAGCACTTCTCCCAAGTAACATCGGAGTTGCCGACGGTGTTTTCCTTGGCGTCGTAGAGCATGTTCCACGAATCGCCTGTACCGAACTGGTAACTGCCCTGGTAAACATAGACGCTGTGCTGGCCGTTCCAGGAATCGGGGAGATAGAGGAAGCGTTCTCCGCTGTACTTGTCGTTACCTACAACACCGTAGGATGCCCTAAGTTTCAGGAAATCAATGAGATGCTGCTTCTTCATGAATTTCTCCTCGGAGATAATCCAGCCCACAGACCCCGAAGGGAAGAAGCCGTAACGCTTGCCGGGAGCGAAGTTTTCGCTACCATTGTAGCCTGCGTTGAGGTCGAGGAGATACTTCTTTTTATATGAGTATGTTGCGCGGAATACATAGCCGACATAACCGGTAGGGATGTCGTTGTACTGGCCCGGGTAGTAGGTCTTGGACTGGTTGTAGAGCAGCAGGCCCGTCACATCGTGGTTGCCGAAGGACTGGGCGTAATTGAGACTGCCCTCAAGGTACCAGTTGCGTCCGTGACCACTCCAGTCGTAGTACGACATTGTCTCCTTGAGTCCGGAGACGCCTTCGGTGCGGTAGACTATGGTATTGTCGAACAAGGGATTGTCAATGCTGAGGCCCGGAGTATTGATACTTCCGAGGTAAACGGGGCAGTAGGCACTGTCGGTGCCCTTTACATCGTAACTGGATGTTACATAGTAATTTGAGTTGTACGACCCCTTAACATTTGCGCTTAGGCCCTTTAGCACGAAATCCAGTTTCTGGTTAAGTGCAAGGTCAAGGTTGAGCACATTGCTGATTTGGTTGGTATATCCCCAGTTGTAGTAGAGGTCGAGACCGCTGGTGAGGTCGCCGAGGGGGATGTACTTGTTGTTGGGATTGTAGATTTGCTTGCCGTCTACAATACCGGGTGATGCGAAAGGTACGCACCACATGATGTTCTGCCAGATGGAGTAGTTTTTAGGCTCCCTGGTCACGCCCACGCGGCCGCCGATGTTGAGGCTAAGCTTGGTCGTAGGGGTAAGGTTGGCGTCGATGTTCGCCCTGTAATTGAAGCGGTCATAGAGGAAGTTAGGGTTGTAGGTCTCGTCGTGACGCTTCATGAGACCATCCTGGTGCAGGTAGCCGAGGGACACGAAGTAGTGCAGGTTCTTGCTACCACCGGATACGGTCATGTTATGGTGAGTCTGCCAGGCAAAGTCCTTAAATATATAATCTTCCCAGTCAACATTAGGGAACATTATAGGGTCGGCATTTGTCCTGAAAATCTCGGTGATGTATGGGGTAAAAATGAGGTTCGCGTCGCTAATGCTTGGATTGTCATTGCGCTGTGCCTCGGTATAAAGGGTGGCGTAGGTGTAACTGTCCACGCTGGAAAGCCTACGAAGTGACTGGGTCAGACCGAAGGAACTGTCTACGGTGATTCGGTTCGACCCTTCCTCGCCCCTTCGGGTGGTCACGAGGATTACGCCATTGGCACCACGCACACCGAACACGGCGGTGGATGCGGCATCCTTAAGCACGGTAACGCTCTCGATTTCGTTGGGGTCCATCTGGAAGAAGGACCTTTCAACGCCATCTACGAGGATTAGAGGCTGGGAGGCGTTCTCGGTGAGGGAACCGGTACCGCGGACGTAGATCTGCGGGTCTTCGGCGCCAGGCTGGCCGGACATCTGGACCGATGACACGCCCGTAACGGCGCCCGCAAGTGCATTTGCGGCGCTTCCGCTAGGGGATTTCAACAGGTCCTTGGTGTTTACCGAGGAGATGGAACCCGTGACGCTCATCTTGCTCTGGGTACCATAGGCAATCACCTGTGCCTCTTCCAGCTGCTGGGCGTCCGTAGACATCTCGATTATCATCCCGTTTGCGGCGGGACGCTCTACTGTCTGGTAGCCGACCAAGCTGATTTCCAACAATGTGCCTTTCGGGACATTCAGGCTGAAATTGCCGTCCAAGTCCACTATGGCGTAATTCTTTGATCCTTTTTGCTGCACGAACGCACCAACCAGCGGTTCGCCCGTGTCCGCATCTCGGACTTTACCCTTTATATCATCGGCTGCGGCCGATGCTGCCACCGGTGAAAGCACCAGTAGCAGCATGGCTAGCAACCAATATTTAAATTTATTTTGCATTTAAATTTATTTTGCGTCAAAGCAAAGAGCATAGTAGGCCTGTGCCGAAGCGTCGCCTGTTACAACATTACCATCAATGATAATTGTAGGAGTGTATTCGTGGAGATTGGTGGTGTAAGGCTCATTGAAGCCTGCACCCATCTGTGCAACGTCTACCCAACCCATGTGGTGCAGGTAATATGCTGCTCCCCAAAGGGTTGCGCCCTCGAATGTTGCGATAGCGAAGTTGCCGCTGGAGGTCTTACCTACGAAGGTACGAGCCCTGTAGCCGTTCCAGTCAAGACCGTACATAGGATCCCATCCGTAAGGGTCGGAGCAAAGGAGTGCCCAGTTGTCCATAGGATAACCGTAGGAGATGTCGTTGCCGCCATCATCGAGACCGGTCCTGTAGCAGTAAGGATGAACTGCAACTGCGCAATTTACATCCCAAGCAGCGCTCTCAGCCCACTTCCATTCGCTCTGGTCGTTCCACATAACATTAACCTTGGATTTCTTAAGGCCACTGTCGTAGTAAACCATACCGAATTCAGGAGTACCGTCGCTGTAGAAGCCAAGGTAAGCGTTGCGGCCGTAAGAACCCATAAGGGTTACATCGGAAGCCTCGTTTTCACTATTGCTTCTCCAGTAGATGGTGTTGGTGAGGAATTCTCCATTGTAATAGGTGGCCATATCGTATGCGGTGTTGGAACCACTGATGTTGATGTATGAACCAGCGTCGCCTACGGTAACAGCAGAACCGCCGTTGGCAACTGCCTTAGGAGTGAAGTATGCGGGGTCGATGGTTATGATGGTAGCACCTGTTGCAAGGTCTTCCAGAGCGTAAGAACCATCGGCAACACCCTTCTCAATAACATTAGCGGTCATGAAGAAAGAGTCGTCAATGTTGCTGTAGGCGCCTTCCCAGTTCCAAGGGTTGTCGGCAAGGGTGGTTCCCCAACGGTTAGCCTTTACAGGGATGCCCTTAACGGCATTTGTCTTGATGATGGTGATGTGTTCGTTGGTGGTGTAGTCGGAGGTTACAAGCTCCCAACCCTTCTCGAGAAGTGCATTCTCAAGGGAGAGGGCTACATATTCTGCGCAAACTACATTGCCGTCAGCTGCGGTGTATTCCAGACCTGCCATAGCGGTAACAACTCCATTGAAGAAGTCCTCGCTGAGGTCCTGAACGGATGCGGTTACCTGAACGAGGTTGTCCTCTGCGGTAATCTTGGTGATAGGCATTTCAACCATTTCGGCAAGAGCCTTGGTCTGAGCGTAGGTAGCATAGAGCTTGGTGTTCTCGGTGGTCATTCCTGCAGCAGCGCTGGAAGGGAATACCTTATAGAGAATGCTAACCTCACCAGTGTTTGCACCAGCCTCGAAGGTAACAGCTACGGGAGCGGTCTTGTCGGAGTACTGGGGAACATATGCGATGCTGGCAACCGAGTAAACTACAGGAACCTCAACGGTGGTACCGTCGGAGAGAGTGAAGGTAACAACCTCGTCACCCTGCTCAACAGCAGTGATGATAGGAACCATGTCGTTGGCCTTGAAGTAGTTGCCATCTTCGTCGGTAGCGAATGCGCCGTTCAACTGCCAGTAGTAGTTGCCGTCATTAGCCTTGCCAATGGACCACTCGCTTGCGCCAACAAGCTGATATACAGTTACTTCCTTGCCGCTGGAGAAGAGGAATTTGTATCCTCCGTCAATCTGCTCTACAGCGTAGATGTAGTCGTTTGCTGCAAGAGCGTCGGTGAGTTCCTGCAAGGCAGCGAGGTTAGAGTTGAGCTGGGAAACCTGGTTCTCAAGAGCGGTTACCCTAGTGTCGAGGTCGGACACCTTTTCCTGAAGTTCGGTGTCATCATACTTCTTGCAGCCGGCGATCAGCACGCCTGCAATAGCGATGATAGCTAATAGATACTTTTTCATAAGTGATAGAATTATATGGTTGATTATTTCTTGTCGAATCCAACTGCGTATGAGCAAACCTGGGATGCGTCACCACCTACACACTGGCCGTTGATGAAGAGTGTAGCTCTGTAGCCGGGGCTCTCAAGATACTCGTCGGTTGCAATCTGGGCAACATCCATCCAACCAAGCTGGCGGAGAACGTAGGATGCCTGATGTGTTCCGATACCTGTGTACCAAGGCCATTCTGCGATGCCGATGCAGTCGAATACTGCGATACCGATGCGGCCGTCGAAGGTCTTACCTACGAATACGCGGGCACGCTTGCCATTCCATGCATCGCCGTATGCAACCTCCCAGTGGGAAGCGTCGGTGCAGCACATATCCCAGCAGTTCATGGCATAACCTGTACGGAATGTCCAAGGGTTGCCTGTAGCGGCTGCGGTTACATTCCAAGCGCTGAAGTTGGAAACATTGTCGGTGTAAGGCTCATTGCCATCCCAGCAAACCTGGCGATAGTATTTCTGCCAAGATGAACCATCGTAGTAAGCGTTTGCGAACTCAATCTGGCCATCGGAGGTGATACCCATTGTTGCCCTGGTTCCTTCGGGACCTGCTGCAAGAATGTCAGAAGGGGTATTGTTGCCATCTGCAAGGTCAGCAATGGTGTTCTTGTAGAGAGTACCGTTGTTGTAAACGGCTACCTTGTGGGTGCATGCTGCGCCAGATACGGCAACATAGCTGCTAGAACCAGCGCTGGTCATGCTAACCTGGTTGTCGCTGTCGTTAACCATCTTAGCCTTGAAGGTGTCAGGGTCAAGATAAACAACATAAACGCCCTCGAGGGTGCTGATAGTCTCGGTTGCACGGTCAAGTTCCCAGTCGCCGCACTGTCCGAATACGAATGCAGAGTAGGATGAAGCGCCATCGTAATTCCAGCTCCAAGGAGTCTCGGGATAAGCTTCGCCTGCATCATTCATATTAACTACGGGAACATTAGGGATGGAAGTACCACCGTAAACCTGGATGCCTTCCTGACCTGCTGCGTAGGTGTCGGTCATGTCGCTGAGGCCCCACTGACGAGGGTCGCCCATCATGCCGGACATGTCGATATATACCTTGTAGTCAACCTTGGTGCCGTTGGAATTCAGGGTGACAGTGCCTTCACCTGTGGTGAAGAGGTCAACCTTGTCATTCTCTACGGTAACGCCACTGTTGAGGGAACCGTCGCCAAATACGAGCTGGGTGTTGCCAAGAAGCCTGTCAAGACCCTTGATGGTAGCATCGTAGCCGTAAGACGGGGGAATTGACTTCCAGTCGGAGTAGTTGCTGGGGTCAAAGTAAACGGTGAAAGAATTTTCGTCGCTATTGTAGCTTACTGTTCCGGTGAAGCCCTTAACCGTAATCTTGCTGGCATCAGCAATGGGAAGAGCATTGGAAGTAATTGTCAGAAAATACTTTACGGTAGCATTGCTGGGGCTTCTGAACTGAAGTACAGGGTAGTTCACGAAGTCGGCAGCCTTAAGGTCGGTAGGGAAGGTGCATTCCCAGCCGTCGTTGATGTCCATGTCAACTTCGCATGCGGAGAAGCTGGTAGCTTCGGAGAAGTTGAGGACGGCGGTTTTGGCGCTGTGGTCGACGCTAGCCTCAACCCTTTCGCCATCTGCGGTTACATAGAGTGCGGTGAAAGGAGTGTCGGAGTAAGATGTCTTCTTCTCTTCGCCACCATTCTCACCACCCTTACAGGAGACTGTAAGCATGGAAGCAGCCACTATAGCGGCCAGACTTCCGAATAGAATTTTAGTGTTCATAACTAGTTATTAATTACTTAAGTATTCAAGGATTGCCTTTCTGGTTTCGCGGAAATCATTAAGGTCGGTGTTATATGTCTTGTGGTCCTGGGCTACCATCTTGGAGAACTCCATTGCCTTGCCGGGGTCTTTCTGCTCAACCATCTTAAGGAGTTCAAAGTCGTTGATGCCATCACGCTCTGCGCAGAGTCGGATGGAAGGATAGAGTTTGTGGTAGCCAGGGTAGGTAATGAGGCGGTCGCCTGCAGGATATGAGCCTCTCTGTGGATTCAGCCAATCCCAGCAAGTGTACTCGTCGTTGACTGACCAGCGGCAGAGTGCATAGTGCAGATAACCAACCGTATCAAGAGTGTAGTTGCACCAGTGCATTACCCTGGTCTTGAATAGGGTCTGGCGGACGAACCTGTTGGCGAAATCGCCCTGCGGTCCAACTGCCGTGTACATCCAAACCTGCTGATTATCAGCGCGTTTGAGGTTAGGACCCATGTAGTTTAGAGGGTAGCAAGGCATGTCGAGCAGGTTGGGGTCAATCATCTCGGTGCAGATGGGCTCCTGAATCTTCATCTCAGGGCAGCCTTCCTTTACCCAGCTTGCAACGCGGTTATAGCCTTCGCACCACTCGTCTTCGGGCTCGTCCCAGAGGTTCTGGGCCCAAAGGTCAAGCCAGGTGCGGCCATCGTCCATCTTGTGACTCTTGAGCCAATCGCCCAACTGGCGGAAGTAGTTTACGAAGAAGTCGTGGGCAACCTGTGCTGAGTCGAGGCAGTAAGTCCAGGTTATGTCGCCGTCATCGGTGATATAGAAGGGGTACATGTTGGCCATGCCGGCTTCCTTGTTTACACCTGCGGTGATTTCCTGACCGTGTATGCCCTTAATGTTCTTGGTATACTTGATGAAGGTCTCAATATCCCTCTTGTAGTAGGCGTCAAAGTCGAACTTGATGTATTTCTCCCCGTTTTCGTCGGTTGCGACGGACATGTTGGTCTGCTTGTAGCTGCCGTGGTCCATCTTCCATACATTCTGACCGTAATCATTCATGAACTCGATTACAATCTGCATGTATTCGGGATACTGGGCATCAGTCCATGCAACACCGTCGTTCATCATCTCGAAGTCCTCGCCTGTCCAGAAGACAACCTGTAGGTTCTGGTCTTCGGGCATGGTTACATCCCAAACCTTAACGGTGAAGGGATATTCGCATGTGAGAGCACCTGAAGATGAGGTTCCACTTATCTTAACCTTGCCATGATAGGTTCCAGGGGTGAGATTGCGGTCAATCGGGAATTCAATCCAGAGGCCTGCGAAGTCGTCTGCGTCAAGGGAAACATCCCATTCGTCAATAGGCATAAGCGGGTCGGGGTACATGTCGTCCTTGCCAATCACCTCATCGCTAGGAGCACCACCTGCTGGGATGTCAAGGCCGTTCAGCCAAGTCTCCCACCACGACCAGTTTGATGTGGCCTTTACCTCGCGCTCCCAGTAAATCTTAGGAGTAACGGCAAGATTCTCACTGCCATCAAGAGAGAAGGAAACAACCTCGGGCTTAATATTGGATGCGCCCGTAGAAGTCATGACCAGGAGTTGCAGGGTAGCGGTTTCGCCCCTTGCTACATCAATGGTCTGGATGTCCTCGGTGAAGGTGTTGCCCTTGGCAGCCTTGACCAGAGCGTCAATCTGCATTGCGTAAAGGTCACCCTGTACATGTACCTGGCAGGTATCGGAGTAATCACCAGCGCTAACTGTAATATAAGTGTAGCCACCTTCGACACCTGTTACGAGACCTGTATTGTCAACCGTAACTATGCTTTCGTCGCCGGATACCCAGATTAGGGAGTCTGTGCAGTTGCTAGGGGTAACTTCTGCGCTCAGATATGAGGTCTTGCCCTTCTTTACGGTGAGGTCTTCGATATTGATTTTGATTCCCTCGGCTGCAACGCGGCTGTCGGTTACGGTAATGTGGCAGACATCGCTCTTGCTGTCGCATACTGCGGTGATGTCGGCTTCACCTTCGGCAACTGCGTAAACCAGGCCTTCCTGGTCAACCGTGGCGACGGCCTCGTCGGAAGATGTCCACACGACCGTCTGTTCGGTGGCGTCCTTAGGGCTGATGGATGCTGTAAGCTGGAGAGTATTGCCAACTTCGATACCCGCCTTGGTACGGTTTAACCTGACCGCCTTGACCGGGATTGTAGAATCGATAGGGTCTTCTTTTTCCTTGCAAGCGACTACTCCAAGAGTGAGGGTCGCCATCAGAAGAATGATTGGTCGTAGATTCATAGTGCTGTTCTTACGTAAGTTTGCAATACAAAAATAATTGTTCAAAAAATGCAAAAGGTGGAAAATTTGCAAAAAAAAGTCACCACGGAGTGACCTCTGTTCTATTTTTGGCCTAAATGGTGGAATTTTATTAAATTTGTAAAAACCTTTAATAACATGAGAGCTAAAATCAGAGTTTTTCTGGGACTTTTACTTCCTGTTTTTGCGATTGGATGCAAGGGGGTCGATGCGGCCTATACCGCCGAAACGGCCCGTGGGGCGCATGCCTATATTCAGATTGACTATACCCCAAAGGCAGACATGGAAAATGTCAGACTTAATATTAAAGGTATACGCGGGATTAAGGCGGAAGCGGGTTTGGTTGGCGCGGTTGGAATTAGCGGAAAGGGTAAGTTCCCCGACCCCATTTTCACAGACGGACCATTTACTTTCAAGGCAGATACCACTTATAATCTATGGATAGACGCATATGTCCCCGCGGACGAACACTCTGGGGTGTACAAGGGATATCTCAAGGTATCATCTTCAACTTTACGCGATAAAATCCCCGTTTCAATTACCGTATGGCCTGTTATGATGGCAGAACCGCAGTTTGCGAGCGTGAACTGGGCCTTCGACAGACCAGATTTGCTGAAACTCTGGAATAACGGAAATGAGGTTGATCGCTACTCGGAGGACTATTGGCTTTATGTAAGACAGATTGCCAAGGCCTTGAAGGGAATGCATCAGGGAACTATTCAGATTCCAACGCTTGATTTGATTGACCAGGATGGGGATGGGTTTGACTTTAGTAACTTCGACAAGTGGGTTGAGGTGTTTAGGGAAGAGGGGGCGCTGAAGCAGCTACAGGGAGATGAATTCGGCCGTAGGGCTAGGCCCGAATGGGAGTGCCCGGACTTTGCGCTCTATGTGCCAACGGACACCGCGAAACTGCTTCTCCCCATCGAAGATTCCCTCACGGTGGACTTCTACGGGCGTTTTCTCCCCACCTATATCCAGCACCTTAAGGACCTAGGTGTCTACGATAATTTTGTGCAGAGACTTTGCGACGAGCCCCTTGATGCTAATGCCGAGGGCTACCGAAAGGTCGCAGAATTTGTCAAGGGGATTGCCCCTGACCTTAAGATAATCGAGGCTCTTCAGACCACCAAACTGGAAGGTGTTGTGGATGTTCAGGTGCCCCAGTTGGACAAGTGGCACGAGAACTTTGACTACTTCGACAAGTGCAGGCAAAATGGGGAAACCGTCTGGTTCTACACCTGCTGCCAGCCTAGGGGCAAATACCCCAACCGATTCATTGAGCAGAGTCTAACCAAAGCGCGGTCGCTATTCTGGCTGGCCAACAAGTATGGGGCAGATGGCTATCTGCATTGGGGATTCAATTACTGGAACGACAAGCCTTACGAACAGACGGATGTCCCTGGTGCTGGCATTGACCTACCTGGTGGAGATAGCTGGATTGTCTACCCCGGAAACCGCAATCTGGTCAAGAGCCGCAGGTACTGCGCTGTGCGTGACGGAATTGAGGACTACACCCTCTTGCAGATGCTCGCAGAAAGGAATCCCGAAAGGGCAGCGGAAATCTGCAACATGGTGGCCAAGGACTGGCTGGATTGCGGGGAAGATGAGGCGGCAATGGCATCTGCACGACATTTATTACTTCAAGAACTATCCAAAAAAGAATAAGATGAAAAGACTGTTTCCTTTGGCCATAGCCCTTGCGCTGGTGGCATGCTCAAATAAGGGAGAATCCCTGAATGAACAGGCTGCGAAGGAGTATCTGAACCCCATTCGCCCTGGATATTTGGGTGCAAATCCCTATTGGAATGCATATTCCAACAAGTTTATTTTCGCTCCTGCCTTTGATTTTAAGGAGGTAGAAGGGGCGGCAAAATACCGCTACACCGCAGTGCAGCCAGTACAGGACACGAGTGGCCTTGCCGAGCGGTGGATAGTTCTGCCGCCATACGAGGGCGAAGGGCAGAAATGGGAGTTTACATCTTCAACTCCCCACGAGGCATTGTCCGAGGTCTGGAACGAGATTACTCCGGGCTGGACAGAGTTAAGAGTAGAGGCGCTGGACGCCAAGGGGCAGGTGCTTGGCCTTGCTGGGAGGCGAGTGTTCCTCAGGGACTTCCCGTTCGAAGGCCCATACAACGGCCCTGCACGCGACTATCGTGACGCAGCAATCAGGGCGCTGGTATTTGTGCACAACCTGCCGTATGTCCAGCATTGGAAGGACCACACCACTCCCGACATGACCTATCCGCAGAACGCCTATGTATGCAAGGTGGTAGGCGCAACGGTGCGCATAGAGTGCCTTCTGGCTACGCTGAAGCCTGAATTAAAGGAAGAAGCGCTAGCCATTGCGAAGAATGCTGCGGCTTACCTAATCGCGACCGGCGAGCCAGAAACCTCATTCTGCGCCTACTTCCCGCCAACCTACGGACTGCCACCTTCGGACGGCTACGGCCAGCCGGCCAGGGTGCAGAAGGTGCATCAGGGCAAGTCGCTACTGCCAGAACCTACAGTTGCGGTAAACGCATTTCTGGACATGTACAACGCCACAGGCGACAAGTCGTACTACAATAGGGCGCTGAAGATGATGGAAGGCTTCCGCCGTCTGCAACGCGAAGACGGATACTTCCCCACCAAGTTCTATCTGGCGACAGGGGAGACCATAAACCCTACTCCAGCCATCCCCAACCACCTTTTTAGCCTGATTCGCAGGTTCCAGAGGGAGTACGATGTGCACGACTACGATGAGATAATGGCAAAGGGCGAAGCCTTCATCAAGGACTATATAGCAACCTCATTTGACCTTACGGGAATGTTCGAAGACTCGATGTACGACACCCTTGAGCCATATTCAAACATCACCAACTTTACCGCGGCCATCTATGCCACTTGGCTGCTTAGTCACGATAATCCCAGCGAGGAAGATATCGCACTCGCAAGAGACCTCGTACATCTTGCAGAAGACCAGCTGGTTCACTGGGATGTGCTCAAGGACGCATCTGGATCCAAGCCTGTGCCCACTCCCAGCACCAACGAGCAGTACTTCTACGAAGTGCCCGTGGATGATAGTTCGGCAAATGTGGCCGAGGCCTATCTCGCTCTGTATAAGGTGACTGGAGACAAATTAGCGTTCGCGAAGGCTAAGGCTTTGATGGATGAAATTACCCTGATGCAAAACGGCTGCAACGGCCAGATTCCTACCACTTGGGAGTACAATCCGAGCGCAGAACACATGACCAAGGACTATTGGCTGAATGGTACTTGGTGGACTTGCAGGGTATTGTTCCAAATGGCTGAGTATCAATAGCCTAGGGCTGGCATCTGGAAGATTTTGCGAACCCTTTCGCTATCGTATTTGGCGCTACGGTCGTAGTAGTAGATGCCGTTCTGCTCCTGCTCCACATCGGTGAGCTGGGTGTAGCAGAAGCCGCATACCTTGTCGCCATGGTCAACGATTGCCTTGACCTGGGACTCCAGTCTGCTATAGAACTCCTCGCGGGTCTTGGCTGAATCGCCATAACCCCAGGAATTGCCATCATCTTCCTGAGTCTCAGCGCATTTAATCCCTCCAAACTCGTCCAGAATATAGGGCACAGCACCATCGTAATGCAGGATAGTCATCTCTGCCGAGGTCTTGGGCCCGTAAGGCTGGCAGAACTCGCTGCCATTGTAGATGATATTGTGAAGGGTTGCCCCGTTCTGGGTGTAGTCGTGGGCGGTGCAGAAGTCCGAAATCACATATACGCCACCGCTAATGGTGTTCACGGGGCGTGTCGGGTCCAGTTTTTTGGTCAGGTAATACACATCTGTGTACAGGCGGCCGCCTTCCTTGCTGGGGCTCCACTCTTCGTTAAATGGAGTCCATGCGACAATTGAAGGATGGTTGCGCTTTGCTTCTACGATATTGGTCCATTCCGAGGTGAAATTGCGGCCTGCAACGGGGTTGGAGGCGTCCATGCCCCAGGAAGCCATCTCGCTCCAGACAAGGTAGCCGAGTTTGTCTGCCCAATAGTAAAAACGCTCTTCGAACACCTTCTGGTGGAGTCTGGCGCCATTAAAGCCCACTGCCATTGACATCTCGATATCGGCCTTTAGGGCCTCGTCCGAAGGTGCAGTCCATACGCCGTCGGGGTAGAAGCCCTGGTCCAGTACCAGTCTTTGGAAATAGGGTTCGTTGTTAAGCAGGATATGCGTGCCCTCGATGCTGATTTTTCGCATTCCGAAGTAGCTGCTAACCTTGTCCAGTACCTTCCCGTTGGCATCTTTCACCTCAAGTGCAAGGGTGTAGAGATGGGGATTTTCGGGACTCCAGAGTTTGGGTTTGCGGATTTTCATCTGGATTGGAAGGCCTTCGGTTGCGTCTCCGCTAAACTTGGCCACCCTCTTTTTGCCATCAAGGACGCTGATGCTGATGGTCTGGCCCTTGGCTATATTATAATATGTAGGGGTAATCGTGACGGTGTTGATATCAATGTCAGGGACGATGCCTACTCCCTTGAGGCCGTAAGCATCTACCGCTTCCATCCATACGCTCTGCCAGATGCCCGTGGTGCGGGTGTAGAAACAGCCGTAGGACTCCTGCTCGTGGGACTGCTTGCCGCCTGGCTGGACGCCGCTCAGCAAATCGCTGCGCACTTCCAGCACGAGGCTATGGCTTGCTCCATCTTCCACAAATGGGGTGATGTCGTAGGCGAAGGGGTCGGAACCGCCGCAGTGGTAGCCCACAAACTTGCCATCGATGTAGAGGGTAGACTCGTAATACACAGCGCCAAAGTTCAGCATCACCCTCTTGCCCTTCCATTCCGAAGGCATCTGGATGTCCCTTTGGTACCAGCATTCCTTGATGAAATCGGTGTTGCCTATGCCTGAGAGTTTGCTCTGCGGGGCAAAAGGCACGGTAATGCTGCCGTCAAAGCCCTTGGAAGCCTTGTCGCCCTCGCCAAGAGTGAATGTCCACTCGCCGTTAAGGGTCTGCCAATCGCTGCGCTCAAACTGGGGTCTGGGATATTCGGCCCTTGGGACTGAGAGGGATGCTACGCTTAAAACGATGCCTAGCAACTGTGTAAAAAGAGTTAACATATTTAGTGTTTCTATTTGACTGCAAGATACGAAAAATATCTTAACTTTGCATTCTATGTCCTTTGTACATTTACACGTCCACACCCAATATTCGATTCTCGATGGCCTGAGCAACATCGAGAAGCTTTTTCAGCGT